>VFSW01005458.1_pt1 | contig 18791 bp, 19 predicted proteins | sample 5358111 | NCBI WGS metagenome assembly VFSW01 (sample SAMN11554181, study PRJNA540505) | mine drainage metagenome | isolation source: sediment from site ElyBrook_90M | place: USA: Ely Copper Mine, Vershire, VT | collected 2017 | reverse complement strand
TACCAGGGCTGCGGACGGATCGCGGTGGTCAGCGCCAGGATGGCGGTGAGAAAGGTGGCGAAGGCAACCGCCGAGGCGCCGACCGCGTAGTTGCCGAACCGGCCGAGCCGCTGCTCGGGCCGCGCCGCCACCTCCCGCCCGGCGATCGCCACCATCACCAGCACCACCGCCAGCGTCACCAGCGGCGAGCCGATGGCGAACACCGCGCGCAGGATGAAGCCGATCAGCACCAGCTGTACCACCATGCGCAGCGCCGCCCAGGCGAGCTGGCGATGCAGGCCGAGCCGCAGCAGCAGCGACAGCACGCCATCCAGCACGATCAGCACCGCGGCGATCGCCAGGTCGAGCGGCGTCAGCAGGATCGGTGTCATGCCGGGGCCAGTTTCCCGCCCGCCATGTGCAGGCGCCGGTGCCCGATCCGTGCGGCCTGCTCCGGGCTGTGGGTGACCAGCACGATGGCGGTGCCGCCGGCCAGCCGCTCGCGGATCACCGTCTCGACGCGTTCGGTCGCGTCCGCGTCGAGCGCGCCGGTCGGTTCGTCCAGCAGCAGCACGGGCGAGGCCAGGGCCAGGGCGCGGATCAGCGCCAGGCGCTGGCGCTCGCCGGTGGAAAGCCGCACCACCGGCGCATCGAGCAGGGCGGGGGCGAGCGCCAGGCGTGGCGCCATGTCGCGCGCGAAGGTCATGGCGGCACCTGGAAAATGCGCGGCCACGCGTTCGCTCCACCAGCCCGGCTCGGCGGCGCTGTAGACCACAAGCCGGCGCCACGCCGGCGCGGCGAAGCTGTGGCGCTCGCGTTCGTCCAGGAAGACTTCTCCCCGGTTGGGGTCGAGATCGGCGATCATGCGCAGCAACAGGCTCTTGCCCGAGCCGGAGGCGCCGGTGACGGCGACGCACTCGCCGGCGGCTATGGCGAGGTCGAACGGCCCCGCCAGCGCGCTGCGCAGCCCGACAACCTGCAAGCGATCGCGCATCTGTCACGCCCTTCGCGCCGCGTGCAGCCGATGCTTCTCAGTACTCTCTGCGCCTCTGCGGTGAATCCTGCTGGCGAACCGCCCAGAGGCGCAGCGGCGGCAGCCGCGAATTCGGGATCGCCCCATCGGCGGCAAAGCTGAAGGTGCGCGGTTCGATCATTGAGTTCCCCTTGCGGCAGCATCGAGCTTCCGATCCAGCGTCACCAGTTCCACCCCAATGGACCGGGCCAGCCAGAGATAGCTCGCGTCGTACCCGGTCAAGCCCGTCTGCTCGGCCAGCGCCAGAACGGCCGCATGATCGACGTCCATCGTCTCCACTCTGATCCGCTCGCGACCACTGTAGGCGGCGAGCAGGTCTTCCCGTCTTGCAGGCTGTCGGCGAATCTTGCTCAGGCAGGTATTGGCCAGTTCGAAGTCGAGCAGCTTCGGCGCCACCAGGTCGCAACCGCGCAGCCGCGCTGCCACGCCCGCGCCGGATGGTTCGGCAAACAGCACCGCAACCAGTGCCGAGGCGTCAACGACTTTGGTCGCGGTGTCCGGCATCCCGGTCTGCGCGAATAATGGCCGCCGCTTCGTCCGGCTGCTGCAGATTCAGCGCACGGCTTCGTGCCAGCACTTCATCGGCCGTCAGGTGGCGTGGCGGCCGAGGCTGAACCGCCGCCTCGATGATCGCCATCAGCTCGCCCTGCAGCGAGCGGTGGTTGCGCGCCGCGCGCTCGCGCAGCAGCCGCACCAGGTCATCGGGCGCGTTCTTGATCGACAGGTTGACCGGCATCGGCGGCTCCAGAACTGCTCCAATTCGGAGCAGATTAGCATGGCGGCGCCGCGGCCTCAACCGCGTCTTCCTCGCCATAGCCGATCAGGCGCAGCGCGCGGCCGTTGATGCCACGCTGCCGCGCCGCGTGGATCAGCACCTCCTCGCGCCCGTGCGTCACCCACACCTCGGGCGCGCCGACCTCGTCCAGCGTGGCGTTCAGTTCGTCCCAGTCGGCGGGATCGGAGATCACCAGCGGCAATTCGCCGCCGCGCGACCTGGCGTGCTGGCGCACCCGCATCCATCCCGAGGCCATCGCGATCAGCGGATCGGCCAGCTCGCGCAGCCAAAGGTCCGTCATGGCACCGGGCGGCGCGAGAAGAATCCCGCCGGCCAGCTCACGCATCGTGGCATCGGCCGCCGGCCGCAGGTCGCCGAGCTGCACGCCGCGCGCCGCATAGACCTGGCACATGGCAATCAGCGCGTCATGCAGCCAGATTGGCCGGTCCCAGCCGGCCTGGCGCAGCAGGGCGATCAGGCGCTGGCACTTGCCCAGCGCATAGCAACCGACGACATGCGTGCGATCAGGGAACAGCGCGACACTCGCCAGCAGCCGGCCGATCTCCCGCACGGCCGGCGGGTGGCGGAACACCGGCAGAGCGAAGGTCGCCTCGCTGACGAACACGTCGCACGGCACGGGCACGAACCCGGCGCAGGTGGGATCGGCGGCGCGCTTGTAGTCGCCGCTGACGACGGCGCGCACGCCGCGATATTCCATGGCGACCTGGGCACTGCCCAGCACATGCCCGGCCGGCTGCAGCCAGACGCGCACGTCGTTCATGCGCAGCGTCTCGCCCCAGGCGAGCGCCTGCTGGCTGCCGCCGGCCCGATTGGCGCCAAGACGGGCGCGCATCAGCGCCAGCGTGTCGTCGCTCGCCAGCACGGCGCGGTGGCCGGGGCGGGCGTGGTCGGAATGGGCGTGGGTGATCACCGCGCGATCCACCACGCGCAGCGGATCGATGAAGAAGCCGCCGGGCTCGCAGTAGAGCCCTTGCGGCAAGACCTTCAGCCAGCTCGCGGGATGCGCCATGGCTGCTATCTTGGCTCGATGCGGCGCCGACGCCAGCCGGCGCTGCGCGAATTGTCCTGCCGGTAGCTGCCTGGCTAGCCCGTCTTCGCGGATTCGCTCTCCAAAAGCGCCATTTTCGACGGTTGCCGTCTGATAGGAATTTGATATTCCACGCAGTTGTCATGCCGCGACAGCTGAAATCACCCGTCTGCCGCCGCCGGCCTGCCATCTTGTAGATCCACGACACGCTCACCGTGAACGCTGGCGCTGCCGCGTCAGCCGCCATGCCTCGATCGATCGCCGCAAACATCTTGTCCCGCAGGTGCTGCCCATAGGGCCGTCCACGCTACCAATTCATCACCGCCTCCGGTTCCGCAACCGGTCAGTGATGAATCACACTTCAGCCCCGTACCGGAAAGCCCCCAGGATTCCAGTCACCCCGATAACGCTCTAAAGCGTTTTCAGGCCGACCAGGAACCGCGCGCCCGTATACCTCACCCGCTTGCGGGAGGTGTACCGAAGCTTCACTGATTCCAGTTGGTCGTGTCCCACGGCTTGGCGTCAGATCGCCGGCCCTCCCCGCGGATCGAGGCCGGCACGCAGCTTCTCAGCCAACTCGGCGCGCCGGAACGGCTTGGTCAGGATCACGGCGTCGCGCCAGAGGTTGCTGTCGTGCGTCATTGATGGATCGACGAAACCGGACGTGAACAAGACCGCAAGGTCCGGCCTGCGCCGGCGCGCTTCCCGTGCCAGATCGAAGCCGTTCGTGCCGCCCGGCAGCACCACGTCGGAGAACAGCAGACTGATCTCCGGATGCTTCTTTAGCAGGGCAAGCGCCGTCTCGGCGTTCCCGGCTGCCAGCACACGATAGCCCAGAGTGGTCACGGCATTGATCGAGGTGCGGCGCAGTTGCGGATTGTCCTCCACCAGCAGGATGGTTTCTCCGCGACCCGCGACAATGCGCCTGTCCGTTGCCCGCCCGGCGACCGTGTCGATGGCACGTGGCAGATACAGGGTGATGCTGGTTCCGGCGCCCAGCTCGCTATGAATGCCGACCTGACCGCCTGACTGCTTGACGAAGCCGAACACCATGCTCAATCCCAGGCCGCTGCCCTTGCCAATCTCCTTGGTGGTGAAGAATGGCTCGAACACCTGGTCGATGATCTCCGGTGCGATGCCGACACCGGTATCCGATACACAGATACAGACATAGTCGCCCGGTGCCACATCGGCGTGCCGGGCCGGATGGTCCATGCCGAGGACCGCATTGCATGTCGTGATCCTCAGCTTTCCCCCCGCAGGCATCGCGTCGCGCGCATTCACCGACAAATTGAGGATGGCGCTTTCGAGCTGGCTGGGATCGACCAGAGCCGGCCACGGATCGCCGGTGGCGGTGAATTCGATGACGATGGCTTCGCCGACCGCACGTCGCAGCAGGGGCTCCATGTCGCGGAGCAAGCCGCTTATGTCAGTGGCGATCGGCTGCAGTGTCTGCCGGCGCGCGAAGGCGAGCAAACGCCTGGTCAGGGCGGCCCCGCGTTCGGCCGCCTCGATCGCCTCGCGCACCAGCTCGCGGCCGTCTCTGTCCGGCGGCAAATTTGGCGACAGCAGGTCCAGGTTGCCGATCACCACCGCCAACAGGTTGTTGAAATCGTGCGCCACGCCGCCGGTCAGCTGACCGATAGCCTCCATCTTCTGTGCGTGACGCAGTTGCTGCTCGAGCTTCATTCGCTCCGTCATGTCCGCGCCGATCGTGATGATCCCGCCATTGCGCGAGCGATTCTCCCACGCCTCGAACGTGCGTCCATCGGCGTTGCGACTGAGAAACCGCCTTCCGTCCGCCCGCCGATGCAGCGCAACCCGCTCAGCGATGAATGCCTCCTTGTCCTGACCGTCCGGAATTGTGATGAGGCCGTGATCGACGATCCTGCGGAACCGATCCTCGAAACTCATGCCGACTTTGATTGCATCCTTGATCTCGCGGTAATGATCGAGATGAAGCTGATTGAACAGGACAATCCTGTCGTCCCTGTCGTAGAGCACGATGCCGTGGTTGACGCTCTCGATCGCATCCAGCAGGTTCGCACGCGCCGCGGCGAGCTCACGTTCCGCCTGCTTCCGCTCGGTGACATCCAGCCAGATGCCGACCGCGGCTTCCATCGTGCCATCTGCCCGGCGCAGCGGCGCGCCGGAGGCCAGCAGCTCGATCTCGGCGCCGTTCTTGTGTCTGTAGCGTATCTCGAAGTTCGAAAAGGATTCGCCCCGCATGATGAGGCGCCGCATTTCGGCAAACCTCAGCTGATCCTTGGAGGGCAGATCAGGGAGCAGGCCGCTCCGGGCTTCCGCCTCGGAAAATCCCGTCACGCTCGCGGCGGCCGGATTCCAGACGTTGATGCGTCCGTCGAGACCATAGATCACGATCGGAACAGGAGCGCTCTGGACGACGGTGGACACCAGTTCGTTGGCTTTCGCCAGTTCGCTCGCGCGCTCCGCGACCCGCCGCTCGAGCTCTTCGTTCATGCGCCGCAGCTCGGTTGTCGCGCGCAACAGGTCGGTCACATCGACCCCGACCACCAGAATGCTGTCGATCCCGCCGTCCACGCCGCGGACAGCAAGGCGCCGCATGAAAAACTGTCGCTTCTCGCCGCTCACCGACACATGCTCCCGGCGCACCGGTGGTAATTCATTCCCAGTGGCGAGCAGGGCGGCATCCAATCGCACGACTTCCTCGGCGGCTGCCTGATCGGCGACGATTTCTTCCCACCTGCGGCCGATCACAGTGGCCGCGGTCAAGCCAGCCACGCGCTCAAACTCCCGGTTGACCCATTGGAAGCGCCGATCCTTGTCCTTCAGCGCAATGGTCACCGGCACGGCATCGAGCACAGTCTGCAGCCGGCGGCGTGCGTCATCGGCTTCGACGCGCAGGCGGTGAAGTTCGGTGACATCGGCGCCAATGGTGACCACATGCGTGGTGCGTCCGCCGGCATCCAGGATCGCCGCCTTGACGACCATCATGTGGCGGAACACACCGGACACCACCCACCGCTCGGCGAACTGTATCGTTTCGCCTGTCGCCAGCACCGACCGGTCCAGTTCGTGTGCCCGCGCCACGGCGTCCGCCGGCAGGTCGAAATCCTCCAGCGTCTTGCCCAACAGGGCGTCGGGAGTGCTGTGGACAGCCTCGGCGAAGTTATGGTTCGCCCAGCGAATGCGCAGATCGGTATCTTTTACCAGGATGCCGAGCGGCGCGTTGTTCAGGATTCCCTCGATCAGCCGGTTGGCGGTGTCGGCTTCGGTCTGGGCGCGCTTCAGTGCGGTCAGGTCGGCACCGACGGTGACGATATGCGTGGTCCTGCCGTTCTCGACGATCGGAATCTTGGTGACCCAGGCGATATGAACAAGCCGGCCGTCCGGCCCGCGCAGGACTTGCTCCCGCGGCCCCTCGGTCCGGCCGGAGGCGAGAACACACCGGTCATGCGCCATCACGTCGGCGGCCAGCTTCGGGTCGATACCGATCTCATCCGGGGTCCTGCCAAGCAGCACGGCGCGCACGAGTCCGGTTTGCCTCGCATGTTCCGCGTTGATCCAAAGATAGCGCAGATCGGCATCCTTGATGTGGACGCCGAACGGAAATGCCTCAAGGATCTGGGAAAACAGCTCGCTCACCCGGCGCGCCTCGCGCGCCGCGTCGCGCGCAAGGATCGCGCGGCGGTCGAGCGCCAGCATGCCGAGCAGGCAAATCGTTGCCACGCCAGCCGAAATCAGCCAGGCCGCGGAATATCCGATGGCGTGCAGCAGATTCGCCACGGCATCGGCGGCGCCGCCGGCGGCCATCGCCGCCGCGCCGATCCAAACCACGGCAATGGCGCCAAGCAAAACGTACCCCACACGGCTGAAGGCGGGGCGGCGTATCCGCGCGGCAGCGTACGGTTCGATCGGGCTCTCCGCCAATGATGCGATCATGGGGCTTCTTTCGTCATACTCAGCATTCAGGTCGTTGCTGCAAGCCTGAAGCCAATTCACGGAACGCGCACGAAGGGACGTGGTGCCCCGCCAGCGGCGGCGAAATCCAGGCTGCTTCCCCGGGGCGCGGCGGGTGGTCGAACTAGGCGTGATCCAGCGTCTGCGCGTCAAGGTTCGGATATAGACGCGTGTGGTTAAGGAAGTCCGGATGCCGGCCGATCGAAGCGCGCGCCAGCGGAACGGGTGCCTGCCTTCCGGCTTGATCCCTGCCACGCACACGCCGACGGCTTGATGCGGAACAAGGCGGCGAAGTCGGAGCGCGCGAGCAGCGACAGCCGGTCGGTGGCGTAGTTTTCAAGGTCGGGATCGCCGCCCGCCTCCAGCAGCAGCAGGTAGTCGTAGCCGCAAAGATCGATCGTGCCCGGCGTATCGAGCCGATGGTGATCGGGAATCGAACCGGCGCGTTCGGCGAGCGCGCGGTAGGGAGAAAGCGTTTCCACCGGCTGCTGCGAGGGATTGTCGAACAGGAACGGCCAGAACGCGCGATGCTCGATCAGCAGCAGCGCCGGCATATGCAGATCCAGCCGATTGCCGTAGGACAGTCGCCGGCCGAGCGGGCCGTTGCGCCAGTACTCCGGCGCTTCCTCGGGCGACACCGAGGCGACGAACACGCGGGCGCCCGGTGGCACGGTCGCGATGACCGCGCGCAGGTCCGCGACGTCGCGCTGATGGCCGTGCCAGACGAACGCGAGCACCGCCATCCTGATCGCGAACAGCACGGCGAAGGCGGCCGCGGCGGCCGACCCGGCCAGGCGCGGCAGGCCCGTCGGCAGCACCGCGGCGAACAGCAGGAAGCCGAGCATGATGACGCAGCGGGTGTCCAGGAAGTAGGTGCCCTTCGAGGCGAAAGGCAGCGCGGCGTAGAGCAGGACCAGCGCGACGAGGGCGAAGCTCGATCGGAGTGGAATGCGGCAGTGGCCCGTCGCCAGGCACGCGATCAGGAATGCAGCGAAGAGACCCGCGGTGGCGACGTCCAGCGGCAGCAGGTAGTTGACGAACGGAAAGACGAGCTGCCACAGTTTGTCGTGCAGCGACGACCATCGGGTAAATCCCGCGAGCGATGCGAGCGGCGAGGCGGCATAGAGAGCCAGCGGTGGGATGCTCAGCGGCAACAGCGCGGCGATGCGTTTCGCAACCGCCGATCCGTCGCTTCGGCGCGGCCAGAGCCACTCCAGCTCGAACCCCGCGATCAGTGCATAGAAGAAGACCAGTCCCATCAGATGGCAGAAGAACAGCGCGACGGCGCCGATCGCCGCCAGCAGGACGATGCGCGCGGGGTAGCGCTCGCGCCATTCGATCCAGGCCGCGGCGAGCAGCAGAGCCATACCGAGCGACGCGACGAAGTTGAGGAACCCGAGCAGCAGCGTCGCATTGTAGGCGACCAGCGCGGAGGCCAGCGGCCAGAGCGAACGCGTGCCGAACACAGCGCGGCTGTATGCGATGGTGCCAAGGAACGGCAGCAGGATGGCGACGCCAATGACGATCCGGCCGGCCACATGCACCGGCAGAACGTGCAGCAAGGGTGGCAGCAGGAGATCGATGCCGAGGTTCGGGATGATCGCCCAGTGCGCCGCGTAAATGCGCGACAGGATCGGATCGGCGGCACCGAACGCCAGCACGGTGGCGCGTGCCAGGTGGTTGGGATAGTCGAGCAGCGGTGGCACGTCGACCAGCGTAAGCGGCGCCAGGAGAATCACGCACAGCGCTGCTATGAGCCAGCACCGGGTGAGGACGTTCACCGCATAACCGCGGCGATGTTGCCGCCGTCGACCGTGGTGACGTCGGCCGTCGTCTTCAGCGCCAGCGCATGGAACACGAAGGCCTGCGCCACATCGGCCGCGGTCACCTCACGGCCCAGCAGATTGCCCTGCATGTAGTCGTGCTCGCTCACACCCCTCGCCTTGGCGCGCGAGGCGATCAGCTCCGGCGTCAGCAGCCCGCCGCGGATGCGATCGGCGTTCACCGCGTTGGCGCGGATTCCCTCACCGCCGTATTCCAGCGCGTACTGCCGTACCAGCGCCAGCGTCGCCGCCTTCGGCAGGCCATAGGGCCCAAAATTCACCCCCGGATTGACCGCCTGCTTGGAGACATTGAACAGCAGGCAGCCGCCGGTGCCTTGCGCCAGCATGATGCGAACCGCGTTCTGCGCCACGCTCTGGTGCGCGAAGAAGTTCAGCTCGAAACTCCGGCGCAGTAGCGTATCGTCCACCTCGCCGATGCGGCCCTGCCACGCGGCTCCCGCGTTGGAAACCACGATGTCGACGCCGCCGAAATGCGCGGCAACGCGATCGAATGCGGCGCGCACCGCCGCCCCGTCGGTGACGTCGCAACCGATTCCCAGCGCCGATCCACCCAGCTGCTTCGCCGCCGCCTTCGCAGCCGCCTCCTCGAGATCGAACAGCGCCACCTCCGCGCCGGCACCGCTCATCGCCTGCGCCGTGGCAAGACCAATCGCGCCGGCACCGCCGGTGATCACCGCGACCTGGCCGGCAAACGGCTTCTCCTGCCCCTGCCCGAGCTTCGCCTGCTCCAGCGACCAGTATTCCATATCGAACAGATCCGCCTCGCTCACCGATTGGAACCTGCCGATCGCCTCGGCGTCGGTAATCGTTTCGATGTTGGATTCCGCCAGATCGGCGGCGATGCGCGCGTCCTTCAGCGTCCGCCCAAGCCCGAACAGGCCGAGCCCCGGCACCAGGATCACCCGCGGCATCGGATCGAGTTCGCGCTTCTTCACCGTCTGCTTCGCGTTGTGCCGGGCGAAATACGCATGGTAGTCGCTGACGTAGCGATCCACCGCCTCGCGTGCCGCCGCCCTGAACGCATCCAGCCCTCCAGCTTGCGGCGCCGGCACGATCAGCGGGTAGTTCTTGATGCGGATCGTGTGGTCGGGCGTCGCGACGCCGGCCTGGCCGTAGCGCGCGAGCTCGGCGCCGTTCACGTAATTGCCGATCGCCGGACCGGCGCGGAACTCCAGCATGAAGCGCCTGTAAGCGCCGGCCTGCACCGGATCGGCGATGGCGCAGGCGCCGCGCAGGATCGGCGCAACCTCCGGCACGGCCGCGATCGAAGCGGGCAGCGCCGCCGCCGCGAACACCGTCCGCCGTCCGCGCGCCAGCCTTTCCTCGGCCAACGACACCATCTCGATCATGCGCTCATAGGCTTCGCGCGCCGTCTCCCCGAAGGTGAACACGCCATGCTTCAGCAGCACGAGACCCTCGACCGATGGGTCGGCTTCGAAGACATCGGCGGCGTGCTTTGCCAGGAGAAACCCGGGCATGACATAGGGCACCAGGCCCATCCGCCCGCCATACAGATCGGCGCAGCGCTCGGCCGCATCCGGCTGATCGGCCAGGCTCAGCACGGCGGTGGCGTGCGTATGATCGACGTATTTGTGCGGCAGAAACGCGTGCAGCAGCGTCTCCACCGAGGGATTCGGCGCCGCCGGATCGAGCAGGTTGGCGCGCTGCACGCGCACCATCTCCTCGTCCGACAGCGCATTGCGGGCGCGCAGCCGGCACAGCGGCGCCAGCCGCACGGCGGGCAATCCGGCCGGCTCAATCGTCGCCATGTCCCAGCCGCTGCCCTTGACGCACAGCACCTCGACATCCTCGTCCAGCAGGTCCCTGGCGACGGTCTTGACCGACGTGTTGCCGCCGCCGTGCAGCACCAGCTTCGGGTCCTGGCCGAGCAGACGCGACGTGTAGACCCGCAACGCGAGATCGCGGCCGACACCCTGCCGGGCGTAGCCTGCCACCGAAGTTTCGGCGTCGGCGTCCGACCAAAGACTGCGCATCGGCTACGCCCTCCTGCCCTAGCCGCGGCTGTTCTCGGCCGGCGGTCGCGTTTGGGTCAACCGGGGCCGCAAGGATGGCGGGAACACGCCAACCGGGGCATGATCGCGGCGGAGAGGATCAGGAGGAGACCATGGACGCTGACGCCAAGAAGACCACGTTGCGGATGATACCGTACGGCCTCTACGTGCTGACGGCCGATGACGGCAAGGGCACGGTGGGCGCCGCGACGGTGAACTGGGTGACCCAGACGGCGTTCGCCCCGCCGATGATCGCGGTGGGTGTGAAGGCGGATTCCGGCGTGTATGCCGCGTTGAAGACCGCCGGCACGTTCGCGCTGAACATGCTGGGCAAGGAGCACAAGAACCTGGCCTTCGCGTTCTTCAAGCCGGCGAAGCTGGAGAACGGCATGCTGTCCGGCCAGTCCTTCCTGCGCGGCGCCGCCACCAACCAGCCGATCCTCGACGCCGCGATCGGCGCCGTCGAGTGCCGCGTAAAAACCATCGTCGAGGAAGGCGACCACCACATCGTCGTCGGCGAGGTGGTCGATGCGCATCTGCGCCATCCGCCCACGGGCAGGCCGGACGCGGCGATCCTGGAGATGAAGGATCTGGGGGACAACGTGTTCTACGGCGGGTGAGACCGCAGCTGGAATGAGATGGGTTTCGCTGCGCACGGATCGAACGGAGCAAGGACATGATCACCAAATTCGCCACGGTCTATGCCGGTCACGTCGATCTGGCCGACCGGGGACAGGACGCCACGCCGGCAAACGAGCGGCGCTATTCCAACGAACACCTCGCCAGCGTGTTCAGCAAGGCCGAGGCGATCGCCACACTGATGGATGAGACCGGTTGGGACACGCTCTGGATGGCGGAGCACCACTTCCAGCACGAAGGCTACGAGGTGATCCCGAACCTGCTGATGGCGGCGGTCCACCTTTGCCATCTCACGAAGAACCTCAAAATCGGCTGCGGCTTCAACATCACGCCGATGTGGCATCCGCTGCGCCTCGCCGAGGATTTCGCCTGCGCCGACATCATGACCAAGGGCCGCACCATCTTCGGCGTCGGCCGCGGCTATCACAACCGCGAGGTTGAAACCTTCGTCGCACCGATCATCGACCAGAACGCCAACCGCGAGCTGTTCGAGGAACAGGTCGACATCATCTTCAAGGCGTTCAACAACGAGCGCTTCTCGCACCAGGGCAAGCACTACACGCTGCCGCCGGAAGTGCCCTATCGCGGCTACACGCTGAAAGACCTCACGCTCGTACCGAGGCCGATCCATCGTCCCGTGGAATGCTGGCAACCCGTGGTCAGCGCCTCGGCACGCGGGCTCGACTTCATGGTGAAGCACGGCATCAAGGGCGCGGTCGGCGGCGGCGCGGCGACGATGGAACGCGGACCGATCGCCGCCTTCCAGGAAGCCGGGCATCGCGCCGGCAAGGACTGGAAGCTCGGCGAGAACCTGATGATCGGTATCGTCGTGCATCTTGCCGATTCCCGCAGTCAGGCACTGAAGGAAATCGTTCCGCTGTATGAAGAGCATGCCAAGATGTTCGCGCCGCTCAACTTCATGCCCGGCATGACCAGGGAGCAGGTCGCGGCGATTGCGCGGCGCGGCGGCTGGTACGAGTCGGGCGTGCCGCGGGTGGAGCACTATATCGACATGGGCGGCTGGTTCGCCGGCACGGCGGAGGAGCTGGTCGCCTTCCTGAAGGATCTCGAGGCGCGCTATCCGGGGTTGGAGCACATCAACATCTCCACGCCGATGGGCACGCCGCAGGCGATCATGCTCGACCAGTACCGGCGTGTCGCAGCACAGGTGATGCCGCACTTCAGGCACTGAGCGTGCGCACGATCCTCAATATCCTATGGAACGTGCCGGGCTTCGGCTTCGTCGCGGCCTTCTTCTGGGCGCTGGCCGGCCTGCTGATGGCTGTCACCATCATCGGCCTGCCCTGGGCGAAGGCGTGCTTCACGCTTGCCAACTACACGCTGGCGCCATTCGGCCGCGAGCTTGTGTCGCGCCATGACGCCACCGGGCGCGAGTCGCTCGGCTCCGGTGGATTCGGCACACTCGCCAACATCGTCTGGTTCCTGCTCGCGGGCTGGTGGCTGGTGGTGATGCACGTGCTCGCGGCGTGTGCGTGTGCGATCACCATCATCGGCCTGCCCTTCGCCTGGGCGCACCTCAAGCTCGCCGGCGCCGCGATCGCGCCGGTGGGCAAGATCGTGGTGCCGGGCGAAGTGGCCGCGGCGATCGATCGCGAAAAGGCGGCGGGTTGGCTGAACGGGATGCGGCGGCGGTAGACAGACGAGCAGGCCCGCCGCAACCTCCTTGGTATGCGGATTCAGCGAGGCGCCGCAGGTAGGTCGGTTTTCGCGAAATCGTTGCCGACGAACAGCAAGGGACAGTGGTTTTCCCTGGCCAGCGCATAGGCGAAACAATCGCCGAAGTTCAATGCCGCCCTGTGCCGGCCTCGACCCCACCGGCTGTAGGCAGCCGCAATGCGCCGTGCCGCGGCGGCCGTGACGGCGACGATTTCTATCCCCAACCCGTCAATCAGCCGTTCCATCTCCCGGCCGACTCCCCGCTGTCCCGCCACGATCAGGCACTCCGCCGCCGTGCCGGCCGACATCGCCAACTCGGGTTCACGCTGCAGAACCGCCATGCACGCAACGGCTTCCGGTTCATCGAGCGCGATCGCCATCAGCGCCGACGTATCGACGACGATCACTTCGGCAGGCCGGATTCGTCGTAGAGAAAATCCTGGCTCCGGGCAGCGGAAGGGCCAGGCCGGGCCTTGCGGCGGCCGGCCGTCCGCACCGCCTCCATCAGCGCCCGCCGTTCGTCCGCGGCGGCGCGTGTCGAAACCGGAACCAGGCGAACCACGGCCCGGCCAAAGCGCGTGAGGACGACGTCCTCACCGGCCTCCGCCAAGCGCACCAGTTCGGTGAGCTGCCCCTTCGCCTGACTGACCGCTGTTCTCATGATGGCGAGTCACTTGGACCATCTCATGGTCCAAGTCAAGCAATGCGCCAATCACCCGGCCGCTTCACCCGGATTGACCCACGTATCGCCGGTCCAGCCGTTCTCGTCGTAGTCCGCCATGCACGGATCGACCAGCGCCTCCCTCGCGGCCAGATCGCCGCCGCGCTGCGCGCCGGTCCGCGTCTGCGCCCGGATGTCCTCCCAGCCGCCGGCGTAGTTGCGTTCGTACAGTTCGTGCCGGCCGCCGAACTCGGTGCCCACCGCATCCCACAGCAGCTTCATGATCTTGATTCGCTCCTTGTAGCCGATGCCGTGCGAACCGCGCACGTAGCGCCGCAGATACGGCTCGATCGCCGGGTTGGAAAAATCCTTCACCGAGGAAGGCAGGTAGATCAGCCCCGACGTCACGATGCGCTCGACGATGCCCTTCATGCGCGGATAGGCGTCGGGCGCGAACACCCGATAGGCCAGACCGGCGCGCAGATTGGGCAGCACCGCGTCGCCGACCCAAGGGTCGGGATCGTTCGCCATCGCGTTGGACAGCGACCAGAACAGGTTCCGCCAGGCGATCGCCTCGCCGAGCTGCACCTGGTTGCCGCGCGCCTCGTCGCCGCCGGTGCAGCGCAGCGCCTTGGCGAGCAGGCCGCAGATGAAATCCAGTTTCACCGCGAAGCGCGTGCAGCCCTGGAACTGAAAGCCCTGCATGAACCCCGAGCGCGGATAGAAGCTCAGCACGCGCGCCGGATCGCGGTAGATGAACACGTCCTCCCACGGCACGAACACCTGGTCGAGGATGAAGATCGCGTCGTTCTCGTCGAACCGCGACGACAGGGGGTAGTCGTACGGCGAGCCGTTCAGCAGCGCCGCCTTCTCGTACGAGGTGCGGGAGATCAGCTTCAGTCCCGGTGCGTCGATCGGCACCATGAACATCAGCGACATGTCCAGGTCCTCGGTCGCGGTCTTCGAGCTCTTGCCCATGAAGTTGTAATTGGTGATCGCCGCCGACGTGGCGACGACTTTCGCACCTGAGACGATAATGCCGGCGTCGGTCTCCCGCTGCACCGAGACATAGACGTCCTTAACTTGCTCGGCCGGCTTGTGGCGGTCGATCGGCGGATTGACGATGGCGTGGTTCATGAACGGCATCGCTTCCTGCGCGCGCTTGTACCAGGTGCGCGCATTGTCCGCGTATGGCCCGTAATACTCCGCGTTGCCGCCCAGCGTGTTGGAATACGCCGCCTTGTAGTCCGGCGTGCGGCCCATCCAGCCATAGGTCAGCCGCGACCACGCGGCGATCGCCGCCTGCGCGCCGCGCAGATCATCGCGCGAGCGCGGCACGCGGAAGAAGCGATGCGTGTAGCCGCCGGAGCCGGTATCGGTCGGGCAGGTCAGCACGTCGTGATGCTTCGGGTCGTGCAGCGCGTCATACAGAAGCGCGATGGAGCGCACCGAGTTACGGAATGCCGGATGGGCGGTGACGTCGTTCACCCGCTCGCCGTCGATATACACCTCGCGCCCGTCGCGCAGGCTCTGCGTGTACTCGGCGCCGGTGAAGGGGCGGGTGTGATCGGCGATGACGTCTTCGGGTTTCATGCTGTCTCCTGACGGACGCCGCAACGGTCAATTTTAGCCCCGGCGCGCACGGCGTTCAACACCGTGCCGAACTCGGGAAGTCGTCCGCCGATAACGCCTTGCACAGACTCTGGTGTCCCGTGATCATCGCCGTGAGGCCACCAAATGGCGCTACATGCGGCGTACCGGGTTGTGTCCGTCCCAGTCGGCGGCTGCATCACGTACCATGTCGAAGAACGCCTTGCGTCCCGGCGTCAGTTCCGACATCTCAATCACCGCGCCGGTCGGGCCCTCATTGCGGAAATAGGCGAAGGGGCCGCGCGCGTGCGTGCCCTCCATCGCCACCTCATAGCCGAGTGCTCGCGCGGCATCGTAGCGGGGCTGGTAGTCCGCCGGCCAGCTTGACCAATGCTGCATGCCGCCGGCAGGGAAGCGGGCCAGGAAATCGATATACATGCTCGGGGTCCTGCAGCGTTGCTGGATGATCTCCAGCTGAATCTCACCGGAGTTCGCGAAGCCGACGGTAAGATCGATGCCGTCGTAACGTTTACCGTTGTAGGTGAATGTCTGAAAGGCACTGCGCTCGAAGTAGAACCAGGGCCCGATCCCGCAGGTCGACGCCCAGTAAGCCATCGCCTCGTGCAAGTCCGGAACGACATAGCCGATCTGTCGCATTGGCCCAAAAAGTCTGCTCACTGGATCTCCCCGTCATTCACCTGGCTCTATGTGGACAATGACACCACGCCGATTGCCGCGAAACCAGCATAATAAACTGTCGCAATCAATCAACCTGTCCGCACCGATTGGCGCCGGCCGCGCCCGCCACCACGCGCAGGGCGATCTCGTTGCCACGTTCGTCCGGCTCTCCGGGCACGGACGGGGGCGTCTTGACAGTCGGCGACATTGGATGATCGAATAATAAAGTGATCGCCGCGACAAGCGGTCGACGCGGGAGGTCCCGGAGCAAGCGGTTTGCGGGGGAGGCCATGGCCTCCTGCTACGGGAGGAAGTATCGGAATGCGACTCTTTTCAGTGCCGGCCTCGCCCTTCAGCCGCAAGGTCCGGGTCGCGGCGATCGAGCTCGGACTCGCCGGGCGGATCGAGCACGTGCGCCAAATGCCGCGCGATGCGACCAACAACTTCCATACCTTGGCCCCGCTCGCCAAGATCCCGGTTCTCGAGGCCGACGACGGCACGGTCTTTTATGACAGCCCGGTCATCTGCGACTATCTGAACACCTTGGCGAATGGCCGCCTGTTCCGGACCCCGGGGCCGGAGCGCTGGGACGCGCTGCGCCGCGAGGCGTTGGCCGACGGCCTGCTCGACGTGGCACTGGTGCTGCGCGGCGAGCTGACGCGGCCCGAGGACAAGCAGATGGAAGACGTGATCGTCCGCCAGCGTGCGACAATTGACCGTGTGCTGCACCACCTCGACACCCATCCGTTGCCCTCGCACGCCGACCCCGACATCGGCGCACTCGCGATCGGCTGCGCGATCGGCTGGCTGAACTTCCGCCTGCCCGACCTGGCGTGGCAGCCAAACTGTCCAAGCCTCGCTGCCTGGGTCGACAAGCTCCACGCACGACCTTCCTTCACCCAAACCATGCCGTCCTGAGCACGGCGCCGGAGACGGTTCATGGCCAAGTTCGACGAATATTCCGCCCGTTACCAAACCGTAAAGATGGAGCGGCAGGACGGCATCCTGCTGATGACGCTGCACACCGACGGCAAGGAGCTGCGCTGGGGCGCGCTGCCCCATGGCGAACTGCCGAACGCCTTCCGTGACGTGGCCGGCGACCGCGACAACCGCGTCGTCATCCTGACCGGCACCGGCAGCGAGTTCTCGGGACCGCGGCCGGCGCCGGGAGGCGGGAGCCCCTATGGCCGTCCGGTCAAGGTCTGGGACAACCTCGTCTGGGAAGGCCGCAACCTGCTCAAGAACCTGCTCGAGATCGAGGTGCCGATGATCAGCGCGGTCAACGGGCCGGCGCTGCGCCATTCGGAACTGCCGCTGTTGTGCGACATCGTGCTCGCCGACGAAACCGCGTGCTTCGAGGATTCCGGACATTTCAAGGGCGGACTGGTGCCGGGCGACGGCGTCAACATCGTCTATCCGATGCTGCTCGGCATGAACCGCGCCCGCTACTTCCTGTTCACCGGTCAGAGCATCGGCGCGCGCGAGGCGCAACAGCTCGGCCTGGTCGCCGAGGTGCTGCCGAAGCAGCAGTTGATGGCGCGCGCCTGGGAGCATGCCAGGGACCTGTTGCAGCACCCGGACATGCATCTGCGCAACACGCGCCTGATCCTGACCGAATACATGAAGCGGCAGCTTCAGCAATATCTCGGATACTCGCTGACGCTTGAAGCGATGGCGAACATGGAGCGCGGGTTGCCGCCGGCCGCCACTTAATCCCGCCGCCGCAACACACCTTGCAAGGGAGTGACGCCATGAGTGGACTTCCGTTCCACCCGATCAGCCGCCGGACCGCGCTTCGGACCGCCGCCCTGGGCGGGCTCGCCAGCATGTTTGCCGGCCCCGCCAGCGCCGCCGGCAAGCGGCTGGTCTGCGGCACGGTCGGCGGCGCCTGGCTCGAGGGCATCAAGAAGTTCTTTGTCGAGGACACCGGCTTCAACCAGAAGTACGATGCCGATGTGGTCTGGGACGTGCAGACCGACGCGGCCATGATCACCAAGGTCATGAGCAGCTGCGGCCATCCGGTCGAAGACGTGCTGCAGGCCGAGCCGGACCGCGCGGCGCGGGTCGCCGCCATGCACTGCCTCGTCGACCTCGACCCGCGGATCGTCACCAACCTGCCCGACATTCCGCAGCAGTATAGAAGCGGGGCGTATTTTGCGGCCACCAACAGGCTGCTGTGCGGCCTCGTCTACAACACCAAGCATGTCGAGCGGCCAACCAGTTGGGACGACCTCGCCAATCCCAAATACAAGGGCAAGGTCGGCGTTCCGGCGCTGAGCTGGATGGGCCAGGAACTGCTCTACGCCGTCAACAAGGCGCATGGCGGCACCGACGAGAATATCGATCCGGGCATCGCCTTCCTTGCCAAGGTCGTGCGCGGAAACAACGCCGTGATCATCCAGAGCGCGCAGATGGCCGATGACGTGCTGCAGCGCGGGGAGGTTTGGATAGAGCCGACCTGGCTCGGCCGCACGCTCAATCTGCAAAAGGCGGGCTTCCCGGTCGATATCTATTTCCCGGAGAATTTTCTCTACACCGATATCGGCTATATCGTGCCGACCGGGCCGAACGCTGAACTGGCGCAGCACTTCGTCAACATTACCCTCGATCCTATCGTCCAGCAGAAGATGTTCGAGAGGTTCCTCTACCAGCCAAGCAACCGCAAGACGGTGATACGCCCACAGTTCGCCAAGGCCCTCCTGCCCGACTATGCCAAGGACCGGGCGGTCCAGATCGACTGGGCGAACGTCGAGCGCAACGCCGACCGCGACCTGCAACGCTGGAACCGCGACGTGCTGGGTAGCTGACCGGCCGGACGCGGCGCCGCCACGGCGGCCGCCGGTATCACCGGCCGATGTTTAGCCCCCGGCCGCAAACCTTGCCGAGAATCGCCAGCAGCAGCGCGCCCACGCC
>VFSW01005457.1_pt1 | contig 18792 bp, 12 predicted proteins | sample 5358111 | NCBI WGS metagenome assembly VFSW01 (sample SAMN11554181, study PRJNA540505) | mine drainage metagenome | isolation source: sediment from site ElyBrook_90M | place: USA: Ely Copper Mine, Vershire, VT | collected 2017 | reverse complement strand
CGGGCCGCCCACTGGGCGGGGGGGGGCGGGGCGGATCTCAGGGTGGTGCCGCCCGACCGGGGGCGCGGCGCCGCGCCGCCCGCTTCTGTCATTGCGGAACGCATCGTGCGCGCTAAGCGGATTGCAGGGCTGCTGCGAGCGATCCTGTACTGGCACGGCGTGGAACGTGTCTCGGCCCACGTAGTCGATGACCTTCGCGGCAGTTCGGGCATCACCTTGTTTGGCTCCGAGACTGGTTCAGTGAAGCAAACCTCCACTGCAGCGGCGCGCCTGTCCCTGCGACTGCCTGCGCTTCGCCGCGATTCAAGGCTAGCGCTGTGGCAGCAACTGACAACACAGCCCGCACCCCATGTGATCGGTGACTGGACACTGACACCGGCTGAAATTGTAGCTGCAGCCACGGTTGCGCCAGCCGGCCCGGAACTTGTAACAGAGGTGTGCCAGCAGAATCTGCGCGGGATGCCGGCCGAGCTTTTTACTGCGTTGCCATGCCCCTACACGTGGGACGACATCATTTTGCCACCGCACTTGCGGGAGCATCTTGCCGAACTCGAACAGCAGGTGCGCCTGCGGCAGTTCGTTTATGAAGACTGGGGTTTCGAGCGGCTATGCCCCATGGGACGTGGAATCACGGGAATGTTTTGCGGCCCCAGCGGAACCGGGAAGACAATGGCCGCGCAAGTCCTGGCTCGGGCGCTCGATATGAAGTTGTTCCGCGTGGACCTGGCCGGCGTAATGAACAAATACATTGGCGAGACTGAAAAGCGCCTCAAACAGTTGTTTGACGCGTGCGAACGTTCCAACGTGCTGCTCTTCTTCGATGAAGCTGACGCGCTCTTCGGCCAACGGACGCAGGTAAAGGATGCTCACGACCGGTACGCCAACATTGAGATCGATTACTTGCTGCAGCGCATGGAGCAGTTCGACGGCGTCGCGATTCTTGCCACCAACCGCAAGGGCGACCTCGACAAGGCTTTTGTGCGGCGCATTCGCTTCATTCTCGATTTTCAGCAACCCGGCCCGGCGGAACGGCTCGCCATGTGGCATCGTGCATTGCAGCCATCTTCACCGGCCGGAGAGCAGATTTTGGGGCATGTGGATATGGAACTGCTCGCCGAAAAGCTGAATATGACTGGGGCTGACATCACTTCAGCCGCGCTGGGCGCTGCATTCCTGGCACGCGCAGAAAGTACGCTCATCACCACAAGTCACGTTCTGCGCGCTGCGAGAAGAGAGATGACCAAGCACGGGCAGGTGTTGCGCTCGGGAGATTGGGAGAGCTAGCGGAGTGACCACGTTAAGCATTGACAGGCTGAGCCTGAGGCTTTCGGGGTTCACGGAAAGCGATGGCAGGCATTTGGCAGAGTTGATTGCGGACGGCCTCGCCGGAGCGAACATCGACGCCGGCGCTGCCGACCGCGTCAGCATGGTGAGCAGGGCGTTCGTTCGTCCGGGAAGTGATGTGCAGGGAATGGCAGAGGAAGTTGTCGCCGATTTGATTCGCCAATTGCAGAGGTCAGCATGAAAAGGATCTACGCGACGCGTGAGAGATATATTGCACAGGAGAGGAGGGAGATGAGCGCATGCCCGGCAAATATTTGAAAGGCGCATTTGTGCAGTTCATGCCCACCTTCCTGGTGCCGCTGCCAAACGTCATCATCTTCCAGTACAACCCTGAGACGATGACGCACACCTGGACGCCCGCTGCCCCGGAAACCAGTTCCTCGGGCAACAATAAGCCGAATCCTCTCGCCGTGAAGGGGCTTCCGGGTGAGAGCTTCTCGTTCAACCTGGCCATGGATTCTTCAGACACGATCGCTGACGGCAGCGCGGTGACTGCGGGAATTGCCACCGCGACAGGCCTGTATTCCCGCCTCGCAGCGCTTGAAATGCTTCTGTACCCAACGGGCGCATTCACGTCGAACCAGTTGCTCGGCGCGGTTTCGTCCGCGATAAGCTCTGCGCTTGGAGGTTCATCGTCGCCCAAGAAGACCGCTGTCCCGCAATACATGATGCCGACAGTGCTGTTCGTATGGGGGCCGGCGCGCATTCTGCCGGTGCGCCTCACTAGCCTCACGATTACCGAAAAACTCTACGACGCGCAGCTGCTGAATCCAACGCACGCTGAGGCCCAGGTTGGCGTGCAGGTACTCACCCCTGATCAAGTAACCGCGCTCTCAGATTCGCTCAAGCAAGTTGCAACGGTAGCGTACGACTATTCTCAGGCGCTTCGACAGGCGATGGCGCTGGCGAACCTAGCCAACGCCGCAGAGTCGATCATCGGCATGCTGCCGATTGGATAGAAGGCACGATGTGGAAGACCAGACCGCTCAAGAGAGGAGCAGCAGATGTTCTTTCCAGGCTCACGATACATCGGTCAATCGAGCTACCAGGTGACCATGGCAGATGGCACGGTGGTGACGGCCACGCGTTTGCCCCTTCCGTTGCAAAATCCTCTACAGGGCTACTACCCCCGCGGCAATGCCCAGCGGCTTGATCAGATTGCTTCGCACTTCCTCGCTGATGCCACAACGTTCTGGCGCCTTTGCGATGGCAATGACGCGCTAGTGCCGGACGCACTAGCCGTCCACAACCTGGTTGGGATTCCCGGGGAGGGTTCCTGATTCTATGGCTAGTTCCTTCCAATTCCTGATCGACGGAACCGCCGCAGATGATGATCTGCTGAACGTCATGGGTCCGCTTGAGATCGAGGAGAATGCCGATTTGCCTGGCGCCATCCAGGTCACACTACCCGTCGACAGTGACGGTAACGGTGACCTGACCTTTGTGAACGATGCGCGATTCCAGCCGTTTGTAAACCTGGCTGTCGTCGCGACTCCTGAGGGAAATTCCGATCAATGCATCTTTGACGGGTACATTCTGTCAAACAAGCTACACCTGCAGAAAGGAACCACGGGATCCACGCTGCAAGTATGGGGCCAGGATGCGTCGTGGCTGATGAATCTTGAAGAGAAGGCCAAGGAATGGGTCGATGTAGCGGACGCGGATGTGGCCAACTCCATCTTCGCGGACTACGGATTTACGCCGGCAAGCGACAACTCAATTGACGATTCACCAGCCCACACAGAAGACAACCACACGCTGATGCAGCGCGCATCGGACATTCAATTCCTGCGCACCCTGGCACGACGCAACGGAAAAATCTGCCGCGTGGCATGCACCGATACCCCCGGTCAGCGCACCGGCTACTTTTCCAAGCCAGACCTCGATGGTGATCCTGTCGTCACGCTGGAGTTGAACGATCCAACGTCATGGACCGTGGACTCGCTGGACATCGATTGGGATGTGACTCGACCGTCGGAGGTTCTTGCACGGCAGGCGCTATTCAACGACAGCGATCAAGATGGCGCCGGTGTGGATCAGACCGACTCAGGCCTTGACCTGCTCGAATCTCGAGGGCTGTCCGACTTTTCAGGGAAGACGATGACCGTAATGCTGACGGCGCCCGTAGATGATGCACAGGAACTCGCTCTGCGTGCCCAATCCGTCCTTCGCGAAGCGTCCTGGTTCGTCAGGTGCGAAGGCGAAGCGGATGTTGCCCGCCTGAATGCAATCCTTCGCGTAGGAACTGTCGTCCAGCTTAACAGCGTCGGAAGCTTGCATTCCGGAAAGTACTTTGTGTGGAGTGTCCGGCACACTATCGGCAAAGAATCGCATCGCATGAAGTTTGTGCTCGTGCGGAATGCTGTGGGCGCTCCTCCGTCTGGAAGTGGTAGCCCGCTCGGAGCGCTGCTATGAGCAACTTCAGCGAACAGGCCGTGCTTGAAATCCTGGAGCGCTTTCGCTCGCGATTCTATGGAAAGTATCGCGGCTCAGTTACAGACGTTGACGCAAGCACGCTCCGCATCAAGGCGAAGGTGCCGTCTGTGCTGGGTACGCAGGAGACAGGCTGGTGCATGCCATGCGTTCCTTACGCGGCAGATAATGTGGGACTTGCCTTTTTGCCGGAGACCGGATCTGGTGTTTGGATTGAGTTCGAGGGCGGAGACGTATCGTATCCCATCTGGGTAGGCTGTTACTGGCGCAGCGGTGAGCGGCCGTCCGACGCAACTCCCACGGTGAAGGCGATCGTGACCACCTCACCTCTCAAAATTCTGTTGGACGACGACGCGGGTTCGATCACCATTTCCGATTCGAACCAGAACACGGTGACGCTGGATTCGTCAGGCATTACACTCACGCGCGGTTCAAATTCAGTGCAGATCAGCGACTCTGAGGTGAACATCAACGACGGTGCGCTGGAGGTGTTGTGATGCAAGCAAATCGCAGATCGATTCGCGGGGTAGAAGGGAGTACGCTATGCCGAACTTGCTGAATTCCTCAAGCATCCTGATGTGTCCGCATGGGGGAATGGTTACCGCCATCACTTCGAACACGCGCGTCAACGTCGGCGGAACTCCGGCAGTGCGCTCGTCTGACACCTTCATGGTCGCCGGGTGTGCGTTTGTCATCGGTGTGGTGCCTCATCCGTGCATGCAGGTGCAGTGGGTGCAGCCTAATGCGAAGAGCCAGGTGCTTGGCGACTTTACGTTGAGTGATTCCAGCGTCGGCCTGTGCGTTGCCGCGGATCAGGCGGTGCAGGGAGCGGTGCTGATTTCATTTACTCAACCGCAAGTGTCGGGAGTGTAGTGAGTTCTGTGCGGGAGGAAGAGTTATGAATCGGCATGACTACGCGTATCCGTTTCGGATCGATCCCGCTTCAGGCCAGGCGGCACAAACCTCCTATGCCACGCATGTCGACCAGATGATTCGGCAGATATTGCTGACCGCGCCGGGAGAGCGTGCCGACCTTCCCGAGTTTGGATGCGGTCTGCGTCAGTTGGTCTTCGCTCCACATTCCGATGCGCTAGATGCAACCACCAAGATTCTCGTGCAAAAGGCGTTGAATCGCTGGCTTTCTGATCAGGTCGTCGTTCAGCAGGTCACGGTTGGAGCGCCTCTTCCAGGCGTCGAAGAGCAGATGCAAGTCCTGATTGAATACATGTTGATCGAAACACAATCAAAGCAGCAAGTAGTGATCTTGGTGTCCTGACATGCAACCCAAAGATCGGCTCATCAAACTGCTCGACCCGCGGAACACGACGCTGAACGGCATCGACTTCGTTGAGATTGTCACCGCCGATCAGACCACACTGCGTGTGCATTTCTTGAATGCCGTCAGCTTCGCCGGTAGCCCGCCCGCCGCGGTGCACGTGACCATCACCGGTGGTGAGGTGATACCCACGGTTGCTGTACTGCCGATTGAGATCTCGGACTGGTCCAGGGATCTCGATGGCAGACCCCTGCTGACGTTGCGCGTGGCCGCTCCCGGAGATTTTTCTTACTATACCCTCACGATTGCGAACGCGGGTCTTGACCCTTTCTACGATCACGTCAGGTTCTCGTTCAAGGCTTTGTGCAAGTCTCTTCTCGACTGCGAACTGCCCCCGCCTGCGTGTCCTCCCCTTGCGGGCCGGAAACCGCCGATCACCTATCTGGCAAAAGACTTTCTCAGCTTCCGCAAGGCGCTCTCTGATTTTTCTGCGCTTGAGTATCCCGAGTGGCAGGAGCGTTCCGAAGCTGATTTTGGCGTCATGTTCATGGAAGCGCTATGCAGTGTCGCCGACGACTTGAGCTATACGCAGGATCGCGTCGCTGCAGAAGCAATGATTGATACAGCAACTCAGCGGCGTTCGCTGATTCGCCTCGCTCGCCTGGTCGACTATGAGCCGGCACCAGCCACGTCGGCATCCGTTCTGTTGCAACTCGAGGTCATTGGAGGCCCCATTCCACCCGGCTTCGTTGTCAGCGCACCCGCGCCCGATGGAAATGTGATCGAGTTTGAGACTGGCTCTGGCCTTATCGATCCGCAAACCATGTTGTTGAATGCAAAGACGTATGCTGTGAATTCTCAGTGGAATCGCTACGAGGCAGACGGTTCCACACCAAGGCTGGTGCCCTATTGCTGGGACGACAGCCACCGATGCCTGGCCGTTGGTTCAACCGAGATGTGGATCACAGGTACCGGTTATGGACTACTGCCCGGAACAACGCTCCTGATCGACACAGCCGCGCAGACCACCGCCGACGCGCCGACCCGAGAGACCGTGCAACTGACAGGTTCTTTTGAAGAGATCGACCCTCTTTACGGTATCTGGGCAACGCACATTCTCTGGGAAAATCCACTGCACTTCAACCATGACCTGACCAGAACCGTATTGGCTGGCAATCTTGTTCCCGCCACGCAAGGCAGGCGCTTCACCGAAAGCTTCTGCATTGATCAGGCGCCGACCGCGTCCAATCTGCCTTTGGCATTGGTGCGCACTGGCCCGAACAACTCATCGCAATATCTCTATACGCTGCAGAATCCGCCCCTTGTGTGGCTCAGCCAGTCTGACGCGAGCCTGCCGCCGCTTCCCGAGATATTGTTGACGGAAACGCCTTTACAGAAGTCACTGCCGCCTGTCATTTGGACCTGGCGCAAGAGCTTGCTCGACGCAGAACAGTTCGAGAGAGCCTTCACTATTGACCCCGTCAGCTATCTGTGTCTACAGCAAAACTCAGATGGCTCCGTCGCTTATGACTTTGACGGAGACGCCGGATCGACCATTCGGTTCGGCGACGATGTGTTCGGAGTGGTCCCCGAAACTGGCTCGACATTTCAGATTGCCTATCGTTCGGGCGGTGGCAGTATCGGGAACGTTGCCGCCGATACCATTACCAAGATAGATCCCGCCGCAGGTTCACTGATCACCGCGGTAACCAATCCCTTTGCCGCAGCCGGTGGCGCCGATGAGGAGTCCGACGAGCAGATTCGCCGCCTTGCGCCACAGGCGTTCCGCGCAGTGCAGTATCGCGCTGTCCGGCCAGAAGACTACGAACTTGCGGCCGAGACGCTGTCCTGGGTTCAGCGCGCTGGAACAGTCTTTCGGTGGACCGGCAGTTGGCTGACAGTATTCACAACGGCCGATCCTGAAGGAACCCAGCAAATTCCGATCGACGAGCAGATTCAGTTGGTGAACCTGCTAAACCGCTATCGCCTCGCCGGCTATGAGTCGTACGTCCCAAATCCTGATTATGTTTCGATCGACTTGACGGTCACTGTCTGTGCATGTCCGAACGTATTTCAGGGCGATGCTCAGGCTGCAGTCGTCTCCGCACTGAGCACGTCGAAATTCCCCGATGGCAGCACTGGATTCTTCTACTTCGATCGCTTCACGTTTGGCACGCCTCTGGAACGCAGTGCCCTGGAAGCCGCGATTCAAGCGGCTTACGGAGTGTGTGGCGTAATTTCCATTCAATATCGCGAACGCGGGATCACGCCCGGCTGGACCTGCATGCCGGAGACAGTCGTGGCCGGCCCCAGCCAGATTCTGCGCATGAACAATGATCCGAGTCATCCCGAGCGCGGCGCACTGACAGTGATCGTGGAGGGTGGAAAATGAGCAGCCCGGCCAGCATCTGTCCTTGCGACAGTTTCGTGCACCCGCGGACGATCGTGAACCCACCTGAGAAGTCCCTGATCGCGTATCGTGTCGGAGATTATCTCAGCTTCCGCGAGGCCTTGCTTCGCGGTAGGACCGGCGAAGTCGAGTTGGTGAACTGGCGGCCGGGCGCGCAGGGCGACCTCGCTGTTCAGATGATCGAATGGTGGGCTTATCTCGCAGATATCCTCACGTTCTATAACGAGCGCATTGCGAACCAGGATTATCTCCGCACTGCGGATTTGCGGGAGAGCGTGCAACGCTTGATCCGCCTTCTCGGCTATCGTCCCCGGCCAGGGATCGGCGCTACCGGCACGCTTGCCGCATTGATGACGGGTATCAGGCCGCTCACCCTGCCGGCAGGATTTCAGATTCAAAGCAAGGCTGGTCCCGGCAAACAGCCGCAAATCTTTGAATTGGGCGCAAGCACTCTTGTCCAGCAGCCCGACGTGATCTCCGCCTATCCCCCACCCAATCCCTTGCTGCTGAGCGCCGATGGACGCAGCGTGCTTTTGCAGGGTGTTCTCAAATCGATCAAGGCGGGAGACAACCTGCTGCTCTTGAAGAAGACCTGGTCGACAAAGGATGTCGGTTATGCCATGGTCACTGTCGCTGCTACCGCGCAAGAAGTTGACCCGCGCAACAACACCAATACCAGGGTCACGTTCACAAAAGCGATGGATCGCTTGACGGTGGCCAATGCGGCGGACTACCGGCTGCTGAAGAACACGCAGGCCGCGCATCTTTGGCAATATCCGGCCGCCCCAGGATACGTCTTGATCGATCAAACGATGGGCGCCGGTACAGTGCACCTGGAGTCGATCTCACGGCAGATCGCGGTGGGAGATCCACTCGTGTTTCAGGCGCCAGGCGTACCTCCATTTGCGCAAGTTACAGGCGTTACCTCGTACACCGAGGCGATCTACTATGCCAACCCTTCCGGCTCGCCGCCCGATCCGACACAGCAGCCGCCCAATCCGCCGAACGTTCCGATTTCCATCCTTCATAGTGCGATCGGGTTTCAATCGGCTCTGGAGCAGTCCGACTGGTATACGCAGATCGATGGAGGCGCATTGGGTGCGGCCCTTACACAGAGCGGCGACCAGATGATCGATATAAGCGCATTTTCTCAGAACGGTCAGGTGCTGCTATCTTCCATCGTTGTGCCCGTCACTGCGCCGGCGCTGCTGCCGCAGGGACTGGTTGCAGGGGCCTCGATGTTGTGGTTTACGGGCCTCGATGCCAACGGCATCAATCAGGCCGTGTTCGCAAATAATGCTCCGCCGTACCGCATGCGCGCCTATCGCGATTCGGACGGCGCAACAAGATTTGCGGCGATCTTTTTGCCCGGAACCATGGAGCAGGTGTGGTGGTATGTGGGCATCGATGCTGCAATGGTCGCACTGCACCTAGCGGAGAATCAGGCGACCCTTACCAGCATCGACGCATACATCGATGTGGACGGAACCGTAAAGTTTGCTGTCGTCATGGTTCCCAGTGGAGCGACCTTCTGGTGGTATTGGGGCATTGATGCCGCAGCGCTCTCCGGATTCCTGGCGCAGAACAACGCGCTCCTGTCCAATATTTCAGCCTATGTGGATGTTGACGGAAGCCTGAAGTTCGCTGTCATCATGGTGCCCAATGTCTCTACGGGATATTGGTGGTATTGGGGACTTGATGCGCCAACGCTGGCGCAGAAGATCGCAAGCAACAATGCGGCCTTGACCAGCCTGGACACGTATCTGGCGCCTGACCACAGTGTGCGCTACGCGGCCGTCATGCAAAACGGCCAGAGCGTGAGCGTATCCGCCTGGCCTGTCGACTTCCGTACCCTGACCGTCCGATACGCATGGCAGGATGTAGGTACGCTGATTGCAACCACTCCTTCAAGCATGACGGGTACGTCCGTCTCGCTTGTCACTCCTTTGCCTCCTGCCATGCTGCCGATGCTCGATCCGGGCATACTCATCGCTGACAAGAACGGCAATGGCTTCTCCGCGCAGGCGACGGCGAGCGTAGCGGATCCAACGACGATTGGGTTATCGAATCTCGGCAGTTCCAGCGCTGGTCTCGCGGCGCCGCTCAGCGTGCTGTTCAATCTGCTCGCAGTCTCCAGGGGAAAGACTGTCGCCAAGGAAATCCTCGGCAGCGGCGACGCAACAATAACCACCGGGCAAGAGTTTGTCCTCCAGAAGTCTCCACTCACCTATCTTCAGAGCGGCACCTCCGCATCCGGTGCGGGATACAAAAGCACGTTGAAGGTGTGGGTCGATGGCGTGCAGTGGAGTGAGGTTCCAAGCTTCTACGGTCAGCCCTCAAATGCTCGCGTCTTCGTCACGCGCGAAGACGAAAACAACATCACCCACGTTCAATTCGGCGACGGCGTCTTTGGATCGCGTCTCCCTTCGGGAACCAACAATATTGTGGCCAGCTATCGATATGGCAGTGGCGCCGCTTCGCCCGATGCCGGTTCACTGAGCGTGATTCTGCAGTCCTGGCCCGGGTTGAAGTCGATTGCAAATCCAGTTGCCGTGGGTGGGGGAAACGATCCCGATCCGCCGGGCAAGATCAAGACCTATGCTCCTCAATCTGTGCTGACCTTCGGCCGCGCCATTTCAGGCGATGATTACGAAGCCGTTGCGGCACAGGCCCCAGGGGTATCGCGCGCCGCTTCTTATTGGGTATGGGACCCCGTGCAGCAAAGAATGATGGTCAAAGTATACGTAGGAGACGACGCGAACGCCGTCATCAGCGCCAACTCCGCGCTCGCAGCCGCAAGCGATCCCAATCGCCCGCTGAAGGTGATCCAGGCCATGGTCGTCCCACTGACGCTTGCGTTCACCCTGGTGATTGACCCACGCTATGTGGCGCAGGACGTGGTCAATTCGGTGACCACGGCTTTAATCGATCCCGACACGGGCCTCTTTGGTACCGGCAGCGTTCGGATTGGTCAGAGCGTCTTTCAAAGTCAGATTTGTAAAGTGTGCCTGGGAGTCGCGGGCTCGCTTGCCGTGCATGACTTGAGCCTTACCGGCGCCGCCGCACAGACGAGCGTCTCTTGTACCGATTTCGATTTCCGTTTCGATTCCGGTCAGGGCGGATTCTTCCAGTTACCGGCGGCCAATCTCACCATATCCGCGGAGGTGGCAATCAATGCCGGCTGATCAGGACCATTACGAAATTTATTACGCCGACAAGCTCTGGGAACTGCTGCCGGCGGTCTATCGCGCGATGGACACAGACGTCTACAACAGCAATGGACCGTTGCGCGAAATGGTCAACAGGATCGGCGCACAGGCTGCCATCCTTCGCCGCAGCATTGACCGGCTCTGGGAAGATCAGTCCATCGAAAGTTGCGATGACTGGGTGATCTCCTATATCGGCGATCTGTTGGCGACCAATCTTGTGGCGAGCCTGGACGCACGGGGTCAGCGGCTCGATGTCGCGAAGACAATCTATTACCGCCGGCGCAAGGGAACCGTCGCTGTCCTTGAAGAGATCGCTGCAGATATCACCGGATGGGATGCGCGTGTTGTCGAGTTCTTTCGCCGTATGGGAAGGACGCGTCATTGCTTCGATCCCGCGATTGTTGAGCTGGGCAGCAACTCGGTTGACGACCATCAACTTCAGATTGCTGAGGGTCTCGCTGGAAGCTGGACAGGTTCGAAGATCGGTGGCTGGGCCGATCTGCGCAACGCATACGGAGCGTCGCTCGCACAGTCACCCTTCAGCGTCGCTCGTGCTATGCGGCCTCCATCTGCGTTTGACGAGTATTTCCATACCGCTGATTTTCGCGCTGGGCGCGGCCGCTCAGGCTGGTACAACATTCCCAAGCTCGGCGTCTTCTTGTGGCGGCTGCAGAGCTTCGGAGTTAGCCAGACCACACCGGTTCAGAACGGCCAATGCTACACGTTCGATCCAACAGGTCGCGAAATTCCTCTCTTCGCTGCGTCGACTCGGCCGCTTGGTGACTCTTGGATATCACCCGAGGAATGGCAGTTGCCTACGCCGATCAGCACGCCGCTTTTGCGCTCCGCTCTGGCAAACTCTGCCACCCAGGCGCTCTATGCAGCTTCGGCTCCCGACGGTATCAGCATCGAAGAGAATTCGCTCGGCTTCTTCACTATGCCGGGGAGCTTCTACGAACTGGTAGATGTCTCCCAGGTGACGACTGCGCCAGAATCAACAGGAGCGAATTATCCCGTCATGGTATTTCCTGAGACGGGACGTTTTGCTCTTCTGCCTCCTGGACTAAATGGTCCTTTGACGGTTACTTATCATTACGGCTTTTCTGCACCCATGGGAGCGGGACCGTATGACCGGCGAGTAGTTGGAAATCCTCCAACCGTGACCCCGGCGCCGATATTGAACGTGAGCGGTGGCGGCGGCGCTATCGCATCGCTCCTGCAGATTCCATCCATCGGCACCGTCAGTATCAACGATTCTCTAACCTACAACGCAACGCTCGACGTATCGGGCGTTCAGCAGCTAGCGATCATGGCGCAGAACCAGTGCCGTCCGTTGCTCCGGCTGATTCCGTCAACGCCCACCGACCAAACCGAATGGAGTTTCGAAGGATCGAACGCAGGCAGTCTCGTCCTTGAAGGATTGTTCGTTAGTGGGACCGACATCGTACTGCGCGGAAGCTTCGCCAGCGTTACGCTTGTCTGCTGCACATTCGATCCGGGAGGAGCCGCGCAGCAGACGATGACTTCGGGTGTTCCGGCTGCGGTCTACACACAATCGATCGATGGCAAGGACCTGGTCCCCACCAGGCTATGGATTGAAGGTGAGATCCAGAACTTGATCGTAGACCGCTGCATCCTCGGTCCGATTCGGATGCGTGCAGGTGGGGCGGTCGAAAATCTCACCATTACCGACAGTATCCTGCAGGCGATATCCACCGGCAATTCAAACCTGCTTACAGCGGCAAACATCAATGATCCAGTCGGATTTGCGGGGAGACTCACCAGCGGCCACGATCCCTTGTCGTCCTTCCTTTACGGAAGGCTATCGGCCATAACCAGGACGCTCCTCGTCAACTGGCCGGACTCACCCGAGGCGGCGCAGCATTTGGCCAGCGACTTGAATGCTCTCTTGTCAGGTCCGTCGATCTACGACCCTTCGCGCTTTGCGTTCGCGAACCTGACCACGGAGACACAGAACTTATTAGCGAGTTATCCGTCGGGATCAGCTTTGTTACATTTGAATCGCCTTCTGCTCAACCAGGCATACCCGGTCACGTTAGCCGATCTCACACTGGCATTCGACAACGGCATCGCCAATCTCACTCGAACCACGCTGCTGGGGCCGGGTTATGTGCATCGGCTTGAAGCGAGCGAGTGCATTCTTGACGACGTCATGATCGTCGAAAACTACCAGGATGGCTGCGTCCGGTTCAGCGCGTGGTCAACGGATAGCATCATTCCTCGCCAGTACGAATGTGTGCAGATTGCGGCGGGCGCTCCACTCTTTACTTCAAGAGTGTTTGGCAATCCGGGTTACGCGCAACTGCTTGATGGCGTCGACAACGAGATTGTCTCTCCGCGATCCGGAGGTACGATCGCTGCGGGCGCTCAGAACGGCTCGGAGATGGGAGCCTTTGCGAACTTGAAGAACCCCATCAAGGAACGAAGCATTTTGCTGAAGTATCAGGAGTACATGCCGTTGGGTCTAAGTCCGGTGCTTATTCATGTCACTTAACGCAGCGCAAGCGGCGCATTTGATTAAGAGGCGGACAGTCAGACTCGGCGGATGACGCACCGCTCGCATAGCGGTCGCCGACGGCAAGAGGAGAGAGTCATGGGCAGCGATAGAGCGCGAGTTTCCTACGATTCCAGGCAGCAATACAGGTCCGTGGTGATGCAGCAGGGCCGCGTCACGCTTGAGGCTGACTGGAATGAGTCGCAGCAGATTACTGGCGAAGAGATCCGCAGCGAAGCGCTTGATCTCGTGGGCCCGAGCGGCACGCCTGACAACGGCTATAACATCGTGCTCACGCAAAGTCCCACCGCCCCGCCCTATGACTTCTACGTCAGCGACGGGACCATGTATGTGGGAGGCATCCGGGCTGCCCTCCTCGATCCGGTTCAATACAGCAGTCAGGCGGACTGGCAGGACTATGGCCCGGAAGACCCCGACTGGGTTGATTTGAATAGCCTGGCGCAGGCGCCGCCCACCGATGAGTTCATTTATCTCTATCTTCGGGAGCAGGAAGTAAGTGCGGTCGAAGACCCTGATTTGAAAGATGTCGCGCTGGGAGGTCCTGATACGGCGCAACGCGCCCGCTTGCTGCAACGCATACCGCGTGTCCGCTGCTCCGGTACAGACTGTGCCTCCGGCCTCGATGCCGCGGAAGGACAATGGGCTAGCGAAGGATTGCACTTCGATCCGAACACTATGCGCCTCGATTCGTGGAGCACGCTCTCGGTCGGACCCGCCGATCAGCCGCCTGCGCAAACCCCATGCCAGCCGCTGGCGCAGGGCGGGTACATTGACCCTGATAACCAACTCATCCGCGTGCAGATCTCCGGCGTTGACTCTCTTACAGGGAATCCCAAGTTCCTCTGGGGATTCGACGATGCATCGTTCCTTTATCGCATTCAGCTCGATCCAAACGATCCGCAGAACCTGATTTTGCAATCGATTCCAGTCGACAACTATCATCAGCCGGTTCGCGGACAGGCAGTCGAGGTGCTGCGAACTGCCGCCGAATTGCCCAATGGCGGTTGTGTCGCTGCATTAAGCGGTTTCGTCTTCACGCTCGACCAGAATTACAATCCCGATTCGCAATCGGTTGTTGTCCCCTCAAGTCTGTCTCTACCGCGGGATTATGTTGCTTCAAATCAGTCGCCGGCATTGCCTCTCTTCCTGCGTGTGTGGCAGGAAGAGATTGTCTTTACTCCAGGAACTGCGCAGACTCTCGGCGAGACTGGCCTCGCTGTTACCTTGCAAGCCATCGGCGGCAGGCCATTTCATCTTGGAGATTACTGGCTGTTTGCCGTTCGTCCGGCGACGCCACAGATGGTCTATCCCGAGCGGTACTGGAACAATCTTCAACAGCCGGACGGGCCGCGCCAGTGGGCGTGCCCCTTGGGTGTTATCGCGTGGAGCGATCAGGTTGGCACCCTCGTATCCGATTGCAGGAACAGCTTTGATAATCTCGTCGAGTTATCGAAGCGGCAACAAGGCTGCTGCACCATTACGGTGCGGCCACAGGATCTGAGCGCGAACGTCACACTTCAGTCCGTCGTCAACAAAGCCGCGAATGAAACCATGCTGGTCCTCGCTGCAAATCCTGGATCGGCGGGAAATAACATCCAGGTCGAGATATCCAACGTTCAATTGAATTCGATTCCACCCACCTTTGACTTGACCGTAACCGAGACCGATATCTATCTCGGTCAGACCACTGCAAACATTGAAGGAGTGATCGGGGATGAAGAGGGCGGACCTAATCTTGGCCTCGCTCATATTCTCGTTGGTTCCGTGAATCCTGCGCTGGTGCCGCTTAGCAATCAGACGGTGACATTCACCGGTGGCAGCGCCAATGCATCAGCCCAGGTCAACGTCATGGACGGAAGTAACCAGCAGATCGTCTTCACGCTACAGGCAAGAAACTCCGGTATCGATGGAAACCTGACCACCGCAACCGTTTCCAATGTTGATGCAACCGGCAGTCCTAATTCATTTGCGCTTACCGTCTCTTGGACAAAGACACTCAGCGGACTGAACATGGGAACTCTTCAGAAGAGCATTCAGACAAGCCTCGGATACGAAATCACAGCGTCGGGTCCGACTAAAGTAAGTCCCGCCTTTCCTATCGAAGGAGTAACAAACTTGTCCGGCGGCTCCGACGGAGGACCCGGAGTCAATCGAACTTACGCGCAGGCGCGAGTATTCGGCCGGCCCTCCACAATCTGCCTGCGCCCCGGCAGCTATCGCCTCCCTCAGACGCTTGTGTTAGGGCCGGAACACTCCAACATCACCATCGAATCATGTGGCGGGAACTCGACAATCTCGGCAAGCGCCGGCAATGAAGCGAGCTTCGCGAGTGGACTCGTACAACTCAACGGCGCTGAAAACATCACGCTCCGCGGTCTGACTTTTGCCTTGCCGCAAGTGCTTCTCTACCAAGTTGGTGGCGCCCTCGGTGGCCTCAAGAGTGGATCTCTCTCGCAAATAGGAGAGAGCAGCCTGCTTAGCCTCAATTCTTCCATCGGGTTGATGGTGTCCGGTTGCGATGGACTCGAAATCGATGGCTGTACTTTTAATTATCCGGCGTTGCAACTTAACGATTTGCTGTTCGCTGCGGGTATCCTGGCCGGAGCCGACTGCGCCGGAGTGAAACTGAATGGAAATGTATTCCAGGGTCCGGCCGGCATCAATTCCATGAGCAGTACCACATCCGGGTCAACCTTCTCCGCCGCGTTGTCAGCCGGATACGTGCAGTCTGATGCTCTGCAGTTTGTGTCGCCAAAACTCAATTCCTCCGCGCCAATCGGTTCCACAGGTGCATATCTTCCGTCCTCGCTTCACGACATTCTGGTGAGAGAAAATACGTTCCAAAATCTCGCATTTCCAGTGGTCATCAGCTCTGTGATGGGACTCGGCCGGTTTGAAGGGAATCGGGTCCAGTCATGCCTCACAGGCTTTACCATCGCGCCGCTTGACGATGTTCTGCAATCGCAGGCGACGATTGAATCGAGTCCCAATCCTCAGCTCGATGCGCGTGAGCGCGCCCTGTCGAATGCCGCCTTGCAGCGCATGATGTCGATCGCCGCCGTATATCCGCGTCCCGCCGTGAAGGTGCCACATCGCGTCATCCTCTTAAACCCTGCCGAGAAAGTACCGGTCGCCTCCGAGAGGAGTGATGCTCGCATGGAACTTCTCGCCAGGGTCTTTACTGTTTCTTCCGTGGCAGCCACGGCCCCAGGTTCCGATACTCCGTCCGCCGCGCCCGGGATGCCTGTCGCGGGAGGGACGATCCCAACACCGGCTCCAGCGCCGGCGCCGCAGCGATTCGTCAAGCAACCTCCGCTTACAACAATTACGTCGGGCTTGCTGAAGCGCCTGAACCAAGGTGCAAACATCACGAATATCAATAGCTTCTTTAGTCTCGCCTTCCACATCAGCTTTTTGAACAATGACGTTGAAGCTGTTGTTACCGAGGGCGGCAGTCTCTACTCGCTGATGATCGTCAACCAGGGGTCCTCCTCAAACGCGAGTGGAACGTCCGGGGGCACGCTGATCCTCTCCAACAACCGGCTGCAATGCGCGTCGCTTTTGCCAGCGGCACTTGTGATGGTGGATGTTTCAGCGGTCACCGGGAATCACATCTTCAACCCCTTTTCCAGCCGGTTCGTGAAGTCTAGCGGGATAAGCCTCCTGATTGACGTTCAGGATCCCGCCGGCAAGAACGTCGCTCAAACCGCCGTCACAGGCAACGTCTTCATCGGCGCGGCACTTCTTCCTCCGCGTCCGACGCAAAGCCCTGCGTTGCCTGCCTGGATCACCTACAACTTGCAGCTTTAGATTGGGGCTAATGCAATGTTGCAATCGCACATCGCCAAATCGCCGGAAAATGCCGATGCCGGGCCAGCTCTTCGACTGGGAGAATCGGATCGAGAGTTGCATCCGCGTCACGCACGAATTACAGGTGCATGCCCTGATGTCCACAATTCCTCAGCTTCTCTTGCGCCGGCCGCCCTCGATCGTCGCCAGACCGGAGACTTCCAAAGGTCAATTGGGAATCAGGCTCTTCTTCGCAGGATGAGCAGTTCCAGCACTCAGTGTGGAACCACCGCTCTCCCGGTCATCCGGCGAAAATGTTCCTGTGGAGGCGAAGGCCCTGCGTGTGATGCATGCAGCCATAAGAACGAAGATGACTTGCTTCAACGAAAGGCCGTTGCCCCCGTGACTCCTGCCGGAGTTCCAGGTGTCGTACATCAGGTGCTGAGATCCCCAGGTCAACCGCTCCATACAGCAACGCGTGCCATGTTCGAACCGCGCTTCGGCCGGAGCTTCGAAGCTGTGCGCGTGCATACCGGCTCGCAGCCGGCTCGGTCAGCTCGAGCCATTGATGCACTGGCATATACAGCAGGCAATAACATCGTCTTCGGCGAGGGATCTTATCTGCCTCATTCCCTTGCGGGGCAGCGCTTGCTGGCACACGAACTGGCACACGTCGCGCAACAGGATGGAGTTGGTGGGGGTGCAGGCAACCTGCGCGTGGGAGATGTCCACGACCCTGCCGAAGCAGACGCCGATCGTGTTGCTGATTCCGTAATGAAGGGCGACCAGGGCTATCCTGCATTGGCTCCTCCCGCGATTCGTCGAACCGTCGTAGTTGCACCGGCTACAGCCGCAGCGCAGATCGCAACGCACTTTGGCGTGATCTGCCCCGGGAGATTCAGCGTCGCGGGATCGAATGTCACGGGCGCCTGCGATGCCAGCACCACGGCCGGTTGCGACTGCCTCTGCGACGTCGTGAACGATACCACGCGCACCTACACACTGAATGTAGCCGATGCAACCAAGGGGACAGCAATTGCAACGCTCGCTGACGGCTCCACCGCTACGGTACCTGTAACGAGTCTGTTTCCCGCAACCACCATTGCTCCCAACCCATCCATCGACATGCCGTCCACCTCATCTAACATCGAATTCGGCGAGTTCAATTCAGGCGGCGGTGCAATTTGGGTACCCCTCTGGCGAGTACTGGAGCACGAACTCTGCGGCCATGCGCGCTTGAACCAGGTATCCGGCGGTTCAAGAGGGAACAGGCCGGGACATGATTCGACCATTGATACTGAAAACCTGATCGCTGCCGAAGAAGGCCAGCCGTTGCGAGGGCACTTCTCAGATCCTCGACAGGGGGAGTCCTTCTTTAACCCCACGGGAGATCGCAGCAAGGTCCTTTTCTTCCAGAAGGACGGTGAGCACTTCGAAGCGCCATAGAGAGGCAGCAAGACCGTCGGTAATCATTCACTCAAAAGGACGACGAATACCAGATGCTTTTGGCACCTACAAGCGAATCGAACGAACAATTGGAAGCCGCGCGCACGCCCGAGCAGCCAGCTTCGCGGAAGCCGAGCCTCGGCACGCCTCCAAAAGGGATGCACGCGGCTGCGCGCGCCTCGCGAATGGTGCCGTCATCCCGCGCAAGTAAGCGCGACAAGATTCGTCCCGGCCTTCATCGGTCGCTCGGCAACCGAGCGGTGCTCAGGATTCAGGGGAACACCTCGACCCCTCTTTTGCTACAACGGAAACTACGCGTTGGCGCTGTCAACGATCCGTTGGAAACCGA
>VFSW01005456.1_pt1 | contig 18794 bp, 14 predicted proteins | sample 5358111 | NCBI WGS metagenome assembly VFSW01 (sample SAMN11554181, study PRJNA540505) | mine drainage metagenome | isolation source: sediment from site ElyBrook_90M | place: USA: Ely Copper Mine, Vershire, VT | collected 2017 | reverse complement strand
CCATGGGGCGCGGCTGTAAGCCCAAGCTGCTGATCGCCGACGAACCAACCCCCGCGCTCGACGTGACCATCCAGGCCCAGATCCTCGACATCATCGACACCCTTCGCACCGAGCTCAACATGGGCGTCCTCCTCATCACCCACGACATGGGCGTCATCGCGGGACGAAGTGACCGTGTCGTCGTCATGTACGGCGGCATCAAGGCCGAAGAGGCGACGACCGACGAACTCTTCCACAACATGCGCCACCCGTACTCCCAGGCGCTCCTCGCCTCGATGCCGAACCTCGAGAACGCGACGAAGCACGAGTTGGCCTCGATCGCTGGTCTTCCGCCGGACCTCACGCGCGAGATCGTGGGCTGTCGCTTCGCGCCTCGCTGCATGTACGCCACGGACCAGTGCCGCGAAGTGGCACCGCCGCTCAGCGTCGAAGGTGACCACGCGTACGCGTGCTTCCACCCGGTGTCGGGACCGCGGCCGGTCGTCGTACGAAGCACGCCGGGCGCCGTGGCCGTTGCCAAGGGCTCCGGGAAGGAGATCTTGCGCGTCGAGAATCTCGTCAAAGAGTTCGCGATCAAGGCCGGCATCGTTCGCCACAAGGTGGGCGCCATCCACGCCGTCTCCAACGTCAGTTTCACGATCAAGGAGGGGGAGACCTTCGGTCTGGTCGGTGAATCGGGCTGTGGCAAGACGACGATCGGTCGCATGGTGGTCGGACTCGACCTCCCCACGGCCGGGCAGATCTCCTTTGACGGAAAGGTCGTCTCAGCGAAGAATCACAAGCCGACGCGAGAAGACCGTCGTCAGCGCCAGATGATGTTCCAGGATCCCTATTCGTCACTTAATCCGCGAATGAAGGTCTCCCAGATCCTGGGTGAACCGCTGCTCGTCCAGCGTGACGGCACCAAGGCGCAGCAGGCGCTACGGGTCGATGAGCTGCTGTTGTCGGTGGGGCTCGAGCCTTCAGCAGCGGACCGGTACCCGCACGAGTTTTCGGGCGGACAACGACAGCGAATCGGCTTCGCTCGCGCCCTCGCACTCAATCCCCGCCTTATCGTCGCCGACGAACCGGTCTCCGCGCTGGACGTCTCCATCCAGGCCCAGATCCTCAACCTCATGAAGGACCTGCAACGCCAGCACACGCTGTCGTACATCTTCGTGAGCCACGACCTCGCGGTCGTCTATTACATGGCCGACACGATCGGCGTCATGTACCTTGGCAAGATCGTGGAGATTGGTGATGCGGAATCGGTGTTCCGCTCGCCAGCGCACCCCTACACGCAGGGCCTCCTCGACGCCGTGCCGGTCCCTGATCCGTCCGAGGCGCGGAGTCGCCGCGGTCGACAGGTCACGGGTGAACTACCCTCCCCGGTGAATCCACCATCGGGCTGTCGATTCCGGACCCGCTGTCCGCGCGCGCAGGACGTCTGTGCGAACGTCGAACCGCCGTTCGATGATTTTGGCGAGTCACATCAGGCGGCCTGTCACTTTCCTCTGATCACGCCCGTCACCCTGGCATCGAAGATCTCGCAGTAAGCCTTCGCGAGGGTGATACCCGATATCGAGGGCGTCGATTTCGCCACGATGCCGAGTGCCTTCGTTGAGCACGCGACATCCGACGCGCCGTTGCGTCGCGCGTTCGCCCCCATCGGTGGTGATGAAACTCAACGACGGGGTTGTCGCCGAGGGCGACGAGTCCTTATCGCTCGAGGAGACGAACTTCGAAGGCGTCGCGCAAGGCGTCGCCGATGTAGTTGATCGATACGATCACCAAGATGAAGATGAGCGCCAGCGGATAGACCTCCCACCAGAATCCATTCTCCAGCTGCTGCGCGCCCGCTTGGAGCATCGTGCCCCAGTCGGTCTGAGGTGCGGCGATGCCCAGCCCTAGGAAACCGAGGGCCGAGAGGAAGAGGATGGCGTCGGCAACGGAGAAGGTCGCCACGGTCACGATATTGCTGATGGAGTTGGGAAAGACGTGGCGGCGAATGATGTGCCACTTGCTCGCCCCCATCGCCGTCGCGGCCTGCGCGTATTCCAGTCGGCGAATGAGGAGTGCGTCGCCTCGAATGATGCGCGCGTTGCCCCACCATCCCGTGAGGCCGATCACGAGGATTAAGAACGTCGTGGTGCGCCCGAAGATGGTGATCAGCGTGATCAAGAGGAAAAGGTAGGGGATCGACAGGAACGCGTCGATGGTTCGCATCATGACGGTGTCCGTGAAGCCGGCGACGAAGCCCGAAATCATGCCGTACAGGGTGCCGACGACGATCGTGATGAAGCCAGCCAAGAAGCCCAGGGTGAGCGAGTACTCACCGCCATAGAAGATCCGCCCAAGTTCATCGAATCCGGAACTGTCTGTGCCGAGTAGGTGATGTATCGAGGGCGGCGCGTTCCACTGCTGGCCGAAGGTGAGCGCTTGATTCGTCTGGTTCGTCGGGTGCAGCCAGGGCACGAGGTAACAGGCGGCCGCGGTCACAACTATGAAGATGACCGAGGCGACGGCGAGCTTGTTGCCGACGAAGATCCGCAGTCGCTGCTTCCACATTGGGACGATGGCGTGATGCTCGCCAATGGACAAGTTGGGCGGCTCGCCCCCTAATTCGAGTGGGTCGTGGATACTTGGTTTCAGGGTTGTCATCTCGCCGTTCCCTCAATTCTGATGCGCGGGTTCACTAGACCCAGCGCCACGTCCGCCAATAGGTTGCCCAAGAGAGTGAAGATCGCCACGAGGAGTGTGATGCCGAGCACGATCGGGATGTCGAGGTTGCTCGCCGCCGTCACGGTGACGATGCCGATGCCGGCGTAGTTGAACACCGACTCAACAATGAGTGCGCCGCCGAAGAGCGCGGGCAGCGAAAGCCCGAGGATGGTGATGATGGGACCAAGTGCGTTGCGAAAGGCATGTCGAAACAACGTGCGTCGATTCGAGCAACCCTTGGCCCGCGCCGAGCGAATGTAGTCCTGCACCATGACCTCGAGGACGGTGCCACGCATGAATCGACTAAGTCCCGCGACGGACAACAGTGTGAGGCACCCGACCGGGAGGATGAAGCCCAATGGATCGGTGAACAAGAGCCATGGTGCGACGCCCGGTGGTGGCGAGGCGGCGAGGTGGGGCCAGTGAAAGCTGAACGCCTCAAGCGCGAGCAGGCAAAGCAGGAACGAGGGCATGGCGTAGAGGATGAACGCGGTGCCGGTAGCGGAGTAGTCGAACACCGTGTTGCGACGCACGGCCTGGAACATGCCGAGGGGAATGGCGATGATGATCGTGAGGATGAGCGAGGTGAGGGCCAGCCAGATCGTTCTCGGCACGTACACCTGGATTATCGACCACACCGATTGATTCTGCTTGTACGAATGTCCCAAATTTCCGTGGAAGAGCAATTGGGTGATGTAGTTCCAGAACCGCACGAAGAACGGATGGTTGAACCCGTATTCCTGGCCAAAGTGTGCGACGTTGGCTGGCGTGGCGTGCGTGCCTAGTATCGCGTACGCCGGTCCATAGATCCCGTGATTCTGGAAGTAGGGCAGAGAAAACGTTACGAACATCACGATGAGAAGCACGAGCAACGACTGACCTAAGCGTCGGACGATGTAGGTAAACACGCGGCAAGTCTATCAGTGCTCAGAGAAAATCTCAGTGCGCCAATGGTCGCGAAACAGCCCCGCCACCAGCGCAAAAACAGTGAGGCCCCCCTCTCGGGGGGCCTCACTGTGCGACTCAAGAGTCGTCGTTAATTTGCTACCTCTAGTAGTACAGGTACTCCGGCATGAAGTTGGCCAGTGGGTTCGGCGTGAAGCCGATCTTGCTCTTCAACGTGCGGATCACTTCACCGGCACCCGCCTGCTGTGGCTGGTACAACACGGGAAGCTGCTGCGCCGCGTACTTGGCGAATGACGTCAACTTGGCGGTGCCGTAGGTCGTGCCGTTGATGAGCGACGTCATCTGCGGGTCGTTGTAGGAACCGACGTTAAATCCACCCTTAGGCGTGAACAGCGTCTCACCCGATGGGTAGTAGTCCGGCGCGTAGGTCCAGCCGCCACCCCATGAGCAGAGCTCATAGCCAGCGCCACCACTGCAGTCACTGATGACGTTGTTGAACGTGTCGGTCGTGTGCGAAACGACGATGCCAATCGTGCCCCAGTCGGCGATCTCGTCTTCGAAGGTCTGGTCGAGCGAAGGTGAGCCACTCGCCCAAACGATCTTGAAGTTCAAGGTGTAACCCGACGTGATGCCAGCGCCACACTGGTTTGCGCCAGTTCCCGGAGCCGTGCACGTCATGACGCCACCCTGTTCAGTCCAACCGTGCGAAGTGAGCAGCGCCTTCGCGGCGGTCAGGTTGAATGGGTACGGGTTCGCGACCGCGCCACTCACTGCTGCGGGCGTGTTGGGAGGCAACGGGCTGTAGATCGGGAAGCCGTAGCCCTTGTCCACGTTGGTGATGATGCCCAACTGGTCAACAGACTCTTGCATGGCTTGGCGGATGTACAGCTGGGAGATCGCTGCGGACTTCGGGTCATTGGGACTGAAGTTGAACGGCGCGTAGTTGAAGTTCCACGCGGAGCCCGACGTGATCTTGTAACGGCTCGCCAATTGACCCCAGTTGGGTCCGGGAACACCCGGCTTGGGGGCGGGCGACGTCAGGATGGACGGGTCCACGAAGCCGAGGTCAATCTGTCCGGCCTGCAGTGCGTTCTCCTCGGACTGTGCGGAGGTGAAGGCGACTTCCTTCACGTACTGCACTAGAGCCTTCTGGGGACCGCTGTAGTGGGTGTTGGGCTGGAACGTCGCGTTGCCGAGGGCATCGAACGCGGTGAGACGCCACGGGCCGTCGACACCGGACTGCCACAGCTTGTCGGTGTACGTGCTCGTCTTGCCGGACTGCGCGTCAAGGTAGGTCTCAACGTTCTTGCAGGCCGAGTTGGTTGACGCTGCGCCGTAGGCACCGGACGCACAGCGTGCGGGCGCCCCGGGGCCAGTCAGGTCCCACGAGTTCGGCATCGGAGTGATCTCCGAGAGGTAGTTGTAGAGGATCCACCCGGGGTTGACCGAGGTCGTGAAGTTGATGACGACCGTGTTACCACTGCCGTGCGCGCTCTTCACCTGGTCGGGGATACCGTAACCACCGTTGTAGCCGCAGTAGGACGTCGGGTCAGCCTTGTACATGTTCAAGAAGAACATGACCGATTCCGCGTTGACCGTCTGGCCGTCGGCGAACTTCCAACCCTTCATCTTGATGGTGATCGTCTTGTTGCCGTTGCTGAATATCGGCGAATTACCGGTCGAAAGCGACGGGACGTAGGCGCTGGAACCCTTGATACCGAACCAGTAGAGCGGGCGGTACATGAGTTCCTGGAATTGGTTGATGTTGTCAACCGAGAAGAATGAACAGCCCATATACGGGAAGATGTAGTTCGGGTTAGCGCCCGGACCTTCCGCAAATGTGATGGTGCCCGACGGTGCGCTTGCGCCACTTATCGCCGGAGCAATGAGGCCCATGGATAACGCACTGGCGACCGCGCCAACGGTTATCGCAAGGCGAACTTTGCGTCGAAATTGCATATTAAATTGCCTCCCAGTGCCACGATTTGTGGTCACAATTGTTTTGCTTTCCCATCACAGATGGTCTGGCGCAACTGTATCTGGTGCAAAGGGGGTGAATCAGTTCACCAGAGCCGAAAAAGCCCAGAATTCTCGGCGACGAGTGAGCGAATCGTTTGGAAGCGAATCAAATGCTTGAAATTATGCCGGTTTTCACTCTCGGGCCCTTGACAACGCGCGACGGATGATCGATTCGAGGTCTGGTTGGGAGAACGCGAAGCCACTCTCACGTAACACCTTCGCGATCACGTGTTGACTGGCGAGGACGACACCGTCGGCGAGTTCTGCCCCCAGTAGTAGTCGTAGTGCCACGGCGGGCACGTGCGCCAAGGTCGGCCGACGCAGTGCGCGCGCCAAGGTCGACGTGAAGTCCGCGTTGGTGACGGCCACCGCCGCGAGATTGATGGGGCCTTCGAGCTGGTGATCGATCGACCACAGGATCGCCGCGACCTCGTCGGTGAGGGAGAGAGCACTCATCACCTGTTCGCCGTCACCGAGCCGCCCCCCGAGTCCGAAGCGAAAGAGCGGTAGCTGTCGCTTCAGTACGCCGCCGCGCGCGTCAAGGACAAGTCCGGTGCGCAGTAATGACACCTTCGCGCCCTTCGCGGTGAGCGCCATCGCGGCCCCCTCCCACGCTTTGCAGACGTCGGCGAGAAAGTCGTCGCCCAACGTTGCGGACTCGTCGACGGCTTCGCGTCGATGCGCGCCGTAGACGCCAATCGCCGACCCGCTCGCCAAATAGGCGGCGCCGTTGGGGAGCGACGAGAGCGCCTCGACCAACAATCGCGTCGAGGCAACGCGCGAATCAAACACCAACTTCTTGCGCTGGAGCGTCCATCGGCGGTCGCCAACGCCCGCGCCGGCCAGATTGACGACCGCGTCGAAGCCTCCCACGGAGCGTAGGTCGCGTTCGTCGACGAAATCCTTCGAGGGATCCCAACGGATCGCGGGCGCGCCGCTCGCGTGCGCACCGGGACGCACAAACGGCACTACGTCGTCACCTCGCCCGCGCAGCGCGGTGACGAGCGCCGTGCCGATGAAGCCCGACGAGCCCGTTACGCCGACGCGCATGACTCGTGCCAGAGCGTTTCGATCATCGTCGCGATTTGGTCGGGGATCGAAAGGTGCGCTCCGTGCCCGGCGTCGTGGAGTTCGCGACCACTGACCAGCCCGCTGAGGAGCGTCAGTCGCTCGCACAGTTCGCGGTAGTACTCCGGCGATCGTTCATCGCCGTAGGCGTACGTGGTGGCGACGCGCAGTCTCGTCAGGTCTGGCGCACACGAGGCGTCGCCGAGTGTCGAAAGATCGCTGATGAGCGCCTTGCCATCGCGGCGGCGCGATTCGCGCTCGAGTTCGCTCAGTCGCTCCCACGCGGCGTCCGAGACGATGCGACGAAAGAATCGCTCCGCCTCCACTCGCGGATCATCGCCGAGCGGGGTGTGCGTTCCCTGTCGGCGGAGGATCCACGGCAACGGTGCCTCGTACAGAATCGCCAAGTGGCACAGCGAAGGTTCGGAGAGTGCGGCCTCGAGGGCGACCACGCCGCCGTAACTGTGACCGAAGACGACGACCGGACCACGATCGCGCTCGCGGCGCGCGAGCGCGAGCAGGTCCTGCACGTGAAGCTTGAGCGACAGGGGTTGAAGGTCTCGTGAACCCTGATACCCACGCCGGTCGTACGTCACGACGTCAAGGTGCTTGATGCGTCGCGCCAAACGTGCGAAGGAGCCTCCACGGTCCAGACCTCCGTGCACGCAGATGAGTGTCGCCTCGGGCATGTCCACGCGACGCTCCGCGACCGCCAGTCCTCGGACCGGCGAGTCCGCAATTGAGCGCAGACCGTTCGGCGTGGTGGGGACGGAGGTCATCTAGGCAACCTACCGTTCACATCCACGCCTCGAACCTCGTGATTCGAGGCGATCGACCCCTAGGCTGTAAGGGTGACAACGCCTCCCCAAGACTCGTCATCCAAGTCGAAAAAAGGGTCCTTCGGACCAAACGCTTGGCTCGTCGACGACATGTACGACAAGTTCCTCGCCGACCCCACTTCCGTCGCCGAAAGCTGGCGCGAGTTCTTCGCCGATTACCAGCGCTCGACGGTTCCGAGCGTGGCGAGCGCCTCGGCGCCGGCGCTGACGCTCCCGGTCACCGAGATCGACGCCGAGGCCACGCCTCTTCGAGGCGCCGCAGCGCGCATCGTCGCGAACATGGAGGCGAGTCTCACTGTGCCGACGGCGACGAGCGTGCGCACGGTGTCTGCTCGTCTCCTCGAGATCAATCGCGCGGGGCTCAACGAGTCATTGTCACGTTCAAGCGGTGCGAAGGTCTCCTTCACCCACTTCATCGCCTACGCCATCGTGAAAGGTCTCGCCGAGGTTCCCTCGCTCAACGCCTCCTTCGTCGAAGCCGTCGACAAGAAAGGGACACCCGGCATCCGACGCCACGAGCACGTTGGCCTCGGGCTCGCCGTCGACGTGCAGCGCCCCGACGGTTCACGCAACCTCCTCGTGCCGGTCATCCGCGACGCTGACATCATGGACTTTCGCACCTTTCTCCTGGCCTACGAGGACCTGGTGCGAAAGGTGCACAGTGCGAGCTTCGGCGCCGACGACTTCGTCGGCGCGACCGTCTCGCTTACGAATCCCGGGACGTTGGGCACGGTGCAATCGGTGCCGAGACTGATGGCCGGTCAAGGCGCTATCTTCGGCGTCGGAGCGCTCGGTTGGCCCGCCGGCTTCGAAGCGGCCGACCCTCGCGCGCTGGCCGAACTCGGCGTCGGCAAGGTCTTGACCTTGACCTCCACGTACGACCATCGCATCATCCAGGGTGCCGAGTCGGGACTGTTCCTCAAGTACGTGGCCGAGTGTCTCACCGGCGAACACGGGTTTTACGACGAGGTCTTCACCTCGCTCGGCATTCCCTACGAACCTGCGCGATGGGCGAAGGACAACAACCCTTCGGTGAGCGAAGGCGACGCGGAACGGATCCTCAAGCAGATACGCGTGCAGGAACTGATCAACATGTACCGCGTTCGTGGTCACCTGAACGCTCACCTCGATCCACTGCATGCCGAGCCGCCCCCGCTTCACGCCGAGCTCGACCTGGCGAACTACGGACTCACCATTTGGGACTTGCAGCGATCGTTCATCGTCGATGGCCTCGCCGGGCGTTCTGAGGCGACCTTGGAGGAGATCCTCGCGATACTTCGCGAGGCCTACTGTCGCACCACTGGCATCGAGTACGGCCACATCATGGACCCCGCGCAGAAGCGGTGGATCCAAGAGCGCGTGGAGGGGGTGCGCACCACCCTGAGCGTCGACGAACAACATCGCGTCCTCGAGGCACTCAACGCCGCGGAGGTGTTTGAGCGTTTCTTGCACACTCGTTACGTGGGCCAAAAGCGGTTCGGCCTCGAGGGGGCGGAGTCGACGATCGTCGCCCTACAGACGATCCTTGACGTCGCCGCCGACGAAGGGACGAGAGAGGCCGTCATCGGCATGGCCCACCGCGGCCGACTGAACGTGCTCGCGAACCTGGTCGGCAAGTCCTACAACGACATCTTCTCGGAGTTCGAGGGCAACCTCGATCCCGAGAGCGTCCAGGGCAGCGGGGACGTCAAGTACCACAAGGGGGCACGCGGCGAGTTCAAGAATCCGCGCGGGGCCACCATCGATGTCTCGATGGCGTCGAACCCGTCGCACCTCGAGGCGGTCAGTCCGGTCGTGGAAGGCATCGTGCGCGCCAAGCAGGACCTCGTGCTTCGTCCGAGCGACGGCACCAACGTCGAGGCGGACGTCGAGCACTACCCCTACCTCGCGATTTTGATCCACGGTGACGCGGCCTTCGCCGGCCAGGGCGTCGTCGCCGAGACCCTGAACATGTCTCAGCTGTCGGGCTACCACGTCGGTGGCGCGATCCATATCGTGATCAACAACCAAGTCGGTTTCACCACCGCGCCCGAATCGGCCCGCTCGAGCGTCTATCCGACCGACGTGGCGAAGATGATCCAGGCTCCCATCTTCCACGTGAACGGCGATGACCCTGAAGCGTGTGCGCGCGCGGCGAGGTTGGCCTATGACTATCGCGAGACGTTCCATCGCGACGTCGTGCTCGACATCGTCTGCTATCGGCGCTTCGGTCACAACGAAGGTGACGACCCGAGTTACACCCAGCCCCAGATGTACAAGATCATCGACCAGATGCGTTCGGTGAGAAAGATCTACACCGAGACCTTGGTGCGCCGCGGCGACCTCTCGATCGAGCAGGCCGAAGCGGCGCTGAACGACTTCAACGAGCGACTGCAGAACGTGCTCGACGAAGTACGCACGGTGCCGGTACCTGAGCTCAAAGGCGTCCCCGTCGCCGAGGTTCCCATCGACGGACCAGCTCCCGAGACCGGCGTCGATCGCACCACGTTGCTCCACGTCGTCCGGGCCACGATGAGCGCTCCCGAAGGCTTCACGATCCACCCCAAATTGGACCGCCAGTTCGCGCAGCGACTCGCGCTGCTCGAGGACGGGGAGGTCGACTGGTCGCTCGGCGAGGCCCTCGCGATCGGCACGTTGGTGCGGGCCGGATCGAACGTTCGCCTCATCGGGCAGGACTCTCGTCGAGGCACGTTCTCCCAGCGCCACGCCGCCCTTATCGACTACGACAACGGCCGCCAGTTCGTCCCGCTCGCGAGCATGGGTGCCGAGGGATTCTTTACGGTGCGCGACTCGTTCCTGAGCGAATACGCGGCACTCGGCTTTGAATACGGCTACTCGGTCGAGTCACAGAACACGCTGGTCGCGTGGGAGGCGCAGTTCGGCGACTTCATGAACGGTGCCGAGATCATCATCGACAACTTCCTCGTCGCCGCCGAAGACAAGTGGGGTCAATTGGCGAGCCTCGTCATGTTGTTGCCCCACGGCTACGAAGGTCAAGGTCCCGAGCATTCGAGCGGTCGAATCGAACGCTTCCTCTCGCTTTCGGCGCGCAATAACATCCGCATCGCCCAGCCGACCACCGCCGCACAGTACTTCCACCTACTGCGCAGTCAAGTGGCGCGCGCTCGTCCCACACCGCTCATCGTCTTCACGCCGAAGTCGATGTTGCGTGCGCTCGCGACGCGCTCGCCCCTCTCGGACTTTGAAGCGGGTTCGTTCCAGAGCGTCCTCGACGACCACGTGAACGACGCGGCACTCGTGACCCGCGTCGTACTCGCGACGGGCAAGGTGGCGCACGAGACGTTGGCCAAGCGCGATGATGTAGGCGCCACGACGGTGGCGGTCGTGCGCGTGGAGCAGCTCTATCCCTGGCCCGGCGACGCCCTCAGTGAGGTCCTCGCTCGCTACACGAACCTTGATGAGATTGTCTGGCTTCAGGAGGAGCCCGAGAACATGGGCGCGTGGCCCTTCGTGCACCGTCAGTTGCACGACCAGTTCCGCGGTCACCGCGTGCGACACGTGGCGCGCGCGGAGTCGGCCAGCCCGGCGACCGGTAGTGGTCTGGTGCACACCGCGGAGCAGGCCGATCTCCTGGTCCGGGCCGTTTCGTGAGTGCGGTTCGCGGGCAGCGACTTCGCGTCGTCGTCGATGGTTCGAACTTCGCGACCGAGGGTCGCGTCGTGCCGAGCCTCACGCAATTGGACGAGGCCGTGCGCGCGTTCCTCGATGAACATCCCGGTGCGGAGATGATCGTCGTCGCCGACGCCAGCTTCGAGCACCGCGTCGCGACCAACGAACGGTCGCACTTCAAGGAGGCCGAACTGGCCGGAGAGATCGTGACACCGCCGGCCGGCGCCGTCGGTCGAGGTGACGCCTTTATCTTGAAGATCGCCGATCGCATCAAGGGCGTCGTCTTGAGCAACGACTCGTTCCAGGAGTTCCACGAGGAGTATCCGTGGCTCTTCGATGAAGGTCGCCTCATCGGTGGCAAGCCCGTGCGCGGCGTCGGATGGGTCTTTACGCCGCGCAATCCGGTGCGCAATACCAAGACGACCCGTCCGGTGAAGAAGCTCTCGGTCACACTCTCGGGGGGTGCGAAGCCGTCCATTGGCACGACGCTGACGCCCGTCAAGTCAACGAGGGCCACCGTGAAGAAGGCACCGGCCAAGGTAGCGAAGGCACCGGCGAAGAGCACGAAGCGCTCGCTCAAGGTCGAGAACGTGCACCTGCGCGACGACGCCTCGGTGAAGAAGGTCGCCAAACGCACCCCGGCCGCGAAGAAGGCCGTCCCCAAACCCGAGACCCCAGTGAAGAAGGCCACGGTGAAGGCCGTGAAGAAGGCACCCAAGGTGCCCGCCGCGGTGCCAGAGCCGGCGGTCGCGCTTCGCCGCGGTCGAAGTCCCGTCAACCCTGAGGACGATTTCGCACTCTTTCGCGCCGCGCATCGCCTCGGCTCACGTCTCGAGGGTGAGGTCACCGCCTTCACCTCGCACGGGGCGGTCATCAAGGTCCGCTTGAAGGGTGGCCAAGAGATCGAGTGCTACGCGCCGACGACGTCGTTGGGTGACCCGGCACCGGCGCGTGCGCGCGACGTGTTGAAACGAGGCGATCGTCGAACGTTCCGATTGGTTGCCGTGGACAGCGAACGTCGAATCGCGGAGCTGGCCCTCTTGTGAGTGATCTTTCATTGGACCCCGAGTCGTGGTTGCCCCATCGCGCCCCGTTCTTGTTGTTGGACGAGATGCTCCGTATCGATCCCGGCGAGCGCGCGAGCGCTCTGTGGACGTTACGTGGTGATGAGTGGTTCTTCCCCGGTCACTTTCCGGGACGTCCGACGACGCCCGGGGTCATGTTGCTCGAGTCACTCGCTCAATGCGGGGCGGTCGCGGTCCTCTCCGATCCCAAGTACGCCGGACGGCTTCCGCTCTTCGGCGGTGTCGAGCGCGCGCGTTTTCGCCGACAGGTGGTACCCGGTGACACGGTCCTGCTCGAGACCGAGATGACCCAGTTGTCGGCGCGCGGTGGCAAGGGCCACGGCCGAGCAACCGTCGAGGGCAAGGTCGCGGCGGAGGCTGACCTCCTCTTCGTACTCGCTGACATCGAATGAAGATCGCCACGTGGAACGTCAATTCGCTGACTGCGCGTTGGGGTCGCGTCGAGGCCTTCCTCGTCGCGAAGAGTCCCGACGTGGTCTTGGTGCAGGAGACCAAGCAGAGCGACGCCAAGTTTCCCGCCCACGACCTCGCGGCGCTCGGCTACGAGAGCGCGCACTACGGCCAGGGTCAGTGGAACGGTGTCGCGGTGTTCTCCAAGGTCGGTATCGCCGACGTCGTGATGGGCTTTGGCGACGACGATCCTGAGGCCCGAATCATCGCGGCGACCTGCGGGGGGCTGCGCGTGATCTCGTGTTACGTGCCCAACGGCCGAGCGCTCGACAACCCCCACTACGTGTACAAACTCGCCTGGCTCGAGAAGCTCCGAGCGCTGGCCGCCGCTCGTGACCTGGGTCAACACATCGTCATAGGCGGCGACTTCAACGTCACGCCGAGCGACCTCGACTGCTACGACCCTTCGCTCTTCGTCGGCGCGACCCACGTGAGTGAACCAGAACGTGCGGCGTTGCGCGCCCTGGAAGCGACGGGTCTCGTGGACCTCACGCGGGCGCTGCACCCCGACGAACCGAACTACTCGTGGTGGGACTATCGAAACGGATCGTTCCATCGCGGCTGGGGGCTACGCATCGACCTTCTCTTCGTGGACGCGGGACTGCTCGCCAAGGCGACCGCCAGCTACATCGATCGCGACGAGCGAAAGGGCGAGAAACCATCCGACCACGCTCCGGTGATCGGCGAGTTCGATCTCTAGTTGAGGCCCTTGGGCAGCATCGCCTCGATGAACATCGGACCGGGTGTCGCGTACGAGCTGCGCAGGGCCGCCACCAACTCGTCGGCCGTCGTCACGCGCACACTCGGTACGCCTTGCGCCTGGGCCAACAGCGACAAGTTGAGCGTCGGCTCGTCGAGGTCGAGCATGCGCTGACTCGTCGAGCCGTCGCTCACGGCGCCCACGCGACGTAGCTCGTAGTTGAGCACCGCGTAACTGCGATTGGACAGTCCGACGACCGTGACGTCCAGGCCCTCGCGCGCCATCGTCCACAGCGCCTGGAGGGTGTACATCATCGAACCGTCGGACTCGAGGCAGAGGACTCGACGCGAACTCGCGACCGCCGCACCGAGCGCGAGCGGCAGTCCCATGCCAATTGATCCCCCGGTCAAGGTCATCCACTGGTGCGGGGGCGCGAACTCCATCGCGCCGTAGAGATGGATGCCACTCGTGTTCGACTCATCGGCGATAATGAGCCCTTCGGGTGCGGTCGTGGCGACGGCCTGCGCGAAGGTCGCGGTCGTGAGCGGCCCCGAAGGCGCCCCCGGGACGTCGCCGTGGACCCGATCGAGTGACGGTGCGCTGAGTTCGTCGCCGAGCGACGTGAGGGCGACCTTCGTGTCGGTGTTCGGCGGCGCGAGGTCGATGACCTCGCAGCATTCTGGCGCGATGACGCTCGGAACATCGGGGTAGGCGAAGAACGATACCGGGCTCCGCGCGCCGATGAGGATGAGTGCCTCGACGTCTTGGAGTTGCGCGGCCGCGAACTCCGCGACGTAGATCAGGCGCTCGGGACTATGGATGCCCGCACCGTGGTCCATGATCGTGGGGAATGTCTCCATGATGACCTTGGACGACGTCGAGTCGGCGACGCGGTGCGCGAGTGAGAGCTGCTCGGCGTCGAGGGCCGTCCCCCCAATGAACAGCGCGGTCCGCTTCGTGCGCAGCAGCTCAATCGTCCGAGTGAGTCGTGAGGGCTCTGGCGCTCGCCACGGCGCGCGGGCGGCGACCGGCCAGGCGTCGGGCGCGGTTTCGACCTCGTTCCACGACACGTCGGCCGGGAGAATCAGCGTGGCGACCTGTCCTGGCGGACCGTACGCCGCGGCGACGGCGTCCGCGGTGTCTCGAGCGACGTCGTTGGCGTTGGCGCTCGTGCGTCGCCAACCTTCGAGCGCCGAGGCCAGCGCGGCGATGTCGCTCTGCAGGGGCGCGTCGTGCTTCGCGTGGTACGTCGCGTGATCGCCGACGATGTTGACGATGGGAACGCGCGCGCGACGGGCGTTGTGCAGATTGGCCCAGCCGTTGGCGAGTCCGGGACCGAGGTGCAAGAGCGTGGCGGCCGGTCGACCGGTCACGCGCGCGTACCCGTCGGCGGCACCGGTCGCCACCCCTTCGAAGAGGCACAACACGCCGCGCACCTCGGGAACGTCGTCGAGGCCGGCGACGAAGTGCATCTCGGACGTGCCGGGGTTGGCGAAACAGGTCGTGACGCCATTCGCCTTCAGCGTGGCGAGGAGCGCATGGGCGCCATTCATGATCGGTCCGTTCGCACTGGTGCCATCTCTCTTCTCAGTCGAACAGTTCGGGGTCGGTCTCCACGATGTCATCCCAAAGCGGCTGGAAGGAGAACCACCCGGCCAGGGGGTACCCGCTCTGTTCGCGGGTGTAGCGCGCGTCGTCGGCGTTCACGTGCAGCGGCGTGCCGGCCGCTTCCGCGAGGAGTTGGGCTTGACATGATCGTTCCATCGTGATGAACCACCACGCCGCCTCGTCAACGGACTGACCGACGGTGAAGAGTCCATGGTTCTGGTGGATGGCCGCCTTCTTATCGCCCAGTCCCTTGGCGAGGGCTCGGCCCCCCTCCTCGTCGTTCACGATTCGACCGCCGCCTTCACGCACGAGCACGTGGTCCTCGAAGAAGATGCACGCATCCTGGGTGATCGGGTCGAGCGTTCGCCCGAGTGACGAGAAGGCCTTGCCGTAGATCGAATGCGCGTGGGCGGCGGCGATGACGTCGGGTCGGGCTGCGTGCAGGGCCGAATGAATGATGAACGCTGCGCGATTGACGGGGCGTCGGCCTTCGACGACCTGCCCTTCGTGGTTCACCAGGATCAAGTCCGACACCTTGACGTGTCGAAAGTTCATGCCGAACGGGTTGACCCAGAAGTGATCGAGGAGCTCGGGATCGCGCGCGGTGATATGCCCCGCGACTCCCTCGGAGAAACCAAATCTCCCAAAGATTCGAAGCGCCCCGGCGAGACGTTCCTTGCGGTGACGACGCTCGTCGTCGAGCGAGTGAAAGGTCGGTGGCAGGTTGTAGACGAGCGCGTCTTGATCTGGCACCGTTCGTTCAGTGACGTCGGTCATGTGCCTCCTCGATGACTTCCTCGAGCGAACTATAACCCTCACCCTTTTCGCAGTGACCGCGGTGGCTCGGGAGGGGCCAGGGCATCCGACGACGCCAACTCTGCTCGTATCGCGGCGAGCCGCGCCTTGCGCGCGTCGCCGGTGAGTGGCGCGTTGCGTTGGTTGATCGCCGCGATCACGTGCTCGATCGGTGCGAGGAATCGCGACGGTGTCCGGTCGGGGTACCTCGGGTCGTTACGACCCCGGCTCCACGTGATGAGGAGCGAGTCCTCCGCTCGACTGAGCGCGACATAGGCGAGCCGCTGCTCTTCGGCGATCTCGTCGGGCGTGGTCGCGTTGTAGTTCGGTAACTGTCCTTCGGCCCAGCCCACCGCGGCGACGTTTTGAAACTCCAGACCCTTCGCCCGGTGGATGGTCGAGAGCGCCACGGCGTCGCGCTGGTCGTCCTCGACCCGGCGCGGCGAGGTGTCCACGGCGTTGACGAGGTCTGACGCGGGAGAGTGCTCCGGTCCCCTGCGCTCATTGGGAATGCCGGCGGCGTCGAGATAGCTCGCGATCACCTCGAGCTGCGCGTTCGTTCGCGCGAGTACGGCCATCGACCTCCAAGGCGTGCCCGGTTGGTGTTTCGCGGCCAGCCACGTCGCGACGTGCTCGGCCTCTTGGGCGTCCGTGTCGTAACTGCGCACCATGGGCACGTCGCCATCGTCCTTGGCCGGCACGATGCCCTGGGCCCCCGCTTCGAGGAGGGTGTTCGCGACCTCGATGATGTTCGCCGTCGAGCGGTGATTCCTCGTGAGGTCAAGGACGACGGTGTCGGGCCACGTGCGCACGATCTCTTGGAGCAGGAGCGGGTTCGCTCCGTTGAATCCGTAGATGGACTGGTTGGGGTCGCCAACACAGAAGAGATCGGGGTCGTCGCCGGCCATCTGTCGCAACATGGCGAACTGGAGAGGATTCATGTCTTGGGCTTCGTCGACGTAGATCGACCTGTTGTGATGCCGGAAGGACGCGAGGACGTTGGGCTCGTCGCGAAGCAGCGCAATCGCTTCGCTCAACAAGAGATCGAAGTCGAGGACGCCGCGACTCCGACAGAGTCCGACGTAGCGGTCAAGGACCTCGGCGAATTGGCTGAGCGGCAACGGGGCCTCGCGGCGTAGTCGCCGAGCACTCTTCACGTAGAGGGCACCGTTGAATCCCTGCGAGAGTGCCCATCCGATCTCCTGCTCAACTCGGGGGCGCTGCCACTCTTCGAGTTTGAGGGCGCCGCTCTCACGAAGCTGCACTGCGAGGGCCGTGACGAGCCTTCGCCGATTCGGTTCGAGGGCGAGCGGCTTGAGGTGTTGGTCCTCGCGGTACTGGGTGACGATGCCGAGTGCCGTTCGGTGAAAGGTCCCGGCGCGTACGTCGCGGATGCCGGCGCGAAAGAGTCGCTTTCGAAGTTCGTCGCCGGCCTTGCGCGTGAAGGTCATCGCGAGTACTTGGTCGGCGCTGACCTCTTGATCGGTCACGCGCCGCAGGATCCGAAGCGTCAGGACGTGCGTCTTACCCGAGCCAGCCGTCGCGCGAACGAGGAGACGTCGACACGGTGACATCACCGCCTCGCGCTGCTCGGGCGTGAGACCCACGAGTAGGTCGTTCGTGAACGTCGTCTCTTCCATGGTCACCCTGACGCTATCGGGAGGTGGTGACGTCGCCGGAGGGCGCGCGGGCTGTCGGTAACCTTTAGGACGTGCTGCAGGCCTACGGCGACGGAACGATTTTCGGGACGCCGTTCGGCGAAGGACCGGTCCGGGTCGTCTGGTTGCACGGTTGGGCGCACGAGGGTCAGGACTTCGCCGCCGCCGCCACGCTCCTCGCCGAGCGGAGCATCGGATCGGTCGCTCTCGACCTGCCCGGTTTTGGTGCGTCGCCCGCGCCCGCGACCGCGGTGGGCGCCCGAGGCTACGCCGATCTGGTCTTGCCGGTGCTCCGCGGCCTGGGCGGTGGCCCGTTCGTGCTGGTCGGCCACTCATTTGGGGGCACCATTGCCTGCGTCATCGCGTCACGACACCGCGAAGTCGTCGAACAACTCGTCTTGACGGGTGTCCCGCTCATTCGACGCGGCCACTCGCGCGCCCCGTGGAAGTATCGAGCACTTCGCTGGCTGCACCGACGCGGCGTGCTGAGCGACGCCCGCATGGAGTCCGCTCGCCAGCGCTACGGATCGAGCGACTACCGCAACGCGTCGGGCACGATGCGCGACGTCCTCGTCGCCAGTGTCAACGAGAGTTACGAGGAAGAGCTCGCGTCCATCGTTGCCCCGGTCACGCTCCTCTGGGGTGCACGCGACGAGGTCGTCCCCGAGGACATCGCCTTACGCGCGAGCCAGATCCTGCGCGCGACGCACACGCTGGTTTCGTTGCCGGGCGTCGGTCACCTCGTACCCACCGAGGCGCCTGACGACCTGGCGCGCGCGGTGATGGCGGCGGTGCAGCCGTGATCGCACTCGACGTTCTGATGACCGTCGCACTGGTGGGCGCCTACGTGACCCAGATGCTCCGGTGGCTCCGGGTGTTGCAGCGCGAACACTACGAGGCGAGCGCCATGAGTCGATTCCTCGGGCGCTGGTCGTCACCCCAGGTGGGCGCCGTGACGAAGACTGCGCTGCGCGCCGAACTCGCCGACCACTCGCCACGTCTCGCGCCCGTCGATGACTTCGTGGGAGCGCCGGCGCACCTGCGCGAGGCGTTGGCGCCGAAGCCCGATCGACCCAAGTACCGTCCGATCACGTTGAGCCAGTTCTTGGTCGTCGTGTTCATCGCCGCGGTCATCGTGCGAAACCCGGTTTTCTACGTCGCGGTCTGCGTGCTCTATGGCGTGACGTGTCCCGTGGGTCTTTCGATCAAGGGTCAGACGAGCCCGTTGACGTGGACTCGACGTCTCGTGACCGTTGCGGTCGTGGCCACCTTCATGGCGGCGGGGGGGGGGGGGGGGGGGGGGGGCGGGCGGGGGGGGGGGGGGCGGGGGGGCGGG
>VFSW01005455.1_pt1 | contig 18795 bp, 6 predicted proteins | sample 5358111 | NCBI WGS metagenome assembly VFSW01 (sample SAMN11554181, study PRJNA540505) | mine drainage metagenome | isolation source: sediment from site ElyBrook_90M | place: USA: Ely Copper Mine, Vershire, VT | collected 2017 | reverse complement strand
GGCGCGCGTTCATCCAGCTCACGTTGCCGCGGATGGTGTTGATTTCGCCGTTGTGGGCGACGTAGCGGTAGGGGTGAGCGAGCTTCCAACTGGGGAAAGTGTTAGTGGAGAAGCGCTGGTGAACGAGGGCCAGCGCGCTGGTGACGAGGGGATTGGCCAGCTCGAAGTAGAACTTCTCAATCTGTGGGGCCAGCATGAGGCCTTTGTAGATGATGGTGCGGCAGGAGAAGGAGGGGACGTAGAAGTCATCCCTGCCCTCGATGTCGGAGGCGGCGATCTGGTTTTCCGCGCGGCGGCGGATGCGGTAGAGGAGGCGCTCGAAGGCTTCTTCGTCGAGGCCTTCGGGGCGGCGGACGAAGAGCTGCTCAATGTAAGGCTGGGAGTTACGGGCTTCGCGGCCGATGGCGTCGCCGTTGACCGGGGTATCGCGCCAGCCGATGACGGCTGCGCCTTCCTGCTGGGCGATGCGCTCGAATGCGCCCTCGCACTGCAGGCGGCTGGTCTTGTCTACCGGGAGGAAGACCATGGCCACGCCGTAGGCGCCGGCCTCAGGCAACTGCATGCCGAGCTCTCCGCACTCGCGGGCGAAGAAGACATGGGGGATCTGAATAAGGATGCCGGCTCCGTCGCCGGTCTCCGGGTCGCATCCGGCGGCGCCGCGATGGGTGAGGTTGATGAGCACCTCAAGGCCTTTGCGGATGATGCCATGGCTTTTTTCGCCGCGAATGTTGGCGACGAAGCCCATGCCGCAGGCGTCGTGCTCGTTGCGCGGGTGGTAGAGGCCTTGCGGTGCGGGTACACGAATACGGCGATCCGATGATGGCATAAGAAACCTCTGCAGGCAGATGGAAAATACGGCGATTGAGGTACGGCCGCAACTAGATGGAACGAGAGCGAGCCTCGCGCGGTGTCCGCCGAGGGTTTATTTTGAACAGCTTGCCCGCTTGCGCGAACCGGCTCCAAGTCTGGCGCGGGACTCTTTAATATAAACGAAACGATCGTCAAGGGGAAAGAAAACCGCGCACACATTGTGCAAAATGGTCTGCCAATTCCCGTAATGCGGCAAAGATAGTGCGAAAATGCCCGCCGTCTATGGCGAAACTTGCTTGGCGGGTCAGTGGGTCAGAGTCGGCAGATGAGGAGTTCGCGCTCATAGATCATCTCCGGCGGGAGGTGGTCATGGAGTTCGATCAAGAGGCTCTCGTGGCCGATGACTTCCCGTTTCCATGCGGCGCGATCGACTTCCATGAGCTCGTCGAAGGTTTCGCGGGGGAAGTCGAGGCCGGACCAGTCGATGTCCTCGTAGCGAGGGACCCAGCCGATGGGGGTCTCGCGGCCGTGGGTACGGCCCTGAACGCGCTCGACGATCCAGCGCAGGACGCGCATGTTGTCGCTGAAGCCGGGCCAAAGGAACCTGCCCTCGGCGTTGCGGCGGAACCAGTTGACATTGAAGACGCGCGGAGTGTGGTCGAGACCGCGCTGCATCCTGAGCCAGTGGCGGAAGTAGTCGCCCATGTGATAGCCGCAGAAGGGGAGCATGGCCATGGGGTCGCGGCGGACCTTGCCAACGGCGCCGGTGGCGGCAGCGGTGGTCTCGGAGCCCATGGTAGCGCCAGTGTAGACGCCGCTGGACCAGTTGAAGGCCTGGTAGACGAGGGGAAGCGTGTGAGAACGGCGGCCGCCGAAGACGATGGCGCTGATGGGGACGCCGTCGGGCGATTCCCAGGCGGGGTCCATGGACGGACACTGCGACGCGGGGGCGGTGAAGCGGCCATTGGGATGAGCGGCGGTGCGTCCGTTTTCGCGGCCTATCTCCGGGGTCCAGCGCTCGCCGCGCCAGTCTTCGCACTCGGCGGGGGGCGTGGCGGTCATGCCCTCCCACCAGACGCCGCCGTCAGGAGTGAGCGCGACGTTAGTGAAGATGGAGTTGCGCGAGAGGGCCGCCATGGCCATGGGATTGGTTTTGACGCTGGTGCCGGGTGCGACGCCGAAGAAGCCAGCTTCGGGGTTGATGGCGCGGAGATTGCCGCCGGCGTCGGGGCGGATCCAGGCGATATCGTCGCCGACGGTCCAGACCTTCCAGCCCTTCATGGCTTTGGGCGGAATAAGCATGGCGAAGTTGGTTTTGCCGCAGGCGGAGGGGAAGGCGGCGGCGACATAGGTTTTTTCGCCGGAGGGATCTTCGACGCCGAGGATGAGCATGTGTTCGGCCATCCAGCCTTCGTCGCGGGCGATGTTGGAGGCGATGCGGAGGGCAAAACACTTTTTACTGAGCAGGGCGTTGCCGCCGTAGCCGGAGCCGTAGGACCAGATTTCGCGGGTTTCAGGGAAGTGGACGATGTACTTGGTGTCGTTGCAGGGCCAGGGGACGTCCTGCTGGCCGGACTTGAGCGGCATGCCGACGGAGTGGACGCATGGGACGACGCGGCGCTCGTCCTTGTCGATTTCGGCGAAGACGGGGGCGCCGATGCGCGCCATGATGCGCATGTTGACGACGACATAGGGCGAGTCAGTGAGCTGGACGCCGATGCCGGACATGGCCGAACCGACGGGTCCCATGCTAAACGGGAGCACGTACATGGTGCGGCCCTTCATACAGCCCTTGAAGAGCTGCTTGAGGCGGCGGCGCATGACGAAGGGGTCTTCCCAGTTATTGGTGGGACCGGCGGCGTCCCGGGAAAGCGAGCATATGAAGGTGCGGTCTTCAACGCGGGCCACGTCGCTGGGCGAGGAGCGGGCGTAGAAGCATCCGGGCCAGAGGTCGGGATTGAGGCGCTTAAAGGTGCCGCCGGCGACGAGGCGGTCGCAGAGGAAATGGTATTCGGCATCCGAGCCGTCGACCCAGTGAATGGAGTCGGGCCGGCAGAGCTCGGCGATCTTCTCGACCCAGCGGATGAGGTGCTTGTTCCTGGTGAGGACCTTGTTTCCTGTATCGGCGGCGACAGACGATCTCATGGAATCTGGGGTTCTCCTCACCCTCATTCTAAACAGAAGTTCTACCGGTGAGTCCGGGGCGGCGGGCGCGCGGCAGCCTGAGGCCGGAGCCTGGGGCAGAAAATACAGGGGAAGGCCAGCGATGAAGGAGCATTAAAGTTTCGCGGACCAACGCAGTCGGAGTAACATTTTGAGCGCCGGATTCATCCAAGGCGGAATGGCCATGGCAAAGCGGCTCCTCAATACTCCTCTGGAAGATCGAACGGACACTTACATCACCCTGGACGGCGCTTCCGCGCCCGCGGTGATGGGCGAACCGCTGGTGGAGGCGATCAACCGGGCGCTTCCAGGGCGGCGCCTTCCGCAGGTCTGCTATCACCCGCAGATGGGTCCGATTGAGACCTGCGACACGTGCATGGTGGAGGTGGATGGGAATCCGGCGCGGGCGTGCGCGACGAAGGTGGCGCCCAACATGACGGTGGTGACGGAAGGCGCGAGGGTGGATGCGGCGCAGCGAGAAGCTTTCGACCGGCTCCTTGAGAATCACGACCTGTACTGCACAGTGTGCGACAACAACAACGGCAACTGCACGGTGCACAACACGACCGCGCACATGAACGTGAAGCACCAAGTGAGGCCGTTCCTCGCCAAGCCCTATGAGCAGGACAACTCCAATCCGTTCTACCGCTACGATCCTGACCAGTGCATTCTGTGCGGGCGCTGCGTGGAAGCGTGCCAGAACGTGCAGGTGAACGAGACATTGACAATCGACTGGGAGTCGGCGCATCCGCGCGTATTGTGGGACGGGGGGGAGACGATCGCGGGCTCGTCGTGCGTTTCTTGCGGCCACTGCGTTTCGGTTTGCCCCTGCAACGCGCTGATGGAAAAGAGCATGCTGGGGCATGCGGGATACCTGACGGGATTGCCGCGCGAGGCGCTGGACCGGATGATCGAATGCGTGAAGGGGATTGAGCCGGAGACCGGGTTCGGTCCTATTCTGGCGATCTCAGATGCGGAAGCGGTAGCGCGGGAGGCTCGCATTCGACGCACCAAGACGGTATGCACGTACTGTGGAGTGGGCTGTTCCTTCGACGTGTGGACGCGTGATCGCCACATACTGAAGATCGAGCCGGGCCCCGGTCCCGCTAACGGAATCTCGACCTGTGTGAAGGGCAAGTTTGCGTGGGACTTTGTGAACGCCGAAGACCGGCTGACCATGCCGCTGATCCGCGAGAAGCTGCCGCATGGCGGCGAGACGTTTCGTGAGGCTTCCTGGGACGAGGCGCTGGCGCTGATTGCGGAGACGTTTACGAGCATAAAGAAGCGCCATGGGGCGGATGCTCTGGCCTTCATTGCCTCGTCGAAATGCACCAACGAGGAAAGCTACCTGATGCAGAAGCTGGCGCGCGCTGTGATCGGGCCCAATAACGTGGATAACTGTTCGCGCTACTGCCAGACGCCGGCAACCATGGGCCTGAAGCGCACCGTGGGGTACGGCGGCGACTCCGGTTCGATTGCCGATATCGAGAAGGCTGCGCTGGTGGTAATTGTCGGTTCGAATACCGCGGAGAGTCATCCGGTACTGGCGACGCGGGTGAAGCGATCGCACAAGCACCGCGGGCAACGGCTGATCGTCGCGGACTTGCGCAAGCACGAGATGGCGCGCCGGGCCGACATTTTCATCCGCCCCGAGCCTTCGACGGATGCGGTCTGGATCAACGCCATCGCGCGGCACATCCTGGAGCAGGGCTGGCACAACCAGGCCTTCATCGAGAGATGGGTGAACGGGTTCGACGAATACAGGAGGTCGCTGGAGCCGTACACAATGGAGTTCGCCGAACGGCGTACCGGTGTTGCGGCCGCGACGTTGAAGGAGATCGCCGGGGAGATCGCGCATGCGGAGAGCGTGTGCATTCTATGGGCCATGGGCGTGACGCAGCACTGCGGCGGGTCAGACACGTCCACCTCGATTTCCAACCTTCTCCTGCTGACCGGGAACTACATGCGGCCCGGCGTGGGGGCATACCCGCTGCGCGGCCACAATAATGTGCAGGGAGCGAGCGATTTTGGCTCGATGCCGAACCTGTTTCCGGGCTACCAGGACGTAGAGGACGAAGAGATCCGGAAGAAGTTCGAGGATGCCTGGGGCGTAAAGCTTCCGCCGAAAAGCGGGTTGGACAATCACGAGATGATCCGGGCCATCCGCGAGAAAAAGCTGAAGTGTCTCTACATCAAGGGAGAAGACACCATTACCTCCGACGCCAACGCAGGGGTCGTGGGAACGGCGCTGGGGATGGTGGATTTCCTGGTGGTGCAGGACGTGAATTTTTCGGAGACGGCGCGCTATGCCGACGTGATACTGCCGGCGTCGCCGTCCCTGGAAAAGGATGGAACGTTCACCAGCACCGAGCGCAGAATCCAGCGCCTGTACAAGGTATTCGAGCCGCTGGGGCATTCCAAGCCAGACTGGGAGATTATCCAGGAGATTGCGAACCGGCTGGGCGCCGGATGGAGGTATGAGCATCCATCGCAGGTCATGGACGAGGCGGCGGCGCTGACGCCGATGTTTGCCGGGGTGAACTACGAGCGGCTGGAAGGCTACAAGAGTCTGCAGTGGCCGGTGACGGCGGACGGAGTGGATTCGCCGGTGCTGTTCCTGGACAAGTTTCCGTTTCCCGACGGCAAGGCGAAGTTCCATCCCATCGAGTGGCAGGAACCGTGCGAAGAGGTGACGACGGAGTTCTGTCATCATCTGAACAACGGACGCCTGTTGGAGCACTTCGAGCAGGGCTCGATGACCTACCGCAGCGAAGGCATCCGGCAGATGGCGCCGACGAACTTCGTGGAGGTGTCTCCGGAGCTGGCGCAGAGACGCGGGCTGAAGGACGGCAGCGTGGTGCGCCTGAAAAGCCAGAACGGCGAGGCGTTTGTGCCGGTAGTAGTAACCGACCGGGTGCAGGGAGACCAGCTTTACATGCCGTTGAACTCCACCACCCAACCGGTGAATCGGCTTACGGGCTCGAAGGTGGATCGTGCGACGCATACGCCCGCGTACAAGGAGATATCCGTAAGCATGACGGTGTTGCCGGAGACGCAGCCTCCTCCCTTGCCCAGGCAAAACTTCCGGCACGGTCATCCCACGCCGCAGAGCGGAGTGGAGGTGGAGCGAAAGTGGAAGCGGGCGGACTACTCTCTGCCCGGCACGCGGGTCGCGGACAAGCTGGTGCAGATCGAGACCAAGAACGTGTAATTGGGGAGAAGTGCAAGCGCGAAAGGAGCCAACCAATGGCAAACCCTCTTCCATTCACGCCCAGGAATGTCGATCCGCGGATGGAGCTGCAGCGGCGGCTTGCGGCTGCTCCCAACCAACATGCGGAGGCGCTGCTGGTGGCGTACGACCTGCTGCAGGAGGCGCACGATCAGGGCATCCTTGACGCACTGCATGGAGCCATCCACGCCAAAGACACGATTGCGGGGCTGGCAGCGGAGTTTGCCGCCGATCCAGTAAACCTGAATGCGCTGCGGCATGTGATTGCGGTGGGCAAGATGGTGGGCAGCTTCGATCCCGAGCCGATTTCCAAGCTGGCGAAGGAAACCTATGCCGCCATGGAGGCGCATCGCCAGGCGACGGAGCCGCCGTCGATGTGGCAACTGGCGCGGCGGATGTTTCACCGGGACACGCGGCGGGGGCTGGCATTCCTCACCTCGATGCTTGCGGCTCTGGGTCGCGCTTCACGTTAGAGCACGGACGCGCCGCGATCGGGTTTGTGCACCAAATCAACCGGAAGGTTGCCGGCGGCATCAGAGGCTCCTATAGGCAGGGTTCATTCCCCTGCTGCGTTACCTATGTCTCGTATAGTGGTGCGGCACACTCCAACTATATTGGTCACTGGCGGCGCAGGATTCATTGGAACCATTTTTGCGGCTCAGATGCTGGCCGTTACCGATGCGCACATGACGATCATCGACGATCTGTCTAATCCGGTGGGGGGAGTTGAACCTGGAGTGGCTCTGAGGACAAGCCGGCGCGCGCTGGCAGAGTTTTGAAAACGCGGACAGTCTGTCCGCCGAGGCATGACACGACTTTCGAGCCGATTCCGCATCTAAACGAGCGTAGTGGGGATTAGGCGGCTTTCTTTGAGGAGAAGAACATGCGTGGGTTGAAGGGCAAGGTTGCCATCGTCACTGGCGCCGGGTCGGGGATAGGGCAGGGAATTGCCAGGCGCCTGGGCTGCGAAGGGGCCAAGGTGATTGTGGATTTCGTCGGGTCGCCGGAGGGCGCGGAAGAGACCGAACGCGCCATCAAGGAAGCCGGCGGCGAAGGCGAGATCGTCAGCGCAGACGTGACCAAGATGGACGACGTGAAGTGCCTGGTAAACACCGCGTGGGACAGATTCGGAAGCGCCGATATCCTCATCAACAACGCGGGCATGGAGAAGCGGTCCGACTTCTGGGATACGCCCGAAGCGGACTATGACAAAGTGATGTCCGTGAATTTGCGCGGGCCATTTTTCCTGCCGCAGGCATTTGTGCAACGGTTGCGCGATGCCAAGAAGGCCGGCCGCATTGTAAACATCAGCTCGGTCCACGAGGATATGGTTTTTCCGGGTTTCTCAACCTACTGCTGCAGCAAGGGAGGACTGCGCATGTTCATGCGTAACCTTTCCGTGGAGCTGGGACCGATGGGCATCACCATCAACAACGTGGCCCCGGGGGCGATTGCGACGCCAATCAACAAGGCCCTCCTGGAGGACAAGCCCAAGCTGGACGCACTGCTCGCCAACATCCCGCTGGGACGCATGGGGGCGCCGGATGACGTGGCCGGCCTGGTGGCGTTCCTGGTTTCAGACGACGCAACTTATATTACCGGCGCGACGTTCGTGGTGGATGGCGGCCTGATGCGCAACTACCGCGAGCAGTAGGCATGCCGGCCCTCATCGAAGATTACGCGCTGATTGGCGACTGTGAAACCGCCGCGCTGGTGGACAATCGAGGCTCGATCGACTGGCTGTGCTGGCCCAACTTCGCATCCGAGTCCTGCTTCACCGCACTGCTCGGGACCGAGGAGAACGGCTGCTGGCGCATTTGCCCCGCAGAGGGCGAGTGGAAGAGCAAGCGGAAGTATCTCGATCACACGCTGATCCTGGAGACGACGTTCGAACATCCCGAAGGGACGGTTCGTCTGATTGACTTCATGCCCATCCGCGAGCGCCACTCCGATGTGGTGCGCATCGTGGAGGGCGTTCACGGCAAGGTTTCAATGCACATGGACCTTGCGCTGCGGTTCGATTATGGCCGGACCGTGCCGTGGGTGACGCGGATTGAAGACGGCATGCGGGCCGTGGCAGGTCCGAACCTCGCGGTCCTCCATTCGTCGATTCCGGTGCGCGGCGAGAACCTGACGACGGTGTCGGATTTCAGTGTCGAAAAGGGGCAGCGCATCTGGTTCACGCTGACGTACGGCCGCTCTTTCGAGCCGGACCCTGCACGGATCGACGCCGAGGAGGCGCTCAAGGATACGGTGAACTTCTGGGTTCCATGGGCTTCGCAACTTCGCTACGAAGGCCCGTATCGCGACATCGTGGAGCGCTCGCTGATCACCCTCAAGGCCCTGACATTTCGTCCCACAGGAGGTATCGTGGCAGCCGCGACGACCTCGCTGCCGGAGTTCATTGGCGGGGTGCGTAACTGGGATTATCGCTACTGCTGGCTGCGCGACACCACGTTTACGTTGTTGGCATTGACGGGCGGCGGGTACTACGAGGAAGCCGCGGCATGGCAGGACTGGTTACTGCGCGCTTTGGCAGGCAGCCCCGACCAGATCCAGATCATGTATGGCCTGAGGGGCGAACGGCAACTTGTGGAGTGGGATGCCGACTGGCTTCCGGGTTATGAGAAATCCCGCCCGGTGCGCATCGGCAACGCCGCATCCTCCCAGGTACAGCTGGACATTTACGGGGAGATGCTCGACTGCTTCTTCCACGCACAGAGGAGCATGGCGGTCCATGGCGAAGACGACTTTCGCGTGCTTGCTCTCCTGCTCGAACACCTGGAGAAGATCTGGCGCGATCCAGATGAAGGGATCTGGGAGACGCGCGGCGGCCCGCAGCAGTTCACTCACTCCAAGATGATGGCGTGGGTGGCGTTCGATCGCGCGGTGAAGCTGGCCGAGCAGCTCCAGTACGAGGCACCACTGGAAAGGTGGAGCGCGGTGCGCGATGCAATCCATGCCGAAATCTGCGCCAACGCATTCAATGCGGAGAAGGGCTGCTTTGTGCAGTCATACGGCAGCGATGAACTGGACGCCGCGCTACTGCTCATGCCGCAGGTTGGCTTTCTTCCCGGCAACGATCCGCGCGTAAAGGGTACGGTGGAAGCGATTGAACGCGAGCTGATGCCGGAGGGATTTGTTCTTCGATACAACACGGCAAAAGTGAAGGACGGTCTGCCTCCGGGAGAAGGCGTTTTCCTGGCTTGCAGTTTCTGGCTGGTCAGCAGCCTGAACGCACTCGGCCGCGAGGACGATGCGCATGCTCTGTTTGAGAGACTGATCTCACTGCGCAACGACCTGGGCTTGCTTTCAGAGGAATACGACGTTGGCCGCAAGCGCCTGGTGGGCAATTTTCCCCAGGCGTTCTCGCACATAGCCCTGGTCATTGCCGCGTTCGATCTGGATAGTCCCGTTGGATCTGCCAAGCGTTCCGCACCCAATGCCTGAACAAAGGAAGACGGTTCATCCCGCTGAGCGCAGAAAAAGGCGGCCGGCCCGAAGGCCAGCCGCATGTCGATTCCCGGTGAATCCTACCTAATTTACTGTTGCAGGATTGTCAGCTTCGCCGAGGAACTGGTGTTGTCGAGGCAAACAGTCTTGGTTGAAGAAACGACAACGCAGGTCGTGCCTCCGCTGCCCCCGCCGGACATCGAGAGGCTTCCGTACGTGCTGGAGAGCCAGCTGTAGCTCAGGCCGCTCAGCGACTGATCCCATGTGAAAGCTCCCTGCCCTCCATTGCTGATGTTGGCCGTGATGGCGCCACTGCTGGCTAATGCGATTTCGCCAACGTCCGAGGAGTTATTTGCCTGCGTCTCGGCGAAGTCGCTCAACATGTAGGTCCCCGCCACCGCAGCATTGGTGAAGGTGGTTTGGCTTTGCGGCTCGATCCAGCCAAACTCCAGATGATGGTTCGAGCCATTCAGGTCCAGGTAAAACGCGGAGTTGTTGTTGAACATGTAGAGGTACCCGGAGTCGCTCCCTACCGGGAAAGTGACCCTGCCCGGGTTCGATGAGTCGAAGGTCGGCGTGATTGGCCCTCCGACCGCGCCGCCTGAATCGAACGTTCCGTTGTTGTCCTGGTAGCTTTCGTTGATGGCCAAACCGCTGGAAGTCGCTGTTCCCTGGAACACGCTATCGTCGTACCCGGTCACGCTGCTCCCGTTCCATCCGTCCCAGGCCTCGGAGTAGAGAACGAACGCGCCATTGAGATTCGCCGCGGAATACGAGCTCTGCTGCTGGGTGCGCATGTCGCCCACCTCAATGCCCGTATCCCCAGCTGTTTCCAGCATGAACATGCGATTGCTGTCGATGATGGACACAACACCGGTAATTCCTCCGCCGCCGCCCGTGGGATTCAGCGTCATGTCGAGCCGGCCATTGGTGTCCGGCGACGTGTAGGTCCCCGAAGCCACCGTTCCGCCGCTGTCGCCGGTCTGGTCCACGCGCATTCCGTCGAGTATGCCGCTGGTGATGTTTCCACCCGAGGCGCTGAAGCGGCCAACGTAGGCCTTGGGGGTGCCGCTGCTGTTTTCCCCCTGCAGCCCGAAGGCGAAACCGTTCCCGTCGATGGTGCTGACATTAAATGCGCTGGTGGTAGCCAGGTAGCAATTCGCCGTGCCGTGCTGTCCGGAAGGCGAGGAGCCCACGTCGTCGGTTTCCACCATCCGGAACTCCTGTGCCGGCGACGCCGCATTGGTCAGCGCCAGCGCCCAGGTATGCGTCCCACTCCCAGTGCCGCCGGAGGTTACCGTATAGGAATTGGTCGCCAGGCCGTTATTGTCGGCTCCGATCGAATATGTGCCGGTCATTGTGCCCGAGATCTCTGCGGTCAAGTCGCGGGAGTTGGTGTCGAAGACTCCGCTGGAAAAGTTTCCGCTGCCATCTGCAACGATGCTTGACAGGCTGGCAAAGCGCGAGCCGTCGCTGTCGTTGTAGCCGTCCGTCCGGCAGACGTAGGTCCCATGCAGGTTCCCGTTGTTCACTCCGCTGGGTCCGCTGCTCATCACCACGGCATACGTCACCGTAGCCGTAGCGCTGGTGTTGTTAGTATCGATGACCTCCACAGTCAGCGACACGGTCTCCGACGTGATCGGTGTCCCGGCGAAGAACAGCGTGTTGCCGCCGGAGTTGGACGCTGACAGCCCGTCGCCGCTCGCCACCGTCACAAAGGTATTGCTGGTGGGAATCGTGGTTCCGTTCACTATGAACGAGTAGCTGCCGCTGCCCCCTGAGGCGTTAACGGTGCCTCCGTAAGGCGCACCTGTCAGCCCTCCACCGAGCGGATTGGTGTTGGCCGCGGGCAGCGATATCGGCGCTGCATTGTTGACCGCGACGGTGTAGGTGACCGGACCGTAAGTGGTGCCAAGACTGTCTTTCACCGTCACCTGGAATGTCACCGTGCCGGTCGATGTCGGCGTTCCGCCTACTACCAGCGTATTGCCTTGCGCGTTGGTCACCTGCAGCCCGTTGGAGAGGTTCACGTTGCAGCCGTAGCAGGAACTCCCGCTCGCCAGGTATTGATAAGGCGGCGCGCCGCCCGTCGCGGCAATCGTCCCGCTGTACGGCGCGTTCAGCACCGCTGCCGGAAGGGTGGAGGGATCGGTTGCGGGCAGCGACAGCGCCCCAGCTCCAGCGGTCGTGAAATTGTCGTACACCTGCGCCGAGTTGCCGTTCGCGTCCTGCGACTGGAACGACCAGGAGTAACTGCTGCCTACACCCAACGCCGATGGCGAGGGCGTATTGCTCGAGTTGGTTGGATCCACGCCCCACAACAGCGGGGGCACGATCTGCGTATTGGTAAAGCCATTGGACTTCGAGTTGTTGCCGGGAATCTGCCAGATGTTCCCGTTGGTCCCGCAGCAAACACTGAACGAGTAGGTATAGTTGCTCGCGTTTGCCGGGTAGCTCCAGTCGAAGTTCGGCTGGTCGGCGATGCCGGTGCCCACGGGCGCGTTCAGTGTGGCCAGTGCGCTCGACGTCAGCACCCCCGTCACTGGCCCGGTAAGCACATCTGTACTTCCGTCGACGTAAGTCACGTCGAACGTGTAGCTGTCGGTTAACTGCGGCACCGTGGCGCCGATATTTACGTTGTACTGGAACTCCGTTGAGCCGCAGTTGCTTCCGCACGAGCCCATATCCACCGGGTTCAGCACGTTCGGACCCGATGCCAGCGTAACCGCAGCCGGCAGCTTGATGCCCTCGGCCACTTTGAAGTTCAGGTTGTAGCTGGTGTTGGTGCCTCCCTGGCCGTTCGGGCTTTGCTGCAGCTGGGTAGTCACCGTTGCGATGCCTGCCGCACTGGGAAGCGTCAGATTCTCGGTGGTGTTACTTGAAATGCTCACTGAGCTTTGGTTGTTTCCATTGGTGTTGGTGATGTCGCCGGAATCCGTCAGCCCGTCGTTGTTCTGGTCGATGATCCCAAAGAGGAAGTAGTTGGAGCCGGTGGGCACCACTACCGAGTAGTTTGCTGGACTGGTGGGCGGATTGGTCTTGCTGCCCACTTGCATTGCATATGCCTTGTTCAGGCTCTGGTCGTAGAAGCCCACGTAGAGCGGCCCGGTCGCCGTCCCGCTGAACGTCACGGTACCGCTCACCGTGTTGCCCGTCGTCGTGGGCGCCTGGATGGTCACCGGCCCAATGGTGCTCGACCAGTTACTGGTCGAACTTCCGGCCACGCCCTGCGCACGGAAGTAGTACGAGCTGCCCGATGTCAGCCCGGTCACGTTTGCGGTATTCAGGAGCCAATTGTTACTGCCGTTCGCCCCGGTCGCAGGGAAGCTGTCGCTGTTGCCGCTTCCGGGCGCCGGGAAGGTGGTGCTGGTGCTCCATTCCACGGTGTACGACTGCGGAGTCTCCATCCCGTTGTTGTTTGCGATCGGCTGGAAATTGAGCATGACCCCGTTGGCCCACGCGCCTGCAATGCTGATCTGCGGAGCCGAGGAGAGCGTCACCGCTCCCGGATCTTGCAGAGTCACCGTCTGGCTGGACAGGTTCGCGTCAATTATCGAAACGTTGGAGAGCACCCCGGCCGGATTTGAGGCATTCGGCTGCCCGAATCCCAAGTTGTCCCTCCACGCGCTAAGAGAGTAATTGCCCGGCGCCACGCCGCGGATCGTAAATGGACCGGGCGCGGTGATTGCAGTCCCGTTTGACGGGCTGCCGCTGCCGCAGTTCATCGAGAGATAGATGATTCCAGGCGCCGATCCTCCGTAGCTGACCGTACCGGAAACCGTGTAGCCCAGCATCACGTTGAAGTTCTCGCCGCTGACACTGTTGTTATTTATCACCACGTTCGTCAGCGAGCCAGGAGTGAACAAGTACTCCGGCAAATTCGATCCCACCATGGAGGGTGTGAGCGTGTAGGTGCCGTTGGGAATGGATGCAAATGAGTAGTTCCCGTTGCTGTCCGTGGTCGTGGTCTGCACCGGGTTGGTGCTGATGCTGATTGTGAACGGCGGCAGTGTCAGGCTATTCCCGCCGTTGCAGTAATTCCCGTTGAAGAACACCTGTCCGCTCAGCGGCTCGCCGGTCGAGTTTACTGTGATCGAGTAATTCACCGTGGAGCTGTTCTGGTGAGTGTTGTTGTCGAAGATCTCCGCGCTGAAGTTCACCGTCCCCGTCGAGGTCGGGTTTCCGTTCACCGTCAGAACGCTGGTGCCCCCGATGTTGCTCACTGTGAATTGGGAGCCAAGCCCGCTCGTTCCCAGGGCCAGGTTGCCGGAACTGGTCGGTACTTGCGTCCCATTCACCATCCAGTAGTACGAACCCGTCCCGCCGGTGGCAGTAATCGAGCCGGAATAACCTTGATTGATTGTTCCCGATCCGAGCGAACTCGGACTGGAGGGTAGAACGAGAGGCGTTGGTGTTGAGACCACGATGCTGTAGGTCTGGCTGATGAAGTTGCCGGTCGTAACGTCCGTCAGCTTCACTCCGAACGAAACCGTGGTGGCGGCGGCTGGGGTCCCGGTGATATTCACCGTAGCCCCGCTCACGCTTGTGGCCAGCGTTCCGTCGGATGTAATCGGTGTCGTGACCGCGATCGTCAGGTTTCCGCTGCCGCCCGAGCCATTTACTGAGCCCGTGTATCCCACGCCGACATAGCCCTGCGGCAGCGAGGTGGATGCCGGCAGCGACAGCCCGCTGTCGATCTGGATGGTGAGCGGCTGCTGCGCCGTATTGTTGTTGGAATCCTTCACATTGGCGGTAAAGGCGGCAGACCCGAACTGCGTCGGGGTTCCGCTTATCGTGGCCGTGCCGTCGCCATTGCTGGTCAGGCTCATTCCAAAAGTGGCAAGGTTGCTCGACGTCGCCGTCCACGTAAAGCCGGTCCCCGTCCCGCCGCTTGCCGTCAATACCTGCGAATACGGCAGGCTCTGGTTCCCCGGCGGCAGTGTATTTTGGTTCACTTTCAGTAGGTTGTTAACGTTGATGGTGAACGACGCGGGCGCCGAGACATGCCCTTGCGAGTCTGTAACGGTTACGCTGAAGGTCGCCGTGCCCGCCGTAGGCGTCGTCCCGGATACGACTCCGGTGGTGGAATTGAAGCTCAGTCCCACTGCTGTCAGGCTGCTGGCGCCTGTTGTCAGCTGCCAGCTAGCGAAGACTCCCGAGCCTCCCGCGGCTGCAATTGGATGGTTGTAGCTCACTCCCACCGTTGCTGCGGGCAGCGATGGCGTTGTGACTGTCAGAGTCCCAGCGATGGTGCCCGCGACATTCGCAGTTCCTGTATTGCCCAGCGAGTCTTTGGCCGTTACCACCATGTTTGCCGTCACGCTGTTGGTTCCGGCGTTGACCGGCGTTCCGGTGATAATCCCCGTCCCCGCACCGATACCCAATCCAATCGGCGCACTTGAGCCGGATGCAGGGGCCCAGCTCCATTGGAAGCCGGAGTTGGTACCTCCCGAAGCGGTGAACGCAGACGAAGCGTAGAGCGTACCCGGATAAGCCGCCTGCAATGCCGGCGCCATGACCGTAACGGCCGCGCCGATGGTGATCGGCAGCGTGACGCTGGCCGTGTTGGCCGGTGTGGCCGAATCGCTTGCTGTGATCACAACGCTGTAGCTGCCCTGCGCTGTCGGTGTCCCGATGATCGCGCCTGAAGATGAGCCGATGCTCAGCCCCGGCGGTGCCTGGGCTGCGGGCGCAGCGGTCCAGCTCCATGTATAGGGAGATCCTGCGCCGCCCGAGGCCGATAGGGTCGCTAAGCTTCCTTGCGGCGGATAGGCTGATCCCACGTATCCGGTGGGCAGCGTGATAGAGCCAATCGAGATTCCGGGCTTGATGGTAATGGAAAGCGATGTAGCGGTGCTGCTGATGTTCGCGACCGTATCTGTCACGATGACCTGGAAGTTGATTGCTCCGGTCGTTATCCCTGTCGGCTTGCCGCTGATCACGCCTGCCGGCGATAGCAGCAACCCGGCCGGAAGCGTAGTGCTGTTGGCCAGGGCCCAACTGTAGTTCGCAACTACCCCGGTGCCGCCCGTGGCGACGAGCGAGGCGGTCGTGTACGTCGATCCCAGATAGCCGGTCGGCAGAGTTGCCGCAGTCACGCTCATCGGCGGATAGTTGACCGCAATCGAATACGACTGTGTGGCCGTATCGCCGTAGGCATCGACCGCCTGCACGGTGAATGTCTTGGTGCCTGTCGCCGTCGGTTTACCGCTGATGGTGCCACTCGCGAACGCGAGCCCCGCCGGCAACGCGCCCGTCTCAGTGAGGGTCAGTGTCCCGGCCCCTCCGGAGGCGGAAATAGCAGCGCTGTAGCTTGCGTTATACGTCCCGGCTGGCAGGCTCACGGTGCCGGTTCCGCCCGGTGTAAACGCAATTGCCGGCGCGGCGGCAACGGTGATGCTGAGCGCAGCGGAGGTCGTTGAATCCCCGTATGCGTCCGCGGCGGCGATGGTGAAGGTTGCCTTGCCCGCGTCCTTGGCCTTGGGAGTGCCCGTAATCGCCCCTGTCGCCGCGTTCAGCGTCAAGTCGGGAGGCAGAGCTCCGCTGGCGATGCTGTAAGTGAGAGCTCCAACTCCACCCGATGCCGCTACGCTGCCCGCGTAGGCAGTTCCGACAGCCCCGGCAGGCAGCGACGGCGTAATTGCGATGGCCGGCGCGGCGACGATGGTCAGCGTAAGTGCCGGTGAAGTCGCCGTCAAAGGCGTCGGCGTTCCCGAATCCGAATAGGTAAAGATCAAGTTTGTGTATGTGCCGGCGCAACTGGCCAGGGGCACAGTCCCCGAAGCTGTCGTTAGTACGCCTGCCGAGCTCAGCGTCACGCAGGCCGGCAGCGCGCTTCCACTGCTCGAAACGGCCCAGTTCTTGTAGGGCGGTATGCCCCCGCTTCCCTGCAGCGCTACGGAGAAAGCCGCGCCCACCGCACCAGTTAGTTGCGTACTCGTCGTCTTCACGGTGGGTGCCGCCGGAACCGTGATTGTTGCCGTCCCGGTCTTGGTGCTGTCGGCGACCGAAGTCGCCGTTACCGTCACCGACAGCGCCGAGCTTGATGGGGCTGGCGCCGTGTAGGTCGCACCGGTCGTCGAAGCATTGGATAGCGCTCCGCCGCCGCTGACAGTCCAATTCACCCCGGCAGAGTTTTTGTCGTTGGTCACGGTCGCGGTCAGCTTCACCGTGTCGGTCCCGTCCACAGAGCTGGTGGCAGGGGTTACGGCTATCGAAACTGGTTTTGAACTTCCCCCGCAGCCCGATACTCCCAGGTAAAGACTCAGGCCCAAGCCCAAGCACAACCATCTCCATAATGCCGAAAACCGTCCGAACATAGCTTCCCCCACTCTGCACAACCGAACTGACTGGTACTGAACTTGTGGATGGAGCCTAGAAATCGACGGAGGAACCCGCAACTGAAATCAGCCGCTTTTCGCGTGTTTCGTGCGATTCACCCAAATCTCGCGGTCGATTTCACCTGATTACCTTGGTTGGTTTCGCAGGAAATCCTCGATATTTCCCCTCGGCACGAGCAGCAGGTACAATCGAGACAGCATCCGCAACTACTTCGAAGCTGCGAAATGAGCAATTGGGCCCTTGTTTGTGCTCCCCCAGGGTTGAATGCCTATTTCTTCTAAAATCCGCCCGGTCGCCGTACCCCCTCCACAGTCGGCCAGATTGAATAGTTGGAAAGAGATCGCAGCCTATGTTGGCCGCGATCCACGGACCGTCCAGTTGGGGGTGCAAAACGAGGGCCTTCCCGTAAGCCGCCTGACGCACCAGTCCCGCTCCAGCGTCTATGCTTTCACGGCCGAAATTGATGCGTGGTTGAGAGCCAGATCGAGCAAAACCGGAATTTCCCCTGTGCCCGCAGAGGAACATGACCGGTCCTGGTACTCAACGCGCACTTTCTATATCTTGTTGATTCCGGTACTAGTTGTCGCTTCCGGAGTGGCTTGGTGGATTGGCCACAGCCGTTCTCAGCGGCGTCAAGCGGAAGTGCCCGTCGTGGTTGTCCTGCCCTTTGATAATCAGACCTCGCATGACGATCTCTTGGCCGACGCCTTGACCGCGGAGATTACCGGAATTCTCGACCGGGCCCCTGGACTGGAGATCATCTCCCGTCGCTCGGCAATGCAGTTCAAAGGCCTGCATCCCTCGGCTCAACAGGTAGGCGGGCAGCTCCATGCCTCGTTTGCTCTGCGCGGCACTGTCGCGCAACTGGGCGAAGAGGCCACCCTTACCGTCGAATTGCTGGATGCAACGAGGGATAGCCACCTCTGGGGAGCAACCTACACCCGAAAGGCCTCGGATTTGCTCTCGGGCCGGGACCGGACAGCCTCCATCATTGCAGCCGAAGTCATCCGCCAAGTGACTGGCATACCCGTCCGCGCATCCTTCAATGCACGGCCAGTCGATCTTCGCGTAGAACAGGATTATCTTGCTGGTCGCTTTCTCTGGAACCAGCGCAATCTCGCGAGCCTCCAGGAAGCCATTGGGCAGTTCCAGCAGGCGCTCGTCATCGACCCGCAGTACGCACCGGCATATGCCGGCCTGGCCGACGTTTACGACCTGATGACCGACCGGGGCGTAATGCCGAACGACGAAGCCTTCCGCCGGGCCAAATCGGCGGCCTTGTCCGCCCTCGCCCTGGATTCCAATTCCGATGAAGCCTATAGCGCCCTCGCCTTTGCCACGTATCGCCTGGATTGGGATTTTCAGGGAGCTGAACGCGATTTTCTGAAGGCCATTGAATTGAATCCCAACAACGCCGTCGCTCACCAGTGGTACGGCGAGTTCCTCGGCGACCTGCGCCGTTTCGACCAGAGCCTGGATGAACTGCGCAAGGCCAAGGAACTCGATCCTCTTTCGCCCATGGTCGGCTGCGACCTTGCCCTCGGTTATCTCCATGCGGGGCGTTCTGCTGAAGCCGACATGGAACTTAAACGCGTGGTCGATCTCTATCCGGATTTTGTTCCCGCGCATCAGTACCTGGTCACCGTCGATATAGCCTCGGGCAATCTTGCCGGCGCCCGCGCCGAGGAGCAGATCTTCGCCGCCCGAACGGGTGACCGGAGCGGTCTTCGCTGGCTCGAGATTCAAACCATGATGCAGTCCGGACGCCTTCCCCAGGCGCGCGCATTGGCCCGCAGCCT
>VFSW01005454.1_pt1 | contig 18795 bp, 20 predicted proteins | sample 5358111 | NCBI WGS metagenome assembly VFSW01 (sample SAMN11554181, study PRJNA540505) | mine drainage metagenome | isolation source: sediment from site ElyBrook_90M | place: USA: Ely Copper Mine, Vershire, VT | collected 2017 | reverse complement strand
CTCATGAATGCACTCATCTCCTGTAATCCGCCGCACAATTAGAATTGCCGCAAGCAAACCGAGGCTTCGCCAGCGCTGGGACAACGCGATAGAATGATCCCCATGAGCCGTAGTTTCCTAATTCGCCTCAGTGTCTTCGTGGCCGTACTCGGCCTGATTGCCTCCATTGTTTCCCTGAATGCCCAGGAGTCGAAGAGGCGTGGTCGCAAATTTAAGTCGCCCCCGCCGACTGCCCGCATCGAGGTCACCGTCGTGCGCCGCGTGGATGGCAAACCGATAGCGAACGCCGCTGTCATCTTTCACGCCATTGAGGGTGACAGGGACAAGGGCTACATGGAGCTGAAGACCAATCAAGATGGCAAGAGCATGATTGACGTGATGCCGATTGGCGACACGGTCCGCCTGCAAATCATTGCCAAGGGCTTTCAGACTTATGGGCAGGACTACAAGATCGACAAAGACGCCATGACCATCAATGTCCGGATGAAGCGGCCCGGCGAACAGTACTCGATATACGAGGATCACGACTCAGCCAGCCCGGGCGCAAACGCGGCTCCGGACAAGCAGTCCGAACCTGCTACGCAACCGGACGCGAAGCCCAGCCAGCCCCAGCCGAAGTAATGCAGACACGCGTCCGTTCGATGTGACTCTGGTGATGTCTATTCAAAGCCTTGAGGGCAAATCGGCACTGGTAACCGGGGGCGCGCGGCGTATTGGCCGCGGCATTGCGCTGGCCTTGGCCAAGGCTGGCGCGGATGTCGCAATTACTTACCGCAACTCCCAGGATGAAGCTGCTGAGACTGTCCGCGCGATCGAGAGTCTGGGGCGCAACGCATTAGCCCTAGAGTGCGACGTTCGCTCGGAGGCTTCTGTCCATGCCACAGTGAGCGCCGCAGTTGGCCATTTAGGCCGCCTGGACGTGCTGGTCAACAACGCCGCTGTATTCCAGTCCGCCCCCCTGGAAACAATCACTCTGGATCAATGGGATGATGTCTTCGAGACCAATGCGCGCGGGCCGTTTCTGGTGGCTCGTGAGGCATTGTCCCATCTTCGAGCTACACAGGGACGAATTGTGAACATCGGTTCTTTGGGAGGAGTGAGGGCCTGGGCTGGCCATGCCCACTACTGCGCATCGAAGGCCGCTCTGCATATGCTCACGCAAGCCATGGCCAAGGCATTTGCGCCCCAGGTGAGCGTAAATTGCGTGGCGCCGGGCTGGATTGAACTGGATGAACCGGCCAGCCAGCAGGCGGCTCGCTTTGCCGCCAAAACACCTATGCAGCGCAACGGGACTGCGGAAGATATAGCCCAATCTGTACTCTTTTTTGCCACCTGCCCTGGATTTGTTACTGGCCAGATTCTGGCCGTGGATGGCGGCCTGGGAATGTAGCCTGGCATGGCTCCGGGATGCAGGTGCTTAGCGAGAGAACAGGCGCCGCCAAAGGCTTTTTTTACTCTCACCTACGCTTGGTGGCTTGGGAGCGCTGGAGAGCTTTTTCACATCGAACTTGAGCGGCACACGCTCGGAGAGACCTTCGGGTTCGGGCTGCCGCGGCCATCTGGCTCCCTCAACGGCAGCCTTCGGATTGCTGACGCAAAGCCTCCGCGCCGTCTCCTCGCCAACCCGTTGGGCCACGTAGTTATAGCCTTTCTTCAAGTGTGGCGGCCGCAACACCGGATGGTGCGCGTCGGTGGCGAGGAAGTGAATCCAGTTGCGCTCCAGCAGTTCATTGGAAAAGGACTCAGCCAGCCTGCCGAAGCGGCCGTAGAGGGAACTGGCGGTCACCTGCACCAGGCACCCTTTCCGCAACCATTCCGCCAGCAATTCAGGCTCATGCTGCACTGCGGGATATCGTTCCGGATGGGTGACGATCAAGGTATAGCCTGCCGATTGCAACCGGAACATTGCGTCGTCCAGCTGAGGAGGGATCGCCATGTTGGGAAACTCGATGAGCAGGTACCCCTTGCCGTCGATCGAGTAGCGCAATGGGTTGGCGAGGGCATCGAAGACATTGTCCGCAGTCATGTGAAAGTCGCAACCCAGGCTTAACCCGATCTCACCTTTCAACTGCACGCGCAACTCGGCCAGACGCTCTTCATTGAGAGCGGTCTGATAAGTATATTCGTCGCTGGCGTGGGGGGTGCAGACAATATGCGTGATGCCCTCTGCCGCGGCTTCACGGGCCATGGCCAGAGAGGTCTCCAAGTCGGGAGATCCGTCGTCTACTCCATAGATCAGGTGATGATGAATGTCGATCATGGCTTCAAGCCTTGTAGCTCAGGCAACAAATCCTCAATGGGTTGCCAGAGCCTCGACCATGGAGGCGAAAACCTTCCAGCCGTCCGCCGATCCCAGCAGTTGTTCGCTTGACCTGTCAGGATGCGGCATCATGCCGAGAACATTTCGCTTTTCGTTCAGAATGCCCGCGATGTTGCTCAATGAGCCGTTGGGGTTTGCTTCGGCAGTGATTTCCCCTTCCGGGGTAGCGTAACGGAAGGCGATCCTGTCTTCCGCCTCGAGCCGGCGCAACTCCTCCTCCGTACAGAAGTAGTTTCCCTCCATATGTCCGATGGGCATCTGGAGAACCTCTCCCTTGGCGAGCACGCTGGTGAACGGGCTGTTGGCGGTTTCAACGCGCAAGTGAACCTGTTTGCAGATGTACTTGAGTCCGGCATTGCGCATGAGCGCGCCGGGCAGCAGGCCTGCCTCGGTGAGAATCTGAAAGCCGTTGCAGATGCCCAGGACCAGACCTCCACCGGCGGCAAATTTCTGCACGGCCTGCATCACTGGAGAGAACCGCGCAATCGCGCCTGTCCGCAAGTAATCGCCGTAGGCAAAGCCGCCAGGAACCAATACGGCATCCACTCCATCCAGATCCTCGGAGTCGTGCCAGAGAAAGGTGACAGGTTGGTGAGCCACTTCCGCAATCACATTGAAAGTGTCGTGGTCGCAATTGGAACCGGGAAAGACCAGAACCCCGAATTTCATGTTTCTAGGGTATCAGTTTCTCGCCATGCCGTTGGAACCATTTTGACCCTGTGGCAACTTGCGGCAAGCGGGATCGGGTGCAGGGAAGTGGAGCCGGCAGCTCAAAGGCCGATTGTGCGCTTATTGTGGCTTGATCGCGGTGGAGTGACGGGCGAGACAGGCCTATCTGGTAGTGGGTCAGTTTGGATTTCCACAAAGGAACAAGGATGGTTTAGGGTCGGGTGTCTTCCTGTCGGATGCTAAACCGGAAAACGGGCTTCCCTTCCATCTCCTCGGCAGCGGAGGCGGTGCGGTGAAACCGACCTAGGGCGGCAAGTGCCTCTTGGATTGGAACCCGGTACCTCATCTGACAGGACGGGCAATATTCTGGCACGCGGGCTGTGGCAATACTCAGAGAAAGCTCTGCCGCACATTCGGAACAAATGAGCGTCACAACCGATATTTCCTTCCGCTCCGCTACCACTACCCTGAAAGCAGCCGCCATCTTTACCCTCGATTTCACCCTACCCCACTTCGGATTCCTGCCGCCACAACATTCCCCTTCTGCGCGATAATTCTTCCATGACTATAGGCAAGGGAAAACGTCCGCGAGACCCTAACCAGCTCGCCAAGTGGACCGTCGATCAGTCCACTGCCGAATCCCCTCCGGCTTTGCCCACTCCTGCGGCCCCGGCTGACCTTTCGGCTTACATGGCCGCTATGGGACGCAAAGGCGGTCAGATCGGCGGGAAACGCCGGTTGACGACAATGACGAAGGAGCAGCGTCGCAAAGCCGCTGTGAAGGCCGCTAGAGCAAGGTGGAATGCGAAAAAGGAAGGATAAGAATGATGGTTTTCAGAGTTGCCCTTTGTCTTGCGCTGGTGGTTATGCTCGTTTCCGTTGTCGCGTTCCCAAAAACGGCATCAAGCCAAGATCAGACGCCAGTCCTCGGCTCCGATCTCGTCGATCAATGCAAGGCTTATATACGATTCACCACATCAGGCTCGGGGGATGCCTTCAAGGCTGGTGAATGCTTCGGCTATATCAATGGCTTTGGGGACGGGACAGGTAGCATAGCGCCATTACCATCTTCTGTAAATTGGAGAGGCAGAGGGTACTGCTACACGAACGCGTCAAGTGTCACTTTAGCTAAGGTTTACTTGGCCTTTATGGAGAAGAACCCCAAATATTTAGACTATGACGAAGGCAAGACTCTACTCCTGGCTCTTCATGACGCCTATCCCTGCAAATAGCCTAGATCGTGGCAGCCCGTTGAAGGTCGGTCATTCGTTTTCTGAGGTTGTGGAGACTTTGGCGATAGCGTCTCAACTCACCAAAGATTTCTATGACTGATTTCCAGTCTTGCAACTTCGCAAGTTGTGTAGGAGTGAGCCTGTTTTCTAGTTCGGCATCGGCAGTGAAGTCATCCGTTCTTGGTTCTAGTTCAGCGTTGCGAAGGATCACTGCTGCGATCTCTTGCAGCCCACTCGCCAAACCGCGCGCCCGATCCCGGCAATATGCAAAGTCGCTCTCGGTGTCTTGAATTTCTATCTGCAATTCCGCTCGATGCCTTCTCTTTTCGTCGATTGTCATATTTCTCGCCCCTGATCTATAGCACCACAAATTCAAAGCTAATTTCCATAAGAAAATACATGCACTTAAGGGTGCCCCATTGACATGCTAAAGCGGCAATCGCATATTAGTCAGTATGCGTTGCCTTGACTCCCAAACCAGAGCACGGATCGTCCACTGCCTCATTGAAGGTTGCAGTATCCGGGCGACTTGCAGAATGACGGGAGCAGCGAAGAATACCGTTACGAAACTACTTGCAGACCTCGGCTATGCTTGCGCTGACTACCACAACAAGCATGTACGGAATCTTCGGATTAGGAGGCTGCAATGCGATGAAATCTGGTCCTTCGTTGGGGCAAAGAAGAAGAATGCGACGGTGGAACAGAAGTATCAGGGCTGGGGCGACGTGTGGACGTGGATAGCCATTGACGCCGATACCAAGCTGGTCGTTTCCTACTTGGTCGGCGGTCGGGATGCAGGATGGGCCTCAGAATTTATGGAGGATTGCGCCAGCCGGGTAAGGGGTCGTCTTCAACTGACAACCGATGCCCATGCAGCCTACCTCAAGGCCGTGGAAGGAGCCTTCGGCTTGGGGGTGGACTACGCCATGCTCCACAAAATCTACGGTGCCCCAAGCGATGAAGAACAGCGCCGTTATTCACCGGCCAAGTGCATCGGCTCGGACATGAAGACTGTTATCGGCTATCCCGATCCCGAGCACGTCAGCACGAGCTACGTGGAAAGGCAAAATCTAACCCTGCGAATGTCGCAGCGCCGCTTTACGCGCCTTACGAATGCGTTCAGCAAAAAAGTGGAGAACCATGCTCACGCCGTGGCTCTCCACTACATGCACTATAACTACTGCCGGATTCACCAGTCTCTACGGGTTACGCCAGCAATGGAAGCTGGACTAGCGGATCACGTTTGGAACGTAGACGATTTGGTTGCACTGATTCCTAAGCCAATCGTTAGGCCAACTCAGATTGACAACAAGCTATTCCGCAAGGCTCTCGGAGAATGCGCCTAGACCTCTATTTGCCGGGGCGATAGTCTCCGGCGAAGTCGAGCGCGGCTTCCACCCTCTCCAGTTCCTCCTTGATTGCACCCAGTTTCGTACCAAATTCGCCCACCGACTCGTGGAATTCATCCGTGTCTGATTCCCCGCTGGACACCGCCAATATCAACGGCCTCACAGCCTCTTCAAGTCGCCGTAGTTTTTCTTCCGCCCATTTGATCTTCCAGGGGTTCTCAAAGTAGGTGTGCCCGTCGTCTCTCATTAAGAGAAGATGCGTGTCCCCTCCGCAGTATGGAACCTGCTCTTTCACGCCCTTGAGAACGTAAATCCCAACATTGCTTGCCTTCTTGACGGTTAGCTTTCTTAGGTCGAGGCGATCCGCAATCGAATTTGCCTCTGCATTTCCCCATCCGATGAACGCATGGCTGTTTACTTTGGTCACCAAGGGTCCAACAACCTTGAATAGCTCATACTCCGATTGCGACCAAAGACCGACAAGTAATGCAACCTCCGGCTTCATGCTGTCTGAGTAAATGGGCCAGAATTTCTCATAGAACTCAACGATCCCCTCTTCAAGGGTGCTGCATCTCTCTTCAAAAGTTGCAGCTTTACTGATTCGTGACCAAGCCTTGTCTATCAGTTTCTCTAGGAATGAACAGTCGCCAGCACCAGCAAAACCGACGATGAGTTCTGGATTTGGAGAAGGTACTTCCAGAGGCACCGGATCACTTTTCCGCCTTGGTTGTTTGAGTGCCGGAATCGGGTTTACGTCCGGCTTAACCGTGATCTTGACCGCATTGCGCTTTTTGTAGTCGCCTACGGTCTCCTGAGTGTCCGTACACAGAACAACCCCATCCGTACATTTGAAACCAGCGGCAATAGTCACAGCGGTACTCCGTGGCATTGGCGGCAGGTTATGGACGTAAACTGGCCGCGAGTGGTAGGGAATCATGCTACACCCCCTGCCAAACGCGAGTCCAAATTTTGGAAAAACTGAGGGCACGTTGTGCGCCAAAACTCACCGTTCCCCAGTTGTGGAAAAGCAAAGTGACCCAGTACCGCCTATCTTGACCCACCTGCCCCGGTGGTATACTCACAAGGTCAGGCGCGTGTCAGCGCCGGCATTCTCGATACAGCTGAGGTTCCCATGTCCGGCCATTCAAAGTGGGCCACAATCAAGCACAAGAAGGGCGCGCTGGATGCCAAGCGCGGCAAGATATTCACCCGTCTGATCAGGGAGATCACCATTTCCGCCAAGGGCGGTGGTGGAGACCCTGACGGCAACCCCCGGCTCCGTACTGCGGTTCTGGCCGCCAAGGCGGAAAATATGCCGGCCGAGAACATTAAGCGAGCCATCCAGCGCGGAACCGGCGAACTGGAAGGCGTCAACTACGAGGAGATCAGCTTCGAGGGCTACGGTCCTGGCGGCGTGGCCATCATCGTGGATGTGACCACCGACAACCGTAATCGAGCAGTCAGTGAGATACGGCACGCATTCTCAAAGAACGGCGGCAACCTTGGCGAGACAGGCTCAGTCCGCTTCATGTTCTCCAAGAAGGGCCTCATTGCTGTTGAGAAATCCGTAGCCACTGAAGAGCAACTGATGGATATAGTGCTCGAGCACGGCGGCGAAGACCTGAACGACGAAGGCGATACCTGGGAGATCGTCACCGATCCAGCCGCTCACGAAGCGGTTTCGGCTGCCGTAAAGGCCGCCGGAATTCCCACGGTGATGAGCGAAGTTACGATGGTCGCTTCTACCTATACCAAGCTTGAAGGCACAGCGGCCAATCAGATGATCCGCCTGCTTGAGGCACTGGAAGACTGCGACGACACCCAGAACGTCTACTCGAACTTCGACATGGATGCCGAACAGATGGAAGCGGCGGCCGGCTGACTGGCTACCAGAAATGCATTCAACGGGCCGCCCGGTTGAGGCGGCCTTTTTTCGGAAAAACGGGATTCGTTACCCGGAGAAGGGAAGAACATTGACCCGAACTGCAAGACTTTTGATCATTGCTGCTTTGGCTGGAACGATCTCTGCTGCCGCGGCGACGCCCCCTGAAGTCGCGGCAAGCGGCGCGCAAACCTTTGATAATCCCGTTGCACAGGTACGCCTGGCCAAGAGCTTGGAATATGGGCCTTTCATCAACTGGGGCACAGGCGTGGGAGACCGCTCGGACTACAAGTTTTTGTGGGGCGGGTTTCAGATGGCCAAGCCGATCAGCCGAACCTTGCATGCCGGTGTGCTGAGCGGCCAGTTTGAGTTTGGCGCCAACATCATGCCGCTATGGCAGGCCTATACCCCAGCCCCACACCAGGAGAACAGAATCTGCTCGGGAGAGCCTTGCACCGTCTCGGTCGGCGGAGGCACGTTTCGCGGCGTCAGCCTCACCCCCGTCATCTTCCGATGGAACTTGCTCACCCGGTCCCGGCGCTTCCAGCCCTGGGTTCAGGGGGCGGGTGGACTTATCTATACCACCCACAAGTTTCCGCCCGATGTTCTGGTTGCAGAAGGAACCCCCGGTGGGACAAGCGTTTGGAATTTTTCACCCCAAGGCGGCGCGGGATTCCACTACTTTATACGGCCCAAGCGGTCTATCGATGTGGGCATCAATGCGGTTCACATCTCTTCAGCATCGCTGGGCGACCGCAATCCCGGCGTGAATGCGAGCATGCAGATCCAGGTAGGCTATACCTTCTGGAAATAACTCCAGCTACAGGGCATCGTCGCTGGGGCGGAGATATTGATGAGTGAACCTGTTGTCGAGTGCGTTCCCAACTTTTCAGAGGGAACAGATCTCCAGCGTGTCGAGGCTATTGTGGCCGCAATGCGCGTGGAGGGCGTGCGCCTGCTCGACCTGTCAATGGATGCCGCTCACAACCGCTCCGTGGTGACTATTGCAGGTAGCCCCTCCGGGGTTGTGGAGGCTGCGGTACGTGGCGCGGGCAAAGCGGCAGAGCTGATCGACCTGACCCGCCAGCAGGGAGCGCACCCCCGCATTGGCGCGGCAGACGTAATTCCTTTTGTGCCCATCTCAGGCATCAAACTGGAGCAATGCGTTCTGCTGGCCCGACAGGCCGGTCTGGAGATCTGGCGGCGCTATAGCATTCCGGTATTTTTCTACGAGGCGGCAGCGGCACGGCCAGACCGCGCCAACCTTGAGGACGTGCGCCGAGGGCAGTTTGAAGGCTTGCGGGACGCCGTTGGCAAGGAAAACACCCGCAGGCCAGACCTGGGCGGTCCCGGCTTGCATCCCACTGCAGGCGCATGCGCCGTAGGCGCGCGCAAGTTCCTCATTGCTTACAACATCTATTTCGATTCTACAAATGTATCCATGGTACGGGCCCTTGCCCGCGAGATTCGATCTGCATCCAGCAGCCTGAAGGGCGTGAAAGCTATGGGAGTTCTTGCCCATGGACGCGCGCAGCTCTCCATGAACATTACCGACTTTCACGTCACGCCGGTTTCCCTGGTCTATAAAACTGTTCTGTCGCTGGCTCTGGCGCATAAGACTGCACCGGTCGAGGGCGAGGTTATAGGTCTGCTGCCGGAGGCTGCCTGTGAGCGCGAAAGCGAGTGGATGCGTCAGTTGATTGGGTTTGACGAGGAGACCAAGATTCTGGAGAAGCGCCTTGCTTTGCCGCTGAATTGGCCGGGAGAGGCATGAGAGCGAGCGCAGCGATTGGACCGGCGCCACTGAAACGTCCGTACGGAAAGTTGTCAGGTTTAACAGACCGATTTGTTTGTAACTTTATACACGCGGAGACGACGCGCAACCATCGCCGATTCACAAGCCACCGATTTGAACAATAAAGATTTTCAGAGGAAGGTTTTATGGGTTTATTGAAGGCTTTTGTCAAAGTTACGATTCCGGCAGCCTTGCTGGCGACCGCAACCTTTGCGCCGGCGGCGCAATTGTCTACCGACGCCCGTACGGCCATTCCTCACGATGTGCAGCAGTTGGTTGTGATCGATTACCGGGCCATGCAGAACTCAACGGCGGCGATGAATCTGCGCGACCGCGTGATGCCGCCAGAACTCAAGCAGTTCGACGAAGCGCTGCGCAGATCGGGACTCAACGACAACCACGATGTCGATCAACTAGCTTTTGCGCTTTTCCCAACCCCAGCCTCGAAGGATGCATTGATCACCGTGGGTATTGCCCAAGGCCAGTTCTCGCTGGAGGACATTCTCGCCAATTTCCGCAAGCATAAAATCAAGCCCACCATGGTTCGCACCAACAAGGTTTATCCGCTGGCCAAGACCGGAATGGTGGCGTGCTTCGTTGATCCATCCACGATGGTTTTTGGCAGTTCCGACGCAGTCAAAAAGGCTCTGGACGCCCGCGATGGGGTTGCTCCCAGCATGTTGACCAATGCGCCCATGATGGACGCGATGAGGAGCGTGGACTCCGAGCCGTTATGGAGTGTACTTGGCGCAAAAGGAACACAGACCATGATGCATTCAGTGCTGGGCGGCGCCGGTTCGGTTACCGACTTCGACACCGTGCGCAAGCGTATGCAGGGATCTTGGTACTCGATGAACTTCCAGCATGGAGTAAAGTTCGACCTGACCATCTCCACAGGGGACGCGTTTGCCGCGGCTACCGTTTCCTCGCTCTTGAATGCCGCTTTGATGGTTCGTAAAATGAGCGGTTCAGATGCTGAGAAGCAAGCCCTGGCCGCCACCGACATCAGTTCCAGCGCGGGTCTCCTGTCGGTCCACTTTTCAACCTCAGGCGAAGGATTCAACAGTTTACTGCGATCGCCACTCTTCCAGACCTTCATGCATTGAGGTCATCTGCTTCGGGCCTGTTTCGCGCTGAATGGGTTATCCCGGCATTGGAAAAGGCCCTTCGGGGATTTGAAAAGACTGGCGGGTAATTGGCTCACGAGGACTACGGAAATGTTTGATACCGAATGCCGTGCGTTTTCTGTTTATTCAGTCGTAGCGATGATGGGTTCCTGGAACTCGCCAATCAGCGATTCCTCTCCGTTACTGCTCGTCAAATTGGCGCTGCAAACACGGTTGCGGCCAGTACGTTTGGCTGTGTAAAGGGCTTGGTCCGCGAGCGCGACCAGGCTGACTGAGAGTTGCCCGAGGCGGGGAACAACGGTGGCGCAGCCGATAGAGACAGTGACCATTCTATGAGGATTGGCCTGGTGGGGAATATGTCGGCTTATCAAGGCTTTGCGGGTATCGTTGGCTACTCGCATCGCGCCTTCGATGTCCGTGTTCGGCAGTACGATGGCAAACTCCTCTCCTCCGATGCGGGCTACCACGTCACCAGGTCGCGCGGTCGCATCCATGGCCGCCTCAGCAATCTGCTTGAGACAGCTGTCGCCACGCAGATGCCCATAGGTATCGTTGTAGAGCTTGAAAAGATCAGCATCCATAAGTAACAGCGAGAGAGGGTTGCGTTCGCGCATTCCTCGCCGCCACTCAGCAGTCAGGCACTGGTCGAAGCGCCGCCGGTTTGCCAATCCTGTCAGAGCGTCAGTGATCGCCAGCGCCTCCACTGCACGGTAAGCTTCCTGAAGTCTCTCTTCGGCATGTTTGCGCTCGGAGATATCACGCACAATATTCAAGATCCCCGAGGGTAGGCCGGTTTTGGGATCGTTGACCACCCAGAGACTGGCCTCAACCCAGACATACTTCCCAGTATGCTTTCTGATCCGGCACTCGATCATCGCGCCTTTTGATCCTGCAAGCAGATTTTCGAGAGCCGTACTCACTCTGGACAGATCTTCTGGATGAACCAACTCAGTACTCCCTTGTCCTAAGATCTCCTCGGTCTTCCATCCAGATAAACGCTCCCCGGCCGGAGAGACGTAGCGTCGGCGCCCGTTGAAGTCGGCGATGATGATCGCATCGCGGGAGTTTTCCGTCACCAGGGCGTGCTGCATGGCAATCTTTTGCAGCCTGCGCTCAGTGGAGCGCAGGCTTTCAAGAACGACAGTGGCGCTGTAAAGCATGAACAATGCCGATGCAATGAAAACCTGGAGCAGGATGGTTGGCTCAAGAGGAGTGAGAGAAACATAGGAGGCAAAGGGGCCTAGGCCACCACAGGTATACCAGCATCCCACGGCGGCGGCAAACAATGTTGCCACTGCCGCCCATCCCATCCCCAGCCGCAAGAGAATTAGCAGCAGCAGGGGGTAAAGAATGAATGACAGAGGCACCCTGGCTTGAGAGAAGATGGCAATGCTGGTGGCCGCAGTCAAGGGCAGATAGATCCAACTCTTTTTTAAGCTCAGGGTGTTTCTGAACCGAGCGCGAAAAATCGCTACGCAGGCTGGAGTCGTTACTCCAGTTCCCAGACCATCGGCGACGGCCCATTGCAGAAGCGCCGAGCCCGGAGCGGCATGCCGCCAGTGGGTCGCGATGAATGCATAGACCAAACCTGTAGCCAGAGGACCGGCTATGACTCCGAAGGCGATAAAACGAATCAAGTAGACATGATCAGTGAAACGGGGAATCGCCGTGGACCGCTGGCGCAGCAATAGAACACTGATAAGGACTTCTGCCATATTTAGCGCTGTGAACATCATGGTCAAATGCCAATGTTGGTTGACCAGAATGCTGCCGGCTATCTGAGCGGCAAATGCGGCGGCCAGATAGGCCATCCAGCGTCTGCGGGGCGCCAGAAGCAGATAGGCAAGCAGTACTCCGTTCGCGACCCAGATGAGGTGATTGGCCTCGTGAGTGAGCCGGACGATGACCGTGGCCAGGGTGACCAGGAGAAAGCATCCCGCAACATGCATGGCGAACCCAAACCTGCGCAGCCCCAAAATACGAGGCCATCTGATCGAGGATGCAGGCTTCGCGCGCACCTCCACTCTCCTGTTTTCTTTATCGTTCGAATGTGAAGTGAGAACAGCCTAAACCGGATATGTAGATGATTTCTGTGGAGAAAATGCGAAAGTTGGCATCAGGATCATGGCTTGGGTGTCAGTTCGGGATGGAACTCAGCTTTGCCGGCGGGCAGTAGCACAATCTGCAATTGGCCCTCTTGCCGTTCGGCCAGCGTGGGACCGGAAATCTGCACCTGCTTGCCGTTGCCGGTGGTGTACTGCACTTTGAGCGGACCGCTGCCGCGTAACTGAATGCGATAGTGAAAATCCGTGCCAGCCGACAGGCTATCAGCCCCAAAGCTGGCGCTGGGATAGTCCACTTCCAGCAGTTGAACCGCTTCACCCGTGCGGTTTTCTACTGTAGTTTCAACATGATAGGAGTGGCAACCGGCCAGGGTGAACAGCGCTGGCAAGACGATCGCAGACAATACTCCGCTATGCGCCTTCATGCTTGGTCTCCGTCCCCATCCGGCGTGCCACTAGAGGTTGTTTGTGCCGCAACTCGCTTTTCCAGGCGGTCCAGGCGTTTCAGCAACTCCGGCAGACGCTGGAAGATAGTGACCGCACGCAACCAGACTCGGTTATCGAAGCCCGGTGAGCCGGAGATCATCTTTCCCGGTGGTATATCGTGCGATACTGCTGATTGCGCGGTAAGAATCACGCCGTCGCCCAAGCTGCAATGGCCCGCCACACCGGTCTGACCGGCCAGAATTGCGTTATTTCCCACCACCGAGGAGCCTGCCAAACCGGCCTGGGCGCATATCAGCGTATTTTCGCCGATATGCGATGCGTGGCCCACTTGGACCAGGTTGTCCACCTTGCTTCCGTCGCCGATGCGCGTCTCACCCACGGTGGCGCGGTCGATGCAGGCGTTGGCCTGCACATCGACCCGATTGCCCAGCCTCACCGGTCCTGATTGCGGAATCTTCTCCCAGTGTCCAGCCTCATTCTTGGCGAATCCAAAGCCATCTGCGCCCACAATGGCGCCATTTTCCAGCGTTACGTTGTCGCCCAGGATGCAATTCTCGCGCACCACTGCGTGAGCGTGCGCGAAAAGATGGCTGCCTGCCTGCACACCTGGATAGAGCACTACATGGGGTAGCAGCGTGGCTTGCTCTCCCAGCCGCACACCGGGGCCCACAACAACATAGGCGCCGATATGCGCTCCTTCGCCGATTTCGGCTGTGGAATCAATGACCGCCGTGGGATGGATGCCGGGCGCGTAGGCCGGTGGTTGATAGAAGATACCCAAAGTCCTGGAAAAGGCCAGGTACGGATTCTTTAGCCTCAATGTTGCCGCGGCAATCTCTTGAAAATCGGGAGCTACCAGTACGGCGGCGGCGCGCGTCGTGCGCGCCAATCCGGTGTATTTGGAGTTGGCCACGAAGGTCACATCCGTGGGGCCAGCCTCATCAATCCCTTTCACGCCAGTTACTTCCAGCTCCGCGTCTCCGCGAAGCTCTGCGCCCAGCCTGCTTGCCAATTCGCCTAGCTTCATCCATGGAATTGTAACGGAACGGTACCAAGCGTGGTTCTACCCAGCGTCCGGCTCGCCGGGAAATAGTTCGGGCTGGTCCAGCTTGTGAGAGGGTTCAGCCGTTCGCTTGCGGCCTGCCGCGCCAATCAGGCTCACTACCTCTAAAGATTGAATGGCCTGTCGGGGCAGGTAAATCCGCTGCGTATTCGACCGGGTGTCAGGCGGGGTAAGCAGCAGCCCTGCGCCCTCGATCAGGGATCGGTCGTTGGCCGCCAGCCCCTCCAACTCATCGCCGTCCGTCAAGGTCATTCGCAGCCATAACCCCGCAGTTCGTGGCCTTATCGAAAAGCGTCTATGCAGCAGGCGCTCTGGATTCGTCTGATCGCCAGCCGGAAAGTCGCGCACATAGCAGACCCACTTTACCCGTTCCCAGCCGATGCGAAGCACTTTACCGGAAAGATCGAGAATCTCAAGCTCGGCGGAATCCTGACCGAAGCCAGCCCCCGCATAACCGGCGCACCAGTCCCTGGAGAACTTACGCACAATCACCGGTTTGCGGACTGAAGCCATCGTTCTGGATTGTCGCACGCGAAGGGCAAGCGCCGCGACCCAGGTCTTTGGTTAGCGGTTGACTCTTATACCTTCTCTCACTAAGCTTCATTCGCATGTATTTTGAAGGGGTTTCCCTGTATGCGCCTGCGAGCGAGAGAACAGATGTTCCTTACGTTTGCCAGAAACCGGGAGGCATGTAATCAAGCAATTCCACATATATTTTTGGTAGTTCAATCTGGCTGAGATGAGGGCAATCGATGAAGGTCAAAATGACCAGAAGGCAATTGGCGCTGATGATGTCGCAAGCAATGGTGGCCGCACCTGCCCTGGCGTTGGGGAGCAGAATTGGTGGGCCGGTGGGATTGGAGGAGCGAGGCGAGCAGGATGGTCATCTGCAAGCGCAAGCGGGAGCCCCGGTTTACGTGGTGCTCTGGTTTGACACGGAAGACTACATGCTGCCAGAGAGCGACGATGCGGCTAAACGTATTGCGGATTTTCTTTCAGGACAGGGAGTTCGCGCCACCTTCAAGGTTGTGGGAGAAAAGGCCCGCGTACTCGAAGCGCGCCATCGCAACGATGTGATTGCCTCCCTGAGCCGCCATGAGATTGGGTACCACACTAATACCCACAGTCAGCAACCTACCATTGCCGAGTATGAGTCGGTGCTTGATTGGGAGCTGGGAGCTGAAGAGTTTGATCGCCGCGAGCGATCCGGTTTTGACGATCTCACCCGGATCTTTGGTTATGCTCCAACCTGTTTTGGCCAGCCTGGTGTGAGTTGGGCGCCGCAGGCTTTTCTGGCGCTGAAGAAGTGGGGCGTGCATGTCTATCTCGACGACGGCCAGCAAGTGGGACTCGATGGCAAGCCCTTCTGGTATGGCGGTCTGCTGAACATCTTCGGGATCAAGGCAGGGCAGCAGCTTGAGCCCAATGAAGACTGGTCAAATCTCGACTTGGCCAAAGAGAACTTCAGCGAACTGCACAGGCAAATGAGTGCGCAGCAAGCGGGCGGGCTGGTCAGTTTCATGTTTCATCCCACGCAGTTTATTTCTCAAGTGTTTTGGGATGCCGTGAACTTCTCGAAGGGAGCCAATCCGCCGCGATCGGGCTGGAGACGTCAGCCACAGAGAAGCGCCGCGCAACGCGAGCAAGCTTTTCAATATTTCGAAGGTCTCATCCGGCACATCAAGCAGTTCCCCAATGTTCAGTTTGTTACCGCGTCGCAGGCCTATGCTCTTTATCGCGATCAGGCGCGGCTACGCAGCTTTGAGCATGAGGAACTGGAGGAGATTGCACGACAGGTGAGTTCACGGATCAGTTTTCAAATCCACGATCATTTCTCATTGTCGGCAAGCGAAGTCTTTGCCCTGCTCAACACCTTGGTTGCTGAATCGGCCGGCAACGGTATGAGCAGAGAGGTAGTTCTCAACGACACGCCTTATGGACCCTCATCGGCTGCATACGGCGCCGGGTCCAACCAGCCCAGCGAGGTTTCATGGAGCCAGTTCTCAAGGACTAGCCAGGATGTGAAGAGTTTTATTGAGAAGAATCGCTCGATTCCCAACGTAGTCTGGCTGGGCAGTAGCGCGGTCGCACCCGAGTCTTATCTACTGGCGCTATCCTCTGTTGCAGAGAGACTTCTCCGCAAAGAGCCGGTCCCGGAGTTTGTGAAGATCGCCGCAGCGGAGCTGGCAGCGGGGCAGTGGATCGCGAAGGATTCCATTTCGATCTGGGACTGGCCTATCTTTCCGGCTGGATTCCATTCGCCTCACTTGATGGAACTGGCTCGCTTGCAGGCTTGGACATTGAAGCCCGCTCTACTGCCACCGCGATAGCTTCAACGTATATCTTCCATTTGTTTCGGATTGAATCAGAGTAGTCTAGCCATTCGATGCGAATTATGATAAGGTACAGGTTTGCCAGCTCTGCCAAATCGCACTGTAAGAGTAGCAGCATCAGGCACTTGGCAGAGGCTCCAGCGGCTTTCCAATTGCTACCGGCCGGTTAGCTGTCCTTAAGTGGTGTTTTCTTCAAGAAAAGGCCATCTGGAGGCAAGACGGCAGGGTCTCATCCATTGGAAAGTCAATTTCCAAATGGCGGAAGCAGGGAACGGAATGCCAGACTACATCTATCTCTTGGAAAATCGGCTGTCGGCTGACCAGCAGAACGCTGTGCGTCAATTACGTGAGGCTGCTCGCGAAGCCGGGATGCTCCTGTTCTTGACCGGCGACGCAGTGCGCGATTTGACCAGCGGCCATGCCGTCCGGGATCTTGAAGTCGCGGTGCATGGAAACCCGATTAAACTCAAGAAACAAATAGCAAAACTAGGGGGGAACGTATGGGGAGAAGATGAGGCCTCGCACTCTCTCTATCTTTGTTTTCCAGGAACCGTGCGCGTGGATGTGATTGGCGCCCATAGCGTTGAATATTCCAAGCCCGGTTCGCCGGTTTATCATCCGGCATCCATCCAGGAAGATCTACGCCGCCGCGATTTCACTGTCAACGCCATGGCGATTTCGCTCAACGAGGGTTCGTTTGGCCTGCTGATGGATCCCATGAACGGTGCCGCGGATATCGAAGCCCGGACACTGCGTCTGGTCTCAAATTACGGCTTTCTTGAAGAGCCATCCCTGATGGTTCGCGCCACCCGGTACCGTGCGCGGCTAGGTTGGGAACTTGACCCCAAAACCCAGACACGCTACGAGAATGCCAAATCCGAGGGCGTTATCGAGTACCTCTCCGCCAAGGCGCGCAGCCAGGAACTGGAGCAGATTGGCCACGAGGACGACGGGCTAAAAGTGCTGCAGACACTGGACACAGAGGGTTGGATGAAGGTTCTCTTTCCGGCGTGGACGCCGGCCAAGGCTGACGAGGAGAAGCTGACGGCCCTGCACAGTCTGGCTGTGGAACTGATGCTGCAAGGTGTTCATCCGGATATGTCTGCGGCGCAGATGCAACTGCTGACCGCCAGACTTTCTTCAAAGGAAGTGTCCGCGCTGAAACAACTCATGCTCCGTCCTGGCTTTGTTGAGGAGTGGAACAGCCTGGATAGCCTGGCTGCCGGATTTGCCAAAGTGCTGCTCTCCAAGGAGAACTCAATACCCTCGGCAGGCTACAAGCTATTTACAAGTTATGATCCGGAAGCCATTCTATGGCTTGGGTTTACGAGTAAGACCGCAGCCGTTCAGGAGCGCTTCAGACTGTTCTTGAAAGAGTGGCCTGAGGCTCGCCAGCGCATTCCTCATGCCCTGATGCAGGAGATGCGCATCACTCCGGAACTGGCTGGGTATGCTGAGATTGTTCATTCTATTTTTCTTCAACTGATCGATGGCAAGCTATCGACCCCGGAAGAATTGCGCGCATTCCTGGAGCCGCATTCACCTCCCGCACCGCCTCCCCAGGTGACGATCAAGAGGCCGCGCGTCAAGCGGGGCTCTGAGGCCAAGCTGAAGGAGCACTCCTACGATGACGATGAGGAGGCTGAAGACAGTCTGGACGAGGACGAAGACCTGGACGATATCGGCGGCGACGACGATGAGATCGACCTCGGCCTGAGCATTCCCAAGATTGCGCTGGAAGAGGATTTGGTAGATGAGGCCGATGCAGAGGAAGAAGAGGAGAAGCCTGCGGTAACCGAGCTGGCTCCCGCAAAGCGCGTCAAAGCTCCAGCTCAGGCGAAGCCGATGAAAGAGAGTGTTGCGCCGGTGTCTGTCAAGACAGCAAAGCAGGACGCATCCGTAGCATCCGCCAAACCGGTTGCGGAGAAAGCAGCCAGGATTCCACTTGCGACCAAGCCAAAAGCAGAACAAAAGCAGGTAAAGCCTGTTCCCGCCGCCATGCCAGCTCAGGCAGTTGCTAAAGCGGATGCATCTTCTTCTAAGGCAAAGCCCATACAGGCTTCAGCAGCCAAGAAGGCTCAGCCCGCTCCGGCTCCGGCCAAGAGCAACAAGGCAGCCAAACCAGCCGCAGGCAAGGATCCAGGCAAGGCAGCGGCCAAAGCCCCAGCGAAAGTTCAATCCAAGACTCCGGCCAAGGTTGTTGCCAAGACGCCAGCGAAGACTCAGGTGGTTAAACCCAAGGCGGCCAAAACTAAGCCGGCTCCTGCGGTTATCTCCAAAGCTGGTAAGGGATCCAAGCCGGCCGGACAAGCGGAGAAGAAGCACGACCACAAGGGCGATAACAAGCACGCCCACAAGGCAGGGAAGAAGCGGTAGGCAGTTTTCGCTTCAGCAGTTACTTTCGCCCCCAGCGACGAAGACCTGTCGCTGGGGATACTGAACAAGCAATCATCCTCGCAACTAGAGTGTTTCTAATTTAAGTATTTACATTTATGCGATAATATTCCTGCCGGGA
>VFSW01005453.1_pt1 | contig 18795 bp, 33 predicted proteins | sample 5358111 | NCBI WGS metagenome assembly VFSW01 (sample SAMN11554181, study PRJNA540505) | mine drainage metagenome | isolation source: sediment from site ElyBrook_90M | place: USA: Ely Copper Mine, Vershire, VT | collected 2017 | reverse complement strand
CATCGGTCTGCGCCGCCGCCTCGATCGCCTGCGCCGGGTCAAACGGATCGACGCCAGGATAATACTGCGGCATCAACTGCATGAGCCCCTGAGCGCCGACCGGCGAAACCGCGCTCACGTCAAAAGCCGATTCCGCATAGGCTTGAGCCGCCAGCAAGTCCGGCGGTATTCCATAGCGGGCGCCGGCGGAAGTCAAAAGGCCCATAAGCTGATCGAATTGCGCTTGGCCGACACTCAGGATCGCGCGCTTTTTCCAATCGGACATGATGATGACCCCTCCGGTTAAGGCCGCGAGCGCGAGCGCCGCGCCGGCGAGCCACAGCCAATCGTTATTTCCTCGGCCCATCGCCATTCGCCGCTTCGGCCGCTTTTGCGACTTTCAGCGCCGCCTGTACCTTGTCGTACAGGTTCGCAAGCGTGCGCGCGTCCTTGCCGGCGGCGGCCGCCTTTTCAGTCAGTTCGGCGAGCATGGTCAATTCAGGCAGGGCAAGTGCAAGTGCAATCGTTTGATCGGACATGACAGGTTCCTTTGGATTACCAGGCCGGTACGTTCCTGATCGTACCATTGTCATTGATGGGTATCCATTTGGTGGGATTGCCGGCCGTCGGTCCGTTCGTGATGGTCGCAATCTGCGCGCCGGCGTTATTCGTATAGGCGATCGAGGAGGCGGCCAGCTGGCCGGCCGTGCCGATCGAGAGCAGATTATCGACCCCGCCGGAGTCTACCCAGTGCAACGCGCCGGCCGACACGTAGAAGTAACCGCCGCCGATCGGATTCGCGGCACCTTTCGTGCCGTTGATGAGTTTGACGACGTTGGCCGCAGCAGCGCCGCCAAAGTCCCGGTTTGTACCGATCGTTGAATTGCCGAGCACCACGTTGCCGGCGTTCATATCGGCATAAAGCGCCGTGCGCTTGGTCGCACCGTCGAATGTCTCGAACAGCAAAATGTAATTGGGACTGTTCAACCCCTGCCCGGCTTGATTGCCGAGCGCAATGCAATAGGTCGAAGTGTTCCACAGATTTTGCGCAATGCTGTCGCCGATAAAAACATTGTGATCCTGGCCGGACGTACACGTTGTGCCGATCGCGACGTTGTATCCCGGATTGGGCGCGCTAAAGGACTTACCGGCGCCCGTGCCGATGAACACATTATTCGTGACGAATCCGCTGACGGCGCCGGCGGCGCCTTGTCCGATGACGACGTTGCCGGACGGCGATGCACCCACCGCTGTTTGAAACGCGCCGCTACCGACAACGGTATTGCTCCCGCCGACACTGTTCGGCCAGGTATTGCAATTGCTCGCCGCCTTCGATCCGATGATGACCGAATCGGTCAATTGTACGTTGTTGATGCCGCCGGGATCGTTACCGATTCCATCGCCGATGAAAACGCAGTTTTGCGTCGGTCCGGCGACGATGCCGGCGACGCGGGCCAGAATGTTATTGCCGAGGGCCGTGATGCGACTCGGAGCGCCCTGGGCGAAATTGCCGGTCGCGGCCGCAAAATTGTTTTCGCCGATCGACACATTGTTTTGACTAAAGGTCGTTGTTGCGAAAGCGCCGGTTCCGATGACGATGGATACATTGATCCCGGTCAATGCCGCAGCGGCGCCGGCGCCGACGATCGTGCCGCCGTCGGGTACCGCGCCGCCGCCGATTATTTGAGGCGTCGCTCCGCCGGCCAGCGCGCCGTTGCCTAGAACGATGAATTTATTGACGGTCGAATTGTTGCCGGCGGTTTGGCCCAAGAAAATATCGTAGTTGCCGCTCGCCCCGGCGCCGGCGCCCGGCCCCGATTCTCGATCAAGCGGATTGACAACGATGCCCGGCGATCCTGGTACGAATATCTGGCCCATGCTCAATCCATCCGGCTGATTTCGAGAATGGCGACCAGGATGTCCGCGGCGGCGAGCAAGTACAGCGTATCGGGCGGCGTCGTGAAGTCATAGAGCGCCATGCCGCCGGCGGCGAGTTGTAGGCCGTTCACGCCGGCATCGTTGCCGAACGAATAGTTGAGCGGCGCCGCGGGGTCCTTGTTGACGATCTGCAGGCCACTCCGCCGATCGTTGTACGGCAGGATGCGCAAAGACACATTGGCGGTCAATTGGACCGGCGTCAGGGTCGAGACGTTCTTATTGTAGTAGCGCCGCGCGGCGGCGCCCGATCCAGACCCCGGCAAGCCGGCGCCCGCGATCCTGCCCATGTTGAGCGGATGCGATAAATCCGTCACGCGCGGATCATAGCCCGCGTCCGGCATGTGCTGGTAGTCGGTACCGCCGCGAAGGCGCGGAATTCTAGGTGCTGGCATCGGGGCTATCTCCCTTGCCGGAGCTTAGATCAGCTTCCGAGCAATACTTTGTAGCCGTGGAAAATCACTTGAATACCATACGTGGTTCCGGCGGCGAGCAAGGCCCCGCTGAAACTCAATTGAATGGTCCCGTTCGGCTGGAATACGCGCGGCCGGACAAACCGATAAGGCCGCTTGCCGTCACCGAGAAAGCCGGGGATGAGGATCGGCGTATTCATCAACGCCTTGCCCGTCGATGAATCGGTGATCTGCAACGAAATGAGCGGCAGCGGCGCCGTCGATTCGGTGTAGGCGGCGCCGGCGATATTCGTGACCGCCGTCAGAGCGACGCAGTAAAAGTAACTGTCTGCATCGAGATTGATGAGTCCGGTTGCGGCTTGAGCCACGCTCGATATACCGGCGACAGAGGCGGCATACCAAAAATAGTCGGAATTGTTCGCGCGCGGATTGAAAGACTGCGGCGCTTGATTCGGTGCTTGAGCATTCATGTTCGCTGATCCTCGCGGGAGTTTCCCGCATCCCACTGCCGGTTATCCCGGCGAAAAGAGCGCCCGCCTTCTTGCGGGCGCCCTCGCTTGCCGATCGCTTACTGCACGTCGCGGATGAACCGGCCGTCTAGGCGGCACTGCACGCGGGCAGCGACGACGGACGGCAGCGGCACGAGCGCCGGATAGTTCAGCGTGACCGAGAACGACTGATTCGGCGTGATGGTCTGTCCGACCATGGTGTAAGGGATACCAGCCGCAGCGGCATAGTTCACTTGATCCAAAGTCGCCGCGCCGGCCGTGAGCGTCGAGGTCAGGGACGCAACGCCCGCCAGGCGCGTTTTCGGCGGGAACATGAGCGCCGGTCCGTCGAGCACGTAATCCCGTTGCTGAATGCGCAACCGCAGCCAGCCGGACGTGAGGAACGTCCAGACATCCGTCCAGAAACGCCCGGCCAAAGCGTCCGCTGCAGCGCCCGCCGCCGGCGAGAATCCCGGCCAGAAGTGCAGTTCGACGCCGGTGAGATAGAACGAATTGCCGGCGGGCAGCAGCCCCGCATTGGTCAGGTTCGTGTCCGCTTCGGTCTTAGCGCCCGCAGCGCCCGGCGCCGTGGTCACGCCCTGGCCGATGGGGAGCGCGAAAAAGGTGAGTTGATTCGTGCCGGCGGCCGGATACGCAGCGGTATCGTACAGCGGCATTTTCACTTCATCGCGTTTGCCGGCCACCGTCGAGGCGCCCTGAACGAGATTGGTGTTAGAGATTCTTGGCAGTCCAACGCTACTCATAGTCTTACCCTCTTTTTGGCCTTTGATAAATTCGGCCGGTTAGAAAATGGCGCGGCCAAAGGCGCCGCGCCGGATATGCTCAATACTCTGCGGTCGATTCCATTCCTTCGAGATACGACCCGACGCCCGGATCACCGACCATGGTGTGCCCCGCGCTGCGCGGCCCTTCCAGATAGGAGCTCAGGACAGAGCCGGGATTCGCCAGTGTGATTTCCTGGTAATCCCCCAAAGGCAACGAGGGCACCGTCGTCGAAGCCACGTCTTTCAGCAGCAAGTACATGGCGACGACCATGGCGCCCTCGCCCATTTGCTCGCCCATGCGGCCCGCAAACTTCTTGCCGGCGATGCCGATGCCGAGAGCCGTAGCGATGCGCGCGGCATGGAGCGGGTAGCCGGTATTGATCGAGCTCGGCAGCTTCGGCCCGATGAACCCGATGACGAGCGCATTGAGGATTCCGCCGATCGCGCCGATTCCGCCGGCCTTCAATTGCGACACGATGCCGCCGACCGAAAAGCGCGGATTGCTGTGCCGGCGTTTGGCGTGATGCCGCCGATGACGCGGGTTCAGCTTGCGACGGCGAATCTTGGCATGGCCGACCACGTAGCCCTCAGCCGGACGGCGTTTGGCGACGCGGCGCGAGACTTTACGGGGATTGTGGCGGCGGCGCCGCTTGCCGGAACCTTTGACGAATCGACCCTTGGAATTGCGACGCATTTTGACGACCCTCTTACTGTGTGATTTGCGAACAGTGCGAGCCTTGCGGGTCCGGCGCTTTGCGCGAGGATTCATGATTGCAATTTCGTACATGCGCGACCCTTTAGGCTCTAGGTCGCGCGCTTGCAGGGCGGGCGGGATAACCGGACAAAATAGCTGCAATCCGGTAAATCAACTGTCGGGCCGGATCATAACCGGCACGAATCTTGCTTGTCAAATATCCTTGCCGTGCGCGGCGTTCTCAATTTCCCGGCCCTTTGCATCGCGATCGACAATGCCGCGCTGCGTGAACCGATAGCGCCCGCCGAGCAAGAGCAATTGCCGGCCGTCCGGCGATACACACATCAGCGGCCGCGAACCGGCGGCGAAGTCATGCTTGTAGAGCGTGAGCTTGCGTCCGTGCGTCGTGCGATAGCCGATAAATTCCACGTAGCCGATATCGACGGCGACCCTCGGAATGGCAAACGGAATTTTCTTGATCTTGCGCGGTTTCTTTTCGCGAAAATCTTCATAGAGTTTCACGGCCGCGCGCATGTCGCGCGAATGCGGGTTAACGGCACGTTTGCGGCCGGGGTTTTGTTTGCGGCCGTCGTTAATTGCATTCAGCTTTTCCGACATTTGCTTGAGCGAAAAGGCGTACAGTGTTTGCGACGGATCGCTTTGCTTGCGCGCGAGCCAATTGCCATAGGTTGAATTCGTTTTCGTAATGATCCACGCCCCATCGGCGTAGCCGACATAGGCGCCGCGCTTGAAAGCGGATTTGTCAATGTTCTGCGGGATCGCCATATCAGGCCACCAGACTCGCCGGATAATTACCGCTGGCATCGTGCGCCGACAGCGCCCAGGTATGCCCGCCATAGCTGAATTGCAACGAATTGCCGACCCAGTTTGGCGAAAGATTTGCCATCGGCACATAAGAGCCGTCAGGGAATACCGCCGAGCCTTGCGGGACCGGCGCGGCGCCGGAAGTCCAGCCCACGTAGGCGTTAGCGATCGGCGCGGACAGCCGGGATGCCGCATCGCCGATGCCGGAGGTGAACTTCGAGAACAGCCAATAGCCGGCGATCGCGAGCGCGCCGAATAGCAGCAGATCGCGATCGAGGCCGCCTTGCGCGCGCGAGTCCATGCTACCGGCGCTTGCGCAACAGCAAAAAGCCGAGCCCCAGGCCGCCGATAATCAGAATCGGCGTCATGAGTGTATTGACGGCGCCTTGCATCGACGGCAGGCCGTAGCTCGATGTATTCAGCGGCGGCAAGCCGTTCTGCGCCCGGTTCAACTGCGCGTTGAAAATCTTTTGCTGATCCACCGTCGCGAGCACCGTTGGCGCGAGACTGGTAATCGCCCCGACAATCTGATCGGTGAGCGAAGGCGTCGTTACATTGATGGTTGGAATGTCCGAGACAATCGGCCCCAGGTCCGTCGTGATTGTCGGATCGGCGCCGAGCCCCTGAATACCATTCGTGACCGGCGGATTGAACAGCGCGAGATTGGTAAACCGCACGCGCATCTGGCCGTAGAGCGAAGGGTGATTCTCGGCAAGCCACGAAAAGAAACCCGGCCAGCCGGGCAATTTGGAATTGTCCGCCTGCAGGATCACCTTGACCGGCGCCGCGATCGCGCCGGCGGACCCCAGGAAACTATCGCCGGGGAGCGAGGCGTCATATCCGCCCATGAACGGGATGGTTCGGTACTGCATTATCGTTTCCTCAGTAGCAGAATGATGCCACCGCCGGCGGCGGCTAGAAAGACCCATGTGGGAATGCCGAAAATCGATCCGGTCAAGAGATTAGCTATCGACAGCGATCCGGACGGCGCAACCGTGGCGAGATACGGGTAATTCCCCGGTTGTTGCACCATGCCCGTCTGCGCCGGATATTGCCCCGCTTGGGCGAGCTGCAATTGCGTGTTCAATACCTGCTGCTTTGCGATCAGTCCATACAGGCCCGCCCCCGTGGTCAGGATCGCCGGCGTATTGGTCGCGACAAAAGAGCCGACCGACGACAGGACCGAGCCGACGCCGGAGGCGGCGCTCGATAGCGCGTCGCCAATACTCGAAAAATCGAAGCCGAGTCCATTCGTCGCGAGCGTGCGGCGCAAGGTCACGTCGAAGGCGGCCACTTCGGGGAATTTCTGAATGAGCGCCGCGTAGACCGGCGGTAAGTCCTGCCGCAGCCACAAGAGATAGCCGGCCGTTCCGGGGACATTGATTTTCGCGTTTGGCTTGATCGTAGTCATGGCAATGCCTCATCGTTTCTTAGCGAGCTCGACCACGCCGGCAAATGCCGCGATGCCCGCCGGTACAATCCAGGACGGCAATTTCGAGGCCGGTTGAGTCGCCGCCGTGACCGGCGCCGGCGGCGGCCCATACTGCGTCGTTTGCACGCCTTGGGCCGCGACTTGGTTCATGAGCCCTTGCGCTTGAGCGCTTTGCATCATCGCGCCTTGATTCGCGACCAATTGCGACATGATCGCCGCCGTCGTGTCCGTCGGCGTGCCGCCGGCCGGCGGCGCGTAGTACACGGGCATCTGCGGGCCGTACACGGGCATCTGCGGGCCCGGCGTGCCCGGCGCGATCGCGCGGGCCGGCGGCGCATAGAATGAGGCGACTTGTCCGCCTTGCGCGAAAATAGAGGCCGGTACCGATGCACTCGTTTGCTGCGCGATCGGCGCCACCATGGTCGAGGTGTTCATCTGCGGCGTCGCCGCCGATTGAATGGCCGCGCTGATCGATGGTGTATGCCGGGAATACCCCTGGCCGGCATAACTCGGCATGTCGGCGCGCGTGATCGGCAGATTGTTGATATAGCGATCCGTCGCCGCCTCGATCAATAATTGTTGTTGCGGTTCGTTCGCGAGCGTGCCCCAGTTAATCAGCCCGCCGGCGCCGGATCGCAGCCACGGCAGGACGACTTGATTCCATACTTGATCCGTCGTCGCGGTCAACGGCACTTGCCTGGCGAGATAGGCATTACGAATCACGTCCGCGAGCGGCCCGAAAAATCCGTCCGGGTCCTTATGGCGATCCGGCCCATTTTTCGGCCAGACATTGTTGCCTTCGTCCATCGCGCCTTTGAGCGCTTCGCCGAAATACTTTTCATCGAAGGCGGCGCCGCGCTGCGCATACAGGTATCGGTGCGCCGTCATGTCATTCCACGTGATCGACGCCTGTCCGAGTTTCGCCGGCCCAAAGAAAGCGCCGATCAAGCCGCCGATGACCGCTCCGATGACCGCGCCGACGACCGGAATAGGGATAGCCATCTGAGCAACTTTGGCGCCCATACTCGCATCCGAGATACCGGATCGGATGTCTGCGCCGAGCCCGCTCATCGTCGGACCCTTCGGGATGACATGGCCGGCGCCGTGCAATTTCGACGCGGCGACGGCGGCGACCGGATGCAGGGAGTCGCGAATCTTCGCGGTCAAGTCCCAGGCTTTCGATTCCGGCATGCCGAGCGCTTTCAAGTGTCCGAATAGTTCAATGTCTCTCATACGTTGCGCACCATGATTTTTGTCGCTCCGGACGGCGACCAGCCGGCTTGTACCGGCTTGATTGTCTCTAGCGTCATCCAGCCTTGGCTCCACGGCGTCTGTACCAGCACATGCGAATACGACGCGGAACCATTCAGTGCCATTGCGACAAAGCGCGACGGCCGGCCGATCGCCCGGAGGAGCGCCGCCAGCAAGGTTGATTTATCGTCGCAATCGCCGATGCCGTCCTCAAGCGCGGCGCGCGGCGTGCGCAGCAATTCCATGCCTAGCGGATCATTCGTATACCGGATCGCATCGCGGACGTAGGCGTGCAAGGCTTCAATCTCGCCGAGCCGATCGTATTGCGGAAGATTTTTGACCAAAGCGCTCGCCGTTTGAATGACTAGCGCATCTTTCGCGCCGTCGCGCGCGAGTTTGACCATGTAATTGAGCGTGACGGATGTTCCGGTTGCACCGCCGGGCAACATTCCAAGGGTCATCGGACGTACAGCGGACATGCAAACCCCGTGCCAGTTCGGCCGGAGTATGCCCGCGAGGCCCGGTTAAGTCAAAAGGCCGATTAGATAGGGGCCGGCCCGGATGCCCGGCGCTTCTGCGTTTTATTTACGCCACGCCGGAACGCGTAACATTGCTGCGACCCTGCCAGCCCCTATCCCGTCGGCCCATTGAAATAGTCTGAGAGTCTCTTTCCAAAATCGCATACGCAATGACACGGGCAGGTATCGGCATGATCGCCGTCGCGTGTCAACGGTTTGCCGTAGCCGGCGAACAAACCGCAATTGCACGCCGTCCACGTACCGCTAGCCACCGGGCATCCCGGAGCGTGCGCGATCGTATGGTCGAGCGCCTTTAAGCCGGCCTCGATCGTTGGCCGCAGATAATCCATTGTGGCACTGTCGGCCGGGTAGACTTCTAATCCCAATGCTTTAAGCAAGCTAGAATTTTCCAGTTCCGGCGGAAGGAAATAACGCAAACACGCTTTGCATGTCGTGATATATCCGTGCGGGCCGGTCAATTGAAAACCGCTTCCCACATTGCCGCATAAATCGCATTTAGAGCAAACCAGCGTCAGATCGAGTTGCCCATAATTTGCAAGATGTTGGCTCACGGTCGATCCTCCATCATCTTAATGCAGCGCTTCGCCTGCAAATTGCAAAATTGATTTATCAATAGGCAGCGGCGCGCGAGGCTCTCAAAAACTTCCGAAAGAGCCAACCACGCATGAGCGCATAAATAATAAATATCAATCATCTCGTTCTCCGGAGGACGATAAGACAGTCATGACCGCGCCGAGCGCGAGCAGCGCCCACAGCCACCATGGCGCATGCAAGGCGCACAATATCCAGATTAAAATAATCGCATCGATGGGGAACATATCATTCAAGTCCATCTGAGTTAATGAGATTGCGGACAGCACGCGCGGCGGCCTCGCGCGTTTCCCATTCCCCTAACCAGCATGGCTTAATGTTATCCATGTGCCAGCGAATCACGCCGAAAATATATTTATCCTTCGCAGACTCCGGTACAAATTCTATAATCTGATAGCGACGGCCGTTCATTCTATCCCCTCGCCGGCATCCTCCGCCGGCGCCGCGCCGTCATTCTCCGGTTGCAAAAACTCGACAATCGCCTTGCGCAGTTCCTCGAACCATGGCCGATATTTCAGCACGTCGGCATTGACTTGTCCGAGCTGATCGATCGCATCTGGCGCTTGCAATCGCGCGAGCAGATCGCCCGGCGTGATGTAGTCCGGCAGGTTATCGAGTAGCACTTCGGCGTAGAGTTCCGGCGACTTGCCGCGCGCCGCTCGATCGCACAGCGCGACCGTTTGATTCCGCAACCAGTTCAACTGTCGCAGCATGGGATTTTGCTCCGTTGTCAGTGGGTTTGGATTCGGTGCCGGTAGGACTTTCGGAGCGTTAGCCGGCGCCGCCGGCGCTTCGGCCTGCCGCTCCAAGAGCGGTCGAATCATGTCAAGGCCCTTACTGGCGACGCCGAGCATACCGCTCTCGCCGTCGCCGCCGGCACTGAATTCCTTGCCGAGCTCAATACCCCGCAAGAGCAATTCGACCGCGCTGCCTTCGCTCGATTTTGGCGCGTCGCGGTTCATCTCTTTTATCAGAGTGAGAATTTCCATGAATGACGGGCCGGGCGCCGGCGCCGGCGGCGCCGGCCGATTCATCATGGCCGTCACCATGTCCGATTGCCCTTTAAGCAAGGCGAGCAAGAGCGAATTGTCCTGTTTGTCGCCTTTCGCCGCCGCCAGTACGGCCGCAAGATCGGCGCTCGGCCCGGCGATCGCGGCGCCGGCGCCTTTCGGCAATTCAGCGAGCGTCACGCGTTTCGATCCGGCGTACTTATTCCCATAGGAGAGTGCCGTGATCCGATACAGCCCGCCGCCGAACGTTTCGCGCACACTGTCGAGATTGAACCCGTCGCGGGCATAGTCCATACAGTACGCCTCGCGTTCGCCCGGCTTACTCGGCATCTTGTAGACGCGGAATTTCAGGCTCGCCTCGCCGCCGAGCGCGAGCAGTTCATCCATTACATCGAGTTCTTCCGGCGACGGGTCATGCTCCGAGTCCAGAGAAACTTCGGTTTCCGCCGGCTCTACCACGTCAATTTCTTCCGTCGTCACTACCTTTTTGCGCGCCATAGCTGCATTCCCTCTGTGAACATTACCCGGTTAACCCCGGCCATATTGCGGGCAAAACGCCCGGTTTCAATGGGTACCGTTATCCTCCGGCCCGGCATCCTCGCCGTCATCCTCGAAAAGACTACAGATCGAATCGGTTTCCGCGATGATCGGGCGGATATTCATGCCGCCGACGACCGCTTGATTTTGGATAACCGGGATGACTTGAGGCGGGGCTCCGAAACAAAGCCCGCGCTTCGGCGCTCCGATCGTGACCGGCCCGCCGGTTTCCGTCTCAATCCAATAGATGCAATCGCCGCAGCAAGGCGCTGTTTCTTTCATCGCTCTATTTCCTTTTGTTGTAAGAATTTGAAACCGCCGGCGGCGAACAGTCCGGCCATCGCAGCGGCGCCGGCCATGAACGGCGCGTAAGTGTAGACTTTGGCAATCTCTGCATTTTGCCACATGCGTTGATTCGCCAGATATTCCGAAAAACAATCTTCCAGCGTTTTTGGCTCCGTCATTGTTCGTTGCGTCATATTTCTCTGACTCCATTTTTCCAGTAAGAAACGAATTGCCAATCGCGAGCGCCTAGCTTTTTAACCTTTGCCTCTGCGTCCGCGAGCGTGTCAAATAGACCGATCACCGTGTCCGCACGCCCGATAGATAATTGAGTGACGACGTAATGAACGATGGTATCGCCGGCCGCGACCGAATCGATGCGGAACACGGCGTCATGTTGTCCGAATTCCATAGTTAAATTCCTCCGATCCGTTTTCTGCAAAGTTTCCTCGCCGCCCATTCGATCAATCCAAGGCCGGCGAATGCAATCAGCGCCAAGACAAAAACGTAGGCCGTCGCGAACCACGCGAAGATTTTGAGCGCAAAATCAATCAAGCCGGCATGCCACTTCACATAATTCCCCTTTATATTTTCGGCGGCCTCATATGGCAGGGTCCAAACGGGCCGCAGGTGCAAGGCAAATTATCCGCTACATAGTAGCGCCGGCACGGTTTCTTGCCGCCAAAGCGCAAGCGATCCGCCGCTTCGATCGCAGAGCGGAATTTTTCGCCGGATTGACGCCACGGGTGCGCCTTAGATTGTTTCGCTTTCATAAATGAACCTCAGTTCGGACCGTACATGCTCGATTCTTGCGGATTCGTCCAGGCGCTAGGCTCGCCGATCGCCGGCGGCCCGTTTTCTCCGCCCCTTGGACCCGTACAGTTATTGACACGGGTCCAAGGGGCGGAAAGAGAGCCGAGTTTTTGGATTCGCCAGATTTTTAGATGCGTCTGTACCTGGCCGCCGGCGCCGCTGATCCCGATGATTTGCGGGCCGCGCGTTTCATCATACTGATTCATTTCGCCGGTTATTTTTTTCCACAGCGACAGTGAGCCGTTTCGGCCGGCGACGATGCCGCCGACCGCGCGGATGAAGTCCGCCCATTCGCCGGCGTCCGCCGCGAGGCGTGCCGGCTCGATCGAGGCGATCGACACCGGCTCTCTGAGCCGCCGACATTCCCGGTAGATCGTGACTTGAGGCCCGCCGATTTGCTGAAACTGCCGGATGCCCCACAGCGATGCCCAACTACGGACGCGTTTCGCCGTATTGACCGCGCTCGTTTCCGCTCGCCCCGGCGATTGCTCCGGCGAAGCGTGAGCCGCCTCGGCAGGGTCCAATAATTCAAAATCTTCCCCTACCTCGAAGCCGTCGATGTTTTTGGCGATATATTTCGACAGGTAGCCGGCGGCGCTTCCCTTGGCCGGATCAATGGCCTTGAATTTAATTCTATGAGTTTGAGCTCCGGGGTCACTTCCACGTTCGGACAGCCATACTTCGGTGAGCACGTCTCGCAAGGCGTCGCGATCACTCGCCAGCGTAAAGAGCACCATATGCCAATGTGGCGTTCCGTCGTGATGCGGTTCGGCGATTCTAAATCCATAGATCATGACCCCCTTGCGTTGTAATTTTGCGCGCGCCCGCGCCCACATCGTCTGCAGCCATTCTTGCCCGTCGCGCACCGTGCCGCCTTCGTAGGCCGGATTCGGTAAGCCCGTGGCGAGCGTTGCGTGATAAGCGCTCGGACAAGTGAGCGTGATAAATTCTCCCACATGGTCTAATTCTTGACTGATTTCCTCGAATCCGCGCATCCGGGTCATGAGTTCGTTGCGGCGGATCGCGGGATTGCTCACCGATCGGCCGTGAACTTCCAACAAACTTAATTGATCGCCGGCGTCAGAATGCAAAATACATTCTGACAGCCACCGTTGCATGGCGGCACTTTTCACCTCGAACGCCCGGTAGGCGAGGCGGCTCACATAGGGAGCGCGCTCGCGTTTGACCAAGCCGGCTTTGCGTGAGGCATGTTCGGCACTGCGTCCATATTTAACCAGCAGCCGGCGCCGCCAGAATCGATGCGAGCACGCGCGCTTGAGCATACCGCGCGCCGTGGTCTGAGCCGTCTTGTGTGGCGGATCGACATCAAGAGCGCGGAAAAATCGCAGTAGTGCGTGTAATTTCCGGCGCCACAGCCGATGATTGCCGCTCAGTTCCGCTTGTCGAGCGAGCGCCGGCGCGACATTTCTTAAGGCGCATAAGCGTTGACAGATTTCCGCGTTGACTTTGGCGCGCGCTTCAATCTCATCATAATCGTAGGCAATATCGACGTTCGCGGAAAGTAGCTCATCGACCGACGCGCCCAGGTGCGCCATTGCGGCTTTCTTTTCCGTCCAGTCGCCCGGCGCCGTTTGATCGGTTTCCAGCCGATACCAAAATTGATCGCGCAACGGTTGCGCCAGATCGAGCGGCAGGAAATTGAGTTTCGGCGCGGCGTGTTCGTCGAGCGCCGTTAAGTCGGTGGAATAAAATCCGCCTTGAATGTAAATGCGATGATCGGTTCGATAGCGCTTTGACCAATACTTGCCGGTCGATGCTTTGCGCGGGCCGCGCTCATCGCTAAAATGTTCCAAGTCCGCCAAGTCCGCCTCAATTGGCCGGCAGGCGCGGAAATTGGCGGGAGTTTGACTGGCCGACCGTTCGGCCCTAAAATGGCGCCGTCTAGCGGTAGTTCGTGTTCTGCCCACCAATTACCGGCGCCTAGCAGCGCATGTAAAGGCCCCTTCACCGGGGCCTTTGCATTTGTACGCCCCTTGAAACTGTGACGCAAGTCCGGCGGCTTGGCATGATTCTTGCTAATGCCTATTCCGTGCCATATCATCGTGCCCGGCGATCCATTCTCCCGCCGGCCGGGTAGGCCACCGAGCCCGGCGGGGGAATACCTACCGGAACCGCCAGCCGATCAGCAGCATATCCCGGCCGAGATTCGGGGCACATGATCCGCCGCAGGAATAGTGCTCATAGCCGATTGCGACCGGGAATGAGAATCGATAGCCGATCGACAATTTAAAATCGACGTGCGCGCCGTTATACGGCAATGGATTGGCGAGATACGCGGCGCCGAGCCCCAAGTCGAGCCTGCCAAAGCCGGTCACATATTGCTCGGAGAGCATGTAGCTGTTTGGGTAATTGACGCCCCGGAAAGCGCTGTGCCCGACCAAAGTCAGGCCCGATCGCCAGGCATCGCCGCCCCGGCCGGCGGGATAATCCCAGGCCAATTCCAGTACCGGCGCCGGGCCGCGCAGCACGGCGCGCCCGGTCGAAAGTTGAATGACCGGCGTCTCTCCCCAGGCCCGATGACTGAGCGCGAGCGCGAGCGCGAGCGCGAGTAAAAAGGCCGCGATCACGACGACGATCGGCGCCGGATTGTCGAGCGGCACGAGATTGCGCAAGCAATTGCCCAAGCGGGTCAAGAATTTCATAAAACCCCCTGAATGATCGGCGCCCAGTGTAGCGCGTAGCGGATTGCCAAAACCGCTAAATCGCAGTGCAACAAACGCAATAGGATGCCCCAGGGCAGGCGATCGACAGCCAGTCAAGGCAAGGGCGCGGGCACAGATAAACAAAAGGCGCCCTGCGGGCGCCTGAGCGGTAATCGCGGCCAGCGAGGAGTCTGCTGGCGTTTCTTTCCGCTAGACCGACATGCGCGATTATTTTGGTAGCCCCGTGATGGAGTCGATCGGATCGGCACAGAGCTCGCACGGATCATCGGCGGATATCCCATGAATGCAAACGGGGACCGCGCCGAGTGTCGAGCCTGGCGGGAAGTCGGCCGGCGGATTGCCGTACAGCGCCACGGGCGCCGGCCGGAAGCCGAGCCCGCCGTCGGTCGCGACGGGAAGCCGTTCGGGGGACAGGTCCGATAGGACCGCCGCACCCGTATGCAGTGCGCCGCGCGCCGCCTGATATTCGAGCGGGCTCTTTTTTTGATCGAGCGCGCCGAGCCGCGCCGCATCCTTGATGACGGTGCGCTCTACCGTTGCCAGCAAATAGGCGCGGGCATCGTCCGAGAGTGTCAGAATGTATTGCACAAAACCCCCTTGAGAATGGAAAAGGCGCCGGCGAGAGCCCATACAATCGCGAGCGCGAACAAGGTCAAAAATAGGCGGTCAAGTATCCGCATAGCCTAGTCCGCCTGTTTTTGCATGATCGAGAGTTTCGACAATGTGCCGATCATCGCGTGAAAGTCGGATAAATCAACGACCATGCGCGGCTCAGAGCGGATACGGCGGATTGCTTCGACGCGCGCCTGCACGGCTTCCAGGTCGCGCTCGCGCATCGCGGCCTTTAACCAGTGACGATATTGACTGCGCTGCGCCCGCGCTATCTGTGTCCAATGCGCCACCATGCCCAAAGGCGCCCCCAGTTCTCCGAAAACCCGATGCGCCGAACGGGCATCGCGCGCCTTATCCATGGCCTTATCCGATGCGTTTCGCGCCGCGCCAGCGCGCAGTGCGTGCTGAACTGAAAGAGGAATTACGGAAAATTTCATTGTGAATCGCTCCATTGTCGGTGAAAGAAAGGCGCGGCCGCGAGCGCCGCGCCGTGATGAGCTAGGCCGCGAGCCGCAGAATCTTGCCCGCTTCGCGCTCTAGTTCTACGCGTGCATCCTGGTAGCCGATGCTGCGCGCGTAACCCGTGACGCCATTAGCCGCGTCCCAAAGAGTCTCGATCGGCCGACCTTCGTCCGCCAGGTGCGCCGCCTCTATTGCCACCGTCTGCGACTTCGTGAAGCGATTCAGGAGAAACGCGGTTACGTCGTCAATGCGAGCCGCACGCGCATCCTCGATCGCTTTGGTAATGGTGTTTGTCGAGCTATGCGCGTAGCGCTCGATCGCGGGCGCGACTTCCTCCACCCACCGATCGGGAGCGCCGCGTGTATGACGGATGCGAATTTCGTCAAACCCTTGCGATCCCCATATCGTGCGGTTCATGCATGCATAATCGAAAAGGAACGTGCTGATAAAGAGCGTGCATTTACCCGTGTCTGAATTCCCGACGAAAAACCCGCGCGCTAAATCGCCACTCTTGCCGTCGCGGCGGTTCGGAATGGTCACGCGATTCTTTTCGTCCGCCAGGAACACGAACATATCCCGATCGCTTGCGTAGAGCGTGGTGTTGCCTTTGTCCACCGTGACCGCTTTGCCGAATTCCCCAGGAACACGAAAGTCTCCCGTCACACCGTCGCCGAACCGATTGCGCAAGGCGCGCACAACGTCGGAATTCCAGACGCGGCCGTAGTCTGGCCCAGTGACCGCGCGCAGTTCCCCAGGTCCGCCGTTTTTATAAAGCAATACCCCGAGCGAATCCGCCGAACGGCGCCGTAGGCCGTCATTCAGACAATCGGCCGCGAGCGGCGCCGGCAGGGTCCGCAAGTAGCCTGAGGGAGCGGCCGCGCGTTGCGCGAGTTGACCAAAAGCCCAGTTTGTTGGGTAGACGGCGGCGCCGTTCGGACCTTCGATCGCGAGCCCGTGCGCATCGTCCGCGATCGGGCGCACCGTGAGGGCGCGCGACGATAGGACGCGCGCCGCGCTGTGGTCGCGCGCGTGGTCTAAGAAAGTTTGCATGTCGTCAAGCGACAGAAACCGTTGGTCATCAGGGCGCGTTGCCCATTGCACAGAGGCCGTCGAGGCGTTGCTAATGGTTTCCATGTCGGTAGCCTTTTAAGTTTTCAAACGTGCGAAATTGCACGCTGGCACCTTATTTCAGACAGCCGACAGGGAATAGGACTTGCGTCACAGTTTTGGAAAAGAAACCTGAGAATCGGCCGATTGGCGCCCGTGGCACGCTATTTGCTAGGCGCCCCAAGGAATATGTAAAGCCCGACCGATCGCGCGTAGCAGCGCCAGAAACCAGGCCGCTACGCGATCGTAAAACCCGTCGGGGCATCGGGAACCGGCGCAATGCTGAATAGCGCCTCAGCGCTCCACGCCGAGTTGTTCGGCCCGGTCGCGCGAGCGGCCGCCGCGTAGTCGCCGGCCTTGAGCGGCCCGAAAACCGACAGCGGCGCCGAGATCGCGCCGGCCGGCGCGAAGGCCGTGATCGGATAGACGCCGGCGACACTCCCCGGCGCCTTGATGATGCGCAGCCCGAGCGTGTAGCCGGTAATCTCGCCGGCGGCGAGCGGCGATCCGTCCGTGTTCGCGGTGGGATCGACCCAGGACATGACGGCCGGATTCATAGTTTCTTGCCGATCCAGTGTACTGCTTCGTCGATGTCGCGGATCGCGCCGCGTGTCGTCGCGACCAGCCATGCGGCGACCACATGCAGATCATGCCCCAGTCCGTGGTGCAGCGCTTGAGCGGTCGCGACGTTTGCGGCGAGCTCGTCGGCCGCTTTTTCGGCGTCCGTCTTTTCCGGGATTGGGGTATCGGTATTGGTGTCGGTCATTTGGCGGCCCTCATGTGTCGTAAAATTTGCAGAGGCAAGGCTTGCATATCGTCGTGCAAGGTTTCTAGTCGGTGCTTTACTGTAGCATCCGATTCTTTCAGCATGGCGCGATCGTCAATCATCCTCATCTCGATCCGCTTTAAGGTTTCCAGCGCTTCGCCGGCTTTCTTGCCGATCGACCAGCCGACGTAGATCAGTACCATCAGCGCGCCCTGGCCGCCGGTATGCACCGCATCGAGAATGACTTTGAGAACGTTCGGGTCCATAGGCTACTGCTTCGTTTTAATGATGTTGCCGATGTTCGGGGCAATTTTCTCAAGACTGCGGCCGACGACATAGCCGCCCAGGCCGATTTTGAGCAGTTCCCAAGCCTGGCCGGCGAGCCGAAACGGCAACCAGCCGAACGAATCGCAGACAACCAAAACCAAGAACGTCAGCATGGTGATCGGCCGCCAATTGCGCGCGATCCACGACTGACTTTGCGCTTCGGCCGTGATGATTTGCGCCTGAGATTCCAGTAAGCGCTTTTCGTAATCCATTGTCTGCGAGGCGAGCGCGAATTGCGCCTCGATCACCGCGCCCTGCAACTTGGCCTTTTCGTCGCCGGAGACCGTCAAGTGTTCGATCACATCCGTGACCGGCTTCAAGACTGCGCCGAGTATTTCCATGATGCCCATGTCAGGCGCCGTCGTGATGCGGATCGGCAATGATCCAGGCGAACAGAGCGACGGCCGCGACGGTGTAATAGAGTGCCGGCGGCTTTAGAAACGCATCGAAAATCGCCGAGCCGCGCGAGGCGGTCACGGTGATGCCCGGCAGGGTAAAGCCCGAATCGGCGGCCGCCGGATCACTGGCGACCGGGAGCGCCGTCGAGTCGCCGAGCAGTCGGCCCTGCTGATCGTAAGTTTTCATCGTTCCTCCGCATCGTCGAGCGCCGGGTAATTGCCGGTTTCCTCCGAATCATCCTCGACAATATCGACCGGCGTGCCCGGCGGCAGATAGCCTTCATCAATCAGGAAAGCGACGACGCGGCCCGTTTGCTCATCGTCCTCATATTCGATCAGTTCGGAGCCGAATTCTTCCGCGTACTCATCGTCGGCATCGCTAGACCACAGCACGTCGCCGCCGCAAGTGAGGATCGCGCCGCCGGCGCGATCGATCACTAGCTCATAATCGATGTCATCCCGGTCCTCATTGAGCGCGCTTTGGTTCATAGATAATGCCAAAGCACCGCGCCGAGAGCGACCAGAGCTCCGGCGGCGATCGCGGCGATACCGAAATTCGCTTCCGGCGGATTGTCGGCTTGATTGACGATCAAGAATCCGGCGACCACGATGCCCAGGCCTAGAGCGATTGCGAGTTTCATGCGACTTGCGCCCCGCCTTCGGAATTGACGAAGCCGAGAATTTTTTCTACGTAATTCTGCGTTTCCGGGAATGGCGGTACCGTATTCCCATACTTCGATACATTGCCGGCGCCGGCGTTGTAAGCCGCGAGTGCGAGCGTCCACGAGCCGAAACGGTGATAGTTCGCGGCATCGGTCTGCGCCGCCGCCTCGATCGCCTGCGCCGGGTCAAACGGATCGACGCC
>VFSW01005452.1_pt1 | contig 18800 bp, 20 predicted proteins | sample 5358111 | NCBI WGS metagenome assembly VFSW01 (sample SAMN11554181, study PRJNA540505) | mine drainage metagenome | isolation source: sediment from site ElyBrook_90M | place: USA: Ely Copper Mine, Vershire, VT | collected 2017 | reverse complement strand
GCGCCATGATTTGCAGCTGCGCCTGGGCCATGCCTGTCGCCAGGGCGTGTTCCGGAGAGTTCTGGTGGCCGAGCGCGAGATATTCGTCGCGCATTTCCGTGTTACCCCGGGCCTGGGCGGCAAACGCCGCAGCGAGGTAATTTATCAGGGACGTCTCGCTGTGCCCGATATCGGCGAGCAGCTGCTTTTCGGCTTTTTCCCAGTTTCCTTCAGCAAGGCTTATCAGGCCCTGCACCAGGGCCTCACGCGTGCGACGCACACGCTGGCCGTGGCGCCAATGCGCTACATCGCGCGGCGTATTCCAAAGCCTGATCGACGCGCGCACAAGTGCGTAGGATGCGCCGAATCCAAGCACCAGAGCGATGGCGAGCACGGTGAGCGGCATCTCGACGTTCCACGGGGAGCGCGCGATCAGAACGTAACCGGGATCCTGCATGACGGCCAGGGCCAGTGTTGCAGATGCAAACAACACTACCAGTACGAAGATCAGGAATTTCATGGTTCCGCCTTCATCCCGCGAATGCGGCGCAGCATCTCAAGCGACCCGGAGATGTCCGGGAGTCTGCTGTGGAACGGGGATTTGAGCATCTGGCCAAGGTCAGCCTGCACCGCCTGTACCGCAGGTGCTGATTGATCATAGTAGTCCTTGACCCACTCATGCGCAGCATTTACGTCCTGGTCAAAGACCGGGGCGTCGCCCTGTAGCAGTGCAGTCTGCGCGCTGTAGAGCATGAGGCGCAGGTTCTGGCGGAGAAAGTATTCCTTGTCCGGCGGCAGCAGCGGGCGGCGGTTCTCATCGATGCGTCGTATGCGGACGAGACCGACGAGATCCTGCCACATCATCTGTGCCTGAGACTGGGTCTGCGGGGCCGGCGGTGTCGAGGGTGCGGTGCTGGGTTGCGTATCAGTTGCGAGCGGCAGATTGTTAAGACGCCTCGCAATATCGCCCAGACGAAGGGCCATCCCGGACACGTCGACCTGGTCCAGGGTTTCAAGCGTTCCGATTTCGCGGGAAAGAGCGCGGCGTACCGGAAGATAATGCGGATCGGCCAGCTGCTGCAGCTCCTGGTCCGCAGCGCGCAAAGCTGCCAGCGCCAGGGTGACATCGTGGGCGAGCTGCAGCTGGTTGTTGGCTATCAGCATCAGCTGCTCGGATTCGGCGAGCAGCCACTCGCGCCCGCCTTTTCCGAATTCGCCGGAAACCCTCTTCACTGCGGCCTGAAGTGTGTCCTGGGTTTCATTGAGAGTGCCGATCTGTTGCGCCATGGCGGCAAGTGCGTCGTGCGATTGCGCACTTTCGTCCTCGAGTTTGTCCAGGCGGCTGAACATGTCAGCGCGGTACAGGCCGCGTTTCTGGATAAACGTGTATCCAAGATAGGCGCTCGCAAGCAGAGCCACGATCGACAGGATCAGGGCAAGGCCGCTCGATACGGATCCGGCGCGGCTGCGGCGCGGTGCACTTGATGTCGGCTGATTGGCGGGGCGCGCGGCTGATTTCGTTTCTTCGGAGTCTTTGTTCTTCATGGTTCACCGGATGTACGGGCCTTCCCTGCGCAACGCTCAGGGAGTATCCCCGGCCAGAATTGGGCAGTGACAGGAGATTATAGGGATTTTTGCGCGGCCCGCCATGCCTTGATGGTTTCAACAATGGCTTCGTTGCTGGCCTGCGTCGCAACCATGGCCCGGGTCTTGAAACCGAGCTCGTGACAGGTCTCGGCCATGCGCTCGCTTACAACCACAATCGGGCTCTTCACGAGCCATTGCTGGCCGAGTTTTCCGACGAGATCATAGAGGTTGCGCAGCGCCTCGGTGCTCGTTACCGTCACGATATCAATGCCACCGCGCGCCCAGCGGCGCAAGAGCGGCGCGGTGTCCACGAGCGGTTTGCCGCGCCGGTAGCATTCTGCGTATTCGATGTACGCGCCCCGGTTCTGCAGCGTCTCTCCCAGCACCTCGCGACCGCCGTCGCCGCGAAAAATGACGATGCGCTGCCCGTCGACATGCGCAAGTTCCGGCATTGCCAGCAATGCCTCGCTGTCGAATTTGCCCTCGGGAGCGATCACATTCCCACAGCCAAAATGCTTGAGTTCACGCGCCGAGCCACGCCCGACACAGGCCAGTCTCAGGCCAGGCGGAAGTGTGCGACGCGAGCGGATAACGTTCATCGCCTTGGCCACTGCGTTCGGGCTGATGAAAATCGCAATGTCGAAATCATCCAGTTGCTCGACGACGCGCATGAGCGGACCGCTGTCCGTCGGGTCCATGATCTCAAGCACCGGAAATCGCACCGCCTCCCAGCCGGCGCTCTCGATCAATGCTGCCAGCGGGCCGGCTTGCGCCGCCGGGCGCGTGATCAGCACGGCTGTCCTGTCGGGCACATCGCGCTTAGTCGCGACCATAGACGCGATCGAGTATGGCGCGGGCACCGCGTCCGAGCAGATCGTCGGCAAGGGCGGTTCCGAGTGCCTCAGCCAGATGCCCCGGGCCACGGATTTCGCCACGCAAAATGCAGCTGCCGTCGGGTGCGCCGACCAGGCCGCGCAGGTGCAGCTCGTCGCGATCAAGCTCGGCATAGGCGCCGATCGGCACCTGGCAGCCACCCTCCAGACGCGCGTTCATGGCGCGCTCGGCCCGCACGCGCAGCGCAGTGGGCGGGTGGTCGAGGGCAGAGATCAGTTGATTGACCTCGGCGTCATCTTCGCGCGATTCGATGCAGATTGCGCCCTGGCCGACAGCCGGCAGGCTGTCGGCAGGGTCGAGACAGGCGCGGATGCGCCGCGCAAGGCCGAGCCGCCGGAGTCCGGCGGCGGCGAGGATCACGGCCTCATACTCGCCGGCGTCGAGCCGGGCCAGGCGCGAGTTGACGTTTCCGCGCAGATCCGCAATCTCTATCTGCGGGTAGGTCGCGCGCAGCTGACACTGGCGGCGCAGACTTGAAGTGCCGACGCGCGCCCCTGGCGGCAGGGACGCCATTGCGGAAAAACTGTTTGAAACGAAGGCGTCGCGCGGGTCTTCACGCTCGCAGATCACCGCGATATGCAGGCCTTCAGGCAGAGTTACCGGCACGTCCTTGAGGGAATGAACTGCCAGGTCAATGCGTCTACTAAGCAGGCCCTGTTCCAGTTCCTTGACGAAAAGGCCCTTGCCCCCGACCTTGGCCAGGGGGCTGTCGAGTATTCTGTCGCCCTGGGTGGTCATCTTGACCAGTTCGACCGTAAGGGCGCCGTTGCGTGCCTGCAGTTGCGCACGCACGTACTCGGCTTGCCACAGGGCAAGCTGGCTTTTGCGGGTACCGATGCGTATGGTTTTCAAGGGCAGATCAGGCGACCTTAAGGAAGGGCTGAACCGGGATTCGGGCGCGGTGCCCATCGTAAATCAAAACGGGTCGGGAATCATCCCGGGAAACCCATTAGCGGCGCCTTGAGGTGCCATGTGAATTCTATGAAAAAGACACTGTTTTTGTCGCTGATGCTGATGTTCGCAGCATTTTCCGCCCCGATCGCGTTTGCCGCCGGCCTCCCGGCGGCCAGGAACCTGCAAGCCGACGCGCTGCGGGCCAGGCCCGGGCATTTGCCCGTGCTGGTGTTCTTCTCCGCTCGATCCTGCGCCTATTGCAAGGAGGTTGAGAATCTCTACCTCAAACCGATGTACGCCGACGCCGATTACCGGGACAAAGTCATCATCCGGCAGGTTGATATCGACAGTACCCGTGTGATGCAGGACTTCTCCGGCAAGAGCACAAGTGGCGTGGCTTTCGCCAGGCGTTATGGCGTGTCTTTGACGCCCACTATCAAGCTCCTCGATGCGCGCGGCCGGGAGCTTGTTCCAGCCCTCGTCGGGGTCAGCAGCCCGGATTTCTATGGGAGCTATCTTGACCAGGCTATCACCGCCGCCGGCGCCAGGCTGCGCAAACACTCTGCGCGGCACCAGTCGTCGTTGTCGAAACACGGCCGATCCGGGCAGCAAGCCGCCGCTGCTAGTGACGCGCCCAGCGCCGCACCGACGCGGCGTGGCGCCGGCTGACGTCAAGCTTCTTTTCGAGGCCTTTCAGGCTGACCTGCCACGTTCCGGCCGGACTTTTCTCGATCCCCTTGATGTAGCCCGTCGCAACCAGGGCATTGCGGTGTATCCGCAGGAAGGCCTTCTCGCCGAATTCCTTCTCCAGATTGACGAGCGAGTCCTCGATTAGATGCTCCTCGGCCGGTGTGCGTACCGTCACATATTTGCTGTCGGCCATGAAATAGAGGATGTCCTGCACCGGCACGAGCCTGATGTTGCCGCGCAGATGCACACTGATGTGGGTGCGCGCGCTCGGTTGTTCCTGCGCCTGGTTGATTTCCTGCAGCTGCTTGAGCGTGAGTTTGTGCGCCTTTTCGAGCGCCGCCGCCAGCCGGTCCTTGCGAATGGGCTTGAGCAGGTAGTCGACCGCGTTCACTTCAAATGCGTGCAGCGCGTGCTGGTCGTAGGCAGTCGTGAAGATGACGCTCGGCGGGTTTTCCATGCCCATCAGATGCATTGCGGCCTCGAGTCCATCCATGCCGGGCATGCGGATGTCCATTAGCAGCACATCCGGGTTGAGCTCGGTTGTTCGCTCCACCGCCTCATTGCCGTTCATGGCTTCTCCGACGATGGTGTGGCCTCCGATTTCGGCCAGCAGCTCGCGCAGCCGGTCGCGCGCCAGCTTCTCGTCATCAACTATCAATACCCTCATAGATTACCTCCGCGTATCGGCAGGGTGACGGCAACGGTGAGCCGGTCGTCACCCGTGGTTACTTCCATTTTCGCAATTTGTCCGTAATAGCTTTCAAGTCGCTGGCGCATTTCATTGAGTGCCGTTTCCTCATCGTTGCGGGCCGAACGGGACCGTGCACGCGGGATGGGATTTGTGACGCTGATCCTTATGCTTTCATTTTCCTCCCACAGACGCAGATGGATGCTCCCGCCTTCGGCCAGCGGCTCAATGCCGCACTGAATGGCATTTTCCAGGAGAGGCTGCAGGGTCAGCACCGGCATTACCGCCTTGCGCGGGAATTTGCCCACGTCCCATTCAATTTTCAGGCGGTTGTCCAGGCGCAGACGTTCGATGTCCAGATACTTCTGGGCTATTGCAATCTCGTTTTTGACAGGCACCATGTTTTCGTCGTCGGCAAGCATGGTGCGGAAGATATCAGCCATGTTTTCGATCGCAGCCTCCGCCTGGGCTGGCGAGCTGCGCGTGAGGCTGGCGATGATGTTCATGGTATTGAACAGAAAGTGCGGACGAATTCGCGAACGCAGGGCCTGGATCTTGGCACGCGATTCCGAAAGAGTGCGCTGCCTCAGGTGGTGGCGGGCCAGGAAATAGCGCAGTGCCAGCGCGTTCACGATTGCTGCAATGGTGAGGTTCTGGATGTTGTAGTAAACGTTCCATTCCGGGCGCGGGGAGCTGATGAGGTGGGTAAGCCAGAGTACCCACAGCGCGGCTTCGCCAACAAGCCATGTGATGCACAGCAGCATGAGATACGCCATCACCAGCGCCCGCAGGTCAGACAGGCGGTTCAAGTATTTGCGCGACACGCACAGTGCGGCTGCGCTTGCCATCGCGATCCATTGTATGAACAGCGAGATCAGGAAAAGATTGCCAATCTTGTTGCTGCTGATCGGTATCTCCGGGCTCACAAGCGCAATGACGATCGCAAGCATTTCGGCAATGATGACAAGATTGAATATCGTCCAGCCGTTGCAGAAATTCGGCAGAAAGCCGCGGTCCGAATCCGTTTCGGGCACGGCCGCACGCGCGTCCATGCGGTTCAGCAGTTGCGACTCGATCCGGTCGATGCCAACGCGGATGCGCTCCATTATTTTTGCAAGCACGGCCGAGTTACCTCCGGGTTCCGTCATCTGCTAGCCCCGGACAATCGGCATTTTGAGTTTCACGTGGTACTGCTTACCCTCCTCGAAGGTTTGCATCGTAGCGGCACTCCCGAAGTGGGTGCTGAGCCGCAGACGGATGTTTTCCTGTGCGATCTTGTTGCCCTTGCCGGAGCGGCTGCTCCGTATTTCCGGCAGTGGATTGCTGATCAGCACGTTGAGGTGTTCTTCGTCTGCCCACAGTTCGATCTTGAGTGTGCCACCGTTAAAGCGCGGTTCAATGCCGTGATAGATGGCATTCTCGAGCAAGGGCTGCAGGGTCAATGCCGGTATGAGCGCGCTGCGGGGTACGTTGCTCACGTTCCATGATACTTTCAGGCGGTCCCCGAGGCGCAGTTTCTCGATTTCCAGATACTGGCGCGATATCTCGCGTTCGGCCGAGATTGGCACCAGGTTTCGCGCGTCGGCAAGCAGCACGCGGAAAAGATCGGCAAGATCCTGGAGTGCAGCTTCCGCGCGCACCGGATCGCTGCGCATGAGGCTCGCTATGCTGTTCATGCTGTTGAACAGGAAATGCGGGCGTATGCGCGATTGCAGCGCCTGCATGCGTGCCTCCTGCTCGGACTTCGCGTCCGATTCCGCGCGATGCGATACAATCAGGTAGCGCAGGCCGAGCGCACTGATGATGCCGCCTATGAGCAGGGTGCGGGCAAGCAGAGGCAGGTGCCATGATGGCCAGCGTTCATCGGTCAGTCCCAGGTCATACAGTGCAAAGATGATGAGTTCCGTGCCGAGAGCAATGGCGCCGAGCAGCAGAAGGAACACCAGACCGGAGCCATTGGCAACCGACATGCGGCGAATGACGGGTTTTGCAAGCTTGAGAACGATGATGCTCACGAAGGAAATCATCAATGCGAACGCCGTGAGCAGATTCAGGTCCTGCCAGGCACGTTCGTCGAACACATCATTGCGTCCGATCGTGATGATCAGCGCGATGATCAGCGCGAGCAGGATGATGCGTAGCGCGTTCCCGAACGAGGTAAAGTCGGGCAGGAAGTCCTGGCCGGATGATCTGGGTTTAGTCATGGCCTGTCTGGCGTGGGAATGGGCAATACCGGTTCATTGTATGAAATAGCGAGTTGTCAGCAGTGGACCCGACGCGTGTCGTAGGCGTGCCCCTTTGCGTGCAGGCGCGCCCTGAATCGTGACCGTGATCATGCAGAACGAGTCTGCGACGAGCGCCTTCCGCCGGAATCCGTCGCTGACAGTACTGCCAGGCCGCCGTGCGCGCGCCCGATTTAATCTTGATGGGCGCATGGAACGCAAGAATAGTACCCTATATTGTCCTGTTTTTGTGAACTGAAAATAAGTATATTCGTGGCATGGCGGGTGGTTGTGCGGGCGCAACCCTGGTCGTCGGAAGCTCAAAGGAAGGCGCGCGGCGGCCAAAAAAAAGCCCCCGTTTTTTTGACGGGGGCTTGAACACCTGGTTCGGCATTCGGGGTGGGGGTGCACAAAGGAGAGTCCGAACCAGGAAATGCTCTGACGAATTCGTGACTCACTCAACCTGCATACATGCGCTAAAGATAGCTGAGAATGCACGGCGGCAACAGTGTCTTACCGACGGCCGGACTTTGGTCACAGATAAGCGGACGGTAGCCATCGGCAAGGCGAGGCGATGGTAAATAATTTAGTCGGCGTGCAGAACATGAAGCGCCGCGCCGCAGGTCCTGGAGTATAGAATATAAAAGTAATCGAATTGGGTGATGACGTATACATGACCACTGAGAAACCTTGGAACGGACGGTTCACGGAGCCGACCGACGAGTTTGTCGAGGCGTTTACCGCCTCTGTGTCTTTCGATCGGCGTCTTTACCGCCACGACATCGCCGGATCTATCGCGCACGCGCAAATGCTTGCGCACGTGGGCGTGCTTTCCGGGCAGGACCGGGATGCGATCGTGAAGGGTCTGCAGGAGATCGAGGCCGAGATTGATTCGGGTGAATTCACCTGGAGCGTTGCGCTCGAAGACGTGCACATGAACATCGAGTCCAGATTGATCACCCGGATTGGCGAAGCCGGCAAGAAACTGCACACCGGCCGTTCGCGCAACGACCAGGTTGCGACCGACCTGCGCCTGTATTTGCGCGATGGCCTGGATTTAGTCGATGCCGCCATCTTGCGCCTGCAACAGGCCCTGCTTCTGGTCGCCGAACGCGAAGCCGATACCATCATGCCGGGATTTACGCACCTTCAGGTAGCTCAGCCGGTTACTTTCGGCCACCACATGTTGGCGTGGCTGGAAATGCTGCAGCGCGATCGCGAGCGGTTCTCGGATTGCCGCCGTCGCGTGAACATAATGCCGCTTGGCGCCGCCGCGCTTGCCGGTACCAGCTATCCCATTGACCGCGCATTCACGGCGCGTGCCCTCGGGTTTTCGGCTGCGGCGGAGAACTCGCTGGACGCGGTTTCGGACCGGGATTTCGCTGTGGAGTTCGCGGCTGACGCCGCTCTGATGATGGTTCATCTTTCACGCTTTTCGGAGGAACTGATTTTATGGTCTTCGAGCCAGTTCGGTTTCATTGAATTGCCTGATGCCTTCTGCACCGGATCGTCGATCATGCCACAGAAGAAAAATCCTGATGTTCCGGAGCTGGTCCGCGGCAAGGCCGGACGCGTCCAAGGCGACCTGATGGCATTGCTGACAATGATCAAGGGTCAGCCGCTTGCATATAATAAGGACAATCAGGAAGACAAGGAGCCGCTGTTTGATGCCCTGGACACGGTGCTCGGCTGTCTCCGCGCCTATGGAGATCTCGTGCCGACAATCAAGGTAAAGCGCGAGAACATGCTGCGCGCCGCGCAGCGCGGATTCTCCACAGCGACCGATCTGGCAGACTATCTGGTGCGCAAGGGCGTGGCTTTCCGGGATGCCCACGAGATCGTCGGGCGGGCAGTGCGCCACGGAATCGACAATGGCAGAGATCTTGCGGAGATGACTCTCGACGAATTGCGGCGTTTTTCCAGGGCTATCGATTCCGATGTATTTGATATATTGACAGTGACCGGATCGGTGGCTGCGCGCAATCATCTCGGTGGCACTGCGCCGGCACAGGTTCGGCAAGCGATTCAGCGCGCACGCGCACGTCTGGTTCCGGCGACAGAAAAATAGCGTCGTAGTCTGGATACACCGATCCAGGCCCGCGGTGGGAGTTACAGGTTGAGGGATCGAACCGATGGTACATTATCGACGTGCTTCCGATAGGGGTCTGCGCTCGGAGCGGCGCTATGAACGTCGCCGCCTGGGCGATGGAATGCATACCACATCCTGGGATGATCAGCGCGCTCAGTACCTGACGCGCTTCCTGTTCTGGGCCCTGTATCTTGCCTACTTCAATATGGGAGAGCCGATCGCGCGCGCGTGGACGGACACCATCGGCGTCGAAGCCGTTGGAGGCGCATATTTTGTTCTGACATCCATTTACCTGCTGCATGCGCGTCGCCATGTCTACTCGGAATGGCGCTGGCGGATGGCAATGCTGACGGATCTGCTGATGGTTTCATTTTCGGTTTTGGCTGACTCCAATCCCATGTCGCCTGCGTACCTTGCATTTATCATGGTCATACTCGGCAATGGCATGCGTTACGGCATGCGGCTGTTCGCCGAGACACTGATCGGCACTTTTTCCCTGGTGGCGATCATTACCATCATGCGCTTTTCAACCTATATGCACGTACTGTCGGCGACGACGATGTTTTTCCTCGCATTTTTTGGAATAATCATTCTGTATGCCTACTCGCTCATGGCCAGAATCGAAAAGAACCGCCAGCAGCTGGAAGCGGAAAGCAGTCTGGACCTGCTCACCGGACTGCTTAATCGGCGTGGACTGCAAGAGAAGGCAGATGTCCTGTTCCAGGTGCTCGATCAAAACGGCAGCCCGGTGGCAGTCATGTTCGCCGACATGGACCGGTTCAAATCAATCAACGACGACCTGGGCCACCATGTCGGGGACCGCGTGCTTAAGGAACTTGGGCGGATCATCATCGAAACGGTGCGCGATTCTGACATCGCTGCGCGCTTTGGCGGCGACGAGTTCATGATCATCATGCCCGACACCAATATTGACCAGGCGACACTGGCAGCCGAACGTCTGCAGGCGGCGGTGGCGAAGTGGTCGCAGGCGCACAACATCTCCCTCAGCATGTCCATCGGCATGGCGGTCGCGCCTGACCACGGGCGTGACTTAAGCAGCGTACTGCGGCACGTTGATAACGCCATGTACCAGGAAAAACAGGCAAACGGACGCGGAGGCATTCGTCGCGCTGACGACGTGTGCAATCCGGCATGACCAGCAGCGCCGATTCCGACGTGACCCGAACGGCTCACCAGCGGCTGATCCAGCGCCTGCGCGAATTTGCTGATGCGCGCGACTGGGAGCAGTTCCATTCACCCAAGAATCTGTCCATGGCGCTGATAGTCGAGGCTGCGGAACTCGTCGAGCATTTCCAGTGGTTGACCGAACAGCAAAGTCTGCGACTGCCGGAGGAAAAGCTCGCGGCAGTGGAGCAGGAACTGGCGGATATTTTTATCTATCTTGTTCGCATCGCGGACCGGCTGGGCGTCGACCTGATTGATGCCGCGTGGCGCAAGATCGAAATCAATGAGCGCAAGTATCCGGCGGCCAAGGTTCGCGGCAACGCCGGAAAGTCGAGTGATTTCTGATTTCCGTCAATTGCGGTTATCTGCCTCTGGCGCACGGTCGGATGACACTGCTGTGAATAGCTGCGGCGCATCTTGAACTATCGCCACAGCTTTCACGCCGGCAATATTGCCGACGTTTTCAAGCACTACGTACTCACGCTGGTGCTTGAATCCCTGCGCCACAAGGAAACCCCGTTTTGCGCGATCGACAGCCACGCAGGCGCCGGAATTTACAGGCTCGACCCGGGTGGCGAGCATGAGCAGGGAATAGCGAAGCTGTGGCCGGAGCGCAACGCGTGGCCGGCACTTGCTCAATATATCGAGGTTGTCGCGCGATTCAATCCGGGCGGCCAGCTCCGCTACTATCCCGGGTCGCCGCTTATCATTCGCGAATACCTGCGGACCCAGGACCGGGCAGTACTGCTCGAGCTGCACCCGGAGGAGCACGCTGCGCTCAGGGACTCATTGAGCGGCGCAACCGGGGTTGGTATTCACCATATCAATGCCTGGAACGGGCTCAAGGCGTTTGTGCCGCCAAAGGAAAATCGCGGACTGGTGCTTGTCGACCCGCCTTATGAGGACCCAAATGAATTCAGGTCGGTCAAAGCCGCACTGGAATACGGAATGCGGCACTGGCGTAATGGCATTTATCTGGCCTGGTATCCGATCAAGATGCGCCGGCCTGTTGACGCCTTTCATCGTGCGGTGTCGGCGCTCAAGGCGCCCGCACATGCAGTGGAATTCATCACGCTTCCCATGGATATGGGGCGACGTCTGAACGGCAGCGGATTCGTGATTATCAACCCCCCGTGGCGGCTTCTGGAAACGCTGCGCACCAGTCTGCCGCCGCTTGCCACGTGTCTCGCTGGTCCGGGCGGATCACCGCAGGTGCGCCTGATTGCGCTCGGAACGTCCTGACCTGCCTGCACGTTGCGCGCTTACCGGACCGTGATTTCCTGCCGTGTCCGTCCGAAGCAGCGCGGTAGCTGAAAGACCGGGCGCGCTGCGCCTGGCCGCGGCAGGGCATGGCGACCCCGTTAATCAATTTCATGCTGAGAGGGCGAGAAAAAGCCGGCACGTGGTTTCCGGGGCCGCAATGAGACAGATACCAAAAGCGTCCCGGGCGCGAAGCTCCGGTGTCGGTTCCGGACAAAGTCACGTGGCGAACCAGTCCAGTTTCTTCGGATCCGCCGGCGCGTTCACTTTGGCCTTGACCGAGGAATTCCTTTTGACCTGTTATTGCGTGTCTGCATGTGCAGTGCGCGCTCGATGGTCGCAACGGCCACCACCGTTCCGCGTCCCATCCCTTCGCAGCGCCGTGCTTCCGCCGTCCAGCTTGTGCGTCGATCCAGAAGCTCCGGCCACCAGGGATAGGTTCGACACTGCAGCGGACGTACCGGATAGATGCGACAACGATTCGTGCTGTCGAGAAAAGGGCAGCGACCGTCAGGATTGAGTCGAATTCCTTCGACGTTTTCATCGACCCGCGTCAGATAGCGACGCCGAAACCAGCGCTGCGAGATGTTGAGGTGGCCGCGAATCGCAGCCTGGTCGGCGTGTCCGATTTCTACGTAATGTCCGGCGTGACCGGTGCAGCAGGCGCCGCAGCCGGTGCACTCAAAGCGCAGTCCGGTGATCTTTTGTTTTCGAGGGTTGGACATGTCCGGCCCGCTGTTGCCCGCAAACCGGCGCCAGTGTGCCCGCCGTGGCGGCAAATTGCCAGTACGGCTGAATCGGTTATTTGACGCGCCACAGCGCCGCCAGTGGCGAGGTCGGAGCGCCAGTCGCAGACAAGGGGAGTGGTGTGTGTCTGATATGGTTGAGCGCCCCGGATACCCGGTCGAACGCTCCGTACAGGTAGCGAAATACCCGGGCGCGGCCGGGATCTGATTCATATGATGCACAGCGCCAGAATGCACCGCGACCCTGCTCAACGTAGTATCCAAGCTGTCCACGCGAGGTCAGGCGTTCGCGAAACAGTCCACTCATGAATAGCGAATATTCCCCGATGTGACGCACAATCAAGACCTCGCGCGGCCGGTTGGCCGGAGAATCGTCCCAGCCCTGGGCGCGTCGCCACTCGGCAAGCATACCGGCGATGCTCGATATCGGTTCGCCCTCGGCGTTCTGAATGATGTCAAGCGCGCGCGTCTGGGCGAAACGGGTAAGAATCTCGCTCACATAGTCGACGGCGGCCGGTTCCCCGACACCGTGCATGCCGAAACCGTGTTGGAGCTGGCGATGGAAGAACTGGTAAAGACCCGGTACTAGCATCAATGAACCTCCTGCCCCGACCGCGGGCCTGGCTTCCTGGGTTACCTGATTTAAGTATATGCAATAATCCTGCTCGTGACGGAATATCATTCCGGGCCGCCTCGGCGTGTCGATTCCGGAGTATTCTGTCGCCCGGTTTGGCGTGCGTAATCAAACTGAAATCTGTGGCAGACCGGCAAAACCGGGAAACTGACCTTTCCGGCCGGTCACGCCATTGGGGTGTTTTGAGATATCGCTTCCGGACCGGTATGATGTTTTGGGCCGGATAGCGGCTGCGGTGATGACGGAAACCGATGATCACGCCAGGTTCGCTGTGAGAATGATGCTATTTTGCGGAACGGTGAAATCAGGCTGAGCGAACAGGAATGCCGTTTCGTCGCATTTGCAGGGCAAATGCCGCAGGTTTTTGATACCCGGTCGCGGCCATAAGCCAGCGCGCGAATAACAAGAAATCACGGGCTGGGGCAGATATACCACTTGCAGAAAGTACATACCCGCTGCCCCGCGACGCGGCAGCGTGCTGTAGCCGATGCGGCGTCGCAGGGCACAAAATTCGATTTGATAATTCCATAACTGGAGTCAGGATAAATCTATGGTTGCCATCGGAACACCCCTGTCTCCCAATGCTACCCGCATCATGCTGCTTGGCAGTGGAGAGCTCGGCAAGGAAATCGCCATTGCCGCACAGCGCCTGGGCGCTGAAGTCATCGCAGTCGATCGCTATGCCAACGCACCGGCGCACCAGGTGGCGCATCGTGCCCACGTGATCGACATGACTGACGGACGTGCCCTGCGCCGGCTTGTGGAGCAGGAAATGCCGCGCCTCATCGTGCCTGAGCTCGAGGCTATTGCTACTGAAACGCTTCTCGAGATTGAGGCGGCCGGTCTTGCCGAAGTGATACCCACGGCGCGTGCGGCGAATCTCACCATGAATCGCGAAGGCATTCGCCGGCTTGCGAGCGAGGAGCTGGAATTGCCGACATCGAAGTATGCATTTGCATCGGATCTGGACGAGCTGCACGACGCGATCGCCAAGGAGATTGGCTATCCGTGCCTCGTAAAGCCGGTCATGTCGTCTTCCGGCAAGGGCCAATCCCGGGTCGATGGACCGGAGCAGGTGAAGGCGGCCTGGGACTACGCCGGTAGCGGCGGGCGCGTCCGTAACACACGCGTCATTGTCGAAAGCGTTATTGATTTTGAATACGAAATCACCATGCTGACGGTACGCGCGCTCGATGGCGACGGCCGCGTAGAGACGCATTTCTGTGATCCCATCGGCCATTTGCAGGTGCACGGAGATTATGTGGAGAGCTGGCAGCCGCAGCCGATGTCCGAGAGGGCGCTGGCCAAATCTAAGGACATTGCAGAACGCGTTACGAGCGCGCTCGGCGGGCGCGGCATATTTGGCGTTGAACTCTTCGTGAAGGGAGACGAAGTGTGGTTTTCCGAGGTCAGTCCGCGTCCGCATGATACTGGCATGGTCACGATGATTACCCAGGCCCAAAACGAGTTCACGCTGCATGTGCGGGCAATTCTCGGGCTGCCGGTGGGTACGCGCATGCGGCGCGCCGGTGCGAGCGCGGTAATCTATGGTGGTGTCGAGGGTGAGGGCGTCGTATTCGACGGAGTCGATGAGGCACTGCGGGTGCCCGAGACCAATCTGCGCCTGTTCGGCAAACCCGTGTCTTACGCGCATCGTCGCATGGGTGTGGCGCTGGCGGCCGCCGACAGCATCGATGTCGCGCGCAAGCGCGCCAAGGAATGCGCTGCCAAGGTGCGGCCACGCGCAAAGTGATGTTTCCGCTCAGTTCGAATAGTTGAAACCAATGCCGAACGTGATGCGCGGTTCGTTATCGTGCGGCGTCCATCTGGGCCACAGATGCAGTTCCGCGGCTGTGATCACTGCGAACCGGTAGGGTGATTGACCGACGCTTCCGTCATGAATCCCTGTTACCGGTCCCACAGCGGTGATCAGCCGGCCGGGTGAATAGTCGACCGTTTCGAGATAGCCGGGTCGCGTGAGCAAGAAGCGTCCAAGCGCCGTTTTTTCGAGTTCGGGACGCGCGGAGTGATCGAGCGGGTAGGCCAGCACTTCGAGCTCTGTGTGATCGCGCAGGTTTCTCGCGCTGATGATTACGCCTCCCCACTCGACGTGGTGATCACGGGCTGCATCGATATCTGCTGCCGCAGCAGTCGGTGTCAGTGTCGTGTCGACGCCGCCAAGGTCAAATGCGGGTCTGGTCGCGCACGCAACACACACCAGACCACCCATGCACATCGACACCAGCGCTGCGAGGCATCGCATTGGTTCATCCTGCTAGTTATAGGGACGGTAAGGGGAGGGGTATCGCCATGGGTACCACGGATCCGGCCAGAACGGATCATAGTAGTCGCGTGACGGTGGCATTGACGAGACCTGTGGCCAAAGATGGATCTGCTCCGACTTTACCACCGGGAAAGTGTAGGGATATTCGCCGATCATCCGGGCCACTGGAGCAAGCAGCGTACCGCTGACGGTAACACTGCGACCCTTCGCGTAGATCGCCGGGTCGAGAAAACCTGATACACGCGCAAGGAATCGTCCGCCAGTCCGGTCCGTTTCCCCTGGCTGGCCACTGCCGTCGAGAGGGCGCTCGACGATTTCAACCCAGGTTTCGGCAGACCGGTTGTCCACGCCGGCGATGGTTCCGCCCCAGCGGACCATGCGGCCAACCAGGTGCTCGCCGGTGTCACGCGCCTGCGCAATTGTTATGTTGCCGGGTGCAGGTTCGCGAATCGCCCTCGGCACGCCGGTGGCGCAGGCTCCGAGCGTCAGCATCAGGCCGATTGTGGCGACGGACATTCTCATGTGCGCTACATTACTCCGTCGGTATCGCGGCGGGTAGTGGTGCAGCCGCTTGCGCCGCGGGACCGGCGCCGGTTTTGCACCGGAAGGTCTGTGAACCACAGCGACTGCGGGCCGCTCTGGGTCCTGGCGAAGCAGTGTTGCATGACTGCAATTCCAGGCAATCTGCCGGGACTCCGGGTGTTTATCGGAAAACTATTTTCACACAGGTGCCATTATGGGCGGGTTTGTCGAATTCAAGTGCCGCTATTGCAACTACGAGGAGACCGACATCGGGGTGGGTCGAGGCCAGCAGGCCTTCCCGTATCTGGCGCTTTTTTGCTGTGACAACTGTAAATCGGTCGGGAGTACCTGGGTCCATGAAAACAGGACGCCACGCTGTGGCGCCTGCTATCACGAAGGCGTTATGCTTTTGCCGGACAACGTGCAGCACATCGATTGCCCCAAATGCGGCCAGCCGGCGACTTTCAGCCACAAGGAAGGGGGCTGGCAATAGGGTTCAGTCGAGGCTCACTGTTTCACCTGCCTGCTCGCTAACGAGGCGTGAGAGCTCTGAAAACAGCTCGGCGCCGCTCTGGTCGTTTATCCAGCGGTTACCGGGCGTCTGGTATCCATAGTGGTAGCCGCCTGACCTGGCGGCGACCCAGATCTGGGCGGCAGCACTCTGTTTGTTGACAATAATCTTGCTTCCGTTCGCGAACTCAAGGGTCAGAATGTCCGCGCTGTTCTCAAAGTCGATGTCCGCGCCGCAGGCCTCGACTGCCTGCTCTATACGCAGCAGTGTTGCCTCGGCCTTCCTGCTGAACTCCGCCTCGTTCATCAATGTCGTGACCTGCATGTATGCATTCGCATGCTAGATGTTACCGGAGACCCAGGCACCACAACAAGCGGCACGGCGACGAATACAGCAGGCCGCATGTTAAGGTTTAACCCTGACTGCGGGCGGGATAAACTAGGGATTCGCATAAAACCGGATGACTTTGAATGAACCGTTGGCGTTTCACGCTGTACCCGCTTGTTTTTGTCATCCTGCTGGGCGCACTGGCGGGATGCGGACGGAAAGGCCCCCTGTATCTGCCGGACAGACCCCCGCCGCAGCGATCCATTGCAGGATTGTCAGGTCTTAGCTAGGCCGCGCGCATGAATCCGTTCGAATACCGCAGCGGCCGCCTGCATGCAGAAGGTGTTGCCCTTGCAGATATCGCCGGCCGCCTCGGTACTCCCTGCTACGTCTATTCGCGCGCATATATTGAGGCCCGCTGGCACGAGCTGGATCAGGCCTTTGGAGCCCGCGACCACCTCGTGTGCTACGCGGTCAAGGCCAATTCGAACCTGGCGGTACTGGGCGTGCTCGCGCGCCTCGGTTCCGGTTTTGACATAGTTTCGATCGGCGAACTCGAGCGCGTGATCCGCGCCGGTGGCCATCCGGCGCGTGTTGTGTTCTCCGGCGTCGGCAAGACGGAAGTCGAGATGCGCCGCGCCTTGCAGCTTGGCATAGGATGTTTCAATGTCGAATCCACGCCCGAGCTGGAGCGCCTTAACCGCGTGGCCGGCAGCATGGGGAAGGCCGCGCCGGTGTCGCTGCGCGTCAATCCGGATGTAGATGCGCGTACCCATCCCTACATCGCTACCGGGCTCAAGGACAGCAAATTCGGGATCCCGATGGCAGAAGCGCTTGAGACTTACCGGGCTGCAATCAGGATGCCGCACCTGCGTATCACCGGCGTGGACTGCCATATCGGGTCGCAGCTGACCGACTCTGCCCCGTTTGCCGATGCCGTCGCGCGCGTCATGACTCTGGTGAACGATCTCCATGTTGCCGGCATCAGGCTTGCGCATGTCGATCTTGGCGGTGGACTCGGCATTCGCTATCGCGACGAAACACCACCGACGCCTCAGGACTACGTCTCGGCGCTCGTGCGCAGGGTAGATGGCGCCGGCGGGGCCGGGCTGCGCATCCTTGTCGAACCAGGGCGCGCCATCGTTGGTAATGCCGGAGTTCTGCTCACGCGCGTGGAGTATCTCAAGCACGGCGAGGCCAAGAATTTCGCAGTGGTCGACGCTGCCATGAACGACTTCATGCGGCCGGTACTCTACGACGCCTGGCATGAGGTCGTCCCGGTGCTGGCGCGTTCCGGACAGTCGCAGGTCTACGACGTGGTCGGCCCGGTGTGCGAAAGCGGTGATTTTCTGGCGCGCGAGCGCGCGCTATGCATCGAGCCGGGCGACCTGCTTGCCTTGCGTTCGGCCGGCGCCTACGGATCGAGCATGAGCTCAAACTACAATACGCGTGCGCGCTGTCCCGAAGTGATGGTCGATGGCGAACGCTTCCATGTGACTCGCCGCCGCGAAACGCTCGATGAATTACTCGCGTCCGAGTCTGTTCTGCCGGAGAATTGACCGGGTCGTGCGCGGCGCTGACGCCGGCTTCTTAGCGTGCGGTTGCGGTTCCGGCGCTACTCGGCCATGAGACGCGTCCCGGAACCGGAACTCATGGATGACGCCGGGCAGGCCACGGCCTACGCGCTTGCGGATTTTTCGGAACCCCACAACCGCTTTGTTGCCTGCTTCCGCGAACGATTTCCGACTCATGATCCGCTATGGGTGCTTGACTTGGGCTGTGGGTCGGCGGACGTAACGATACGATTTGCACGTGCTTTCCCGCGTTCCCGCATTGTCGGTGTCGACGCCGCGCCGGCGATGCTTGCACATGCGCGCGGCGCTGTGGCAGGCGCGAATCTCGAGACACGGGTACAGCTGGTCCAAGCGCGCCTGCCGGGCGCGAGTTTGCCCGATACCGGTTACGATACGGCCATCAGTAACAGCCTGTTACACCACCTGGCGGATCCGGCAGTGCTGTGGTCTGCGGTCACGGACCATGCCAGGGCCGGGGCCGCAGTTTTCATCATGGATCTGAGACGGCCCGGATCCCGGGCGCAGGCGCAGCATCTGGTGCAGGCCTATGCTGGCGACGAACACCCGCTGCTGAAGCGGGACTTTTTTGATTCGCTCTGTGCAGCATACAGTCAAGACGAGGTATCGGATCAGCTCGAACGCGCATCTGTGAGGTATCTCCGGGTCGAGTCGCTGGGCGACCGGCATTTGATCATTCATGGCATAAGAGACTAG
>VFSW01005451.1_pt1 | contig 18802 bp, 13 predicted proteins | sample 5358111 | NCBI WGS metagenome assembly VFSW01 (sample SAMN11554181, study PRJNA540505) | mine drainage metagenome | isolation source: sediment from site ElyBrook_90M | place: USA: Ely Copper Mine, Vershire, VT | collected 2017 | reverse complement strand
GCAACACCTTGTCCGCTATGCGGTCCTCCGGCAACTGGCGCGGGCCGAAGGCATTGAAGAAGTGATCGTGCTGTCCACCTCCAGCCGCACCGAATTTCTCATCTGGGCCAGCGAGCCAACACTGGCGGCAAACTCAGTTCTGAACTTTCTCAGTGTCGCGCATGGGCTGAAGCTGAGCGAGTGGGAGCACTTCTATCGCCTGATCGAAGAAGACGCGCTGGCTCACATTTTCCGCGTGACCTGCGGCCTGGATTCCCCACTGCTAGGCGAACTCGAAATCCGTTCCCAACTCAAGACTGCGTGGGAACTAAGCCGATCGGTTGGCGGCACGCAACGCGTTCTGGATGCCGTTGTCGAAAGGGCTCTCAGCCTTTCGGAAGGCTTGCGCAAGACGATCCTGGTTGGTGCGTCAATGGGCACGATTTCAACGGCCGCCTTAGACCTGGCGCGTGACCGAAACGCTGCCTCCGTTGCTGAAGCAGAAAAGATCGTTCTCGCGGAAGCGCAGGCATTCAGCAGTAAGTTGCAGGCCGAGAGTGTGGTCACCACGATCGTGGTGCTGCACCAACGCCTGGACGAAATTCGCCGGCAAGTCCTGGAGTCTTTCATCAAAGAGCGAGGGCCTTTTACCAGGGAGCAGGATCAGGCGCTGCACGCAATCACTGCGCAACTCGTACAAAATATTGCCAACTCCTTAGCCCGCGAGCTCAAAGACCTTCCAGAACAACGGGAAAGAGAACAGATGACCGCGGCCGTGCAGCGGCTGTTCCACCTGGAAACGCCAAAAGTGACGCTTGCCGGCATCGGATCGGAGACCCAACATGAACCACGCAACGACAGCACCCAAGCTATCGCAATCAACTCCTGACCTGCAGCAACGTTCCAACTGGACGAGTACCCAAGCCTATGTCATGGCTGCATTTTGCCTGCTGCTGGGAGTTCTCCTGGGTTATTTATTCCGGGGCTCGGCCTCACCGGGCGTCCAGCCCGCCACGCTTGCCGCCAACAACCAGCGGCAGAACGCTGGACCTCACCCGCAACCCGACGCGGACACACAAGCGACGCTGGCGCAGGCAACCGCCCCACTGCTCGAGGCCGTAAACAAAGATCCCAACGACTACGGGTCGCTGGTGAGACTTGGCGACATGTACTATGACGTTAAACAGTTCCCCAACGCCATCCAGTTCTACGAGCGGGCGCTGGCGCTGCAACCGGGAAGCCCGGATGTTCGCACCGATCTGGGCACCGCCTATTGGTATAGCGGGAACACGGACAAGGCGATTGCCGAACTGCAGACTTCGCTGAAGTACAAGCCGGGGCACGCGCAGGCGCTGTTCAATCTCGGCTGGGTGCGCTGGCAGGGCAAGCAGGATCCCAAAGGCGCGGCGGAAGCCTGGCAGCAACTATTGAAAGACAATCCCAATTATCCGCAACGCCAGCAGGTCGAGCAGTACATCGCGAAAGCGAAAGAACACGCGTCGCGCGGATAAGCGCTAGGCACAGGCATTTCACGATCTACGCCGAGTCCCCGGAAGGAACTGATTCCGTGCTCGCGTCGTCCCCCGGGACGAGCTCGAACTTTTTCAGCTTGTAGCGCAGGGCATCGCGGCTGATGTCGAGCAGGCGGGCGGCGTGGGTCTGGTTGCCGTTTGCTTGGCGCATTGCCATTTCCCCCATCGCTCTCCACCTCCTCCAGAGACGTGCCTTCCTCCGGAATGTAGAGTCTCGGCAACATTCGTCCATTGGGCAGTTGCTTGCCGACACCATCGGCCGGCATGCTGCTGTTCTCGAATGCCGTCAGGCCGCTGCGGGCGGCTTCTCCGACCGCGAACGGCATGTAGGCAGGACGCAGAATGGGCTCGTCGTCGAGGATCATGGCGCGCTCGATGGAATTCTTGAGCTCGCGTACATTGCCTGGCCAGTTATGCGCCAGCAGCAGGCGGCGCGCCTCTTGCGTAATCCCGCGCACCGCTTTCTTGAATTTGCGGTTGTACAGGTTGATGAAGAAGTCTACCAGCGGCAGGATGTCCTCCGTCCGGTCACGCAAGGGCGGAATGAAGATCGCAATGATGGCCAGCCGGTAATACAGATCCTGCCGGAAATGCCCTTCGCGAACTGCTTTCTCCAGATCACGGTTCGAAGCCGCGATCACGCGCAAATCCACCTGCATATCGCGTACGCCGCCTACCCGGCGGATTACCTGATCCTCAAGCACTCGCAGCAGCTTCGCCTGCAGCAGCGGCGATAGTTCGCCGATCTCGTCGAGAAACAGCGTGCCTCCATCCGCGGTTTCAAACAGGCCTTTCTTCATGGCTTTGGCGTCGGTGAAGGCGCCCTTTTCGTGGCCGAAGAGTTCGGCTTCCATGAGGGTTTCAGGTATGGCCGAACAATTAATCGCGACGAACGGACGGTCCTGGCGCGTGCTCTCGTAGTGAATCGCCTTGGCGATCAAATCTTTGCCCGTGCCACTTTCGCCCTGAATCAAAATCGTGGTCGCTTCGCTGGAGGCAACTTTTCGCACGAAATTCAGCAACTCCATCATCTTGGGCGACACCGCAACCACTTCGTGGTATCCCGTGCGGCGCCGGACTTCGCCACGCAAACTCTGCACTTCGGTGCGTAGCCGGTTGGTTTCCAGCGCGTTCTGAATGCTGACGCGCAGCTCCTCGAAGTCCAAAGGCTTTCCCACGAAGTCGTAGGCGCCCAGCTTCAGCGCGCTCTTCACGTCGTCGAGCTGCGGATCAGCCGTGATCATGATAACGGCGCGGGCGTCGCCGTTCTTCTTCAATTGTTCCAGGACTTGCACCCCGTTGGTGTCCGGCAGACGCACGTCCAGCAGAACCAGATCGGGTGATTCCTGTTGGGCCATGCGCAGGCCGAGTTCGCCGGTCGCGGCTTCCACCACCTGGTATCCCCATTCCTCGCACTTCTGCCGCAGCGACCATCGGACCAGGCGCTCGTCGTCCACGATCAGGATCTTCTCAGCAGGCATCGGTTACTTAGCTTACTACGGAAGGGAATTGAAGCGTCAGTCGGATGAAAGGATGGCAGGGGTCGTGGCGCTCGAAAGAAAATCCTAGGCCACATAGGACACGATGGATCACGAAGGCCTTTGCCGTTAGCGCCCTCTGTGGTCTATGTTTTGTCCCTAGCATCAGATGGACGAACGGGCGGCCAGCTTAAGAGGTAGTGTGCGCCCCTGCAGCCTGCAGCGGCAGCAGCACGGCAAAGGTAGTTCCCTGGCCCACGACGCTGGTCACATCGATCTTACCGTGGTGATCCTCCACAATGCGCTGCGCCAGCGAGAGGCCCAGGCCCGTGCCGTCGCCTTTGGTGGTATAGAAAGGCCGGAAAATGTTGGGCAGATGTTCGGGCGCAATGCCACGCCCGTTGTCCGCTACTTCGACTACCGCGAACTCGCCCCGCGCTTTCACGGTGACCGCGACCTTGCCCTGGCCCTCCGACGCTTGCAGCGCGTTGAGCAGCAGGTTCAGCACAACTTGATGAAACTGATCGCTGTCGTGCTCCACTTCGGGCAGCGTGGGATCTTTTGTGAACACCACCTCCATGGACTTCGACGCCGCTTGCAGGCGACCGAGCATCACGGCGTGTTCGACGGTAGTGTTCAAATCGCTCTTGCGCACCCGCGGAGGATGAGGCCGCGCTGTCTGCAGCAGGTCTGTCACGATGTGATTAATGCGGGCGATCTCCTGCCGCACATCTTTCACCACCGCGCGTGCCGGGCTGGTGGAAGGCAAATCGCGGCCGATGATTTCAAACACTCCCGCAATCCCCGCCAGCGGATTGCGAATCTCGTGAGCCAGGCCCGTCGCCAGCTCTCCGAGCGCGGCAAGATGCTCCGCCCGCGAAATTTGTGTGCGGTGCAGGCGTTCAATCTCCAGGCGGCTCTCGCGTAACTGCCGGGCCATTTGGTTGAAGTTGCGGCCCAGGTCGCCAATTTCGTCGTTGCGGCGGGCAAAGCTGACGGCAACGTCAAGGTCGCCTTCCCCAAGCTGCGCAATTTTCTCTTGTAGCTCGACCATGGGCCGCTGAATCAGGTAAGTCAGGACCACCAGCAGAGCGCCGCAAATCGCCACTGCACCTGCCCCCGCAACCAGCAGAACGAGGTGGCGCTCCGGATCTCGCCACGAGATCGTCGCCAGCATAAAGAGCAGCATCCCACCCAGCAAAACGGAGGCGATCGGAACCAGCGCTTTGATCTCCCAATTGATGCGCAGCCACGGGAGTTCGGATTCCGCGCCGTTGGTTTGCGAGGATATTGGCTCATCGGTCGCCTGCGGCAGGGAAGCGGGGCGAACCGGCGCCGGAGCTTCCTCGATGGATTTCAAAGCAGCGGTCTCACGCATAAGAATGCAACCCCGGCAACAAGTAGGTGACACCGAAGAACGTAAACATCACGATGGCGAAACCCAAAATCGCGAAGTAAGCGGCCCTGCGTCCGCGCCAGCCGCGAGTAATGCGCATGTGTAAGTAACCAGCGTAGACGAGCCACGTGATCGCCGCCCAGGTTTCCTGCGGATCCCCGCGCCAATAAGAACCCCCGGCGCGGCTGGCCCAATAAGCGCCAGCCGCGATCATCAGAGTGAGCAGGGGGAAGGCGAGGCAAATGGTTTTGTAGGTAATCCGATCCAGGTCGTTGGTGCTGGGCAGCAGGCGCTCCAGATCGCTGCGCCGCCACAACAGCAGCAGATAAAGCAGGCTGGCGAAGATTCCGCCAACCAGCCCGGAGAGAATAAACGGGCTCGCCGCCAAGGCTGTGGGATACAGGCCGTCCGCATCGAGCGAAGCGTATTGCCCGTCGCGCGCCCGCAGAAGGAAGAAGACAAGCGCCAGCGACTGCAGCAGAATGCTCACAAACACGGCCCGGTTGGCCATGTTCAGAAAATTGTCATCCCTCTTGATACGCGCAGCCGCATAGAGGACCAGCGGCGCCACAGTGCCAGCCAGCACCAGCAGCATCATCCAACCCAGATCGGGGATGGTCACGAACAGCCGTACTCCACGCGAAATAAACATTTCCGATCTCTGCTCCGCGTTCCACCCGATTACGCTGAGCCCGCCCCATTTTTCGAACCGCGTGAGGATGCCGAGATAAATTCCCACCGTGAACAGGCTGGTCCCCGCCAGAAAGGTTTCGGTCTTGACTCCATCCTGAATCAGAAACATCATGGCCAGCGCAAAGCTCAACGCGCAGGCGGCGTAGGCCAGCATGGCCAGAGTCACGTGCACGTGCAGCCACGTAGATTGTAACGCCGGCACCAGCGGCCGCACGTCGGTGCGCAGAAGTTGCATCAAGACCACGCCCACAATCGCCACCGGCATGGTCACCGTGCCGATCACTTTCACGCCGTAGCGTTTTTCCGCAATCAGCGTCAGGGCGGCGAGCGTCCACACAAAGCTCAGCAGCATTTCGTAGATGCTGGCGAACGGCGGATGCCCCGCCTCGTACCAGCGATGCGCCACTGCGCCGGTGTTAGCCAGAAGTCCAGCCCAGGTAGCCAGCGACGCATACCGGATGTACGACTCGGTACCGGTTACGCCGAATCCCAGATAAAGCGCTCCCGCGCCCGCGTAAAAGATCAACGCGGCATATAGCAGGTTGGCCTCATTCCAAAGGTTGCCGCTCTTGACGACGTTCAGAAAAGCCATGAACAGCAGAAAAGTAATGCTCAGCCCGACCATCACGATCAAGGTGGTGCCCGTTCTTGTCTGTGGTGCGACTGTTGCGCCCGCCAAAAACCCGGCCCCCCCGCCGGACTACCTGCGGGCTAAACTGGCTCCGGGCTCGCGCGAGCCCGCCTGAGATTTCACTTCCAGCTGCTCGTTGATTTGCTTGATCAGGTACAGGAACTTCTGTTCGAATGCATCGCGATTGCGGTTCGCGGTGCCGCCCACCCACAGCACCAGGCGGCCGCGTCCGTCGCGCACGGGCACGATCCAGAACCGCATGTGCACCACGTAGAGCACAAGCGTGAGGCCAATTCCCATCAGGATCACGCCCGCCCAAACCGTCCACTGTCCGGGCAGCCGGGAGCCCTGGAGTCCCGTGAAATAACCAAGCTTCAGATCTTTAGCCTCGAACCTATAAGGCGACTTCGCATTTTCGGAAATGCCGGGAATCTCCGGCAGCCAGAAATCAACGCTGGAGCCGTTTTTTCTGGAAGTCACCACCAGCCGCGCAGCGGGATTCACCACCTCGTTGCTGCGGGCGTAAATGTGTCCGTCACTGACCACATAATCGGGGATGAACTGGGCCAGCTGTACGGTGGTGTCTTTATCGAGCGCGAACGCCTGGTCGCGCGTGAGGGTAATTTCGCGAGTCCCCTGGGTGCCCGCGACCGGAGTAGCGGTAAGAAGCAACTGTTCCACCTTGCCGGTGCTGCCGTAGCTGGCCTGATAAAAACGCACCCCGCCATAACTCAAGGGATCGTTCACCACGATTTCCTTGCGCAGAACATCCTGCCCGTCTTTCACTACCGTCAGCTTTGACCACCAGCGTTTCGGCGACCCGTCGCTATAGGTATCTTCCCCGGCAGCGTCGCAGCGAACTGCGAAGGGAAGAGTGCGGGTGGCTCCGTCGCGTAAGCCCACTTCGTTCGAGGTCTGGCCTTGGGGCAGCGTCAGAAACCCGCGCCAGCCGTAGAGCGCGTCAACAATGCCACCCAGAAAAATCAGCAACAGGCTGGCATGAACAATGTAGACCGCCATTTCAGAAATTCGGTTGCGCTCCGCAAACAACGAGAAACTTCCCGGGCGCACCATCCGCTCCGGCTTGAATCTCATCGCATGCAGGGCACGCTCGGCGGCCACCAGGCCGGTTTCTTCGTCGGTTACTGGAATTTGCGCCTGAGTGGCCAGGACTCTGCGGAAAGTTTCGTCAGGACTCTTGTACGGACGCGAAAAGTAGCGCCAGGCGTTCGGGAACCGCTGTACCGAGGCCGCGATGATGCTCAGACTTACCAGAATCATCAGAGCAACGAACCAGCGCGCATGAAATACGTCAGTAAGCCCGGTGGCATCGAGAATGCGCAGCATCAGGGGAGAATAGGCCCGCTGCATGTCTTCCGCTTCGGTCAGAGGCCGCTGCAGAATCACGGTTCCAGCGGCTGAGAAAGTCACCACCAGAATGATCAGCACCACGCCCGTTTTGATCGAACTCAGTGTCTGCCAAACTTCGCGAAAGACTTTGCGCAGCCTCGGAGCCATACTTTGGTCCCCCCACACTTGGGGGAATGCACGTACGCCGCCAACTTAGGTCAACTCAATTAAGTGGTGTCCCCACAATGAGTTGGGAGCCAAAGCAGGAATTCGCACCGAATCGACTTTGAGCGATAACACACAGGCAAAACGAGCCGAGTCGAGATTTCACCCAGCATTGCCGCTGCTTGATCGCTCCCAGAGCGGAACGTGGTGATTGGAGCAACTTGGAGCAACAGTGAGAAGGTGATCCGTCACATGGGGCATTTCACTGATATAAGTGTGGCAGAAGGCCCATTTTCGCAATGACAATAGCTTCTCTGCGGCCATTGCCAATCCCTGGCAACTGCTTTCCAGTCAGATAGTTGGGAAGGCCGACGAGATTTTCAACACGGCCCCTTTCCTTCGGCTGGCGGAATGCATAAGCTCCCTGTTGATCGTATGTTGAACCTATCTTGATCGATGTTGATGGGATTGTGGAGATGGATTACGTGCGGGGCGTGAAAAAGAGCGAACGCAGCGGCAGAATTCTCCGACTGGTCCTGCAAGTGGCCTTTTCGACCACTCTGCTATCGCCTTTCGTTTCAAATGCTTTCGCCCAAGCCCATCCGGTGATGCTCGACAAGAACACCGACTCGGCGAAGTGCCTGGAGTGCCACGAGGATAAGACCAAAGGAAAAGCCGTCCATTCCGCGATTGCGATGGGCTGCCTCAGCTGCCACGAAATCCGCACCAACCGCGACGTTACTCACATCAAGCTGATCGCGGTCTCGCCGGCAAAGCTTTGCGCCACCTGCCACAGCGACAAAGACGCAGCCCAAATTAAGGGACACGTCCATCCGCCGGCGGTTCGAGATTGCCTCAAGTGCCACGATCCACACACTTCCGACAACAAGAATCAGCTGCTGAAGCCAACCTCAGGCGGCAAGGGCGAAAATCTCTGTCTGCAATGCCACAACACCGGCGTCAACGTTCCACCCAAGGGAAGCCGGCATGCTGCCCTCGACATGGGCTGCGAGACCTGCCACATCACGCACAAGACCGGCGAAGCCGGCAAAGCCGAGTTCGACTTTCATCTGACCAAGGCGCCGCCTGCGCTGTGCATAGACTGTCACGATCCCAAGGATGCGAACCTGGGGAAAGCGCACCAGAACCAGCCCTTCGAGCAGGCCAACTGCGTGAGCTGTCACGATCCTCACGAATCCACCGCTCCCAAGCTGCTGGCGAAATTCACCCATCCGCCCTTCGCCGAGAAGCAGTGCGATGTCTGCCATGCGCCCGCCAAGGATGGAAAAGTGGTGCTGACGCAGACCGACGTCAAAGCCCTGTGCGTGACTTGCCACGACGACAAAGCCAAGCTGATCGAAACCGCCAAAGTGCAGCATCCGGGGGCAGCGGGCGACTGCACCGATTGCCACAGTCCGCACGCCAGCCGGCAGCCGGGTCTTCCCAAAACCAACGCGGTCGATATCTGCCTGGCATGCCACAGCGATATCGCCGACTTGGCGAAGAAGCCGTACCACCACAAGCCCGCTTTCACTCAGGGTTGCGCCACTTGCCACCAGCCGCATGGCGGAGAGCACGAGCACCTGCTGCGCGCCAAGACGACAAACGCTCTTTGCCTGGAATGCCACGGACCAGATCGAGAGCCCAAGAAGCTGGAAGCGGAGCACTTGCTGACAATTTTCAACGGCAGCGTGCGGCTGCCTGACGACTATTTCACGAAAAACAAAGTTGTAGCTCTGCCGCTGAAGTATGGCATGGGGCATCCCGTAGCGGGACACCCGGTTTCCGATCTGATGGATCCGTCGACTCCCGGCAAAGTGATAACTCCAATGAACTGCCTGACCTGCCACCAGCCGCACTCTTCGGCTCAGCCCAATCTGCTGGTGAAAGATCAGGCGAACAACATGGCATTCTGCTCCACGTGCCACAAGGATATGAAGACGCGATAGCTCACGGTATAAGGAATTAGGAAGGTGACTGCGATGTTCACAAATCGGCCAATCCTGAATCGTAGCTGCCAGCGCTTACTGGTGTTGCTGGTTGTATTGAGCGTAGGACTGGGATCGCCAGTCTCGCTGTTCGGCGGGAAGAAAAAGAAGACCGAAGCTGCGCCTAAAGCGCCGCCAGTCATTGACTATTCCAATATTGTCTGGCCGAACCCTCCGGCCATCGCCCGCATCAAGTACCAGGCGTTCTTCGCGGCTGAGAAACTTTCGCAGGTAGACACCCCCAAGACCAAGAAACAAAACTGGATGGACCGCCTGGCCGGCACGCAGCCAGAGGCGGAAAGCGGGAAGGTTCTGTTCCAATTGGCAGAGCCTTACGGCATGGCCGTCGATTCCAAGGGCAACCTCTACGTCGCCGACCAGAAGGTAGGCGCCATTTTCATCTTCGACACCCAGACGCGCGAACTCCAACTTATCAAGAATAAGGTACAGGCCCACTTCGTCCGGATTATCGGTCTTGCCATGGACGATAACGACCGGCTGTTTGTGTCGGATCCCGGTCTGAACCATGTGCTGGTATTAAACGCGCAACACAAGGCGGAAGACGTGATCACCGACGGTCTGGTGAGTCCTGGTGGCCTCGCCGTTGATACCCAGAACCGCGTTCTCTATGTCGCCGACGTCGAACAGGACCAGGTTCTGGTTTACGACGCCGACACCCTGAAGCTGCTGCGCAGGATCGGGACCGGCGGTCAGAAACACGCGCTCACCACACCCGGGGATTTCGCGCGGCCGGGCGGAGTGGCGGTCGACAACGCAGGCAATCTCTATGTTGCCGACACCCTCAACATTCGGGTCGAGATCTTCGTGGGCGACGTAAAATTCATCCGCACCTCCGGCAACGCCGGCGACGGGCCGGTATATTTCTCCCGGCCCAAGGGTGTTGCCATTGATGGCGATGGCCACATCTGGGTGGTGGACGGGATGGAGGACCGGGTACAGGTTTTCGATCAAGAGGCGCAGTTGCTCATCACTTTTGGCGGCCACGGGCTTCTTCCGGGGATGTTTCAAGGCATCGTAGGCATCACCATCGACAAAAAGAATCGCGTCTTCACCTCGGAGATTTTCCCTGGCCGAGTGCAGCAGTTCCAGTACGTGACCGACGCTGAGGCGGATCAGTTGCGCAAGGAAAAAGAGGCGCTGCGGGAGAAGAAGGCTGGCGCATCCGACTCCGACAAGGAGTCCGCCCCGGCAACGAGTCCGCCCCGGCAACGAGTCCGGTTCCCCCAACACAAGCAACAGCTCCGCACACTAAGTAGGGAGCGACCTAGTCCAGTAACCTATAGCGCCGGCGTTCCGCTGGCGGTCGCGGGGGGCATCCTTGCCCTCGCCGCGTGCAGCGGCTTTACTTCATCTCCTCTCTGTTGCATTTTTCAACACTGCTTCTCAAGACCAGCTTCCCCGTGCGGCATTCATTCGCAGTTCACTGCGGAATTTGACCAACCGGGCGCGAAGGGCTGGTTCTTTTCCCCCAGTCGGACGATTCCTCGGCTTGAACCGGAGCCGGACCAAGAACGATCTAAAGCACTAGCAGTAATAGGTTTACAGCGATCCGCGAACGTCGAGGCTGCCCGCCTATCTTCGGTTGGGCAGTTGCATAACTTAGAAGTGGGGGTGGCTACGAAGTGAGCAGCCCGGGCCTGAGCCTCCGCAAGATCTGCAACGGTTGCAACTAATACAGGAGGTTTTACGGTAATGAGAAAAGTAATCGTACTCATCCTTTTCATTCTGGCCGTGTCGGGACTGATGATGGCGCAAAACTGGTCGTCAACAGTGGACGTACTCGGCGCACACAACAATCAAGGCCGCGGCTGCGCGGGCTGCCATGCTCCACACAGCGGCTCATTCGGTTCCGGTCACGGCGGCGCGGCCGATGCCGGCAGCTATGCATTGTGGGGGCAGGATGCCAGCCCACTCTATAACCAGACGATCGCGTTCGGTGATGGTGGCGCCTTCACGGAAGTGCTGCCCGGCAGCATTACCAGCGGGAGCGAAGAAGTTGGTGGCATCCTGCTCTGCCTCAGCTGCCACGACGGCAACCTCACGCCTTCGAACATGATGACCAAGCAGTCGTATGAACAAACCATTGGCCTATTGACCAATACCGCATACGGCAGCAAGCCGATTCCGACGCTGCTGGGCAACGACGGGACCACGGCTGGCAACTACACCAACGATCACCCGGTGGGCATCAATGCCAACATCCGCTCCGGGAACGGCCTGGTTTGGGGTACAAGCTCCTTTACCGTGACCCCAGGCAGTCCCTATGCGCAGTTTGTAGCCAACTACGGTTGGCCGGCTCTGGCACCGGGCAAATACTCCAACCCCTACGGCGTCAACGCCGCAGGCAAACCTTACGTGTTGTGCACGACCTGCCACAACCAGCACGTGATGACGGTCTACGCGTCCAGCGCGGCGAGCCCGATCGCGAACGATGGCGGCGGCAAATACTATGCCACCTACTTCTTCGTGAACGGACCCTACAACCCGAACCTTCAGACCTATTCCAGCACGCAGGCGCCCTCGACGACACAGTTCTGCCGTCAGTGCCACTTTGGCGAGGCCAACGAAGCCAACAACACCAACACCATTACGACCGTGTTCCAGTAAGCATCGTTTGAACCCTCGGGGAGAGAATTTCTCTCCCCTTTTTTCTGAGCCGGTGAGCGAGGAATTTATGAAATACAAACTCTCAGCCTGCATCCTGCTAGCGACCGCACTCGCCGCCACGGCCCAGGTTGCTTCGCATGCCCCGACAGGAGTGGCGCTTTCGGCCGCAGCGCCGGCAGCACCCGCGCAGCTCAGCGACAAGCCCGTGGCACGGGTCAACGGAGCGGTGCTGACCGACCGCGACCTGCTGCGCGAGATGTACGCGATTTTTCCCTACGCCAAACAGCACAATGGATTCCCCAAGGCGCAGGAAGCCGCCATTCGCCAGGGCGCGCTAGAGATGATCATCTTCGAAGAGCTCGTGTACCAGGAAGCCAGCCGCCGAAAGCTGGTGATTTCTACAGGTCGCCTCAGCCGCGCCGAGGCCGAGTTTCGCAAGCAGTTTCACAGTCCGGATGAGTATGGGCAATACCTGCAGACAGAGATGCATGGTTCACGGCAGGCCCTGCGCCAGCAGATACAACGTTCGCTCCTCATTGAGGAAGTGCTGAAAACCGAAGTGGAAGACAAATCCGCGGTAACGGCGGCTGAGGTCAAAGCCTATTACGACAAGAACCCGGCACGCTTCCAGACACCCGAGTCTTTCAGCATACAAAGCATTTCGTTCCTTCCTCCTCGCAATGCCAAAGAGGACGTCGTGAAAGAAGGCCGCAAACGTGCGGAAGACGCGCTGCGCCAGGCCCAGGCCACGAAGAGCTATCAGGAATTCGGGCTGCTGGCGGAAAAACTCTCCGAGGATGACTTCCGCGTCAACATGGGCGACCACAAAGCCGTAGGCCGCGATAAGCTGCCCCCACAGATCGTCGCGGTTGCGCTGGCCATGCAGATGGGACAAGTCAGCGGCATCATCCCGATCGAGAACGCGTTTACAATCTTCCGGCTGAATGCCCACACTCCGGCGGGGAAACAAAACTTCTCTGAAGTCCAGGCCGACCTGCAAACGGAATTGCAGAAGATCAAATACGAACGGCTGCGCTCCAATCTCGCGAAGCGGCTGCGCGCCAAAGCCAAGATTGAACTGTGAAGGCAATGCTCAGAGACGGTGCCCAGTGAAATCCCTGGGAAACGCTGGCTGCTGACCAATAGCGACTGACCGCTTTCTTTCTTCCTTCCTGACGCAATTTCAGCATTGAGTAATTCAACTCGACGGGCGGGTGATATGGCGCAGCCGGGCTCGCAAAGCAGATCCTGAACCCGGTTCATACACGCATATCACGTTCTTTTTCAACATCTTAACCCCATCCTTTGGGTTGCCGGGAATGGCAAGGTTTGTGCCCTCTATGAAGTGTGTCTGGCCAAGCAAAAGAGAGTTCCGAGAGGCGTTTGAAAGGCGCCAGCACCATGAACCGGTTTACACCGAGCGCGTTTACGCCAGTCGTCCTCGGGCTGTTACTTTTGGCGGCAATTCCGCTGGCGTCGGCCCAACAGAAGGTCGGGGACGAGGTTCGCATAAAGGCGGGCGGCCTATTCACCGCGGGGTATCAGGGGAACTACGGAGACGGAGGCGAGATCCAGAACAGCCATGGGCTGGACTTCGGATTTAACGGCGATATCAACGGCAGTTACCACAATCCCAATTTTTTGTCGTTCGATATCGTCCCCTATTTCAATCAGTCGCGGGCTGATTCTAATTATCAATCCCTGACCGGCGCCAGCGGAGTGACGGCGACCGCCAATCTGTTCACGGGCAGCAATTTTCCTGGATCGATCAGCTATCGTAACGACTACAACAGCACTGGTACTTTCGGGCTTAACGGTCAGCCCAATTTCACCACGCACGGCCACGGGCAGGGTTTCGGCGTTGGCTGGAGCGCACTGCTTCCGGGCTTACCCACGCTTTCGGCCAGTTACTCGCAGGGCAGCGGATCGGGCACGGTGTACGGCACCGACCAGCAGAGCGGTTCCGACACGAAGCTGTTCAATGTGCGGTCTACTTACGCAGTCGAGGGTTTTCGCATGAACGGGTACTTCGATCACAACACGCTTCATTCCGTTCTCCCGGAATTCCTGGCGGGCGCGCAGGAGTCGGTATCGGACACCAGCGGCCACGACTTCGGCTTTGGCGCCAACCGCAACCTGCCGCTCAACGGCTCGTTCTATGCCAACTACAGCCGCTCGGAGGCATCCACCGATTTCCTGGGAGCGCAGGATAGCACTTCCAGCTATACCACCAGCACCGAGACTGCCGGCGCCACTTTCCACCCGCTGCAAAAGTTGAGTCTGACGACGAATGAGAGCTACACCGATAATCTCTCCGGCTACTTGAGCCAGAATCTGATCAGCAACGGAATTGTGCAGCAGCCACTGAATCTGGGAACGGGCTCGAACTCCCTCACCGTCGGTGGAGGCGCCACCTATCAGTTCACGAATTCTCTGTCCGGGCAGGCGCAGGCTACTTATTACGACCAGCGCTATTTTGACAAGACGTATACCGGCACCTACATCAGCGGCACGGTTTACTATGCGCGCAGACTCTGGGACCTGTTCAGCTTCTCCGGGGGTGTGGTGGAGAGCTCCGATGGCCAGGGCAACAACTCAGTGGGTCTGATCGGCAACATCAATTACTTTCACCGGATCAAAGGCTGGGAGACTTCAGGATCATTCAGCTACGCCCAGAACGTGCAATCGATCTTAATCACTTACACGACCTCTTACTACAACTACGACGCCCGTCTGCATCGGCGATTAGGACACGGCGTGGCCTGGGTCGGAGCTTTCAGTGGCAGCCGCAGCGGCTTGACCAACCAGCCGGGCAGCGAGAACCACAGCGAAAGCTATTCCAGTTCGTTCAGTTCGCGGCGGTTTACCGTTACCGGCAACTACACGAAGTCAAGCGGAGAGTCGATTCTCACCAACAACGGGCTGATCACCATTCCGCCGACACCTGGAGTGCCGGTCGGCAACCTGGTCCTGTACGGTGGAGATGGGTACGGCGGCGGGATAGCGGCGTCGCCTGTGCGGCGGCTTACCATTTCTGGAACGTTCAGCCGAGCCCTTAGCAATACGGTCAGCGGCGCGACGGATTCGCGCAATAACACGGAGATTTTCAACGCTCAGGTACAGTACCATTTCAGACGGATCGGCTTGCTGTCCGGTTTTACCAGGTTCACTCAGGGCATCAGCGCGAGTGGCGCTCCGCCGGGAACCGCGAATTCGTACTTCATTGGAGTGTCAAGATGGTTCGACTTCTTCTGAGGGAACGGCACTGGCGGCGATTGCGGAGAGCTTTAGCTGCCGCAGGCATTGTGATGGCGCTGGGCTTGCCGGCCGGAGCCGCTAATCCGCCGAAGACCACTACTCGCCAGCCCGCTCCTCCGGATTTGTTGCTCGATGGCGGCCGGAAGCTCACGTTTGAGCGGAGCTTCAGCGTGGAACGCGAGGTGAAGCCCAAACGAGGCTTCTGGACTCGCGTGGTCGATATAGTTGCGGGCGAACCCGATTTCCGTTTTCTGGTCAATCCCTACAGCATCGCGACAGATTCCCACGGACGCGTTATCGTAACCGACCCGGGAGCTGACGGGATCCACATCTTTGACTTCGTCGAAAAGAAATACAAGTTTCTTTCCCGCAAAGACAGCGGCAAGGATCCGATGCTGTCGCCGCAGTGTGTCGCGGTGGATGCGCAGGACAACATTTACGTGACTGATTCGCAAGCCGGCAAGGTTTTCGTGTTTGACCCCGGCGGCAAGTTCCGGAGGATGATCGGCAGCCTGAAAGGCGGAGAAGGATTTTTCAAGCGTCCCACGGGAATCGCGGTGGACTCCGCGGCCCAGCGCATTTACATCACGGACACACTACGCAACAAGATTTATGTGATGGACATGCAGGGCAGCGTGCTGGCGACGATGGGGAAGAAGGGCACGGGAGAAGGCGAATTCAACTATCCGACGGAGTTGCGGCTGAGCGGCGAGGAGTTGTTCGTGGTGGACGCCATGAACTTTCGGGTGCAGGTTCTCGACCGGTCCGGCGGTTTTCATTACGCCATCGGAAAGCTGGGAGACGGTGCGGGAGGTATGTTCCGTCCGAAAGGAATCAGCTTCGATTCCGAAGGACATCTTTACGTGGTCGACGGCCTCTGGGGCATAGTGCAGGCGTTCGACCGGCAAGGCCGGCTTCTGTATTACTTTGGCCAGCGGGGAACCGGCCCTGGACAGTTTCAACTGCCCACCGGCCTCGAAATCGATGGCAACGATCGCATCTACGTCGTGGATTCCTTCAATCACCGCATCGAAGTGTTTCACTACTACGCGGCGGCGAAACCGGCCGGGGGGAAGCCATGAGGCGGTTCGCCATGAGATGCATCCTGGGATCGCTGGGCGCCCTGGTCTTGGCTCAAAGCGTCGTCACCGCACAGGTGCCCGGAGATGTCATGGGCATGCACAATCTGACACCTTCCAGTGGAGCATCGGTCTACTCGCAGGGATCCCTGGGCTGTACCTTCTGCCACGCTCCGCATAGTGGGTTGGGAGCGAACACTCCGCTGTGGAATCAGACGCTCTCGAAGGCGACCTACACTCCGTACACGAGCACGACCTACGTGGAGCAGGGAAACACTCAGCCGACTCTTGGGGTGACCAGCAGCTTATGCCTGAGCTGCCATGACGGGACCGTAGCCGTGGGACAGTCGGCGGCATATGGCACGCTGCCGGTCACGGGATCGATGAACAGCGTGGATAGTTTTGGCACGAACCTGAGTGGATCGCATCCCTTCAGTCTGGTTATACCGATGAAGGACGCGTCCAACCTTGTGGCCTCATTGGTTTCGCAGGGCAAGACAGCCGACCCAACCGGCTCGGTGAAACTGATCAGCGGGAACATCGAATGCACAAGTTGTCACAACCCACACGTGCAGGGCACGGATAAAATCGCGCAGAATTTTCTGGTCCGCGACAGTTCCAGCGGCCAGATGTGTCTCGCGTGTCACGATCCTAACCGGGTGCTTCAAGGACAGCCGAACCCGCTGGCGGGCTGGAGCAACAGCATTCATCAAACCGCAACCAACCAGACTTCGCCGGATGCGCACGTGGGTTCATACGGAACGGTCGCTCTCAATGCCTGCACTTCCTGCCACATGTCGCACAACGCAACTGCGCCACAGCGTCTACTCAGGCCGGCCTCGCCGCCATCGCCTGGAACGGATTCCGCGACCCAGGATTGCATGACCTGCCACAATGGCGGATCTCTGGTGTCGCCGGTGGCGCCGAACATCATGGCTGAGATCGCCAAAACCGGCCATCCCATGCCGGCAGGGAACAATTTTCATGACGCCGCGGAAACTGCCGTGCTGAACAACAATCGTCACGCCACCTGCGTGGACTGTCACAGCCCTCACGGGTCCAACCAGGTGGCCGCGTTTTCCGTACCCCCCGCGATTCGTCCTTCGCAGGCGAACGTAACCGGGATCAGCTCCAGCGACGGGACAAGCATTCTGATTCCCGCCGTCAACCAGTTTGAAAACTGCCTGCGTTGTCATGGCACGAGTGTAGGAAAACAGAGATTGTTGATTTATGGATACGCACCCACCAGACTAGTTTCGGCACCGGACCCGCTGAATGTAATCCCCGAGTTCGGCGCGACTGCCACCTCGAGCCATCCTGTAGCGCATGACGGAATGAGCCCGCTGCCGCAGCCCAGCCTGCTCACCAACATACTGAATCAGAATGGCACGGCAGGGCGGCTGATGGGGGTCCGGATTTTCTGCACCGATTGCCATAACAGCGACGACAATCGCGAATTTGGCGGGACAGGGCCGAATGGTCCGCACGGTTCGGTCAACTCGCACATCCTCGAACACAACTACCAGTTCAGCCAGGCTGCGGTGCCTGGCGGGGTGGTGACGAACCTGTTTCCGAATCCAGACGTTAGCCTTAACGGGCCGTATGGCATGTGCGCGAAGTGCCACAATATGAGCAGCATCATGGCGAACGCCAGCTTTACCGGGCACGGCAACCACGTCTCGCAGGACGGTTTTTCCTGTTCGGTGTGCCATACCGCGCATGGCATGGGTTCGGTTTCGGCGAGCGTTTCCGGCGAACGCCTGGTGAATTTTGACGCCAACGTGGTGGGGCAAAACAACGGGGCTCCGGTTTCTTACAACCGCACGGGCAACACTTGCGTCTTGACGTGCCACCAGGTTGCCCATAACCCCGATGGCACGGTCGGTAACTCGCGCAGGCCCATCAAAGGGATAAGAACGAAGTAAGGAACGCTTGGCGATTGCGATGCATTTGATCTACGGGGAATTGCGGGGTTCGCTGGAAATTCAATCTGAGGACGCGCAAACAGGAGCGGAGAAATGGAATGCGCGTGGCAGGCTATTCAGCTCTCGCAAAGCCGGCTGCTATCTGGATGCTTTTTGCCGATCGACGAGAGCGTCGGTGTCTAACTGTGCCTTGGTTTCGCGAGACTCCAAATCCGTCTGGCGACGATGGGTGGCCTCGGCGGGATCCGTTCCAGCCTTGAGTTCAGTCTTCTCGATGAAGTAGCGCCAGCCTTCGTGGCGGTCAGCCGAGCCTTGGCCTTCTTCGAACTTCTTCTGTGCCATTTCGGCGTTCTGCTTGCCTTTGATGACTTCGACTACGCCGGCGGACTGATAAGTTCGAACGTTATGGCGGATAATGGCATAGACGGTGACGGCTTCTTCGCGTGTCAGAGAGGCTCCGTTCGGGGGATGGTTCAAAAGCATTCCTAGCACTTTCCGCACCCTGAGCGTGCGGCGCGCAATTTGCCGGTCATCACTCTTGACCGTTGTCTCTTGTCTTGATGGCGTTCGCGGGGAGTCGCGATGGGCTGCAAGAATCGGCCAATAAGCAAACGAAAGGCGACCTCCGTAGAAATCGCCATTCGTGGAAGTTACAGGCCTACAGCGCCTGGACGTTTTCGGCTTGCCAGCCCTTGGGCCC
>VFSW01005450.1_pt1 | contig 18802 bp, 35 predicted proteins | sample 5358111 | NCBI WGS metagenome assembly VFSW01 (sample SAMN11554181, study PRJNA540505) | mine drainage metagenome | isolation source: sediment from site ElyBrook_90M | place: USA: Ely Copper Mine, Vershire, VT | collected 2017 | reverse complement strand
GGTAGACGTTTTGCGGGCTGAACCGAATAAGGAATTGCGTATTCCACGGATCGATAATATCCGTGAATGATCCATCGCTGATATCGTACCGCACCTGCAAGATGTCGTGCGCCGCGCCTGCGCGTCCAATGCGGAACATGGCCTCGTTATTGTTACTCGTTCCCGCACCCGCTTGCGCGGGCAGATTGATGAGCGCGTCGCCCCCTTTGAGGTTCGTGACGGCGCCGCTATTCGGTGGCTGAGGCGCCCACGTGAACGGCACCGTGGCCACGTCGGTTGTCGGCGCAGCTTGCGAGACGAGCGGTCCTGTATCGCCTGCGAGCCAACGTTCCTCGTTCGGCGTGACGAGGATAGGCGACGTTCCGCTGATAGCGCCCACCTTATTCGCACTAGGAGGCCCCGTAACATCCCCTCCAAGCGCGCCTCCGCTTATGGAAGATCCGTATACAATCTTCCCTTGTCCACCGATTCCAACCTTTGGAGATATTCTCCCGCCCAACATGCCTGCAAGGAAGGCAAGTACGACAACCCCAAGAGCCTTATATATCGTCGATTTCATGTAAATACTCCCGAAATGTCGTGGTCGTCCGCAGTTGCAGCTGCAAATGCGCCCGTCCTACTTGTAGAGATTGCAATGAGAATTCCCACGCTCAGGAAAACTCCGAATTGCGAAAAGAAACCCTCGTCCAGAATGACGGCGCCTCCCCCGGCGGGGATAGGGACGTAGGAAAGAATCAAGTTTGCTATATTGGGTACCCCATTGGCTGCGTTGAATACGCCCAAGTATCGGATATTGGCGTTTCTGTTACAAGCGAAAACACTTCTAATGATGCCCGCCGACGCTTTCGCTTGAACGAGGTAATTTGGAAGGTTCGTAGTACCGAATTGAGTAGCGGCCGAAGAAGCTGCAATTGGTGGAACGGAAGACGTAACGGCAAGCGACTGCTTTACCGAAAGCGTTGCGTTGACATTGATCGAAGTCCCGGCGCCCGTAACCGTCCACGTGACGAGAACCGTCCCTGTAGTAGTAGCATGCAATGAAAGCTGTTGAACGCCTACGCCAGTTAGAGCGGCTCCCGTAACAGCCGTTCCGATTGGAGTAATACCGTCTACCGGGTCCACTTCCTGTATTTCGTAGACAATGCTAGGAGCAGCGCCAGCGACAGCCTTTACGTTGATTGATAAATCTACCTCTTTCGTTCCAATGTTTGTAAAGACGCTTACGCCGCTGGCAACGACTGCAACGGCTGTGGAATGTAATACCGTTTGAGACTGCTCTACTACGATCATTGGATAACTCCAAAGTTCTTTTGATGGTATATCTTGCGGTTATATGTGCCGGGATCGCCAATGAAACAGCACATACCGGAAGGACAGCCTACCGAATTAGGCTCCCCTCCGCATGTATCGCCGATATCGCAACATCCGTGTTGCGTAATGCAGACTATGCCGTCTACTCCGCACGGATATCCTGGGGCCACGGATGGCAATGGCTTGTTAGCAATGCAGCCCCCAAGTACGATTGCGGTTATCCAAGGCGCCTTCATCGAATGCCTCTTTCGGATGACCTTCGATTGTTCGGTCGCCTAGGGTTCCCTTCGCAAGCTACCGAGTGAACGCTCGTCGGATTGTATGTTTTCGTAATCTGATACCCCAATCCGCTGCCCAGCGTAAGAGGCTTCAGAGCATCCCTCACGTTCCCCGTCTTTGCCATGTAGGAATATGGGCCTTTTCGGTTGGGAACGTAGTAGGACCGAAGCGCAAAGTTACTGACCCAAATCGAACCAATCTGGTAGGATTGTGACTCGAACGGATCGCACGGCTCGAATGCAACTTCGTTTCCGTTCCCATCGTCGCACCACATGTTGGTCCCTTCGTCGGCGGCAGTCTCGATACACTCGTGCGAGGCTGCTACTGTAAGGGAGTTTCCGCTTGAGTTTACGGAATCGGACAGGGATATACCGTCGAACAGAAGTGGCATGCCATTTCCGTCTACCGTGTGCAGCGCGATGGCACCCGGCGCATCCGCGAGCGCGGGGAGAAACGCGAATGGGTATTCGCCTTCTTCCAACTGAGTGACGTTATCGATTCTCCTTGCAGAGTAGTTTCCGCCGTACTCGGAAGAGAAATCGCGATTCAACTGAATTGTAATTGCGCTCGCGAGGTCATCTAACAACTGCGAAGTTAGCTTTGATCCATCGGTACAAGTGGTGCCATTGGTCATATCTACAAGAGCGAAGCGCATCTACTTGCTCGGAGGGATAACGAATCCCTCTCTAACTTCGGCGGCCTTGTGCGCGTCAATCACCTTGATAACATCTTCCAGGCTCACGGCTCCGCAATCCTTGAGAATCTGAGGAGGAGGCTCGTTGGAATGATTGAGAATGCAAATGGTGACGTCAATTCCACCTTCGACTGTGCTCTTCACTTGGCTTGGCGTCAGACACGAAATCATGACGAACAGATACACTGGCGACGCGCAAGCAAGTGTAATAACGATCTTTTTCATTGGAATTCCTCCGTCAATCTGTTGATTATTCCGGCCCGTTTGCCAACCTTTTTTAGAGCTCTGTCGCAATGACCGCTCGCAAGCGCTGCCATTCTAGTATCTTCTGAATTGTGGGAGCATGCCGCAACGGAATTACTCCTTGCGGCAGACCAATATGCCAATTGATGGGCCGCGTCCATTCCCGCAAAGGGGATTTGCCATGCTCCAAATGACCAGTGCGTACGCTTTTTATCACCGATAGCATCCAAGTCGAATCCGCTTTCATAGGCTGCATATACTGCGTCTTCGATTGCTTCATGTACGTTCTTTGCTTGTTCTGTAATAACTTTGGAGATTGTTTTTACGTCCTTCCCAAGCTCATAACCTCCAATGACCGGCTTGTCTGTATAAAGAGAAGCTTCTGAAGGAATATGCTTGATTGCATCCAACAGCCTCTCCTGCGTTATCGCGGGCTGAAGGGCGACGTATACTTGTGCGAATAGGAAAATCATGAGGTCTTATCGATATATTTCTTTGCTGCAAGAGTACCGCATGCAGCCAATAGAATTCCGCTCCAAATAGGAGCACCGAAAACAAGCGCGCCAAAGCCGAGTGTGGCGCCAAATGACAGGCTCGCTATGCTCGATTTATCTTTCATAAAGATCCTTTGAAGTAGGCGTATCTGTCGAGGATATTTCGTCCACGCGATCCAACGGGACACTCCATTGTCCCTGGAAAATAGGACGACAGCACCCGCAACGGTTGCACCACAATACGTTTGAATGAATCATAATATGCCAATGTGCGGAACTGCATAGGCAAGTCTGAGATTGAACGGTATTAGACATGCCTTTTGACTTCTCTTGATCCCAACCATCCGAAGATTGCGCCTGCAACTGCCCCGACTGGGCCTGCAACGAAAAAGCCCGCAGTTGCTCCCCCTAACGTGCCCACAATCTCTAAAGGTTTGCCTGTACTCTTGATAACTTCGCCTTCGAAAGTCTGACGTGTGTTTATGCTTGAAACAGGCTTTCCCAAATAGGCTGCAACCTTCCCCTTGAGAACAGGTTGACGAATCTGCGAAGGTAGAATTTTTCTTTGCGTTTTTGCGAGGATCACAACCGGATGCAGTGCGATCGCTTCTGTAGTTTGAGGTTTCGCATGCACGTCCCAATGCATGCCCACTGGCAACTGAAGCATCTTATCAAAGATTCTTCCGCTATTGGTTGCTACGGTCCAGGCGTTCCGATATCCTTCGCTCGCAATTACCTTTGGTAGAGAGCCCATATCAGAGAAGTGCTCACAATCCTTGATAAGCGCTTCTATAGGGCTTCCACCAATGACAAGCGCCGTCATTGTATGAATACCTTCAAAGTTCATTGAATCCATAAGCTCAATGGTACTTCCTTTGCCTTCTTGTATACGTTTCCAGACACGTTCAAACATGGCTTGGCTTTCTGGCAATCATTGTCCCGACCCATCCGAAGACTCCACCCGCAATGGCTCCTACAGGCCCCGCAATGGCAAGTCCTGCCGCTGCACCGCCCGCGGCTCCCCCTATCTCCCACCAATTCTTTTTGATATGAGTGACAACCGTTGCTTTGAGAGTTTGCGTTGCAAGCGACGGGGTAGCAACATGCGCTGCAATGAGCGGATGAACCGAGGCGATCGCCGTCAACCGTTGCGTAGGCGCCAGCGTAGAAACATCAATTGCGCCGTTGACGTAGGCTGCACCCGGTGGTGGCACGAGCCCAACGACACTTACCTTACCGAAATTCGTTGCAGCATTGAATATATTGATTTTCTGTAGCGCCGAAAGGCCTGGAATCTGCAAATCGGCAATTGCGGCGCCCAGCGGGTCTTGCCCAAGCGCGAGCGCGTTGAGCACCGAAGGGGCATAAGGGATCGAGCCTGCAAGCGATGCCGCAAGAGCCGAACCAGCTACAGTCAGGTTGCCAACCCCAAGGTTCTTTACGACACTGTTAACCTTATCAATGCTGTCTTGAATTTCAGGTGAGAAGCCGATGGCTGTACTTGCACTCCCTGCAATTCCCGCGAGCTTCTGTTCTAGGTTTGAACCAGGAGCCGAATTGTACGTGAGATTGGCTACGACATCGACACCGGAAACAATCTGAGTTCCCAACTGCGGGTCGCCTATTACGGCTCCTCCTATCGTGCCACCAACCATCGCCACGATCTTGGCTACAGGCCCGATGTTGTGTAGGAAGGTTCCGACCCCCGAAAGGTCGACGTTGACGTTAATGCCGCCATGTCCGGTAAATCCGTATGTATTGCTACTCCAATAAGGCTTAGTCTGCCCGCCTATGTTTTGGTACATAACGAGATTGCCATCATCCTGCAAGGCAAGCCATCCGCCTGGATGACCATTGGTGTTCGACGCCCATGCAGGATGCCCTTGCGATGACAGGCCCACCAAATTCCCGTCACTCTGCATAACCAAGACTTGACAATCTCGATTGTTCGTTTTGGTACTCCACATAGGTTTCCCAAGGCCAGGACTTCGATGGTCAAGCAATACGATGTTTCCGTCCGATTGAAAATCAAGCGTAGCAAGCCCTTTAGAACTCCGAAGTTGCGACTTGATAAGAAGCTTTCCGCCTGGAATCAATCCAGCCGGAGCGGTCGGAGCCTTGATCGTATTAGAAACGACTTCTTGTGCAATCTGTGCTCTCGTATCGGCATCGATGGCCTGTTGCCTATCCGCTGGCGGAAGGTACGCAAGCCACGCTGCCCATTGCGCGTCAGTAATCGTCTTTCCAAAGAGCTTATGTGACATGGTAACTCCACAGTTACTTGACGGTTACTGTAACGTCCCTTAGCCGCTTCTTTTTCAAGACGTTTTGAAGAATAACGATCATCCCTCTTAGCGTTTCTTCCGGCAGGGATTCGGCAAGTTCTTCTATGAATGTGCTTCCTCCCTGCCGGACGCCTTTACGCAAGGCGTCGCGAAGATACGCTTGTATGAAATCAGCGTTCACCGTATCGCTCTCCCGATGGTACCGCCGCGCGAATGAATAAGCCTAATCAGTTTCCCTACTCTCTTTTCTAGAACCTTCAAAGGTATCTGATTGCTCTTCTTGCTCTTATTGCTCTTCTTGCTCTTCTTACTCTTCTTTGCAGTCATAGCTTCCTCCGTTTACGATTGGCTCAAGGCAAGCGCCAATGCTGCCCTTGTCTTAGGCCCCGCTACGCCGTCGGCAACGAGACCATGATGGATCTGAAATGCTTTCGTCGCTGCAATGCTCCTAGGCCCAAATTGGCCGTCTTCCGTAAGCGCTGGACTCGCCCCTAGGAGGTTCAAACCGTGCTGAATTTCCTTTGGCGTATTGAGCGGAAACGGAAAGAAGATTGACGTATCCGTAGCAGTCTGCACGTCAACCAGCGCACCAATATGACTCGACGTACCGGCGGTTCCGCCGATTGCCGATTGCAGCGCGTTTTTCAGCGATTGATCCGCAAGGCCGGTAATGGCAAGCCCGTCGGCAGCCTGAAATGCGCGGATTGCAGCCTTGCTTGCAGGCCCGATATTCCCATCGATTGCAAGCGGTGGGTTCGCATATCCGAGCGTATTGAGCGCGTTTTGAATGTCTTGTGACGTTTGAACCGCAAGGCTTGCAGCGCCGGAATCTGTGATAAGTGTAGGGCCTAGTACTAAGGTTCCTGGGTCGGAGGATTCAACGACGGCTTTGGGCGCATAGTTCGCGCCCGTCCCTGTATTCGTTGGAGGGATAGGGACTTCCGTTTGACCGCTTACAGCGGGAGCAGAAGTTACCGGAACGACAACCTGAACGGGAAGGCCGGAAGAACTTGACGCCCTCATTGATTGAAGCACGACAGGCTTCTTTCGGAACATGGCATATCCAAGTGCCGTTACCGCCGCGACCGCTGGAATGATGATACCGATCATTTGGAATGCTCCCGTGTACCTTTGGAGTTACTTTTTATCTTTTACGAGCTTCACAATTGAAGCTCCTCCACCAGCGTCTTCGCGTGGATCGGAAGACGTAGGAGGAAGTTGCTTGACTGATTGCGCTTCAATTTTGCGCCGTTCTTTGATTTCGCCGAGACGAATCATGAGAGGGCCTTGTAGCTCTTTCGGCAGAACTCCGGCAGAAAATAGTTGCTCGACCGCCTTAGGATCTATCTTGTCCGCAATCAGCTCTATAAGAGCAGTATCCGCCGTGCCCTGCGGGAATATCTCTCTTCCAGAAACCGTATTGAGCAATGCAGGCCCAAAGCGCATGAGTAGCTCACGCTCTTTCGTAGAGCGCTCAAATTCTAGTTGCTTCATTTGGTGTTCTGCCGCACGGTCCATATCTTTCATGAGCATTTCACGTATGATTACGAAACCGTCGGTAACTTCTTTTTCAAGGTCTTGAATGCGAACATTGCTTGCGGTTTCGCGCTGCAAAGATACTTGGTACATGGTCTTTACATAAGTATCCAATTGATCGTACGCACGCTCGGCATGCTTCATTGCTTGCGCTATCAATCCGGGTCCGTCCGGGGTTTCGCGTACGCCACGGGACGCGCCGCCAGAATGGATCTCGCCGTCCATTGTTGAGAACGGATGAAACGCCTGCGGTTCGCTCTTGTTTTTTCCGTAGAATGCAAGAATCTCGAAATGCTGAAGTCCGCCCGAATCTTGTGAGTGCGCTTCCGCCTTTCCCTGGAAACGTGCCGCAATTGTAGCGGGGTCGTGCGTTTTGCCTTCTAGCAGTAACGAGTCAATCTCTTTGCTGCCTCCCACGTCCGGCTTATACACAAGGGACATGGCTGTACACACGGAGTCTTTTTCGCTGTCAGACAGCGCCTCCCTAACCCAAGATTCGAGCGTCTTATATTTTTTCACGAAGTACCTTTGGAGATATTTTCAAGCTTCTGAGATCTGACGCTTTGACCCGTAAGCAATCTCTTGAATGCGTCTAGCATCGAAGGCAAATCAAAACCTGCTTTCACGAGAATTGCGAGAACCGCATGACACCTAGGATACCTGTCAAGCCAATTGTAAAACAGGCTTATGACACCGGTAATCATTGGCCAGAAGAATACGATGATCATTGCGTGCGTCTGGCAGTATCCGATTACCGAAGTCAATTCATTCACCATGTTATAAATTATAGCAGACTCTACAGTAAAAGTCAATGGTGTAGGGTAGCAATCCAATGACAAGAACCGAGAGTGCCAGCGATTCCAATTGCGATAAGCACGCCTGCCAAGATGGATAGTATCGTGTTTCGCAAATCGGTTTTGAGGTTTTGACGTGCCTGCAAGGATTTGGTCTCTACGTTTTTGAGTCTTGAGAACTCTCTTACTTGCTCTTCCTCCGCAACGATTCTACGGATTTTTTCGTCTGGATCGTCGTTTGGATTCAGGTATGCTTCGATTGCACTTGACTTTACTTTTTCTGCGAAAGGCCCAATGGCGAATGAGCCTGTAATCTCTTCTTGTTCTATATGTTTTTTTGATATGGTACTTACGGCCGCTTCGATGGCCCTTGCGGCGGACGCGGATGCTTCGGCAATAACTCCCGAGGTTTCAAGTATGGTTACTCGTTTTTTTGTGCCGTCATGATCCTTCGAGTTCTGCCGCCAGCGTTCTTCGCATTCCTTTTCATGTTTCGTAAACTCCGAAGTTAGTCTGCTTGTTACGTTGTATAGACTTTCAAGCGTGACCCCTTTACTGCGCGCCTCCGCGTCGCGATCGAGGTACGCCGACAGTAACTCTCGGAGCGGATCGTTATCAGTTATCATTTGACGGCAATCGCAGTAGCAACTATTGGAGCCAATACAGGTACCGCAATGACCGCCAAGACAAGTAACGCAATGATACCTATCGTTGTATAGACACTCGTACTTGCAGTGCCCGCAAGTGCATCAACGGGAGCAAGAGTATTCATTGCGGTCAAATCCGCGTCCGTATTTGCGCGCGGTTGCGGGGCCGGAATTGTAGTAAGAGTACCTCCAGCCGATTGCAAGCGCGCCGCTAGGTCCTGAAGATCGCCTTTGGTAATCTGTCCAGGAACTTGCTTTAGAGCCAACGTAATCTCGCGATAGGGCGGATCCGCGGGCGTATTCGCGTCAGACAACGGAAGATAAGAGGCTACGGATATTGCCGATTCCGCGTCTGCACGGGCAGCGTTGTACCTGTTTTGAAGATCGTTCCAATCATTAGTCCAGTCGATAAATGCGGCCGAATCTTCGTTGACCCATGTAGGAGAAAAGTCGGCATACGATTGTCCAAGGTGCTGCATGGCAAAGTCCTTTGCAGCTACGTAGTCTTTGAGTTCTGCAACGGACATAAGCCCGTCAATCGTCCCGAAACTGGAAACGAAAGATGCGCGCTTGAAGTGTTCTGCCCAATCTACCTTATTGACCATCTTACTTCTCAATCGAAAGAAGAAGGACGAGCGCTCCGAGGCTTGCTCCCATTGTTACCAATGCGGAAGCGCCAAGGCAATAGGCTGCAATTCCGGCAGCGATCCCTGAACCGGACGAAATCAAGAGCGCTTTCTTTGATTTCGTAGATACGACCTTGAATGACGGAATCACGACGTGCGGAACAATTGTCCCTATTCCAAAGTCAGATTGAACTTTAGAGTTTTTCTTGAAGTGACTTTCCCAATTCATGGCAACACCTTTCCCTTGAAGCCCAACGTAGCAAGGATGACCACGGCGCCCCCTACGAACCAGGTTAGCAATCCAATTCCGAGCAACCCGAACCCTGATACCACATTCGGATAGAAAAACGTATTCGGATTTGCGCCCTTAGAGAGTACGGACGCAGCGTTTGCAAACATTTTGCCTTCGGCTTGATCCCTTGGAATAATTCCATGATTGATTGATTCCTCATGGACACTGGCTTGCGATGCCACGTCGGCGGCACCGATGAAATCAGGCTTAGGAGCGTTGACCAGGCTCATGAATTGAGCGCCTAGTTGCCCCCATTCGTGAGCAAACCGTGTTCCCCACGCCCACGATTTGCTGTGAATTGCCATTTGGGCATCGGCGGGCCAATTCACATAATTCTTATACTGATGTTTCAAGTCTTCGTGATTCGCCTTGATTCTATTGAGCATTAGCTTATCAAGGGAAGCCTTGCTAAGACGGATCGTTGTCAATGACGCGCAAGCTGTGCTTTCCACGTCCGGCCAGGCCGATTTTACAGTGTTCCAGGCGTTTGCGATATCTTCTTGCGAAGTAAGAGATCCATCCGGGTTTCTCCATTCAAGAGCCAAAGCCATACCGATTGGATCAATCAAGTTCCCGGTACCTGTCGTCACGTAGCCTTTTGAATCTGTATACATATACGAAAGTCCCTGCCCCTCCCATAATCCGAAAAGCTTTGGCAGCGCCGCAACGACAGAGGCCTTGAGCCCAGGGATAGGAGAGACGCTTGGCACTACGATATTGGAAAACCCTCCGATCTTCATCGAAGCAAGCGTTTGAGGCCCGATTAGCCCGTCTACCGTAAGACCGTGCTGAGCCTGATACGAACGTACGGCAGCCTGTGTAAGCGGTCCCGCGCTTCCGTCAACGGTAAGCGCTGGGCTCCACCCTAGATCGTTCAGCGTCTGTTGAACTTGTTCTATAATAGATTGCGATTCGCCTCCAAACGTAGAGTTACCGCGCTTGCGTTTGGAGGCGTTACGGAATTGCTTTGCCCAATCAATTCGCATGGACGGCTCCATTGGTAACTTCGGAGGTTTTCGGCTCTTCCGGTTTCGGCTCATCCGGTTTCGGCTCTACCTTCGGAGCGTCTCTCAAATTCTTGGCGTGCATGCGCAATGCCTCAGCGGCGCCAGTCGCAGTTTGGGCCTCAAATGCCTTGGCAAGAAGTTCTACCTTTTCTGGATTGTTAGAATTCATCCCCTTGTCGAAGGCGCTCCGTCGAGCGTTTTTTACATCTTCGGATACGTCTCGAAGCGTCGCGCGCTTGCGCAACATAGATGCCTGAATATACAACCCCTCCTTGTCGAATACGGACGCAAGTTTTCTCAATTGTTCCGGGTCAAGGTACTCCAAAGCGTTTATGTATATCTCTTCGCGTTCAGGGGTAAGGTTTCCCTTCTTCCCGGCAGAGTGCCACGCCTTCAGAAGTCCTGCACAAATGGCGAGTTCTAAAAACATCTTCCCTCAATCTACAGAAAGATCGTTACCGATCTTGTCATTGACGAAAAATCCGATAGCACGTCCGACCGCGATTACTCTTGCGCCCCTGTCAGATTGCAATCCGAGTTCTACCGTTGCTTCTAATACCGTATTTGCGTGGCAATAAGAGATTTCGATTTTGCCATTGCGCATGACAGAACAGGCATAGAGAGGTTTCCTCTTTGACCATTCATCCAGAAAAACGTTACGGTGAAAGTCGCATGAGATATTGCCGTCCATGTACTTACAGATAAATGATGGGGACACTTTCCCAAGGCTGCTAATCTTATGTACCCTTGAGTGCAAGATAGAAGGCTTCTGACACTTAGGACAGCACACAAGTGCCAGAACAAAGTCTGCCATGTTTGCGTGGCGCGGAGACCATGTGCCTGACACGCCTGCGATTTCGCTACCTCTAAAGGTAGTACGTAATGGCCATTCCTCGCGACGGAACACCATCGCATCAACCGCAATCGCAGGAGTACGATCTACTATCATCCGTCAATCCCCCAATTCAGGGAGTAGACCATCGTCGTAGTCGTGGAAAAATTCCTAACGACGACAAGAGGCGTATTTGTGGCAAGCCGTACGAATCCAGTATTGACGCATGGATCATAAAACTTATAGAACCCTCCACCGGAGTTTCCTTGTTCGACGACAAGGTTGCCTACCGGGTTTGGCGCCGCAGATAGAGGGGTATCGACAAACGCGGTAACTTCGCAAGCAAAAACTCCCGAGTTTTGAGGGACGACGTAGAAATCCTGATTGCCAGGAGTAAGTATAAGGAGGCCAGAACTATTGAGATTCGTTCCAGATACGTTACTCGTTAGTCCTACCAGCGCTGGCGGAAAGCCGACTACTGGCCTTACGCCCGGAACAAGGTTTGCCAATACCTGATAAGCGTCTCCGCCGGCAATTCCGATACCCGAATAATCAGGAGTAGCGTCTACTACTTGGACGTTGACCGAATTTCCGGCCCCCGAGATAGATACTCCACTGTCCAGACTTATGACTCTTCGAATTGTATTCCCTTGAGCAAACCAAAGTATCACGGCTTGCGGTGCAGCGGGGTTTCCGTTTGCAGGAGGGGTAACCTGGAATTGTAGTGTGTATTGACCTCCACCATCCGCAAACTCGTCAAAGTTTGCGGCAAGAAGCGAAACCGCCTCTGTTCTACGTGTTACAAGGCTTGCGCCCCCTGACCAAGTTCTTCTCGGCATTTTAGCAGCCTATCTCCCATGCGATATCGCTTCCGAGCACACTTACAGGTACATTGCTAAGTCGTGCCAGTTGAATTTTCCGTGCAGTGCCTATGCAGTGTCCAGCGCATAGCACTCCCATCCCCTTTCCGTCTAACTGTTTGATTGCCGAGCCGAGCTTGTCACCTTCGCTGGAAAAAGAATATCCAAAACGGAAAACAGCTTGATTTTGGCCTTGGAAAAAAGAGTCTACAGTCTTAACCTTCGACTTATTCAGCGGCGCACCATTGGCAAGAAGGACGCACGCCGCGTTGATTGCATCTTCGTCGGCATAACTCGGAAGTTTGGTCAAAGCGTCTACAGTATGCTCAATCGGATTGTTATGACGCAGCACACCAAGTGTCTTTGCCACTTCTGATCCGATTGTGCCGCCATGCTTTATAGGCTTTTTCCGAATGTATTCCAGAATGAGCGCGTGAGCAGAAACGGCCTTCGGATCCCCATGCTTTGCATTGCGCCCGACCATATCAAGAATGGCCATTGCGTTCTGTTCACCTGCCCTTGCGCGCTGGACAAGCTCCTTAGCTCCTTGAGCTTGATTCATTTGGTAGTTACTCCGGCAGGGGGACTCTCGGTATTCGGCGAAATTATAACGGGAACAATATCGGCAGCGGCTTTCAATCCGCTTGCATAATTGCGTAGATAGCTTTCGGTGGATGACGCTCCAACCTTATGAAAAAAGTCTGCTGTGCTCAATACCAATTTGACATCTTTGGAGTTAATTGCAGTTTTCAGCCTAGTTGCATAGCTCTGTTTCTGTTCTTCCGTACGATTCGGAAGCCCTGCCCGAGTCCGCAATTGTATTGCGTAATCGGGCAGGTTTTCCTTGTCGAATACGTCCGCGAGCTTTTCAAGCTTCGTAGGATCTTTGAGCACCTTCATTGCGGCACTAAAGATCGCTTTCCTCTCGGGAGTAACGGTACTCTTCTTACGATTGGCATGCACGCGCCATCCGACAAACGCGGCAATTGGAATTAGAAAGAGCATGTTACATCCCTTCTAGGAACTTACGGTGTCAGAAGTTGCGCGACGCTCTCCTGGTAGAGAGCATTGACCGCTGCCGCAACCGTATTCCAGTTGGCAACGGTCGCGTTTGTCGAATACCGCTTTGACGAAATCGCCGCACTGAGTCCTTGGATGATTCCAGCCTTCGCCATTTCCTTTTCGATGATCGTACCGGTTGTGGGCGCAACCGCGACCCCCGCCGCAGTAATGGCGGCATCGACAGGAACAGCCGTATCCACAGCCTGGGCAAAAGCGTTCGCGGCAAGCGCGACGGCAGCGTAGTCGGCTTGCGTTGCGTCGGTAAGATACTGCTCAGTCATGGCACCCTGAAGGAATCCTTGCAGAGCGGCATTGAAAATCAGCGGATTGATTGCGACGTAGGCCATTGGATTTACCCTGTCTTTCTTGAGAAATATGCGTTTTCGTTTGAACCCATACCGAGCACCTTACTCGGATCGTGCCAGCCTTGATCGGTTTGCACGAGTATATGGTATGAAACATTTCCATCGGACTTGACCCATCGAAAGACAGGTTTGGCTTCAATTCCGTGTAGTAGGCATTCGGCTACGTACGCACAAGCGAGGCTTTTACAATCTCCAAAGCCGCGAGCGTAGAGCGCTGGGATAGAATCCCATATAGAGGTACGGTCGTAATAAACTCCCGAGTTATACAGTGGAGTAACTTGGTAAGGACGCGTCTTGAGATAAATAAGATTGATTGACGAGAGACAATACAATAACGCTTGCAATGAGAGCACGTTATCAAGAGGGGACGAATCCTCATGAAACACGCTCGGCATATTAAACGTCACAAGGGTCTTGCCCGATTTTTTCAACGTCGGGACCACATGTTGCCTTGTATTGCCTCTTGTCAATTGCCGCAAACAGGCATTCAACGTTTGACGTACGGCTGCCTTCTCTTCGGAGGACGAATCCGAAGAAAAAGCTTGCGGAATGTCAAACGTGATTTCCACTGCTCAGTGCCCGCCGGCGGCGCCCGCGAGAACCGCAGGGCCTTGAAGGGTCACGATGAACGTGAACGCGAATCCGTTCGCGAATCCGGGCGGAATGAGACCCGTATAGTTGCCCGTGCAGGTTGCACGAAACTGCGTACGGAGGGTTGGCAGATCGAGCATAACGCCCTGTGCCATGTTGTTATAGTTCACGGCGTCTTCGTTCGATCCAATGAACACGTTGACGTTTGCAATCAGAAGTCCGGTCACAATCACGAAGTTGGAGACCGGAGCGTTCATGATCACCCGCTGTGGACGAATGTCCGCAGTGGGCTGGCTGTTCACGTTGAATCCCGTGAGCGCGGTTCCGAGCGTAATAGCCTGATTGAGCGAAAACGAATAGCGCTCGACTTTCGTGGTCGAATGCTGGTTTGGATCAAGAAGAGCCTCGCGTCGCGAGGTATGCGCTGAGCGCATCGCATGCTCTTGCAGTGCCGCTGCAACATGCGCGGGGTGCATCTTCGCAGGAGCCAGCATGGCAGGTTCTGCACCGTAATCGAGACCGAATCCGAATCCAAGGCTTTGACTCACGTCAGGTGACCCGAAATCGGATTCCGCACCGAAATGATCCTGTGGAAGCCCGCCCATAAGGGCCGCGTATGCGGGATCGCGCATCGCGAGTGAGGCTGCTGTGGGATATCGCATTGTTTCGTCCTTTCGATTGTTTGGTGTGTTGCCCAAGAATTTAGGACAACGAAGAAAAAACAACCTTCAAAGTTATTCTCTCTTCGTTGTCCTATTCTCGATTTACAGGCTACGTGCTGCCGAAACGATGGGATCAATCCCCATGTCAGAGGTTCCGTCATCCAATTCGCCGTGGACGGAAGATTTGCTGCCAAGGTAGGCTTCCGTCTTTCGGGCGGTACCCACGGCAATCGCTGCGATTGAGACGTTGCGGAGCAAATCTCTCTCCCTATACCTTAGCGGAATGAACATGGAGAGTCCCATTGCGCCAAGCCCTGCAACGGCGTCCATTGGCACCTTGTGAGTGCCCATATCGAGTCCTCCCTTGAGCTTTGTCGCGAGAACGCCGAGAGTTCCTCCGGTAAGGAGCGCTACGCCTGCTTCTTGGGCCATGATGGGAGCCCACCCGCGGACGCGCGCTACTGCTCGTGAGTAATGTGTCGAGTAATGTGTCATGATTTTGCTTGACATTGGATACTCCACCTTTAGAGGTTATGTGCCGAATTCTTTTGCCGCTACCACAATAGGGTCTTCGGATTCTCCGTGAATAGGAGTTTTTTCAGATTGCCAATCGTGGGTCTTTCGAAATATGAATATCGCCAAGGCGTCCGATCCGATATTCCGCATATCGGTACCGATTCCGGTCACGTCATTGGCCAGGAACACCGATCCGATAAGTCCGATTGCGGCCGCAAGCCCGTCAATCGGAAGTTTTGGGCCGAATCGATCCAATCCGTTTTTGAGATTCGCGTGTAGCAGGCCTAGCGCTCCCCCGGTAACAAGCGCCTCCCCTCCTTGCCTGACGACGTGAAATGCTTCCCTCACGGGTGGCGAAACCGAAAGCGATGCAGCCGACGAGGGGAGAATCCCCGTAGCGCGTTCGTACAATCGCATGATTCCGGTCTTGCGCTCTATAGGGATGTTGCTCTGAGCAAGGGTCGCGAGCGCTGTAGCAGGGATCATAGGCTCTCCAAACCAATGCCGACGATCCTATGCGCGAAGCATGCACAGGAAACGTCATTGAGCATATCTCAAAGATAGCAGACTAATCAGTAGTTGTCAATGCATGCAGACTCATGAGTAACTTTGAAGGTACGTCAGTTCTTCGTATCGTCGAAGGAAAGCCCGCTTGCCGTCTTGTGTCGACATTGGCATAGAAACCTCATCCCACGGTCGCACAGGCTTGCCGTCGACACGTAGGTTCCACGATTGCGATTCTTCTCCGAGTAGGTCACGCCGCTCCGTTTCTAGCGCCTCCATGTCGGCCACCTTGACCTCGCGCGGCATCGGCCCGTGGAGACCCCATCTACGGCGCACGGCGTCAACCAGTTTAGTCTCCAATGCCTCGAACGCTGGCCCACCGCCAAGCTCTCTGAGGGCCATTTTTACTGGACTCGTGATATCTCCGAGGAAAGCTTCGTGTGCGTCATGCATGAGCCCCCACAACGCGAAGGGGGGAGGTAGGTGTATCGACACGGCGACGGAATGGCACGCCACCGAATAGCCGCTTATGGTCCGCGTGTGTCCGCAGAATCTGTTAATACGAGCAAGCGCGTGCGCCAGCTCCTCAATGGTCACTTCGGTTAGGTCAGGGTCTAGCAATTCGATTACGTGGCCGTCCCTGGTCTGCATCCAAGTCACGGCATCTTCTCCAATTCCGCGAGTAGGGCCTTACGGGCATCGCTCGGAAGCGCGCCTATGATTGCAGCCGCTACCGAGGAGATTGCTTGAAACTGCAAGAAACTTTCAAGCTCCTCGTCTGAACATGTCTGAACGATCTGGCGAATGTTATCCAATCTTGCCTTATCCATGATGATCTCCCTTCAATATTCTTCTACGAATGCGCCCGGAATCTTGTTCGCGATTCTTTGGGCTTCCTCTTTACTGTGATAAAGTAAAGGGCGCTCCCACGGCTGTAAGCTGCCGATATGCACGTAAAAATCTCTGTCAACCTGATATTCGTAACTATCTCCGGGGTAAGGAATCTTGATTTTAGAATCCGGGTTGACTATTGCGGACTTAGGAGGAAAACCGTATCCAATGACCGGACGGTTCCAGTCCAATCGAACGGTGTATTGCTTTTGCTTTTGCTTGGTACTCATTGCCCGATCTTTTCGTATCCGTATTTCGATGCAAATTTCTTGACTAACGCTTCTTCGCTTGTTAACTGCTCCTTGATAAGCAATTCCTTGAGCCGCTGAATAACTCGGGAGGTATCGAGAAATTCGATAATCTCTTCTTCCACGAATTTGTTATATCCACACGGTACCCAACGGATCATGCGCTCCAAAGTTCCTATAGTCACTTCAGGAATTCCGAATCGACAAATATAAAAGGATTCCTTGCTATGATGCGCGACGTGGCCAAAAGTGTTCCGTAAAAGGAAGTAACACTGAGACGGAAACTTTGCCTCTTCGAATCTTCCCAAAACGAATCGCTTGAATGCCGGAACGGCTTTGCCGAGTTCTTCGCTATGAGCAATGTTCCGAAGGTGCGTAATCTTTGCCTTAGAATTCTTTGCAAGCTCGGTACGTTTCAATTCCAAAGTTTTTATATTCATCGTATTCCTCCTTATAAAGCATCTACCAACTTACCGGGGTATTCGTCGTCTTCTGCCGTCATTTCGAGTTCTAGGCCTTGACACATTCCAAACCTGTTTTTGAGTGAGTATAAAAACCTGGACCTATCCTCGGGAACTTCGGGATCGTTCTGAAGCATGAACGTGGCATCTACGGCATGCTGCAACTTCTGCAATCCAGAGTGATCTCCTTCCTTGTTTACCTGATTCACGATCAAGCTCGGAGCGTTCAACTCTACCGAGTAGCCCTTGAGACGTTCGGCGACAGTTACAGCAAGCGTCATATCTTCGCCAACCAATTTGGTAAGAGAGTCGAGAATAAAGACACAGGGTTTCCACTTCAATAGAAGTTCTCCCATATCCGACTTGAGCCCTCCCATCGCTTTGACCATGCGAATCTGGTTTAGTCTGGTAACTCCTATTCTATGCGCTGTAATCTTTATCTCTGAAGCGTCTTGCTCGTTTGCTATATACAAAACCTCCCTGTCCGGGAACGTAACTGCAAAGATATCCGCCAACTGAAGGAAAAACGTTGTCTTGCCTGCTCCTGGAAGCCCACCTACCAGGTTGACTGAGGTTTTGACGATTCCGCCTCCGAATACTCTATCGAATATGCCCACGCTTACGCGATCAACTGCGGACAGGCGTGCGTCAGAGAGTAGGACCGTTTCCTCGTCTTCTTCGAATGGGATACCGATGTTCCATCGCAGACAAGTCGCGCAACGTAGCTTGCGCGGATAATCAGAAAGCGTCGCGTTGCAGTGGACACAGATCATTTTATCCCTTGCGGGCTTCCCTGGAAGGAGCGATATCGATTATCTCGGGCATAGGCTCTTCCTCTATCTGCCCGATAAGCTTGACGGTTATAATTCTCATAGTCGGTTGGAAAAGCTCTGCTTTGCGACCGGCAGACTCGACGTTAGAAGCATACACAATAACCGTACGCTGCAATACGACCTCATACCGATTCATTGGATTTCCTTGGCTCTTCTTCCCATGCGATATCGAAGGTGCCTACTTCAATCTTGATATAGACAGTTGCGTGATCTTCACCTTCGCGGGGTAGATTCACTATATGCACGACCTTGATAGGCCCAAGAAAATACATATAAGTTACATATTCCGAATCCGTTTTCGGGTTTTCTTTGATGATACACTTGGTACGATGTTGAATCATTTTTATCTCCAAAGTTGCTCTTCTGATTGCGCATATTGAAAAGCCCTAAGCATTGCCCGCCCGAGTGTCTCCTTCTCCGTCAATTCCGGTTACCACGCGAGCCTCGTCAGCCATCTTATTCTTCCTTACGCGCAGTAGAGTAATCAATATCTTCTAAGACCCTATGCAGACTTCGCGCTTGCTTGCGAAGCTTGCGAGCTACCTTTAGAAGTTTCCGATCATCTTCGTTCCTCGTGCCATCTTGCGTGAAATCTTGTTCGATGATCCACGACATAAGGAACAATTCGCGAACGATTTGATCGCCAGGCGGAAGATTATGAACCGAAGTGTACCACTCCCGAATATCATCCAACTGAGCCTTAGTTTTCATAACCCCTAATCTCCAAAGTTTGATAATTGATCCTATATTGACAAATCAATAATAATAG
>VFSW01005449.1_pt1 | contig 18803 bp, 16 predicted proteins | sample 5358111 | NCBI WGS metagenome assembly VFSW01 (sample SAMN11554181, study PRJNA540505) | mine drainage metagenome | isolation source: sediment from site ElyBrook_90M | place: USA: Ely Copper Mine, Vershire, VT | collected 2017 | reverse complement strand
TCCATCAGATCGGCGTTCTGTTTCTCGCCAAAGTCGGAGCTTCGCCTGGCGCCCCCTGCAAGTCGTCCCCCCGGCAAGGAGGTTTCCCGTCATCAGGGTTTCATGAGTGAAGAGAAGGTCAAGGAGCAACTTGCGAAGATCGGGGTTGTCTGAGAGGAAGCGGAAGGCAGGAGGAAAAGATGAAAGTGAAAGAGTTGTTTGTCCCTGGTTTGTGCGCATTGATTATCGGCGGATTGATCGTTACTGGGATCGGATCCGCCGAGGAACGAAATCCGCCATTCCCGTCTTACGGCTCGGGGCCTGTCGAGGTGCGGATCTACACTGACTATTTCTGTTCCTCCTGCCGGGAGATGGAGCCCGCTGTGGAACCTCTTCTGAAGGACTTGCTCAAGAAAAATGCGATCCGGCTGACCCTAGTAGATGTTCCCTTCAACCAGTACACGCCTCTGTTGGCCAGGAATTTTCTTTACGCCCTCAAGGCGAACAATGCACCGGAGAACGCTTTCCGGGTACGGAATGTCCTTCTGGAGGCCTCCACCGATAAGGAGACTATGACGCAGGAACGGATCGAAGCGCTGTTCATGGTAAATATGATCCCCTATACCGTCTTTGACGCCAAGCGTGCCTTCGATCGCTACAATGCCCTGATTAAAGAAGACAAGATCAACGCGACGCCCACCTGTGTCGTCGTCAAGAACGGCCAGAAGAAGGCCTTCGTTGGGGGACCGGATATCATAAACGCCCTTAATGCTCTACTATGAACCGTTATCACTACGGGAGTGATAACGACGGGTGGAAAGGAATATCCAGTATGCGTGATTACGTCCTGAAGATTACCAATGCCGCTTTCCCCGTCTTCGGCGTCGGGTTGATGATTTTTTACGGGGTCTGCGACACCTCCTGTTCCTATCTTCAGGGGACATTTCTGGGCCTGGACCTGAAGGTGATCGGGATCCTCTACATGGCTGCGCTTTTAGTGTTGATCGTGCCGCAGGTATCCCGGTGGACTGCGTCCGTCCGTCACCTGCGAACGCTGCTCCTGTCAGGTGCCGTGGGCGGAGAAGTTCTCCTCGTCCACTTCCAGGTCGTTCACGATACGTACTGCCTGTTCTGCCTGGGATTTGGTTCGTGCATCCTGATTTTGTTTGCCGCGAACTTCACGAAGATGAACAAATATCTGGCCCTATGCGCCTTTTTGGCCGGGATCGCCACCTTCGCCCTATTCTTCAAGGGATCTGTACTGCCTCTGTACGGGTGATTTCTTCGTGAGATGCCTCCGGACAGAGGGTTTAAAAAAACTTGCCGCTGGCGCTGCTGCCTGCTCGCCGCGAGACCGGACGCAGTACCGGGCGGGTAGTAGCAAGTAGGATTTACCTACCATTGCGCATCCATTTTATCCTTATTGATATATACCGATGATCTTCGGTATGTATATAAATAAACACATGGGTAATATCATGATTACAAGGGCGGCCTGCTAAATCTACCCCCGAAAGGAGGATATCATGAGGTATGAATGGAAACGCCTCACCGGTTTCATCGTCATCGTCCTGTTCTTAATGAACTGCGCCGTCGCCGTTGGGGCTCAGACCCAGGCATCGGGCAACTCAATTTCCCCGGGGAATGCACTGCAAGAGCAGTCTCGCAAAGCCCGGGAAAGCTTTCTGAAGAAAGACTTCCATGCCGCAGCTTCCGAGATCCGGCAGGCGGCCGCATTCATCGAGAGTGAAGAGGCAAGGGCCACAAAAGAAGCAAAACGGGGCCTCAGCGAGTCAGCACAGGAATTGCGCGTATTGGCTGATAAGGTTGAAAAGAAAGCCGTCAGGTCGGAGAAGGAACTGACTGATGGCTTTGCCCGCGCCGAGTATGCCCTTGCCCGGAATTATCATGCAAAGGCTTCAGAATCGTGGGCCAAGAAAGAAGCCTCACAGGCCGGCCAATACCTTGAAGCAGCCGCCACACATCTCGCGAACGCGCTGAGCTCGGCAGGTAACCGGATAGAAGAAAAGAGTAAAACGGTCATTGAAGAGGCAAAGGATATCGGAGCGAAGGTGGAGAAGGGCGTGGGTCTGTCCCTGAGAAAATCTCTGGAGGCCATGGGTACGGAGATCACCGAGTCAGCCCACAGAATTCCCTTTTCAAAGTTCGCGGGGGGTGACTCAGTCCGGGTCGCAGAAAAGCCCGCAGGGGTCGTCGACCCGAGCACAGCCATCATGGCCGTGGCAAAAAACAGTATGTCCAAAGTTGTTTACATCGAGGTGACCGAGAGCCGCGTGGTGCAAAATCCATTGCTGCCGTTCAACAATAATCCGTTTTTCCGGCGTTTTTTCGGCATTCCCAAGATGCCGCGGAAATTCAAGCAGGAAATCAAAGGCTTGGGCTCGGGAATGATTATCAACGCTCAGGGGTACATTCTTACCAATAACCACGTGGCGGGGGGAGCATCCAAAATACAGGTAACGCTGGCGGATGGCAATCAGTATCCTGCTACTCTGGTCGGGGCTGATCCCAAGACAGACCTTGCGGTGATCCGCATCTCTGCGAAGGAATCGCTTCCGCCCGTTGTTTTCGGTGATTCGGACAAGGTTGAGGTTGGCGAGTGGGTAGTTGCCATCGGAGCGCCCCGTGCCCTGGAAAAATCGGTTACCCAGGGGATCATCAGTGCCAAGCATCGAACAGGCGTTTCCGATCCGAACACCTACCAGGATTTTCTCCAGACTGACGCTGCCGTAAATCCCGGCAACAGTGGTGGCCCTCTTCTGAACCTCTACGGTCAGGTAATAGGTGTGAATGCCGCCATTGCTTCGTCATCGGGCGGTTTTGAAGGGATCGCTTTCACCATCCCGAGCAATATGGCTGTCTACATCGCGAACGCGTTAATCGCCCACGGCAAGGTCGAAAGGGGCTGGCTCGGCGTGACCATCCGCAATCTCACACCGGAGCTGGCAAAAGCTGCCCATGTGGAACAATTGACCGGAGCCTTGGTTGTTGACGTTGTGAAAGGGGGACCCGGAGAAAAGGCAGGTCTGAAAAAGAACGACGTTGTCGTGGCTTATGGAGGCAAAGTAATCCCTGATTCAACAACCTTCCGCAATGAGGTGGCCCAGACCCCGGTTGGTCAACAGGCCACGCTCACCATCCTCCGGGATGGAAAGAAGGAGCAGGTGACGGTCACCATCGGAAACCTGGAGGGGGCTGCAAAGATCCTCTCTGCCGTGGTGAAAGAGCGCCTGGGGGCTGAGATAAGGCTTCCCACACCCAAGGAAGTGGAACAGTACGGCCTGAACCCGAACCAAGGGGTTGTAATCGCCTGGCTGGAATCGAAAGGACCTCTGGCGGCAGCCGGTTTCGAGGTGGGAGATATGATCCTGGCGGTCAATGAACAACCGGTGGACGGGGTGGACAATTTTATTGGTCTGGTCAGTACCTTGCCGTCGGGACAGCGAGCATCTTTCACCGCTCTTGACCACCGTACGGGGAACGTGGCCAATGTTTTAGTCGTATTGAAGTAAACGTGCAACCAACCGGTTGCACCGGGTACATGCGTGATACACGCTTTGTGGTGATAAAGGTTTTGTCAGGGGGCGGGAGATGACGATGGTGTGCCACCCAACCGATCGCCCTTCTGGTTCTCATCGCCGGGGCGTGCCGGCTGTTTTCTCCAGAATGTCCAGTGCTCGCAATAGTTGCGTGTCACCGGTTTTCAGCAGTGCCTCCTCTGTCATGCCGCGTATCGCTGCCGGCAACAGCGGTGAGGCCTGCGGAGGAAGGGGAACCGTGATATCGGGACTGATGCCCGTATGCCATATGGTATGGCCGTCGGGGGTAAGCCATTCCTGGACGGCCAGAAGCAAAGCCGACCCGTCAGAAAGACCGAACTCTTCAAGAACCGTTCCTGTACCAAACGTAGCTTCTCCAATCAATGTGGCCCTTCGGGCATCATGAAGCGCGCCGGCGACAATTTCGGCACTACTGGCGGTGCCGGCGTTTATGAGGGCAACTACCGGTAGGTCAGGCATCAAGCCCCCCGATTTCACCTCGACGGGGGCAATCCTTCCCTGTGCATCTTTTACGAGTAATACGTTGCCTTTCTGTAGGAACTGGCTTGCCGTTCGCACCGCCTCATCCAGCAGTCCGCCGGGATTGTTCCGCAGGTCAAGAACCACCCCGTGAAACCCCTGGTTTAAGACGTCTTTGAGAATCTTTCGAAGATCCTTCGTAATTCCCTCACTAAAACCGGCAATGCGAATAAGGGCAATTTGCATCCCCGGCAACCCATGCCATGTTACGTTGTGGACAGTGACGGAGGCCCGCAGAAGAGTCACCTCTCGGGTAGAGCCGCTCGCTGGACTCAGGATGGTCAGGGTGACGGGGGTGCCTGCACGGCCCAGGATCTTTACCACGGCTTTCACCAAGGGCAGGCCGGTGATGTTTTGCCCGTCAACCTTGAGGATAACGTCTCCCGGGCGTATCCCGGCGCGTTGGGCAGGTGAGTCGTCCAGTGGAGCGACAACCACAAGCTGGCCCGCCTTCATCTGAACCTCAGTACCAATCCCTTCAAACTTACCCCGGATGGAGTCGTGCTGCATCTTCAGCATCTCCGGGCTCAGGAATGTGCTGTGTCCTGTATCGCCAAGTGCCTCCACCATGCCGCTTATAGCACCGTACGTGAGGTTGTGAGAGCTGACAGCCGAGCGATCCACGTAGTGTTGACTTATCTTTGTCGAAGCTTCCTTGATGAGGTCGAACTCGGGCTGGGGCTCTGCAAAGGAAGCGACCCTTGAAGGGCTCAGGAAAGTCGGGAGAAAACCGTCTGACCCGACGAAACCAGCGATTCCGATAAACAGGAGGCCAAAAGGGAGAAGCCTCTTTACACGGCGAAGATAATAGGTGCTCCGTTTCATTGTTCCCGCCCTTATAACAAATCAGATTCTGACCCATCCTCTTCTGAGTGAGTTGTCCAGAATGACCCCGACGAGGAAGGCCGCGCCCATGTTCCACATGGCGAAGGCAGCGACGATGAGCATCACATAAAAATCGGATTTCTTGTCACCGATGTCCCTGATGACGATCGCCAGTTCGGAGCCCGCGAAGAACAGGATCACGCCCAGGATTGCGTTGGGGAATATCTTAAAAAAAATAGCGACGGAATCACTGAAGAACAGGGCTATCAAAACGAGGATGCTTCCGAGGATGACCAGCGCCCCGCCCGTCTTCGCTCCGAAGCGGACATGCCCGGCCATCCCGCCGGCGCCGTGGCACATGGGAATACCGCCGAAGATGGGTGCCACCAGATTCATGATTCCCTGAGAGATGGCGATCTTCTTTTCCGTGACCTTTCTGTCGGGAAAGAGCTCGTTGTTTTCGGCGACGATGGCGATCACGGCATTCCCCAAGGTCAACGGGATTTGGGGGAGCGTGAAGAGCAACGTGCCCACGACGAGATCGTTCCAGGTCACTGCAGAGAGGCTGAAGACCGGCAGCTTGAAGCCAACATGGATCCCGGCCAGTTCCGACAGCAGTTGCGGGTCCATGATCACCGCGGAAACGATCCCGATGATCAGGAGCAGGAACATGGCAGGAATCCTGGGGTTCGTCAGAAGGAGGTACGTGATGACAAGGGCGACCCCCGCCAAGACCGGCGCCGTCTTCATGCGGTTTACCCCATCCACCATGAAAGAGAGCCCCAGCCCCAGCATGATACCGCGCACCACCGGTTTGGTTGCAAGCCTGGAGATCGGCCGGATGGCCCCGGTCACGCCGGCCAGAAGCCAGAAAAGCCCTGTGGTAAGGCCCGATCCGAACAGGGCTGCCGGGCTTATCCCTCCGGCGACGGCCGCCGCGCCGATGGCCTTCATGGGTTGGATCGGCAGCGGCGTCCGGTAGTAGAATCCCGACGCCAGCAAGGCAATGCCGAACATGAGAAGAAGGCCGAGAGGTTCCACCTTCACGATCGTGATGTAGGCCACGACGAAGGGAATCAGGGTACCGACGTCTCCGAAAGCCCCCGCCCATTCCATCTTGCCGTAACGGTTCTCCGTTTTCTGAGCGCTCTTTTCCACGGCGTCCCCGAGCTTCCTGTTGTCAGGCGTTCTTCCCGCTCACCATCCAGCGATATTGCTCCTCTGAAACCTTCTTCCGGTGAAATGGATGCTATTCTTCAAGCTGGGTTTGACGAGAATAAGAAAAGCGACGTCATTCTGTCAAGAAGAACCTTCCTCAAGCCTATTTTCATTCTGCCTTCGATCCGGCCCATCCGTGCAGGGTTTCGGGCATACCGATCAGCAATGGCATCCTGATCAGGGCGTCGATGCCCACGTAGATGATGAAGACGTACAGAGGACCGATCCGGTCCCATATGAGGCCTGCCAGCAGCGCCATGCCTGCCCCCAGAACCATTTTGAAGAACCGGTTCACGCCGACCCATCGTCCCATGTACTCGGAGGGGACCAACTCCCGTTCTATGGCGGCGACAACGGTTACGCCGATAAAGTAGAACCCCTGAAGCGCGCCGGCGATGACCAGAAAGACCGGGGACGGCGCCCAGATCAGCAGGAGGTTGGAAAGCCAGAAAAGCGGGATCGTCACATACAGGACCCTCTTGCGGCCGATCCGGTCGGCCAGTCGTCCCAGGGGGATGGCCAGGACGATGGAGGCCAGCGCCGATCCGGTCACCATGGCCCCCAGGATGAGCTCGTTGGCCCCCTTGGCCGAGTGGGCGAAGACCTGGGTGAAGGGAAAAACCATCCCCAACGGCAGCTGGGAGATGGCCGAGATGACCAGCCACCGCTTCAGGGGGCCGCCGCTTGTGAGGACCTCGGTGATCCCCTTCCAGAGGTGGGGATGGCTGCCCCCTTTGGGCGTCCACCGCCGGTCCGAAAGCTGCATCAGGACGACGATGAAGGTGCCGACCGTGACGATCAGGCCGGCAAAGAACAGGGGGCGGATGCCGCCGACGTTGACGCCGCCGGAGAGGCTGACCATCCAGGTCGCCAGCATCGGCCCCACCATACCCAGGAGCCCCGCAGCCACCGTTTCGCAGATCAGCATGCCCGTCGCCCGGTCCCGGTTGACGAGGCAGTTGCCGCAGATGGTCGCGCAACTGTGGGTGCTGGTGGAGAACCCTACCCAGTAGGCCGCCATGGCGACGACCGTAATGCCCCAATGCTGCGCCAGACCATAGGTCAGGTAGGAGAAGCCCATGAAACCGATGCCGAACAGGTAGATCTTTTTGGGTCCGATCCGGTCGATCAGCCAGCCGGTGAAGGGGCTGAAAAAGCCGGCGATGACCATACCGATGCTGTTGACGAAGCCGAGCTCCGTTCCCGTGGCCCCCAGCGCCACGATGTAGATGGAGAGGTAGGGAAAGACCATCTGGTAGGCGAGCTTGTCCAGGGAGGTGCGGAGCACGGTGACCTTCCAGTCCCGCTCCTGGCGCTTCAGAAAGGAGAGCCCCCTGCCCAGAAAGGTCTGGCGGGCCTCAACGGGTTGCTTTGCGTTGACGTTCAAGCGATGTTCCTTTGAAAAGATATTTTTCCGGGCTACCGGTCTGGCCCAAGGTTCGCGAGACTATCGCAGGGAAGGGACGCTGTCAATGGGGATATTCGTTGAAGTATGCCCGAATTGCGGGCGCGGGTGAGGCTGGCTGCCGTGGATGCAGACGGATAGGGCGTCGCTATAATTGGGATAGTCCGAAGAAAGACCGGATACGCCCGAGCAGCTCCTGCGCGCGAGTACGCGTGGCGGCGCCGGCGTCTGTGTACGCAAGAGTGCGCTCGTTGGCAATCTGGCGCGCAGCAAGGGTCGTGGAAATATGTTCGACGATCTCGGGCCGCGCGAGCAGAATCGTCTCAAATGCCTCCTTGTCAACGCGATAGCAGACAACGTCGCTGAGCGCCACGACTGTTGCCGTTCGCGGTGCGCCCGTCATCAAACCCATCTCGCCGAAATACGCCGGCGCGGCGAGTCTGGCCAACGCGCGACGGGTACCGTCCTCGCCTTCGGCGAAGACATCGACCTCGCCTTCGCCAAGCACGTAGAGACATTGCGCGACGCTGCCCTGGCGGGTAATCGTATCGCCGGGCGCGAATGGCGCGACATGAACAGCCTGCGCCAACGTGTGCAGTTCGTCCGCATCGAGTGATGCGAAAATTTCCACCCGCCTGAGCGCGGCGCACCGCCGCTCGAGTTCGCGCTCTTTCTGCAAGGCCGCATGGCGTTCATCCTGGTGGACGAGATGTACACTGTGTTCCGGAATCGACAACCGGATTTCCGCTCGGGCAAGGGCGGCGAAAACGTGCAGGCGCACGGCTGAGTCCGTCGGCTCTTCGCTTCCAGGATTGAGAATCCCGAACCGTACGGCATAGCGCGCCGAGCCGCTAGTGAAATCCACAAGCAGGCATATCGGGTGAGGATCGGATGCGACATTCTCGATCGCGCTGGCAGTGAGTGCGGCAGTGACCGTTTGTATGACCTGCGCCGGCGGGACGTTGTAGTCGACGTTGAAATAGATGCGGCGCCGCCATGGAACGACCTGCTCGCCGCGGCGCCCGACCACCACAACGCGATTCTTGATCATGAAACCGTTCGGAATCAAGAACGTCTCACCCGTGATCGTGGCCACCGATGTGTAGCGCCACTGAACCCCGATGATCTGACCGATCTTATCGTCGATGCGCACCCAGTCGCCGACGCCGCAACTGTTATCGAGTTGGAGCGCCAGCCCGCCGAACAGATTGCCGAGCGTTTCCTGCAGTGAGAACGCCACCACCGCAGTCACCACCGCCGACGTCGTCACGATGCCCGAGAGGTTCATGCCGCCCATGCGCAGCCGGAACAGCAACCAGGCGATGAGTGCAAGCGCGATCACGATGTCCTGCAGAATGCGCGTAAACCCGAATCGCCCGAGCACGACGCTGAAGACGAATCGCACGCTGATGCGCGCGCCGGCTATCACCAGGAGCAGCAGTGCAAGTTCGAGCAGCCAGACGGTAAACGGTGTGCGCTGATAGTACCGTGTAAAAATGTCGAGGGCGAACCATACAGCGAATCCGACGCCGGCCAACGCAAGCATGCGCAGGGTTGAACGCCGTTTGTCCGGGTGCGCGCGCAGAAGCACGAGCCCGCAGAAGGCGATGACCAATGCGGTGTAGGGAACGGGCTGATCGAACCGGGGAAGCCAATCGAACATGATCGCGACCTGGTTGAGTTTGCTGATTGCTACGTTTGTCGGGTCAGAAGGCGCCACAGGACGGCGCCCCATTTCGATCCCGGGTTGCTACGAACTTGCTTTTGCGTGGACTGACAATATGGAGAGAAGTCTTGTATGTCAAGAAGATTTTTGAGAGTGACGGTTACAGAATTCTATTGTACCACAGGACCGACAGCAACGCCGCCAGCAGCGCCAGGACGGCCGCCGCTGCCGAGAAAAGGGCGGTGATTTCCGTTTCCCGTCTTTCAAACACCAGCCGTGCGCTCAGGGTCCGGTACACCTTTTTCAGGTCCGCGGCGGAGCCTGCATAATAATACTCGCCTTGTGTCAGCTCCGCGATCTTCTTGAGGGCATCCTCGTTCAGGCGCACGCGCATCGACCAGCCTTCAAACCGCAGATGCTCACCTTCGGCCGTACCAAACCCTACCGTGTAAATGCGCACACCGCGCTCGGCGGCCATGCGGGCGGATTCGATGGGGTCAGGCCCGACGTTCGACTGGCCGTCTGTCAGCAGGATGATGACGGCAGATCCATAGGACCCGGCCGGAACAGGCTTGAAGACGGGTTTTTGGGGGTCGTGGGACTGGTCGAGCGGGGCACCGCGGGTGGAATCGGGCCGGGGATTGTACGATCGCAGGTCGAATTCGGTATCAGGAAAGATTACCTTGAGCGAGACGAGGATGCCGCTGCCGATGGCAGTTGCACGCTGCAACTGGAAACGGTCGATGGCCGCGAGGATCTCCTCGCGGTTATCCGTGGGCGCCTGGGCAACCGCCGCTGTACCGGCGAAGGTCACCACCGCGACGCACGCGCGTCGCGGCTGGTCGGCGACGAAGGATTTGGCGGCAGCCTGCGCCGCCGCAATCCGGCTTGGTTCGATATCCGTGGCGCGCATGCTGCCGGAGGTGTCCAGGGCCAGGATGACGGTTTCGTGCTGGGTCGGCAGGGTGATCACCGCGGACGGTCGAGCCATGGCAAAGATCAAGACGGTCAGGGCCAACAAGAAAATCAGCGGTGGGATGTGGCGACGGAATCTCCGGCCCGCACCCATGGCCTCCTTCAGCAGGCTCAGGTTGGCATAGCGAATTGCGGACTTCTTCTTGCGGCGCAGCAGGAACAGGTAGGTTGCGATCAGCGCCGGTAGGGCCGCCAGCAGCCACAGCATGTCAGGCCACATGAACGTCATGGCTGCCTCCCAGATGCCGCGGCAGGCTGCCGCCCGCCGAAAGCTGCCGCCGCCGCTTGCGCAGGTCGGCAAATCGCAGAATCGCATCGACGAGGTCGTCGGTAGTGGACAGCTCCAGAGCGTCCACGCCGGCATCACCGAGGGCCGAGCGGAGGTCCGCCTCGCGCCGCCCGGCTGCGGCCGCGAAGCGCCTGCGGAAGCCACGGTCGTGGGTGTCGATCTCCACCTGCTCGCCGGTCTCGGCGTCCTGAACGACCAGGAGACCCAGGTCCGGAAGCTCCCTCTCCAGCGGATCGTAAAGCCGCACTGCCACGATTTCGTGGCGCCGGGCCAGGTGGGCCAGCGGCTCCTCCCAGCCGGGCATACTGATGAAATCGGAAACGACGAACACCAGCGATCGCCGGAGCATGGCCTGGCGGCCGGTCACAAGCAGGTCCTTGAGGTTCGTCTCGCCTGCGCGCGAGCGCTCGGGCCGTGCAAGCATCCGGCTGAGGATGTGCAGGACATGGCGCCGGCCGCTCCGCGCCGGTATGACGGTGTCCACGTGGTCGCCGTAGAACAGCGCGCCGACGGGGTTTCCGTATCGGGACAGCAGCCGCGCCAGGACGGTCACGAAATCGATGGCGACGGAGCGCTTCTGCACCCGATCGGAGCCGAAGCTCACCGAAGGGCTCAGGTCCAGCAGAAACCAGGCGGTCACGTCCCGGTCTTCGTTGTACACCCGCACGTAGGGGGTCTGGAGCCGCGCCGTGACATTCCAGTCGATGTGGCGGACATCGTCGTGGTACTGGTACTCACGCAGATCGGCCAGGTCCACCCCGAACCCGCGGAACAGGCTGCGGTAGTCGCCGTGGAGCAAGCCGTCCAGGCGGCGGATCACGGTCCACTCCAGCCGCAGCAGGATCTTCTCAGGATCGTACGCCGACTTGGACATGGGCCTCCAGCGGCTTCTCGGGAGCCGGTATGTGCTGCATGACCTGGTGAATGATCTGATCGGCCGTCATGGCATCGGCCAGGGCCTGGTAGGAAAGCACCAGCCGGTGGCGGAAGACGTCGGCCACCAGGTCGGTCAGGTCCTCCGGCAGCACATAGCTACGGCCGCGCAGGAAGGCCAGGGCCCGCGCGCCCTCGATCAGGTGGATGGGAGCACGGGGGCTTGCGCCGTAGGACAGGTACGGCGCCAAGCCGGGTATGCCGAAACGGCCGGGGTCCCGCGTGGCGGCGGCGAGCCGCACCGCGTATTGGATGAGGGATGGATCCACGAACCCGGCCCGGCACTCGCGCTGCAGCGCCCCGATCTGTTCGGTGGTGGCGACAGCCGCGACTTCATTCTCCGCGCCCGTGACGCGGTTGACGATGATGAACTCCTCTTCTTCGCTGGGGTAGCCGACGAGTACCTTCATCATGAACCGGTCCACCTGGGCCTCGGGCAGCGGGTAGGTTCCCTCGGTCTCGATGGGATTCTGCGTCGCCATCACCAGAAAGGGCTGCGGCACACGGTGGGTCTCTCCGGCGATGGTGACCTGGTATTCCTGCATTACCTCGAGCAAGGCGCTTTGGACCTTGGCCGGGGCCCGGTTGATCTCGTCGGCCAAGAGCAGGTGGGTGAAGACGGGCCCCAGCGCCGTGGTGAACTCCCCGGTCTTCTGATTGTAGATGCGGGTCCCCACCAGGTCCGCCGGCACCAGGTCCGGCGTGAACTGAATTCTCCGGAAGGTCCCGCGAATGGTCCGGGCGAGGGTCTTGACCGTCAGCGTCTTGGCGAGGCCCGGCACCCCCTCCACCAGCAAATGCCCCTGGGCCAGGATGGCGACGAGCACGCGCTCGAGGAAACGGTCCTGTCCGACGACGATCTTTTTCACTTCATAGAGGATTTGCTCCATCAGCGGGGAAATTTCCGAACGACTCGTTTCGCTTGTGTTCATCTCCATGCCTCTCATTGCAGCTCAGAAGGGCGGCAGGCCTATGGCGGCTGCCGCACTCTCGATGGTCACCGCGAATCCGATGCCGATGAACACGCGCTGCTCGGTCGGATTCAGAATGGCTGTGACGATGCCCACCACTTCGCCCTTCGCGTTCACCAGCGGGCCGCCGGAGCTGCCGGGGTTGGCGGCCGCGTCAAACTGGATGAGGTTGGTCAGCAGACGCTTGCTTTCCGGCGAGTGATACACGCTGTTCAGTCCGGACACCACTCCTGCCGACACCGACGGGCCGATGCCGAACGGAAAACCCACGGCGACGACATGGTCTCCCAGGGCGAGATCGCGTGTGGATCCCAAATTGGCAGGGGCGAGATCGTCGGGGATGGTCTTCGCCTGAAGCACGGCCAGGTCGGATTCGGGTTTCAGGCCGACAACCTCGGCCTCGGACTCGAGCCCGTCGGCAAAGACCACTTTCACCAGCCTGGCGCTGGCGACCACATGCAGGTTCGTCAAGATGAGCCCCTTGTCGACGATCACTACCCCGGTGCCGATGGTCTTTTCGATATCGCCGTCACCGTCGGGGTCGGTGTTCAGCCCGCGCACGCGCACCACCGAAGGCCTTATGGCCTCGTAGGCCTTCGCCGCGGGCGATGGCAGGGTTTGGGTGTCCAGCGTGTGCAGCACCGCCCTTTCGATGTCTTTCTGAGTGATCGGGCGGGGTGTGGGCGCCATCGACGCATGCCCCCAAACGAGGAGCAGGGTCAGAAGACCGCCGGCGACCGCCCAGAGGGCGTGGTCATGGCGTTGGATGAACTTCCAGGGGCGAATGAGGAGCGGAGGAACCCGAGTGGAAGGGGATTCACGTGCCGTATCGTTTCGTCCGGCCTGGTCCGGAGGGCTCGTTCCGCTTGGTCGGACAGGGCTTCGCGATCGGCGGGAACTGCTGTAAAGGGTGACTCTTTTCATATGCGGCCTCACTTGTTCGAGGCGTAATCTTATCATCACCTGATAAATGCAGGGAAATGAAGATGTTCACGCTTGCCGCAACAACAAGCCGCAATGGAGCAAATTCCGGAAAATCTCAAATCGAATTGATGACAAGTTGCTTTTGCGTAGATTTGAGGATACGGAAAAGAGTCTTGTCTGTCAAGGAGACTTTATCATAACCTGTTGTGGCGTCAGCCGAAAAAATTAGATCGTTGGATTCCACGCCACCGGAATCTCCCGATAGCCGGTCGTGGTCTTTTCGACATGCGCGAGCGCCGGGAACGGGTAGTGAAAGCCCTGCACCGGCATCTTCTCGGCCGCCAGCATATCGTAGACCTTCCGACGCGTGGCCTCCGTCTGCACCGGATCGTGATCGTAGTAGGGGTGCCAGCCAGGGTTGCGCACAAATAAAAACGGCGCATGGGTCAAGTCGCCCTGAACGTAAACCTTGCTCGCGCCGGATGCAACAATGTGGCACGTGTGACCTGGCGTATGGCCGGGCGTGCCGACCGCGGTGACACCGGGGATGATCTCTTGGCCCCACTCGTAAGTGCGCAGTCTCTTAAGCACCTCACCACGCATCACAAGACGTACACTTTTGAACACGCCTTGGATGCGAGATGTGGAGGCTCGATTCAGCTCACCGTCATCCATCCAGTATTTGTGTTCCGGGGCTGGCACCAGAATTTCCGCATTCGGGAAGGCGAGCGAATTGTCAATCTTGAGCAGGCCATTAATATGGTCGCCGTGGTAGTGCGAGATGATCACGGTATCGACCGTATTGGCATTGATGCCCGCCGCCGCCAGATTGGTCAGAAACTGACCATTGATGCCCTTGCTGTTCCGGTAGGCAGCCTCCCCGGTCCCGGTGTCGATAACCGCAAGCTTCGCGCCGGTGTTGACGACTATCGGATTGTACGGGCCGATGAATACGTCCTTCTCCATGAATGCGGAGGCGAGCGCGGCATTGACTTCATCCTTCTTGGCATTGAGGACGAAGCCATCGGGGATGGGCATCCGATTGATGCCGTCGGTGACGACGGTCACTTCTATGCTGCCGACCTTGTAGCGGTAGAAGCCGGGTGCCTGCCTGCCGATGGCCGACGCAACAGCGCCCACCGGTGAGGGTGCGGAAAACGGAACGGCCGCGGCTACTGCCCCATCAATAGGCGCTATTCCAGATTGGAAACCACACTCTCTTACGGGTTATGCCAATGTGGCTTTCGGGAAGGATGCATTGACCGGATGAACCTATTTAAAGGTGATTCTTTATCACCGTATGTTGCGTCGAGAGAGGAGGTGATTCCCGGGGCGAAGGCCGGTCGGTGTTCCTCGGGGATGTACCCGGTGACCCGTTATGATTTTTTCAGAAGGGCTGCGAGACCTGCCGCGTCGCGATTCAGAACCAGCTCTTTCAGCCGGGAGAGATTCTTCTCGTAGCGGGCGAGGATCTCCGGCATCGCCGGGTTTCCCGCGAGGATGCCGGCGTACATCTCGGGGCGGAGGCCGAAGACCTTCTCGGCGATCGCCTGCTTGGCCCGGAAGACGGGCGTGGAAAAGGCGTCGAGCACCGCTGTTTCCACCCTGGAATCCCGGAGCGTCAGCCCCATGAGGATCGTGTCCAGATGGGTCAAACCCTGGACGAGGGCCATCATCCGGTCGTGCTCCGCTGGCGTCGTCACGGTGACGCGGGCCCCGCCCCTGGCGAAGAGCCCCTCCATCCGGTTAAGCCATTGCTCCCCTCGACCCGGGCACAGGACGATGTTCTGGCCGGCGAGGGAGGGGCAATCCGGGCCGAAGAGGGGATGGCAGCCGACGACTTCGGCCGCCGTGGCCGCCAGCATCGCCCGGACCGGCTCTTCCTTGAGCGACGTGAGGTCCATCAGGAGCGTATCCTCCGACAGATGGGGCCCCACGGCGCGGATGACGTCGAGGGTCGCCGCGATGGGGACGGCGACGATGACGGCCCGGCAGCGCTCCGCGAGCTTGGGGATAGGCATCCCGGTGGTTCTCCCCGTGGAATGAACGGGATACCCCTCTCCGGCGAAAAAGGCGGCGAACCATCTGCCGATTCCCCCTGTCCCGCCGATGATGCCGATCTCAAAGCCGTTCATCGCAAACTCTTTCGTAATGAAGCATAAACATTTCTTGAAGAACGGCTTCGCAAAAAGCCCCAGAGGCAAGGCGCGCGAGGGACGAAGCGCAACGCTGCATATGGGGCCTTTCCCGAAGCCGTCATCGCGTGATCGCCCTCTGCCGCATAAGATGATCCGCAAGGACGATCGCAACCATCGCCTCGCAGACCGGGATGATCCGTGGGATGACCGAGGCGTCGTGCCTGCCGCCGATGGTCACGACGGCAGGGCGTCCCCCGCTGTCGACGGTCTCCTGGGGGCCGGGGATGGAGGGGATGGGTTTACAGGCGATCCGCATGACGATCTCGGCGCCGTTCGTGATCCCCGCAAGGATCCCTCCGGCGTTGTTGGTCCGGAAGCCCCCGGGAATAATTGGGTCGTTGCAAGCGGTGCCTTGCATCCGCGCGGCGGCGAAACCCGCCCCGATCTCCACCCCCTTGACGGTCCCGATCCCCATGAGGGCGCCTGCCAGATCCCCATCGATCTTGCCGAAGACCGGCTCGCCCAGGCCCGGCGGGCAGCCTCTGACGGAGATCTCCACGATTCCGCAGAGCGTGTCGCCCGCGGACCGCGCCTCCTCGAGCCGGGCGATCATCTTCTTTTCCGCCTCGGGATCGGGGCAGCGCAGGGGGCTTGTCTTGGCAGCCGCCAGGGAGAGGGGCTCCGCTGTGATGCCGTCCAATTCTTTCGTCCAGGCCTGAACGGCTATCCCGGCCTGCGCGATCACCCGGCGGGCGACGGCGCCGGCGGCCACCCGTCCTGCGGTCTCCCGGGCCGATGCGCGGCCCCCGCCCCGGTGGTCGCGGATTCCGTATTTCGCCTGGTAGGTGATGTCCCCGTGGCCGGGGCGGAAGAGGTCCCGGAGGCTGTCGTAGGCGGCGCTATCGGCGTCGATGTTCCGGATCATAAGCGCGATCGGCGTTCCCGTCGTTTTCCCCTCGAAGACGCCGGAGAGAATCTCGACCCGGTCCGACTCCCGGCGGGGGCTTGCCGAGGGAAGGAGGCCCGGCCGCCGCCGGTCGAGCTCGGACTGGATATCGGCTGCTGCAAGGTCGATCCGGGGCGGGCAGCCGTCGATGACGGCCCCGGTTGCCGGGCCGTGGGACTCCCCCCACGTTGTGACTCTGAACAGGACGCCGATGGTGTTTCCGGACATTGCTTTCTCTCCGAATCTGACCTCTTAACGATTTCCCCCGGGGTTGGCCATACTCCGCCCCGCCTCGGGGAACCGTTCCCGCAGGCTATCCCGGATCGCCTCTGCCACACGGTCCGCATCGATTTCGGTCGTATCGACGACGAGATCGGCGAGGCTCCGGTAGAGCGGCTCCCGTTCTGCCATGACCGCCCGGATTTCGTCCACACTCGGTGCGCCTGTCAGGGAAGGACGTTCGGCCCCGTCGGCTGCGTCCTTTCCCATCCGTGCGGCGATCGCCTCGGGGCGGGCGAAAAGCCAGACGAAAACCCCGTTTGCCTTGAGGAGCTCCACGTTTTCGGTGTCGCAGACGACGCCGCCCCCCAGGGAGATCACGCCGCGGTTGGTCCCGGTGAGTTCCCGGATGGCGGCCTTCTCCTCAGCACGGAAGGCCGGCCAGCCCTTCTCGGCGACGATCCGGGAAATCAGGCGGCCCGTCCGCTGTTCGATCAGTTCGTCCGTATCGGTGAAGGGGACCCCCAGCCGCTCCGCCAGGAGGCGGCCGGCGGTACTCTTCCCGGTGCAGCGAACCCCCATAAGGATGATGTTCATGAAAGTTTCTCCAGTGTCTCCCAAAAGCCGGGGAAGGATTTCCCGACGCACTCTTCCCCTTCGATCTTCATCCCCGGCACCCGTAGCCCCAGGACGGCGAAGCTCATGGCGATCCGGTGGTCGTTGTAGGTCGCAATCGTTGCGCCGTGGGGCGTTCCCCCGGTGACGGCGATGCCGTCGGCAAGCTCCTCCGCGGCGATCCCGGTTTTCTTCAGTTCGTTCACCATGGCGGCGAGGCGGTCGCTCTCCTTGATGCGGAGATGGGCGACGTTCCGGATGAGGCTTCGTCCGGGCCTAAGCGCCGCGAGCGCCGCCAGGGTCGGCACCATGTCGGGCATGGCGCCCAGATCGAAGGTCATCTCCCCTCCCGGCAGCTCGCACCCCGTTATCTCGACCGCGTTCTCCCCTCGGACGACCCGGCAGCCGAGCCGCTCCAGGAGCGCCAGGAAGCCGATATCCCCCTGGCCGGTCCGCGGGTTGATGTTCTCCACCCGCACCCGGCCCCGGAGCAGGGCGGCGGCGAGGAAGAAATAGGAGGCGCTGGAGACGTCGCCTTCGATCCGGTATTCGCGCCCCCGGTAACGCTGCCCGCTCTTTACCATGTAGCGCCCTGTTCCGTCCAGGGCGACGTCGACACCGAAGGTCGCCATTGTCTCTACGGTGAGCGCTATGTAGGGGAGGGAAGGGACCCGCCCCGTGAGGAATATGGTGACATCACCGGCCGCGAAGGGGGCGGCGATCAGGAGCGCCGAGACGTACTGGCTGCTTTCGATGTCCCGGAGGTGCACCTCCGCGCCCTTCAGACGGCCGCCCCGGATCGTCACCGGGGGATAGCCGAGCCCGCTCTCGGTGCGGGTCTCGACCCCGAGGGCTGCGAGGGCGTCGAGGAGGGGCTTCAACGGCCGCTTCCGGAGCCGCGGATCCCCCGTCAGGATGGTCGGCCCCTCGCCGAGCGAGGCCACCCCAGTGAGGAGACGCATCGCGGTTCCGTTGTTCCCCAGGTGGATCGCCCGCGACGGACGGGCGAGCCTCCCGCCGGTCCCGCGGACGAGCATCTCGGTACCCTCTGTCCGGATTCGGGCGCCCAGCGCCTCAAGCGCCCGGCTGAGGATCGCGGTATCCTCGGCAAGGAGGACCTCCGTGAGGCGCGATTCCCCCTCCGCAAGGGCGGCGATCACCATCGCTCGCTGCGTGTAGCTCTTCGATCCGGGGACCCGGACCGCTGCGTCCAGCCGTCCGAGCGGCGTGATCTCAATCATGTGCTGCCAACCTTTCCAGGACCACCCGCCGCATCTCCTCCCGCGGCGGTTCCTGCCCCGTCCAGAGGCGGGTCTGCTCCGCCCCCTGGTGGACAAACATCCCGACGCCGGAGCGAACAGCGCACCCGGCCGCCTCGGCCTCCCGGAGGAGACGGGTCCGCATGGGGTTGTAGATCATGTCCATCACCCGCGGGAAATGGGCGAGGAATCGTTCTTCCAGGGGCGTCCTTGTCGTTTCCGGAAACATCCCCAGGGGCGTCGTGTTGATCAGGCAGTCCGCCCGCAGGCGGCCGATCTCCGCTGCGGGCTCCCAGCGGCAGCCGGAGCTCTCGGCGAGCGCCCGGGCCCGCTCTGCCGTC
>VFSW01005448.1_pt1 | contig 18803 bp, 13 predicted proteins | sample 5358111 | NCBI WGS metagenome assembly VFSW01 (sample SAMN11554181, study PRJNA540505) | mine drainage metagenome | isolation source: sediment from site ElyBrook_90M | place: USA: Ely Copper Mine, Vershire, VT | collected 2017 | reverse complement strand
CGCCAGCCCTTGCGCTTTACTGACAGAACTCTTGGACTCATCAAGCACGGACCTCTTGTGGTCGAGGCTGTCCATGTGGGCGAACCCACCCTCGAAGATCCCAAGCGGACCTTGGCGCCAACCATCAGCAAAGACAACATCGAACTGTTTACTGAAGCGCTCAACGAGGGCAAGCCTGCTTCTTCTCCCACATCGGTTGCGCCTACTGGCGCCAACGAGCCGCCGCGCAGCGACCAGCCCTCCCAGGCACCGCTGCAGCTTGCCGCGCCTGCGGGCGGCACCGGAGTTGGCGTACAGGTTGTCAACGCGCCTGCCGCCGATCCTAACGCTGTCATCAAGCCGGTTGGTCCTGTAAATACGGTAGTGCCGGCAGCGGAAAAACCTGCCGCTGCGCCTGAGCAGGTCAACGATATCAAGCCCGGCTCTGCCCCATCTCAACCCACCGAGACGGTCGGCAAAAAGAAGAAGGCTCCCAAGCCCGATATGAGCGAGGAGTCCTCCAGCAAGAAGAGAAAGAAGAAGGGGCTTGGCAAGCTGAACCCGTTCTAAAGCCGGTACGCTCCACTCAACCAAGGCCGCACCCTCACCCGGTGCGGCCTTTTGTATTCGACCATTCTGCTGCATTCCTGCGATGTGGGGCAGAGTGCAGTCGGCCTCTATCTGCTAAAGTTAGGGGTAGTCCCTTCGCTCAAAATTCCCTACGAATAGGTTTTTCTGCGGATTTTCAGGGATTCGCCCAAGAAAAATATGCCTCACGACCTGCCAAAAGCCTACGACCCCACCAACCTTGAAGATCATTGGGCAGAGTATTGGGTGCGCGAAAAGCTCTTCGCGCAACCTGCCCCTACCACAAGCGAAGCGAGACAGGGTCAGGATGGCCGGTCTGCCTTTACCATCCTGCTGCCGCCGCCCAATGTCACCGGCCGCCTGCACATGGGGCACATGCTCAACCAGACGGAGATGGATATCCTCACCCGCTGGAGGCGTATGAGCGGCCACCGCGCCCTGTGGCTGCCCGGCACCGACCACGCCGGCATTGCAACGCAGATGATGGTGGAGCGCCAGCTAGTGAGCGAAGGCAAAAGCCGCGAGCAGCTAGGCCGCGAAGCCTTTGTCGAGCGCGTTTGGGAGTGGAAGCGCCACTATGGCGGCGCCATTCTGGACCAGATGAAGCGCCTCGGCGCCTCGGTCGATTGGCAGCGCGAGTACTTCACCATGGACGAGAACCTCTCCGTGGCCGTGCGCGAGGCCTTCGTTAAGCTGCACGAGCAGGGGCTCATCTATCGCGGTGCGTACATCGTCAATTGGTGTCCTCGTTGCCAGACCGCCATCAGCGATCTGGAAGTGGTCCACGAGGAGCAGCAGGGGCATCTGTGGGAGATTCGTTACCCGGTTCTCGGCCCTGATGCAAAGGAAACCGCCGAGTTCTTAACAGTTGCGACGACGCGGCCTGAAACCATGCTCGGCGATGTGGCCGTGGCCATTCATCCTGAGGATGAGCGCTATCTGCATCTGCACGGAAAGAAGCTCTGGCTGCCGCTGGTTGGCCGTGAAATCCCCATCATTCTGGACGAGTGGGTGAGCCGCGACTTCGGCACCGGCGCGGTCAAGGTGACGCCGGCGCACGACCCCAACGACTTTGCTCTTGGCGAGCGCCATCATATGCCGTCGATTAACGTGATGGACGCGACCGGCCACATCAACGCCGAGGGCGGCGCGTATGCCGGTCTTGACCGCTATGCGGCTCGCAAAAAAATCGCTGCCGACCTGGAAGAGCAGGGCCTGTTGGCCGGCGTCAAGGACCACACTAATAACGTGGGCCACTGCGACCGCTGCAAGACGGTTGTGGAGCCGCGCCTCTCTACGCAATGGTTCGTAAAGATTCAGCCGCTGGCCGACCGCGCCATTGAGGCGGTTGAAAAGGGCCACATCAAATTCACGCCCGAGCAGTACGGCAAGACCTATTTCGAGTGGATGCGCAACATCCACGACTGGTGCATCTCGCGGCAACTCTGGTGGGGCCATCGCATCCCGGCCTGGCATTGCCCGGCCTGCCATAAAATCACTGTTGCTCGTGTCGACCCCACCGCTTGCGCCCACTGCGGCTCGGAGCAGATTACGCAGGAAACCGACGTGCTCGACACCTGGTTCTCGTCGGGGCTCTTGCCTGTTTCGGTGTTTGGCTGGCCCAATATCACGGCCGAAAACCGCGCGGATTTCGACACTTTTTATCCCACCAGCGTCCTGGTCACCGGCTTTGACATCCTCTTTTTCTGGGTTGCCCGCATGGTTATGTTGGGCTGCTGGTTTGCCGGCGACGTGCCCATGCCCGACGGCAGCCCGCGTTCGCTGGCCGATTCGGTTCCCTTCCGCGAGGTCTATATCCACGCCCTGGTTCGCGACGCCAACCGCGAAAAGATGTCCAAGACCAAGGGCAATGTGGTCGATCCCATCGAGATCGTCAAGCAGTTCGGGACGGACGCGGTTCGCTTCACGCTGGCCAGCATGGCTTCGCCCGGAACCGACATCGCCTTCAACGTGGCGCGCACCGAGGGCTACCGCGCCTTTGCCAACAAAATCTGGAATGCCGCGCGCTTTCTCTTCATGAACGTAGACCGCGCCGCCGAAATTGGGATTGCGGTCGACCCAGCCGCTCTGGGCGGAATGCCTTCCGCGGCTGACGATGCGCCGCTTGAAGCGCGCTGGATCGTGGCCGAGTTGCATGCGACCGCCGCCAAGGTCAATCAGTCGCTTGAAGATTACCGCTACGACGACGCGGCAAACACGATCTATCAGTTTTTCTGGGGCAGCTTCTGCGACTGGTATTTGGAGATCGTCAAGCTGCGGCTTGACTTCTCTGAGACCGCTGACAAAGCCGCCACCGGAACCGCGCTCACCACGCTGGTTCAGGTCTTTGAAGCGGCCCTGCGCCTGCTCTCGCCCTTCATGCCCTTCATCACCGAGGAAATCTGGCATGCGCTTTACGACGGCAATCCGCCTGCGAAGTCGATTGCGCTGACGCGATATCCGCAAGCCGTCGAAAATTCTGCGGATGCAGCCGTGCTGACGGATATGGCCCTTTTGCAGAGCCTTATTGTTGAGGTTCGCACCCTGCGCAAAGAGATTGGTGTTGAAGAAAAGGCAGTAACTCCGATCGAAGTCCGCACTGATTCTGAAATGCAAGCCGTCGTCAATGAGAACAGAGGTACTGTCGAACGGCTGGCGAGGGTCAGCGAAGTGCGCTTCGTCAAGCAGATCAGCGCCGGTCTATCCAAGCACTCTACTTTCAATTTCGACGTAGCTGTCCTTTACGAGCGCACCATCGACATTCCTGCCGAACGCGAACGATTGACAAGAGATATCGCCAAGTACGAAAAAGGCCTTGCCGCCGCCGAACGCCAATTGGGCAACGAGGGTTTTCTAGCCAAGGCGCCGGCGCATGTAGTCGAAGGACTCAAAAAGCAGGAGGCGGAAACACGGCTCTTGCTGGAAAAAGCTCGCGCCGCGCTGGATGCATTGCCGCAATGTTGAAACATGAAGGAAACACAGCAGTATCCCGCAACGAGTCCTGGCTGGTAGCTAGGAGCTAGAAGCTGCTGTTTACCAAGGGAACAGGAAATGGACTGGAAAAGCAGCCGCATCGACGCATTGCTGGAGCAGGCCCTGCTGGAAGACAAGGCCGCCAGCGACACCACCACCAACCTGACTATCGACCCCGACCTGCGTGCTTCGGCTTCGATCATTGCCCGCCAGGAACTGGTCGTCGCCGGTTTAGGCGCGGTCCCGCGCTTCCTTGAGATCTTTGCCCGGCTGGACAAGCGCCCCTCTGCACATACCAGATTTGAGGTCGTCAGTCACCCGGAGATCTTTGACGGCGTGCGCGTCCATTCAGGTCAGGTGCTGGCCGTCATTCGTCACAACGCCCGCGTGCTGCTCAGTTGCGAGCGCGTCATCCTCAACCTGATGCAGCACCTCAGCGGCATTGCCACGCTGACAAGGCAATACGTAGACGCGATTCACGGAACTCACGCCCGCGTACTCGACACGCGCAAGACCGTGCCCGGCATGAGGGCGCTGGAAAAATACGCCGTGCAATGCGGCGGGGGAACCAACCACCGCATCGATCTGGCCTCCGGCATTCTCATCAAGAACAACCACATCTCGCTCGGTGGAGGTCTGCCTGCGGTGCTGACGCGCGCCCTTGAAAAACGCAGAATGGGTCAGCGTGCGGAGGTGGAGGTGCGCACGCCTCAGGAACTGGAAGAAGCTCTCCAATATGGCGCTGAGGCCATTCTGCTCGATAACATGACACCGAAAGAAGTCAGGCACGCTGTGGAGCGCATCAAGAAAGCAACGCAAGGGCAGCCAGCGGAAGGCAAGCCCGACCGCTGGATTCCCACAGAGGCCTCCGGCGGTATCGTGCTTGAGAACATTCGCGCCTATGCTGAAACTGGCGTGGACTTTATCAGCGTGGGCGCGCTTACCCACTCCGCCAAAGCCGCAGACATTTCTATGAGCATCGCCGCGGAGTGAGTACGGCAATGTACAATCTGGCCGCGTTGGAATCCGAGTTGGCGGGCTCCATCTTTGCGGGCAAGCTCCATTTTTCTCCGCTAACTGACTCCACCAACTCTGACGCCCTGGACGCCGCCCGCAACGGCGCGCCGCATGGTTCTGTCTACTTTGCCGATGAGCAACTGGCTGGCCGTGGCCGCGGAGGTCACTCCTGGCATTCGGCGGCCGGCGAGGGACTCTACGTCAGCATTCTGCTGCGCTTGCAAATTCCCGCGGTGCGCCTGCCGATGCTTCCGCTGGCCGCGGGGCTGGCCGCCGCCGAGGCCATTCATGCTGTCTCCAGGCTTACGGTCGATCTCCGCTGGCCCAACGACTTGTTGATTGGCCCCCGCAAGGCCGGCGGCATTCTGGTAGAGGCCAAAACTGAGCGCAGCGCCACGGGCTTTGCCGTGGTGGGCATCGGCATCAACGTCCATCAGAGTGAATTTGCGCCCAATCTGGCTACGCCCGCAACTTCGCTCGATCTGGAGACCGGGAAGCAAATCCACCGTCAGCTTCTGCTTGTCGCCCTGCTAAAATCGCTGGAGCGTGAGACACTTGGCCTGCTCCATACGGCGGCCGGCCAAGCCATTCCGGTGCGCGTGGAACAGGCCTCCAGCTGGGTGCGCGGACGCCAGGTAGAAGTTCATGGCCCCCAGGCCTGCACCGGCGTGACTGCCGGGCTGGATGAAAATGGATTCTTGCTGGTGCGCACCGCCGCTGGCCTAGTAACCGTCCAGACCGGCGGTATCCGCGCCGTGGAGATAAGCTGAGAAACAATGCTGCTAGCCATCGATGTGGGCAATACGAATACGGTGCTCGGCCTCTACCGGCTCGACGGTGACAAGCCTGAATTGGCGGCGCACTGGCGCGTCACCACCCATCGCGCCCAGACTGCCGACGAATACGGCGTGCTCTTCGTTAACCTCTTCGAGATGAACGGCCTGGACGCCAGCCAAGTCAAGCACATCATGATTTCTTCCGTGGTGCCACCCATCGACTCCACACTGCGCGAGGTCTGCCAGCAGTACTTTCACCTGCAGCCGCTCTTTGTTGAGCCGGGCATCAAGACAGGAATGCCGGTTTTGCAAGACAACCCAGCGGACTTGGGCGCGGACCGGCTGGTGAACGCCATAGCTGCCTTCGAGCGCTACGGCGGCCCCTGCATCGTGGTGGATTTTGGCACCGCAACTACTTTCGACGCCATATCCGCCAAGGGAGAGTACATCGGCGGCGCCATTGCTCCCGGTCTAGGCCTCAGCGCCGAAGCGCTTTTTACGCGTGCGGCGCGCCTGAGCCGTGTGGACATCAAGCGCCCGGCCAAGGTCATCGGCACCAACACTGTAAACCACCTGCAGAGCGGCCTTTACTACGGCTACATCGGCCTCGTCGATGGTATTTTGGAGCGCATGGTCGCCGAGTTGGGCAAGCAGCCGCGCATCATAGCTACCGGCGGGCTGGCGCGCCAAATTGCGGAGGACTCGCGCTTTATCGCGGAGATTGACGACATGCTCACCCTCGATGGGCTGCTCATTCTCTTCAAGCTCAACCGAGCGGCGCGCCCTCGCGGCAAAGCGCATTGAGTCATGCCGTGCTGAACTACTTCAACTACTTTACGGAAATCGAAGAACGCTTCCAGCAGCGTCGCGGTGCAATCCTGCTGCTTTCCACGCTGGATTGGGCGCTGATCGAGACCTGGCGCGATGCAGGCATCCCGCTCGATGCAGCTCTACGAGGCATTGACGCTGCCTTTGACAAGTACGAAACCCGGCAAAAAAAAGGCAGGATGCGCCGCGTGAACGGTCTAGCGTGGTGCGCGCAGGCGGTGATGGAAGCCGCCGAGGAACTGCGCGAGGCCGCTATTGGAACAGCCGCTCCAGATGCCGCCAGCCGCGAGTCGGGCTTTGAACAGGAGCGCGTGGCCGTGCACCTTGAAACCGCCGCAGTTGCGCTGGATACGGCAACGGTTGCGCCCGAAGCCTGCGCCGCAACCGCCCTCCGCCTGCGCAAGTTGGCCGCCGAGGTTCGTGCAGCCCCTCCTGAAAATGCCGCCGTACACGATATGGAAGCCCTCGAGCGCACACTTACCGTTTTGGAAGAAAAGCTCTTTGCCGCGCTGACCGCCGCTGCTCCCGAAGAGTTGCTGGTGGGACTCAAAGAGCACGCGGCGCGCGAACTGGCTCCCTACCGCAGCCGTATGGGAGCGGTGCAACTGCGCCAGGTGGAACGCCAGTTTGTGCAGAAACAATTGCTGGTCCACTACAATCTGCCGCGCCTCAGCCTCTTCTATATGAGCCAGCAATGAAACCGCCCTCAGCCCATCTAGTGCAAATGGAAAAGCCCGTCTATGGCGGCGCCTTTCTGGCCCACGTCGAGGGCAAAGCCGTCTTTGTGCCGCTTACTTTGCCCGATGAGCAGGCGCGCATTCGCATTGCGCAAAGCAAGCCAGGCTATTCCACCGCCGAGGCGGATGAGATTGTCACCGCGTCCGCGGATCGAGTTGCGCCCGGCTGCCAGCACTTTGGCGCTTGCGGCGGCTGCTGTTATCAGCACGCAAACTACCAGGCGCAATTGGCTTTTAAGCAAGCCATCCTGCGCGAAACCCTGGAGCGCGGCGGCGTCACTGTGCCCACAGAGATCGATGTGCTGGCTGGCGAGCCGTGGCATTACCGCAACCGCATCCGGCTGGCCTTTGATGCGGCTGGAAATCCCGGTTATCGAGGCCGCCGCTCCCATGCGGTGATTCCGGTCGGCGAGTGTCCCATCGCCGCGCCGCTGCTGGTCAAGACCGCGCAGGCCGCCGCAGAAATCGCGCGCGCGTTTGCTCCGGCTTTTCACCCCACTGAAATCTCCCTGTTCTGCCACGCGGATGAAACCGCGCTCTTGGTCGGCATCCTTACCACAAGCGCTAAAAAGGTTCGCTTCGATGAGTTCGCTCAGGCGCTCCAGCAGCGGATACCAGCCCTCCAGGGCGCGCAACTCGCGATTGAAGGCCGCACAGGCCAGCCTTTGCGCACTGTAGCTCAATGGGGCGCAACTTCCCTCGCCTATCGCGCTGCCGGCTTTGACTATCGCGTGGACCTGGGCGCGTTTTTCCAGGTGAACCGCTGGCTCGTGGATGCGCTGGTGAAACGCGTGACAGCAGGACAGCATGGCGCGCTGGCCTGGGATCTCTTTGCCGGCGTGGGCCTCTTTGCGCGGCGGCTTACGGATAATTTTGCGCGTGTGGTTGCGGTTGAGTCTGCGCCCGCCTCAACCCAGGCGCTCGCTGCCAACCTCAAGAGAACGCCGGGAATCCCGGTTCGAGCCACAACGCTCGATTTTCTCCACCGTAGCCGCAAAGACGCGCAGCCAGATTTGATTGTGGTTGACCCGCCGCGTACCGGCCTGGGTGCGGAAATATGCTCCCTGCTTGCCGAGATAGCCGCTCCCAGGGTGACGTATGTCTCCTGCGATCCGGCCACCCTCAGCCGCGACCTGCGCGCTCTCACCGGCTCCGGCTACCAGATTGAAGCCGTCACTCTGGCCGACCTTTTCCCGCAGACCTTTCACCTGGAAACAGTCGTCCAGTTGCGCCGCTGCTGATGTTTATTTTTTCAATTCAATTGACGCACTGAAGCGGCCACTCTTACATCCATTGCGAAAATGCTTTAGGCTTGTCCCCCAGAACAGTTTTCTAAATTTCAGGCGTAATGGAACCCGCTCCCCCCATCTCCGGGCAAGCCCTCGACAGCTCAGCCTCAGGCGAGCCACGCGCTCTACCGCTTTTTCATGCGGCGTGGCTCTTTGCCGCTGGTATTGCCCTGACGTATTGGTTTTGGCTGCGGCCAAGCCTGGTGCTGGTAGCGCTGGCGCTGGTGGCTGTACTGTGCGGCTTGGCGGCCTGGCGCGCGCAGCGTATTGCCTGGCTGCCGCTGGCTGTGCTGTGGCTGCTGCTGGGCGCATGGTGCGCATGGATGGAGCCGCAACCGGCTCCCGCTCCCGCGCTGGCAATGCTCTCTGACGGCTTGCTCCGTAGCGTAGAAGGAACGGTTGTGGATGCCGGCCCGGTGCGCGGCGAAGTGGAACAAAATCTGAACGACAACAGCCACGGGGAGCCCGCTGAGACTGCTGTAGTGCAAAGCCCCTCACAACGCATTGACCTGCGCGTTAGCAGCCTTGAAGTAGTTACTGACACCAGCGACGCGCAAGCTGCTGCCTCGGGCGGCGTGCGCCTTACCGTGCGCTGGCCTTTGGACGAACCACTCCTAGACGGCAAGCAGGCTTTTCATTGCGGTGAGCGCATCCGCGCCGCCGCGCGCCTGCTGCAACCGGAGACTTACCACGACCCCGGAGTCTGGAGCCGTGAAGATTTTCTCCTCGGCCAAGACATCACCTCGACGGCTGTGGTGAGTATCGACCGCGTTGAACGTCTGGGCCAGGCTCCCGGCTCGTTCCTGCCTTGCCGCATCGGTGTTCTGCAGCACGCTTCCAGTGCCCGGCTGCTGGCTCTGCCCGCCGCCATGCTTCGCCTGCCCGCCCCCCTGCGCATCAGCCAGGACGACGCCGCAATGCTGGCCGCAATGGTCACTGGTGACCGCACCTACCTTACGCATTCGCTCCGCGTGGGCTTTGAGCGTACCGGCTCCTTTCACATGCTGGTTGTCTCGGGCTTCCACCTTGCCATTGTCGCCGGATGCTTTTTCTGGATCTCGCGCAAGCTGCGGCTGCCGCGCGTACCGGCCACCCTTGCCACCATTCTTGCGTCTTTCGCTTATGCCATTTTCACGGGTTTTGCCACGCCTGTGCAGCGCTCCCTGTGGATGGTCACTCTCTATCTGCTGGCACGGCTCGTCTACCGTGAGCGCAGCCCCATGAACACCATCGGCTTTGCGGCGCTGTGTCTCATGGTTGTGAGTCCGCGCAGCCTCTTCGACTCCAGCCTGCAAATGACCCTGCTCGCCGTGGTCGCCATCGCCGGCATAGCCGCGCCGCTGCTGCAGGGCACTCTTTATCCCTATCTCGCGGCCACCCGCAGCCTTCGCCTCATAACATTGGATTCCAAGCTGGCTCCTCGATTGGCTCAGTTTCGCGTCACGCTGCGCATGTTTGCGGTGGCGTTGCAGTCTGCCGTGGGCGGGAGCTTTGCCGGCCGCTTTGCCTGGCGCGTCTTTCCCTGGACCGTGCGCTTTCTGCTGCGCATCGGTGAGTTGGTGGTTGTCTCCTGCGTGGTGGAGCTGGCCATGGCCCTGCCCATGGCAATCTACTTTCACCGCATCACCCTCGTCGCGCTGCCGGTGAATCTGTTTATTCTTCCGCTCCTCGTTATCCTCATGCCCGCCGCGCTGCTCACATTGCTGACGTTGATTGTGTGGCCGGCGGCTGCCGTGCTTCCGGCCATGCTTGTCGCTGTGTTTCTGCACTTTGGCGTTGGCCTCGTGCGCCTCTTCGGCTCCATGGCCTTTGGAGATTTCCGCATTCCCGCGCCGCTGCTTTGGCAATCCGCGGCCTTCTGTGCGCTGCTTGCAGTGGCCATGACCCTGGCCAGTCTGGCTCTTTCGTCCTCAAACTTTATTGCCCGCTGGCAGCGCCGCGCCGCCTGGGCCGCTCTGCTGCTCGCTGCCTTTGCGGCAGTTATCCCGCGCCCCATCCAGCATCCCCACGACGCGCTGCTCGTCGAGGCCATCGACGTGGGTCAGGGCGACTCCATTTTGCTCATCACGCCCGATGGCAAGACTCTCCTGGTAGATGGCGGAGGATTTGGCGGAGGTCCGCGACAAGCCCCTCAGAACTTCGACATTGGCGAGGATGTGGTCTCTGAAGTGCTCTGGTCGCGCGGTATCCGCCATCTGGACGTGGTGGCCCTGAGCCACGCCCACTCCGACCATATGGGCGGCTTGCCCGCTGTGCTGCGCAACTTCCGCCCCACTGAGCTTTGGGTGGGCAACAATCCCCGCGTCCCGGCTTACAATGCACTACTCGATGAGGCAGCCGAACTCCATGTCCGCCTCCGCACTCTCCGTGCCGGTGATGCCTTCCCATTCGGCAGCACACAGGTCAATGTGCTGGCGCCTTTCAGCAATTACCAGCCCGGCGCGGAACCCGCCAACAACGACTCGATGGTGCTGCACGTTGCTTATCGCGCTACTTCAGTCATGTTGGAGGGCGATGCCGAAGCGCCTATCGAAGAAGCCATGCTGGCCGAGTCTGGCCTACAGAGCACCTTGCTCAAGGTGGGCCATCATGGCAGTCTCACCTCTACGCGCCCGCCGTTCCTGGCTCGGGTAGCGCCGCAGTGGGCCGTCATCTCCTGCGGTCTCCACAATCGATACGGCCACCCCCGCGAAGAAGTGCTGGACGAGCTGCAAATAGCCAGGGTGCGCACCTTCCGCACTGACATCGGCGGCGCATCCTGCTTCCTGCTCAATGGCAAGACCGCCATCGCTGACTCACTATGCGGCGTGCGGCAAGCGCAATAGCTATTGTGCCGCTTCACTCTGCCGATTGCCGCTGGCTACTTCGTCGGCCGCCATCGCAAAATAGGCTTGCGAGCTGCCTGCACCTCGTCCAGCCTTGAGACGCGCGTCGAGTGCGGAGCAGATTTAACCAGATCCGGAGTCGCCTCCACCTCGCGCGCGATGGAGCGCATGGCATCGATAAACAGGTCCAGCTCTTCAAGCGACTCGCTCTCGGTGGGCTCAATCATCATTGCGCCATGCACGATCATCGGGAAGCTCACCGTGTACGGATGGAAGCCGTAGTCGATAAGCCGCTTGGCGATGTCGCCGGTCTTGACGCCCATGGCCGCCTGACGCTTGTCGCTGAAGACTACCTCGTGCATGGAGGCCGTCTTGTAGGGCAGCTCGTAGCTGTCTTCCAGTTTAGCGCGAATGTAATTGGCGTTGAGCACGGCATCTTCAGTGGTTTGCCGCAGTCCGTCCGGCCCGTTAGCCAGGATGTAGGCCAGTGCGCGGATGAACATGCCGGTGTTGCCATAAAAGGCGCGGACGCGGCCAACAGATTGCGGACGGTCGTAGTTCCAGTGCTTCGCGCCGTCTTTGCTTTGGACGAGAACCGGCGTAGGAAGAAACGGTTCAAGAAACGCTTTGCAAGCCACCGGTCCTGAGCCGGGTCCGCCGCCGCCGTGGGGCGTGGAGAAGGTCTTGTGCAGGTTCAGGTGCATCACGTCCACGCCAAAGTCGCCGGGCCGCGCCTTGCCCACAAGGGCGTTCATATTGGCGCCATCCATGTAGAGCAGCGCGCCCTTGGCGTGCAGAATGTCGGCAATCTTGTGAATCTGGCTCTCAAAGACGCCAATCGTCGACGGGTTGGTCAGCATCAGCGCCGCGGTTTCCTCATCCACCTGGGCCGCAAGCGCCTCCAGGTCGATGCCGCCTTCGGCGTTGGACTTGAGGTTCTCCACCGAGTAGCCGCAGATGGCCGCTGTGGCCGGATTGGTCCCATGCGCCGAGTCGGGAATGAGAATCTTCTTGCGTGGGTTGCCCTGCGACTCATGCCAGGCCCGCACCAGCAGGATGCCGGTAAACTCGCCGTGCGCACCGGCTGCCGGCTGCAAAGTAATGGCGTCCATGCCGGTGATTTCGATCAGGCACCGCTGCAATAGCTCGATGACATCGAGAATCCCCTGGGCCAGTACGTCAGGGCGGTAGGGATGTGCCTCGGCGAGGCCCTCGATGCGGGCGACAGCCTCATTGACGCGCGGGTTGTACTTCATGGTGCAGGAGCCCAGCGGGTACATGCCCAGGTCGATGGCATAGTTCCACGTCGAGAGCCGCGTAAAGTGGCGGATGATCTCAATCTCGCTCAGCTCGGGGAGCTCTGCTCGTTGATCGCGCCTTGTGGCGCCTAGCAGTGTCGCCGAATCAACAGCAGGCACGTCGAGCGGCGGCAGCTTGTAAGCGCGCTTGCCGGGCGACGACTTCTCAAAGACCAGGCCTTCGTTCTGGGTCTGGTGGGCGCGGACTTTGCCGAGCGTCTGTGGGCCGAAGAAATTTGGTGTGGATGCCATTTTTATGCCTCAAACCTTGTTTTGTGGAACAGTTGCGTGTTTCAGAACCATGCTTTGTAACAAGGGCACGGCTTTAGCCGGACCACAAGCCTTTGATAATGTCTCATGACTAAACAGGCTGCGGAAAAAGGGCCGAATTTGAGTGAAAGCCCGAAGAACATCCCTCAGGGGCTAAAGCCTTGTTGATTCTGAGGCGCTTACGGCACGGCTAAAGCCGTGCCCTTTCAAAACATAGGCAACTCATTGGTTTTTCCGCAGCCTGTAAAGCCCGTCTCCTCTCAATTGCTTTTGCGGCCCGGCTGAAGCCGTGCCCTTGTTACAAAGCAAATTCGTTTAGGCTCGACGAAGCGGACAACCGCATGCGCTTGTCGGGCAGGCCTCTGCTCTACTTGGCCAGTTGCTCCACCTGTTCGGCCGTCAGCACCTTGGCCGCCGTGTCAATCTGCTCTCTCGTCACCATCTCTGTCGCGCACCAGAGAGTTGCGTTCTTCAGCTCTGGATACCAGCGGCGCAACTCGACGCCGCCCACAATCTTCGCATCCAGCAGGCGCTGACTCCATTGCGCCGGAGCCTCTTCGGTTTGCAGCACAAATTCATGAAAGCGCGGCGCGCCGGTAAAGAGCAGCTTTGCGCCGGATGAAGCGGAGAGCGCCTTGGCCGCGTAATCCGCCTTGGCCAGGTTGTGCTCGGCCAGTTCACGAATGCCTTCCTTGCCATAAACGGTCAGGAAGATGGTGGCCATCAGTGCGACTAATGCTTGATTTGTGCAAATGTTGGAGGTGGCCTTCTCGCGGCGGATGTGCTGCTCGCGGGTGGACAGCGTAAGCACGAAGCCGCGGTTGCCCGCGCCGTCCACGGTCTGGCCCACAAGGCGGCCGGGCATCTGGCGCAGATATTTCTCCTTGGCCGCGATGACGCCGCAGAACGGGCCGCCGTAACTCAGCGCCACGCCGAAGGATTGCGCCTCCATGCTGACAATGTCCGCCTCGACCGGCGGGCGGACAACTCCAAGCGAGACCGCCTCTGCAATGGACACAATCAGCAGCGCGCCTTTGGCGTGTGCAATCGCTGCAATCGCCGGTATGTCTTCGATGACGCCGAAGAAGTTCGGGCTCTGCACCAGAACGCAGGCAGTCTCCTCTGTGATGGCTGCGTCCAGAGCCGCCAGATTGACGCGCCCAGTCTCGGCATCGTAGGGAACCAGCATGGACGGCAGGGCCTGGTGTTTGGCGTAGGTGTCCATCACCTCGCGGTACTCGGGATGAACGGTGGCGGCGACAACCGCATTGTCCCGGCCGGTGACGCGCATGGCCATCCTTACCGCCTCAGCCGCGCCCGTGGAGCCGTCGTACATGCTGGCGTTAGCCACATCCATGCCGGTCAGTTCGGCGATCATCGTCTGGAACTCGAAGATGGCTTGCAGTGTGCCTTGCGTGATCTCGGCCTGGTAGGGCGTATAACTGGTCAGAAACTCGCCGCGCTGCACCAGCGAGTCGATAATGACAGGCCGATAGTGGCGATAAGCTCCCGCGCCCAGAAAGCTGGCGTAGTCGGTAGCGTTCTTCGCACCGGCAGCGCGGAAATAATCGACGATTTCACTCTCCGCATGTTGGCGGGGCACGTCAAGGTCGCGTTCCAGCCGATACTCGGCGGGAATGACCTCGAAGAGTTCTTCAATTGATCGAGCGCCGATTTCGGCCAGCATCTGCTGGCGTTCGGCGGGAGATTTGGGAAGATAGCGCATGTCAGCTTTTAGCCTCTAGCTTCTAGCTTTTAGCTAAAAGCCTGTTGTGCAGGCCTGGCTTGCGGCCTGCCAAGAGAAAGTGTCTAGGGCCTGTTCACACTACTTGGGTGGATGGCGTTGCAAACAAAAAACGGACCAGGCGAAGCCGAGCCCAAAGGCTTTGGTGGTTCCAAGGTCGAGGGCGAGAATGAAGTATGGCCCGTTTTTTTGCTGTAACCCTTCGGGCCGGGACCGGTTTTCACGATTTCTGCGTTGATCGTCGCTAGCAGATATCCGGTATGCGTCACTCCTCACTCCTTGAACTCGAAAAAACTGGCTCCCGGCGTCACCGCCTCAGCGGCGTGATCAGACCCTAGGTCTCTGACCGTGTGAATTTGTACCAGTCCGTGCCCCATCCATTCGCTTTTTCTGGCAATAGGTGGGGAAGCACAATCCTTAAGGTACGAAATCATGTGATCAGACCCTAGTGAGTCGCTGAAGCCTGCGTTTCCGAGAAGAAGCTAGCAGCTAGGCGTTCGTTTCTTCTGAAACAAACGCCTCATAGGCGGCGGCATCCAGCAGCGCGTCGAATTGGGCTAGGTCGGTCAGCTCTACCTTGATGATCCAGGTTCCATGCGGGTCTTCGTTGATCTTATCGGGCGCGGACTTTAATTCTTCATTGACGGCGGTGACGGTGCCTGTCACTGGCGAGTAGAGGTCGCTAACGGCCTTCACGCTCTCGACGGATCCGAATGTGGCGTTTGCGGTCACCGGGTCTCCAACCTTGGGCGCATCCACATACACAATGTCGCCCAGAGAATTCTGCGCATAGTCGGTAATGCCGATGGTGCCGATGGTGCCTTCGAGGGCGATCCACTCGTGTTCGCGGGTGTAGCGGTAGTTCGTGGGGTAGGCCATGGGCGTTCTCTCCTTGAAGAAGTAGTGTACGGCGTGAGGGAGGGTTGGGAAAACCCGTGATTTGCGCGGGACGGCTGCCAAGGCCTTGCGCCCAGTCAGACTGCGCGCTTGCGCCATTCCCAGACTGAAAGATCGCGGCCTGCCTGCGCAGCTTAAAAAATCCGCCGATTTTATAACCGTTCGAGGGTGACCGCGGTCACGCTAAGGCAATCCGGCGGAGGTGAACAATGGAACTTCTTGAACTAAAGGGAGATAGCCGTAATGAGAAAGCTAGCCATTGGCGTGCTGATAGGCGCTTGTTCGTTCTTTTTTTTAATGACTCCATCATTTGCAACAGACGGTTACTTTGCCACGGGGTATGGCGCAAAGCAGCAGGGCCAGGGCGGAGCCGGCGTTGCCCATCCCGGTGATAGCCTTGCCACCGCAACCAACCCCGCCGGCATGGCTTGGGTAGGCAACCGTTTCGATGTAGGGTTCACTCTGTTTCGTCCCATTCGCTACGGCACGATCACAGGCAACCAACTGCCCGTGGGGTATCCGGATGTGAACGGAACTTATGACGCCAACCGAGTGAAGAATTTCCCCATTCCCGAGTTTGGCTATAACCGCATGCTCAGCCCCAAACTGGCTGTGGGAGTGGCGGTCTTTGGCAATGGCGGCATGAATTCTTCATTCACAACTCCCATTCCGCTGCTGGGCGGCACGCGTGGCGGCGTAGATCTGGACCAGATGTTTATGTCGCCCACAGTGGCCTATAAGCTGGGTGCGCACAACTCTATTGGCGTGGCGGCCATCATCGGCTACCAGCGTTTTTCCGCGGAAGGACTGCAGAGCTTTGCCAATGCGGGCTATTCCATTGACCCTGCAAAAGTGACCAACACTGGCTACTCGAATTCTTATGGGGCGGGTGTGCGCGTGGGCTGGCAGGGTGACCTCACCAAGATGCTCAGCGCGGGCGCAACCTTCCAGAGCCGCACTTACATGACCAAGTTCGATCGCTACAGCGGCTTGTTTGCAGAGGGCGGCAAGTTTGACATTCCCGCCAACTTTGCCGGCGGCGTCGCCATCAAGGTGAGTTCCAAAGCCACCGCAATGTTCGATGTGGAACGCATCCTCTACAGCCAGGTAAAGTCCATCGCTAACTCTGACGCCAACCAGGCGCTCATGGGCTCCAGCGACGGCCCCGGATTTGGCTGGCACGACATCAACGTCATCAAGACCGGACTCGATTATGCCGTGACTCCACAGTTGACCCTGCGTGGCGGATACAACCACTCAGGTCTCCCTTTTGACGGTTCACAGACCTTCTTCAATCTGATTGCTCCGGCTGTCACCCAGGATCACCTGCACGTTGGCGCCACCGTGAATCTGCGGAACGGCAAAGAACTCACCTTCGCCTATGTGCATGCCTTCAACAAGGAGTTGGATGGCGTTAACTCGATCCCTCCCAGCGCCGGGGGCGGAAATGCCAATCTGAGCATGTATCAGAACTCGTTCCAGATAGGCTTCGGCTGGCACAAAAAATAGAACAGGCAGCAGCCTTCATCCATTGCGCGCCCCCGCTCCCAACAGAGTGGGGGTTCGTGTTTATGCCTATAAGAATCTCTGGATGCAACCCGGCCTGGATATGTACGTCGCCGGAGTGGGAGCGGATTCTAGAGCAGCTCTCCAATTCCTGTGGAGTTCATAGGGGCGTGCAAGGTGGCGGTCTTGCTTCCCCTATACACCGATTAGAGAATGCTATAGGCCGGTCCGAAGCCGGGGTAAGGCTTCAGCGGCGCCAGCGCCACAATCTCCAGCATCCCGGCCTGGAAGATGGGCAGGCTGTCAAGGGCGGCGCGCACCTCGGCCTCGCTGGGCGCTTCCCAAAGAATCGCTGCGCCGGGCATGTCGCCTCGCAACCAGATTTGGCGCAGAATTCCGGCGGCGTAAAGCTCCTTGACGCGCTGACCCTCCTGGGCTGTCAGTTCTTTGGTAAAGGCGTCAGGCGGAAAGGCGTCAGCGCGGCGGCGGGAGAGAGAAAGAAATTGCATGGGAAAATTGTAGCGGCTTCAGACACGTAGCTCCCAGCATCCGCTGTTTATCAACGGTGCCGGTGGAGGGTGCAGGGCTTCCCGTCGTTCTCCTTAAAAAAAAACGGGAAGCCCGAAACGGCGCTACTTGCCTGTGTAGATTACGTGCCAGATTGACCGGGAGCCGTCGTCGGAGACGAACAGCGAGCCGTCTTTGGCCTGCGCCACGCCCACCGGCCTGCCCCAGACCTCACCATCGGGGGCGACGAAGCCGGTAAGGAAGTCCTCGTACTCGCCGGTTGCGTGGCCGTCATGCATGGGCAAACGAATGACTTCGTAACCGGCGCGATGGGCGCGGTTCCAGGAGCCGTGTTCGGCGGCAAATCCATCGCCCTTGTACTGGGCCGGGAACTGCGAACCCTCATAAAAGAGCATCTCAAGTGAGGCAAAGTGTGGGTTGAGCAGTATGTCCGGCGTAATCACTTTGGACTGCAACTCGGGGTGCTTGCCGGCGTGGCGAGAATCCTGATGCCCGCCCATATAGAACCATGGCCAGCCGTAGAAGCCATCTTCCTGAACGTGGGTGACATAGTCGGGCACCAGGTTGTTACCCAGAGCATCGCGCTCATTGGTGGAGCACCAAAGCTGGCCGGTAATCGGGTTGATAGCCTCGCCGACGCAGTTGCGCAGGCCCCAGGCATAGATTTTGATGAACTTGCCTTCAGGAGTGAACTCCAGCACATCAGCGCGGTGGAATTCTTCGGGGTGGGTGTCGGAGTCGTCCACGTTAGAGTGGGATCCAACCGAAGCAAACATCCTTGTGCCGTCCTTGGAGAAGACCACATCGCGTGTCCAGTGTCCGCCGCCACGTAGCCGTCCCCCGCCGGGCAGGTCGGCCAAGTGCTCCTCAGGTCCATTGGCTGTCAGATCGCCATTCTTATAAGGAAAGCGGACAATGCCGTCAGTGTTGCCGATATAAATCCATTTGGGATTGGGGCCGCTGGGGTAAAAGGCAATGCCGAAGGGCTGATGCAGGCCGGTGGCGAAGACTGAAATCTGCCTAGCCTTGCCATCCGCCGCCACGCCGCGAAAGACCTTGATTTTGCCAGTTTCACTTTCCGCCAGAAACAGGTCGCCGTTCGGCGCGGTGCGGAGCAGGCGGGGATTGTCGAGATCGCTGGCGTAGAGTTCCACTTTGAAGCCCTTGGGGGCGATAGGCCAGGCACTTGTGGGCCGGGAAACGAGCGACGGGCCATTGTCCACTGACTGCTCTGGGGCCGGTGCGGGCAAGTCGGCCACGGTCAGGTGGCGGCGGATTCCAGGGGACTCATGTGCCGCGTCTGTAAAGGCAGCCTGGCCGGTGAGGACAGCGTGTTTAGGCGCGGTTTTTGCTGCCGTCCCGGCATGGGCGGCAAAACTATGCAGCAAGGCAAGAGAGCAGAGAAAAGTGAAAATGCAGACAATACGGTGCAGACGGCTCATAGGACCTCTCATGGGAATTTGACTTTCGTTAAGCGCCTGACTTTGAGCTAAGTCTCAGAATCTGTCCACAAACCAGGTTTTTCTGAGCAGCGTATGGGTGAAGCTG
>VFSW01005447.1_pt1 | contig 18803 bp, 20 predicted proteins | sample 5358111 | NCBI WGS metagenome assembly VFSW01 (sample SAMN11554181, study PRJNA540505) | mine drainage metagenome | isolation source: sediment from site ElyBrook_90M | place: USA: Ely Copper Mine, Vershire, VT | collected 2017 | reverse complement strand
TAATATAGGTTTATAGAACCAAATGAATACTGATCACCTTTTTAAGACTGATGACTTGAGAATTCGTGAAATTAAAGAGCTTTCACCTCCAGCACATTTGTTACGTGAATTCCCAATTTCTGAGAACGCATCTACCGTAGTTTCTTCAACACGCCAACAAATTCATCATATTTTACAAAACGATGACGATCGCTTACTAGTGATTGTTGGTCCATGTTCCATTCATGATCCAGTAGCTGCCATGGAATATGCGTCGATGTTAAAGCCTTTAAAAGAGAAGTATGCCAGCGAGTTATTAATTGTCATGCGTGTGTATTTTGAGAAACCCAGAACCACTGTGGGTTGGAAAGGGCTAATTAACGATCCATATTTAGATGGTACGTTTCAAATCAATGAAGGCTTAAAGCTTGCACGCGGATTATTGCTTGAAATAAACGAAATGGGTATGCCGGCGGGAACGGAATTTTTAGATTTGATTACACCCCAGTATTTTGCGGATTTAATCAGTTGGGGGGCTATCGGTGCGCGTACCACTGAAAGCCAGGTTCATCGAGAGTTGGCTTCAGGATTGTCGTGTCCAGTGGGTTTTAAAAATGGAACAGACGGCAACCTAAAAATTGCTATTGATGCTATTCGTGCCGCTCAGCAACCCCACCACTTTTTGTCAGTAACAAAAGCTGGACACTCTGCCATTGTCGCCACCAATGGTAATGAAGATTGTCATGTTATTCTCCGTGGCGGGAAATCTACTAACTATGATGCTGAAAGTATTGAGATGGCCAATGCAGAGCTTGTAAAAGCTGGCTTATCTGCAAAAGTGATGATCGATTTTAGCCATGCTAATAGTCAAAAAGATCCGCAAAAACAATTAATAGTGTCTGAGAATGTGGCGAATCAAATCATACAAGGTGAAAAGCGCATAATGGGGGTAATGATTGAGAGTCACATTGTTGGGGGTAGACAAGATCTTGAATCGGGGAAATCTTTGACATATGGGCAAAGTATAACCGATGCATGTGTGTCATTTGCTGACACGGAAACAATATTAGATCACCTGGCCTTAAGTATCCGTCTACGTCGTCAAAATAATAGATAAAAGTATCAGGGAGAGTACTAAATGGAAGATGAGTTTCACGTTCACGGTTCTCATGAACATGAATTAGAGCACCAAGCTGGTCACGGCATTCCCTTAGCGCAACAGGTTGCTGTATTCACGGCGATTCTGGCCTCCGTTGGAGCGGTAGTCAGTTATCTTGGTAGCACTGCGCAAAATGAAGCACTTTTTCATAAAAATGAAGCTGTACTGTTAAAAGCACATGCTAGCGATCAGTGGAGTTATTATCAGGCTAAGAGTATGAAGGGGAATTTAGTCTCTATTGCACAAGATTTTGCTTCTGGAGCCAGTAAAATCAAATATCAAAATGAAGCAATTCGTTATGAAAAAGAAAAAGCACTAATCAAAGAAAAAGCTGAGTCCTTTGAGTCAAGATCTGAGGAAGAAAATAAATTAGCAGAAAAGGCTTTTCACCCTCACCATTACTTAGCAAGAGCTATGACTTTTTTACAAATTGCTATTGCCTTAGCTTCTGTAACAGTTCTTACTAATCGTAAATGGCTACTTATACCTACAGGTATAGGTGCTGTCATAGGAATTACCTTAGCCTTTATGGCTTATCTTTAGTTTTAAGGCTACGCCAGAGTACGTCTGGCGTATTTGACAGCCGGTTAATTTCCCTGGCTATGACAAATAAATAATCGGATAGACGATTAATGTATTGCATAGCGTAAGCAGAAATCATTTCGTGATGACTTAAAGAGACTATACGACGCTCGGCTCGTCTGCATACGGTTCTGGCATGGTGACAGATAGCCGCCGCTTGGTTTCCTCCCGGTAGAATAAATTCTTTTAGTGCACTCAGATTGGCATTATAGGAATCAAGACGCTCTTCAAGCTCTGCAACACGCTTTTCTGTAATGACCAAGTGACCTGGAATACACATTTCGGCACCAAGGTCGAATAAGTCATGCTGTATTTGAGTTAATTCGTTTTGAATATTCTGGTCAATGGGATAGGACAATAGGATACCTAAAATACTATTTAATTCATCAATATCCCCCATGACTTCAACACGAAAATGGTCTTTATCAACCCGGCTTCCATCACCAAGCCCCGTTGTCCCTGCGTCTCCAGTTTTAGTGTATAAGCGAGTGAGTCTGTTACCCATGATGGTGTCTCTTGAAATGTTTATTAGCCTTGTTAGTCACAGACCGTTATAATAATGTTTTGTTCGCTAATCTTGCCATAATTAAGCTTATTACTGTATGAAAACTGTTTTTTTAGAATTCGAGCAACCCATCGGTGAATTAGAAGCCAAGATTGAAGATCTTCGTTTTGTTCAAGAAGACTCTGCTGTTGATATTTCTCAAGAGATTGAGCGTCTACAAAAAAAGAGTCAAACACTGACTAAAGAAATCTATGCTAACTTAAGTGCTTGGCAGATAGCCCAAGTGGCACGACACAGTCAGCGTCCCTACACACTTGACTACATTGAACATATTTTCACAGATTTTGAAGAGTTACACGGTGATAGAAGTTTCGCTGATGATCCTGCTATTGTAGGGGGGATTGCTCGATTCCAAGAAAAACCAGTTATGATTATTGGTCACCAAAAGGGACGTGACACCAAAGATAGAATTTATCGGAATTTTGGGCAAGCCCGTCCCGAGGGGTATCGTAAAGCATTACGATTAATGCGATTGGCTGAGAAGTTTAACATGCCGATTATGACCTTTATCGATACGCCAGGTGCTTATCCTGGAATTGGAGCAGAAGAAAGAGGTCAGTCTGAGGCTATTGGTAGAAATTTATACGAGATGGCTGCCTTAAGAACCCCTATTATCTCTACTATTATTGGTGAGGGAGGGTCAGGCGGTGCTCTGGCTATTGCTGTAGGAGATACGACACTCATGTTGCAATACTCGGTATATTCTGTGATATCGCCAGAGGGTTGCGCTGCTATTTTATGGAAAACAGGTGACAAAACCAGTGATGCGGCCGAAGCCTTAAATATTACTGCACCTCGTCTTAAAAGTTTAGGGTTGATTGATAAAATTGTTAGTGAACCCCTAGGGGGCGCTCATCGGGATATTCCGGTTATGGCACAAACTCTTCGACGCGCGTTACAAGAAGCATTAAAATCTGTTATTGATCTGTCAGTTGAAGAGCTTCTTGCCCGTCGTTATGAAAGACTAATGAGTTATGGCAAGTTCAAGGAAATCCGCAGTTAATTTAATTGATACAGTTGGTCAGATTTTAAAAAAATATATATCTGATCAACAGTTTCATATTACCGTGGCAGTAAGCGGTGGATTAGATTCTGTAGTGTTGTTATATGTCTGCTGGAAACTTGCCGATCTTTTACCCCTCTCTTTGCATGCCTTACACATTAACCATCAATTGCAACCCATCAACAAATCTATGGAAGAGTTTGTGACTTCCATATGTCAAGACTGGAGTATTCCGCTCTCTATTGAAAGAGTGGAGTGTGATTTAAATGCAGGGTTGGGCCTTGAGAATGCAGCACGTACAGCGCGCTATAATATTTTTAAAAATACTCCAACAGACTTTTTACTTTTAGCTCATCATGCTAACGATCAAGCCGAAACACTGTTAACACAATTCTTTAGAGGTGCTGGTTTACCTGGCCTTTCAGCCATGCCAGAGCAGCGCTTGCTTGCGGGGTCAGCGGTGCAATTACTAAGACCTTTTTTACAGGTATCACGCGCTGAAATTCTTGAGTTAGCGAATCGTTATCAGTTAAAGTGGATTGAAGATCCGTCAAACCAAAACGTTTATTACCAGCGTAATTATATTCGTCAAATTTTAACACCTGTTATTGAGCAGAAGTTTCCTCATTGGCTTGACGTTGCTGAACGTACTCGCTCACATTTTGTAAAAGCCCAAAAACTATTAAATGATTTAGCTCAAATTGATGTACTTTTTTGCGCCCATGAAAATAGTTTGGTGGCGGAAAAAGTGATCTCTCTGGGTGAAGAGCGGGCAGCAAACTTAATTCGTTACTGGTTGGCTAAGCAAGGTTTACCTGTGCCTCAACAGAGTCAATGGCTTAATTGGTGGCAACAGGTACTACTCGCACAACCTGACAAACATCCTCGTCTGAGTTTTGCTAATATTTCCCTAGTGAGTGACAGAGGATATTGGTATGTGATTGCCAACCTTGAAGCTTGGGTTTCATTTGAACTGCGTCAATGGCCAATGGAAGAGATTGATATTCCAGGGGTCGGAATCTTGACTAGCAGTCCAGTTTTTGGCGCTGGAATCAACGTAGAGTCCTTAAATCATGGAGTGGTAGTATCAAGGCGACGTGGGGGAGAATCCATTAAAATTCACCCTCATCGTCCTCATAAAGCCATAAAAAAAATTTTTCAGGAGCTTGATATCCCTTTGTGGGCCAGGGATTATTGGCCATTCATTATGAACCAACAAGGAATAGTTGCTATTCCAGGTATAGGGGTTAGTGTAGAGCACCAAGCATCTCCAGATGAGTGGGGTGTTGAGTTGGCATGGCGTTTTAATATAAGTCATGGTCAGGGAGGGGGCTCGCATGTTAAAATCTAGTGTTTTTTACTTTAATTTTGGAGTGTTGTCATGGCTATTGAGCGTACCCTATCGATTATTAAACCCGATGCAGTTGAGAAAAATGTGATTGGGCAAATTTACACTCGTTTTGAACAAGCTGGACTTAAAATTGTTGCAGCCCGTATGACCCACTTGTCTCAAGCAGAGGCTGAGGGATTCTATGCGGTTCATCAAGAACGTCCATTTTTTAAAGATTTAGTCTCTTTTATGATTTCCGGACCAGTGATGATTCAGGTACTTGAGGGGGAAGGGGCGATTTTAAAAAACCGTGATTTAATGGGCGCCACAGATCCTAAAAAAGCCGCTACTGGAACAATTCGTGCCGACTTTGCTGACAGTATTGATGCAAACGCTGTACATGGTTCTGACGCCCCTGAGACGGCAGCGGTTGAAATTGCTTATTTTTTCCCAGCTTTGAACGTTTACACTCGCTAAGAGTAAAATAATGACCATCAATTTGCTTGGATTAACACGAGACGAGCTGACTGGGTTTTTTGATAAACTCGGGGAGAAGCCTTTTCGTGCCAAGCAAGTGATGAAGTGGATACATCAAATGGGTGTATCTGATTTCTCTATAATGACAGATGTGGCCAAGCAATTAAGAGAAAAACTCTCTGAAATAGCCAGCATTTCTGTCCCAACGTTGCTGTCAGAACAAGTCTCATTAGATGGGACAAAGAAATGGTTGTTACAACTAACACCTGGAAATGCTATTGAAACAGTATTCATCCCGGAGGATGACAGAGGGACATTGTGTGTTTCATCGCAAGTGGGTTGCGCCCTCGCTTGTACGTTTTGCTCTACGGGACGACAAGGTTTTAATCGTAATCTAACCACTGCAGAAATTATCGGTCAAATTTGGTGGGCTTACAAAGCCTTAGGAAAAAACCCAAAGGGAGAACGAGTGATTAGTAATGTGGTGTTAATGGGTATGGGGGAACCCTTGTTGAACTATGATGCAGTGGTCAATACCTTGTCCCTATTATTAGACGACCATGCATACGGCTTATCAAGAAGACGAGTAACTTTGTCAACCTCTGGAGTGATTCCGGCCTTAATGCGTTTGCAAGAACAGATGCCTGTTGCTTTGGCGGTATCTCTTCATGCTCCCAATGATGAATTGCGGGATATTTTAGTACCTATTAATCAAAAATATCCATTAAAACAACTCATGCAAGCCTGTCAGTCTTATGTGTCGGCAGGTCCTAGAGACTTTATTACATTTGAATATGTCATGCTCAGGGATGTTAATGATTCCGATGAGCATGCGAGACAATTGATTGGATTAGTTAAAGATATTCCATGTAAGTTTAATCTGATACCCTTTAATCCTTTTCCAGACAGTGGATATGAGGCTTCAACGGGTGAGAGAATTCGCCGGTTTAAAAGCCAGCTCATTGAGCATGGTTTTATTGTGACTGTTCGAAAAACGAGAGGTGATGATATAGACGCCGCCTGTGGTCAGTTAGCAGGTAAGGTGATAGATAAAAGCCGACGCCATGAAAAATTTTCAGGGATGTAAAGATGACTGACAATGTAAATAACCAATCTACTTTAATTTTAAGTTTAGGTCAGCAGTTGGAGCAAATGCGAATCCAAAAAGATTTATCCATTGAGCAAGTCAGTGGAAAACTTAAGTTTTCAATAAAACAGTTAACTTATCTTGAGCAGGATAAGTTTGATGAACTGTTAAGTCCCTATCTTGTTCGTGCCATGTTACGCTCCTATGCTAAGTTTCTATCCGTTGACGAACAACCATTGATTTTAGAGCTTGAGAGAGTTTTGCCCGCCGCTAAAATTCAGTCTTTTACTAAACAAGAAGTAGCTGTTCAACCTAAAAGTGTTCGTTTTTCTATGGCAAAGAGTCCTTCCAACCGATTTGGATTCAAAGCTGTGTTAATCGGTATATTGTTGCTTGTTTTGTTATCGTTAATCTTATGGTTTCAAAGAAACTACTTGCATCTTTCAGGTCTACATACCGCTGAAAAAAAGGAAAGTTATAACAATTCCGCTATCCAAACTCCTCCCACGGTTAGCTTGACACCGCAAAATCATGAAGTAACTCAAGACTTAGTGAAGCCTGTGGATATTAATACTGCGCCCCTTGCCGAGCCGACACAATCCAACCCATTACCTAACACTAATGAGAAAACCAATTCTTTGCCTGGTGAGGCTGTTAGCAATCATAAAACTAATCAATGATGAATACGCTTATTAAACGAAGAGCCTCTCGTGAGGTAAAGGTGGGAGAAGTGAGGGTGGGGGGAGATGCCCCCATTGTTGTGCAATCTATGACTAATACTGATACCGCTGACATTGATCGCACAATTGAACAAATCTTGGCTCTTGTCCAGACAGGTTCGGAAATTGTCAGAATAACAGTTAATAGCGCTGAGGCTGCACGGAGTGTTCCTGTCATTGTTCAAGCTTTACGCCAGTCAGCCTGTTCTGTTCCCATTGTTGGAGATTTTCATTTTAATGGTCATAAGTTATTAACAGAGTTTCCTGAGTGCGCAAAAGCTCTTGATAAATATCGTATTAACCCTGGCAATGTAGGGCGTGGATCAAAAAAAGATGAGCAGTTTGCTACGCTAATTGCCTTGGCTATTCAGTATGACAAGCCTATTCGTATCGGAGTGAATTGGGGTAGTTTAGATCAAGAAATGTTGGCACGTTTTATGGATGATAATGCTAAAAGTGTTAACCCATTACCCATCGAGGAGTTAACAAGGAAAGCCTTAATTGCATCAGCCCTTGAGAGCGCAAAAACAGCTCTTCAATTGGGTTTGGCGGAGGATAAAATTATCCTCTCTTGTAAGGTGAGCGGTGTTCAAGATTTGATTCACGTTTATCGAGATTTGGCTAAGCAGTGTGATTATCCGCTTCATTTGGGGTTGACGGAAGCTGGGATGGGCAGTAAAGGTATTGTAGCTTCCAGTGTTGCGATGGGGATTTTACTGCAGGAAGGGATTGGTGACACTATTCGAGTTTCTCTAACGCCTGAACCCAATGGTGACAGAACGCGGGAGGTGAGAGTCGCGCAAGAGTTACTGCAAACAATGGGACTACGAGCTTTTACCCCCATGGTGACAGCCTGTCCTGGTTGCGGCAGAACAACTAGTACTTATTTTCAAGAGCTTGCTGAGGATATTCAGTCTTTTTTAAGGGATTCCATGCCATTGTGGCGTACACAATATAAGGGAGTTGAAACCCTTCACGTGGCAGTAATGGGTTGTGTGGTGAACGGTCCTGGCGAGAGCAAGCTTGCTAACATTGGAATTAGTCTGCCAGGTTCAGGTGAGCGGCCCGTGGCCCCCGTTTATGTGGATGGTGAAAAAACCGTCACCTTGAAAGGGGATTTTATTGCCGAAGAGTTTAAATCCATTGTTATCGAATATATCCAAAAAAAGTATCAATAATTAAAGGGTCGTAGGGTTATGGGGCAACAGAAGCTTCAAGGTATTAGAGGAATGAATGATATCCTCCCACAAAATTCCGGTTTGTGGGCAGCCTTGGAAAAAGAACTAAGACAATGGTTGGTAGAGTATGGCTACCTTGAAATACGTACTCCAATTGTGGAGGATACAGCTCTTTTTGTGCGATCTATTGGGGAAGTGACCGATATTGTTGAAAAAGAAATGTATAGTTTCGAAGATCGTCTTAATCACGATAGTTTAACACTTCGCCCCGAGGGCACGGCCTCCTGTGTGCGCTCAGTCATTGAACATAATCTTCTTTATAACGGTGCGCAAAAGCTATGGTATCTAGGACCTATGTTTCGTCATGAGCGCCCCCAAAAAGGCCGTTATCGTCAGTTTCATCAGTGTGGAGTGGAGGCCTTGGGATTTACAGGTCCTGATACAGATGCTGAACTGATCATCATGACTCATCGCTTGTGGCAACGCTTAGGGTTAACACATGTGAATTTGGAAATAAATAGCATAGGGAGTCTTGAGACAAGGCATGCCTATCGCGCTCAATTAATCGATTATTTTAGTCAGCATCACGAAGTCTTAGATGAGGATTCGAAACGACGCTTACATACTAATCCCTTAAGAATTTTAGACAGTAAAAACCCTGATCTTCTCGAATTAATACAAGAGGCTCCCAAATTATTGGATGTGTTAGATGAGTATTCACGCAATCATTTCACACGTTTACGAGAGCTATTAGATTCGGCAGGAATTAGCTATATCATTAATCCTAGGCTGGTACGGGGATTAGATTACTACAATGCAACGGTTTTTGAATGGACGACCACCCTGCTTGGTGCACAAAGTACTATTTGTGGCGGTGGGCGTTATGATAGATTGGTTGAGCAGTTGGGCGGTAAACCAACTCCAGCCTGTGGTTTTGCCATGGGTATTGAGCGTTTGTTGGTACTTATCGAAGAGGAAGGTAATTTAGTAAGTATCCCCACGGAACCACAGGTTTATATTATTCATCAAGGGACAGGAACACTTGAGGCAGCTTTTAAAATCGCAGAGACATTAAGAGACTATCAGATTCGTGTATTAGTGTATTCTGGGGAAGGCGGATTTAAGAATCAGATGAAGCGGGCAGATCAGTCACAAGCTCATTTTGCTTTGATTATTGGTGAAAATGAATTGTCTAGTGGCCAATTTGCGCTTAAACCGCTTCGCGGACAAGGAGCGCAGCAACTATTATCGCAGTCTCAATTAATTGACTTTTTTAACGAGAAATAAATATGTACGATCATCAAGAACAAGAGCAGATAGAGGACATTAAAGCCTGGTGGAAACTCTATGGAAAATACGTCATATTAGGAATGGGTCTGGTGGTAATCGGTTACATGCTATTTCAAGCTTACAGTTATTACCAAAGAACTCAAAATGAAAAGGCGGGAACAATGTTTAATGTGGTTCAAAATGCTTTCCGTCAGCAGGATGAAAAACAGTTATTACAAGAAGCCAAACTGTTACAGGAAACTTTCTCCTCCAATCCTCTGGCCAGTCGATCTGCTTTTCTGTGTGCCTATTTAAGTCATAAAAATGGACATCTTAATGAGGCGATCAGCGAACTCACTTGGGTGGAGGCGCACACCCATGAAGCTATGTTATTGGATTTAGCTAGGCTACGACATGCGGGTATTTTAGCCGATGAAAAAAAATTCAACCAAGCCTTGGATTTACTGAATCAAAATAAAGACTCTGCGATGTTTGCCGCCACCATGGATTTAAAAGGGGATATCTACACTGTTATGGGAAAAACCAATGAGGCCCGTTTGAGTTATCAGCAAGTGGTGAATCAGCAGGGAAGTAAAAACAGTTTATTTAAACAATTGGATCAAGTGAAGCTTGATGCGTTGGGTGGGAGTGGCTCATAATGAAAAACAAATGGTTAATCAATCCTCTCAAAACGTGGTTTTTGCTTGGCTTGATTGGTGTTTTGTCTGCATGCAGTTCAAGCTCTATTATTGTGTCAAAATTAAAACCTCTTAAAGCGAAACAAAACTTCACAATCAAGTGGTCTGATCACCCTGGCTCTAGTAAAAATTCTTTGTTGGAGCCCGTGGTAACCGAGGACATGATTTATGTGGCCACCAACCGAGGCAAAATAGTTGCCTATAAAATTGAAAATGGTAACGAAAATTGGAAAATTGATACGGATGTTCGTTTAACAAGTGGTATTGGTTATGGCGCTGGTGATATTTTTGTTGCGGATAATAAAGGTATCTTATATGCCTATGATCTTCAAGGGAAACTTCAATGGCATGTAAGTTTGGGTAGTGAAATGTCTTCTGCGCCGCAATCCTCTAATGACATAGTGGTGGTGACCACTGAAGAAGGCCACATCTATGGACTCTCCTCCGAGGATGGTTCACAAAAGTGGCTGCTTGCTAGAAATATGCCCTCTCTTGTACTTCGTAATGCTACCGGTATGACGGTAACCCGTGGAGCAGCCTTCGTGGGCGTTCCAGGCGGGCATTTACTTGCTATAGACGTTAACTCAGGAAATATTGGTTGGGAGGCTGCTGTTTCTATTCCAAGAGGCGCCACTGAACTGGAACGAATGAATGATGTGTTGGGGCATCCTAGTCTGGGTGAGGCAGATGTCTGCGCAGCCAGTTACCAAGGGAAGGTTGCCTGTCTTGATTTGCCAAGAGGAAATATTATTTGGTCTCATGATTTGAGTGCTGTGGGACCGATCACCGCATCCACTAATAAAGTTTATGCAGTGGATGAAAAGGGAATTCTCTATGCCTATTATCGTTCCAGCGGTGTTTTAGATTGGAAAAATGAAACCCTTAAAGATCGTTTTTTATCATCGCCTGTGGCAAGCTCTGACTATATTGTAGCGGGTGATATTAAAGGGGTTGTCCATATTTTTAGTCTTGTTGATGGCACTGAGATCTCAAGATTGGATACCGATGGGTCAGCGATTACCATGCAACCTGTCGCCATTAATAGCAATACTTTTTTCCTGCAAACCCAAGCGGGTCACGTTTACGTTATAACTGCTGAAAGCAAATAAAAGCAAAGGATGAATTCTATGATTCCAACGATTGTAATCGTTGGTCGACCCAACGTTGGTAAATCAACGTTATTTAACCGATTAACTAAAACACGGGATGCCCTCGTTGCAGACCTACCTGGACTGACGCGAGATCGTCATTATGGGCGAGCAAAATTTGAAGATTATCAATATTTTGTTGTAGATACAGGTGGCTTTGAGCCTGTGGCTAAGGATGGTATCTTATTAGAAATGGCGAAGCAGACTTTGCAGGCCATGGATGAGGCTGACCGTATTATCTTTCTTACCGATGGGCGTAATGGAGTAACCCCTGGTGACAGAAGAGTCGCTGAAGAATTACGCTTAAGAGGTAAGCATGTCACCCTTGCCGTCAATAAACTAGAGGGTATGCCAGTTGATATGGCTACTGCCGAGTTTTATGAGCTAGGCATGGGACACCCTTGGGCTATTTCTTCGGCTCATGGAGAGGGGATTCATGATTTGTTAGAGCAGGTATTTGATGGTTTGTCTGGTGAACCTGAATTGGTTGAAGAGTTAGACATTGATCATAGTATTCCCAGAATTGCCATTGTGGGTCGTCCAAATGTGGGCAAGTCAACCTTAATCAATCAACTACTCGGGGAAGAGAGAGTGATTGCCTTTGATCAGCCAGGCACGACTCGAGACACTATTGAAGTTGAATTTGAACGGCAAGGAAGAAAATACTTATTGATTGATACCGCAGGTTTAAGGCGTCGAGGTAAGGTATTTGAGGCCATAGAAAAGTTTTCAGTAATAAAAACTATGCAGGCTGTGGAAAGCGCTAATGTGGTTGTCATGACACTGGATGCTCAGCAAGATATCTCAGAACAAGATGCGCATATTGCAGGCTATGTAGTGAGTACTGGCAGGGCAGTTGTGGTGGCTGTTAATAAATGGGACGGCTTAGATAATTACCAAAAAGATAAAGTAAAAAACGAAGTGGCTAGGAAATTATTTTTCTTGGACTTTGCCCAGTACCACTTTATTTCAGCATTGAAAGGGAGCGGTGTAAATGGCCTTTTGCCCTCTATTGATAAAGCCTATGCGGCGGCCATGGTGAAACTTTCAACCCCTAAACTTACCCGTGTACTTCACGATGCAGTGACTCAGCATCAGCCCGCCAAGGCGGGTCCTTTTAGACCCAAGTTACGATATGCGCACCAAGGTGGACAAAATCCACCCATTGTGATTATTCATGGCAGTGCTGTGAATCACATTGCTGACTCTTATAAAAGATATTTGGAAAATACTTTTCAGCGGGCTTTTGACCTCAAGGGGACACCCCTAAGGGTTGAATTTAGGCAGGGACACAATCCCTTTGCTGACCGCAAACCCAAACCTCTCACCGAGTCTGAGGAAAATCGTTTAAGAAAGAAAAGAAGGCGCGGCCGAAAATTATTTGGAAAGTTTTGATTTACGATTATTTTCTCGAATAATTTTTTAGATTAGTAGTAAAAAGTCAGAAAATCAAGTACATTATTGAAAGGTGAGAGAGATAAAAAAACCAATCGATTTTCGGGAGATCACGAAATGAGTACTAAAGGGCAACTTTTACAGGACCCGTTTTTAAACGCTTTAAGAAAAGAACATATACCTGTATCCATTTATTTAGTGAATGGTATTAAGCTTCAAGGACAAGTTGAGTCATTTGATCAGTATGTTGTTTTATTGAAAAATACCACTACTCAAATGGTTTACAAACATGCGATTTCCACAGTTGTACCCGCTAGATCCATCACAATGCCTACAGAGCATTCTAACGAGGACTAACATCTGATGTCGGACAATGGTCCGCTAGTTGGTCGTGGTCGTAAATCTTCTAATACGCACTTAGCGCAAGAAAGTGGTTCTTTAGAGCAAGAGGATGTGTATCTTGGTCGATTGGATCACGCGCTCTTAGTACATATACAGATAGATAGTGAACGCAGTAAAAATAATCCTCAAGAACTTACTCTTCTGTCACAGACTGCTGGACTACACGTTGATGAATTGATAACTGGTAAACGTCCCAAGCCTGATCCTGCAACTTTTATTGGTAGTGGAAAGATTGAGGAAATTCGACAAAAATTAAGGCACCATGAGGCAGGGTTGGTGGTCTTTGATCACGAGATCACGCCAATTCAAGAGCGTAATTTGGCGCATGCACTTAAAGCGCGCGTTATTGATCGGACAGGTTTGATATTGGATATTTTCGCTCAACGTGCACGCAGTCATGAAGGACAGTTGCAAGTTGAGTTAGCTCAACTAGAGCGTTTGTCTACACGTCTTGTTAGAGGATGGACTCACTTGGAGAGACAAAAGGGTGGGATTGGTTTAAGAGGGCCTGGAGAAACACAGCTAGAGACAGATCGACGTTTGCTGAGTAAGCGTGTGAAATTACTTAAAGACCGTCTCGATAAAGTAAGAAAGAGTCACAGAGTGCAGCGTCAATCAAGAAGCCGTGCCGGTTTATTGCGAGTATCGTTTGTGGGTTATACCAATGCCGGAAAATCTACCTTGTTTAATCGATTAACTCATGCAAAAGCCTATGTGGCTGATCAATTGTTTGCAACCCTAGATACGACTACAAGGCGAGTTTATATTGATGGGATCGGGCAAATGGTTCTGTCAGACACCGTGGGTTTTATTCAGCATCTTCCTCATACCTTGGTGGCTGCGTTTAAGGCGACCTTAGATGAAACCATAGAGTCTGACCTGTTGTTACACGTGGTTGACGCCGCGGATAAGAATCGTGACCTTCATCAAGAATCTGTTAATCAAGTATTAAAAGATATTGGTGCAGATCATATTCCTCAAGTATTAGTATTAAACAAGATAGATCAACTGGTGGATTGGCAAGCAGGATTAATCCGAGATCCCTATGGTACAATCGAAGAAGTACATCTAAGTGCTATGAACGGCCAAGGTATGGAATTTATCCGACAAGCCTTTGTCGAACGTATCAATGATTTAATGCAAAAAGAAGATACTTCTATAACTTTGGACAAAGATTTAATACTTAATTATGGCAATCAAGATACCAAGTTGGATCGTACAGCTTAAAGACGGTCCTCCCGATTTAGATGAAGTATGGCGAAATTTTTTGAGAAAATTTAAAAACTCTAAAAATAGCTCTTCACCCAATGATAATCACTTCAACCAACCAGTTGGCCTGCCTAGTGGCAAAAACTTTGTTCTACTAGCGCTAGGTTCTATTATATTTTTTTGGTTAGTGTCTGGCTTTTACATTATTGATGCAGGTCGCGTTGGAGTGATACTCCGTTTTGGCAAATTTCAAGAAGTCACGGGTCCTGGGCCACATTGGCATTTTCCTTATCCCGTTGAAGCACAAGCTTCAGGAAGTCCTGTTAATGTGTCTCAGGTTCGTACGGTTGAATTGGGTTATAGGAATACTATTAAAGCGAAAGTGTTACATGAATCATTGATGTTAACTGATGATGAAAATATTATTGATAACCAATATGCCATCCAATACACCATCAAAGATCCTATTGATTTCTTATTTACTAACAAAGATCCTGATACCACGGTAATGCAGGTTGCAGAGACTGCTATTAGAGAGGTAGTGGGCCGTCATAAGATGGATTTTGTTCTATATGAAGGTCGCTCACAGATTGCAGATGAAGCTCAACATCTCATGCAAAAAATTCTAGATCGCTATAAGACAGGTATTTTAATCAATAAAGTTAATATGCAAAACGCTCAGCCCCCTGAGCAAGTTCAAGCAGCTTTTGATGATGCGGTAAAAGCGGGACAAGACCGCGAAAGACAAAATAATGAAGGGCAAGCTTACGCCAATGACGTGGTCCCTCGTGCGAAGGGTACGGCGTCAGCTTTGATTGAAGAGGCAAAAGCTTATGAGCAAAAAGTGGAGGCAAGGGCTGTCGGTGATGCCAGTCGATTTAAGCAAATTCTTGTGGAATACAACAAAGCCCCTGAAGTGACTCGTCAAAGACTCTATCAGGACATGATGCAGCAGGTATTGAGTAATACCTCAAAAGTTGTTGCTGAGGGGAAAAATGGCTCAAATCTCTTATACCTCCCCCTGGAAAAGTTGATGAATCAAAACAATACCGTTACGTCTGACAATGGCAACAAAAACGAACAGGCCAATAATATTATTGAACCACCAACCAGGGATCAACATACATCGCCGAGTTCTACCCTTAACAATAATTCCTCAATGGAGCAACAGGGGACGGATAGTGATCGTTCTCGAGATGCTCTGAAAGAGCGTGAGCGTGAGGGCAGATGATGAAAAATTTAAGTATTTATGTAGCGACTTTAGTATTGCTTTTGATTATTGGTTCTATGGGTGTATTTGTCATTTCGCAAACACAAAACGCCTTGGTTTTTGAACTAGGTAAAATCGTTGCAGTGGACACCCAACCCGGGTTATACCTAAAGATGCCTTTTATCGAAAATGTTCGTTTGTTTGATACTCGGATTCAGACTTTAGATAACAATGAACCTCAGAGATTTATCACTTCTGAGAAAAAACCACTATTGGTTGATTATTTTGTTAAGTGGCAAATCACTGATGTCAAACAATATTATGTCAGCGTAGGCGGTGATTCAAAAAGAGCGGAAATACGGTTGGCACAAACGGTTAACGATGAGTTAAGAGCAGAATTTGCGAAGAGAACTGTTCATGAAGCAGTCTCGGGTGAGCGTGAATCAATTATGGCTAATATGCGTGCTCGTACCGATCAGGATGCTAAAGAAATTGGAATTAGGGTCTTGGATGTAAGGATTCGACGTGTTGAATTGACGCCTGAGGTCAGTGATTCTGTTTACCGGCGTATGCAGGCAGAGCGTAAACGTGTAGCCAATGAACTGAGATCAACGGGAGCTGGTGAAGCTGAGAAAATCCGGGCTGATGCTAACCGTGAAAGAGAAGTAATCTTAGCTGACGCTTTTAGGCAAGCTCAAGAGATTAAAGGTAAGGGAGATGCCAAGGCGGCCGCAATCTATGCTGAGGCCTATAAACGTAATCCTGAATTTTATGCGTTCTATCGGAGTCTACAGACATATCAGGAAGGACTAAATAATAAATCAGATATACTGGTTTTAGATCCTAATTCCCCATTTTTTAAGTATCTCAAACCCCCTCCTGGATCTCTTGGGGGTAAATAATTTGAGAGGCACTATTATTGTAGCAATTGGTATGCTGTTGATACTTGAAGGTATAATGCCTGTAATTGCACCACGACAGTGGCGAAATACCTTGTTAAAATTAACACAACTCTCCGACGTGCAAGTTCGTTGGGTAGGGGTGATAGCAATGATTTTAGGAATTGTAATTTTACAAATTAATCGATGACATACAGTTGGCTACTTCCTGAATATTGTGAAGATATTCTTCCTGACAACGCCTGGGCACTTGAAGAGGCTCGGCGTAAACTTCTTGATCTCTTTAAAAAGCGGGGATTTAATTTAGTTATTCCGCCTTTAATAGAATATGTGGAATCTCTTTTGACTGGTACAAGTCATGATATGGACCTACAAACATTTAAATTGGTGGATCAATTGAGTGGTCGGTTACTTGGGGTGAGGCCAGATATCACTCCTCAAGTGGCAAGAATTGATGCGCACAGCATGAATCATACTGCCGTGAATAGATTATGTTACGCAGGTACCGTATTACATACCAAACCTGATGTGTTAAGTCAATCCAGAGAACCTTACCAGGTTGGAGCGGAAATATTTGGTTTGAGTGACGTATCGGGCGACATAGAAATACAATCCTTGATGCTTGATGCCTTATCACTGCTAAACTTTAAAGAGGTAGTTTTGGATGTAGGGCATGTGGGTATTTTTAGGGGTTTAATAACTACGCTTAAACTCGATGAAAAAACTGAGAATGATTGGTTTAAGTTGCTACAAAATAAAGATATTCCTTCCTTGAAAATCGCCACCGAAGGAATTGATTCTCAGATAAGAAATGCATTATTGAGCCTCCCAACACTCAATGGCGAAGCTGCTATTTTGGAAAAGGCTAGGTTAATTTTACCTGCTTCATTACAAATCACTGCCGCTTTGGATCAGCTTGATGCTGTAAAAAGGCGCTTTGCTGGTCAGGTTAAGCTTTCCTTTGATTTATGTGAGTTAAGGGGATATCACTACCATAATGGTTTGGTTTTCCAAGTTTATAGCACTGATTATAAGGGAGCTCTTGCTCGAGGTGGACGCTATGACGAGGTGGGTAGCGCCTTTGGTCGCTCTCGTCCAGCAACGGGCTTTAGTTTGGATTTACGTCAGTTAATTACATTTAAGAGATAATCAGTTATTGGGAGACTGCCTTTATGGCAAAGAATGTTGTAGTGATCGGGACTCAGTGGGGTGATGAGGGAAAAGGGAAGTTAGTTGACTGGTTAACAGACCGGGCACAGGGTGTAGTTCGTTTTCAGGGCGGACATAACGCTGGTCACACGCTGGTGATCGGTGGTAAAAAAACTGTTTTAAGTTTAATTCCAGCAGGAATCTTAAGAGAGCATGTGCAATGTTATATTGGTAATGGAGTGGTGCTTGCTCCCGACGCTTTATTGCGTGAAATCGATATGTTGGAAAGTTCAAATGTAAACGTTTCCAAACGGCTTGTTATCAGTGAAGCTTGTCCACTTATCATGCCCTACCATGTGGCCATAGATAAAGCACGAGAAATTAAAAAGGGAAACAATAAAATCGGTACCACGGGAAGAGGGATAGGCCCTGCTTATGAAGATAAGGTGGCACGACGTGCAATTCGTTTACAAGATTTATTTTACCCGGATCGTTTCAAAAATAAGTTAGAAGAGATTCTTGATTACCATAATTTTGTTTTAACACAATATTTTCATGGTGCAGCAGTTGATTTAAACCAAATCTTTGATGACACCATGGCCTTAGCTAAACGAGTGTTACCTATGGTGGGTGATGTGTCACGTTTGTTAAATAACGCCTCAAAACAAGGTCAGAAACTACTTTTTGAAGGTGCTCAAGGGACATTACTTGATATTGATCACGGGACTTATCCTTTTGTAACTTCAAGCAATTGCGTAGCAGGTGCAGCATCGCCTGGCAGTGGAGTGGGGCCTCAACTACTGGAATATGTTTTGGGTATCACCAAAGCCTACACCACACGAGTGGGTTCTGGGCCTTTTCCTACGGAACTTGATGATGCGGTGGGTCAGCAATTGGCAACTCGTGGTCATGAGTTTGGTGCTGTGACAGGACGTCCTAGAAGAACAGGTTGGTTTGATGCTGCAGCATTGAAACGTTCAATTCAAATTAACGGCGTCACCGGATTATGTGTCACTAAGCTTGATGTCATGGATGGTATTGAAACCATTAAAATAGGAGTGGGTTATAAAACAGAAAATGGTGTCACAGATATCCTCCCATTTGGTGCAGAAGTTATTGAATTATGCCAACCGATCTATGAGGAAATGCCAGGTTGGACCGAGAGTACTGTGGGTATCGAGCATTATGAACAATTGCCGCTCAACGCTAGACGATATTTAGAACGTTTAGCGCAATTATGTGAGGTTCCCATTGATGTGGTTTCAACAGGACCTGATCGACGTGAAACTATTGTCCTCAGACATCCATTTGAATAATTAATGAGTAAATCTGAACTCTAATTAAT
>VFSW01005446.1_pt1 | contig 18804 bp, 20 predicted proteins | sample 5358111 | NCBI WGS metagenome assembly VFSW01 (sample SAMN11554181, study PRJNA540505) | mine drainage metagenome | isolation source: sediment from site ElyBrook_90M | place: USA: Ely Copper Mine, Vershire, VT | collected 2017 | reverse complement strand
GCGCCTAGCTTTGAGGTCCGCTGGGCGATCCACCTCTGCCTCCGCGGCGGCGACGGCGACGCCGATTGTTCACTCCGGGACGGGGACCTGCAGGCTGACCGGCCGCAACGGGCACTCCATCCGCACGGTTGAAGTTCGGCTCGTTCTCCTCGTCGAACTCCTCCCCTTCTTCGCTCTCGTCAAAATCCTCTCCACCCTCGATCAGAATGGTGCTCTGATTGGAGCGCGGCTGACGAAGGTCGAACTCGTGCGCGGCACGGGCTGCCGCCTGAGCTTCTGGCTGAGCTTCGGCTTCCGGCTCTGGCTGTGCAGTCTGGGCCATCTTGGCCTTCTGCTCTTTGATGAGGGCCTTGCGGCTCAGTTTGATCCGGTTCCCTTCAATGGCCAGTACTTTCACCATCACCTGATCGCCCTCGCGCAACTCATCCTTCACTTCCTTCACGCGGTGTTCGGCAATCTCAGAGATGTGCAGGAGGCCATCCGTGCCGGGGAACAGTTCGACGAATGCTCCGAACTCGGCGAGCCGCACAACCTTCCCAAGATAAACTTTGCCAATCTCTGGCACAGCGGTAATGTTGCCGATGATTTCAAGCGCCTTCTTCAGGCCAGCCGCATCTGACGACGCTACGCTGACCTTGCCCGTGTCATCCACGTCAATCTTCGCGCCCGTCTGCTCGACAATGCCGCGAATCGTTGCCCCGCCTTTTCCAATCAGGTCGCGAATCTTGTCCGTTGGAATCTGAATCGTTTCAATTCTAGGAGCATAGGCAGATCGTTCCTGGCGAGGACCGCTCAGAACTGCATCCATCTTATCCAGAAGGAAGATACGGCCCCGGCGCGCCTGTTCCATCGCTTCCTGAAGGATCTGGCGCGTGAGGCCGCCAATCTTGATGTCCATCTGCAGCGCGGTGATTCCCTTGCGGGTGCCGGCCACCTTGAAGTCCATATCGCCGTAATGGTCTTCTGCCCCTGCAATGTCGGTCAGAATCGCATAATCGTCGCCTTCCTTAACCAGGCCCATCGCAACCCCGGCCACCGCGCCCTTCAGCGCAATGCCCGCATCGAACAGCGCGAGGCTTGCGCCGCAGACCGAAGCCATGGAGGACGAACCGTTTGACTCGAGAATGTCGGAGACGACGCGCATGGAATACAGGGACTCTTCGGCGCTTGGCAATACCGCCGTGACAGCGCGCTCTGCCAGCGCTCCATGTCCTACTTCTCTGCGCCCTACGCCGGTCATGCGGCCAGTCTCACCCACGCTGAACGGTGGAAAGTTGTAGTGGAGCATGAAATTCTTTCTCTGCTCGCCTTCATAGCTCTCCAGCCTCTGACCATCGTCGGAGGTTCCCAGCGTAGCAGTGACCAGTGCCTGTGTCTCACCACGCGTGAAGAGCGCCGAGCCATGCGTGCGCGGCAGCACTCCGGTTTCGATCGTGATTGGCCGAATCTCGTCAAACGCGCGGCGATCCGGCCGAATGCGATCCTTGGTCACCTGCTCACGGAAGATCCGCTCGCGAAGGTGCTCATAGTATGTGCCCAGCTTTTTCTTTGCCGCGGAATCATCGGCGGGTATGCCCGCGCTCAGCTCGTCCTTGATGGCCTTGATGAGAGCGTAGCTTTCCGTCTTACCGTGCTTCTGCGTATCCAGCGCATCCTTGAGCCGGTCACCAATCTTTGCCTTGAGTTCGGCATAGTAGGCCTCATCAAACTCGGGCGCGGTAAACTTGCGCTTCGGCTTGCCGGCCTTCGCAACCAGCTCCTCAATTGCCGCGACAATCTTCTTGATCTCTTCGTGGGCGAACTCGATCGCTTCGAGGATAACCTCTTCAGACTCTTCCTTCGCGCCCGATTCGATCATCACGATGCCATCTTTATGGCCGACAACCATAATGTTGACGGTCGTCTCCGCTCGCTCAGCATACGTCGGATTCGCGACGAACTTGCCGCCGACTCGTCCCACTCGAACCGCGCCCACAGTCGCACTGAAAGGGATATCAGACAGCGCCACCGCAGCCGCCGCTGCGTTGATGGCCACGACGTCGGGATCATTTTCCTTGTCCGCCGAAAAGACCAATGCGATCACCTGAGTCTCGTTTCGAAATCCATCGGGAAACAGAGGACGAATTGGCCGATCAATCTGGCGCGCAGTCAGGATTTCCTTTTCACTGGGACGCCCCTCGCGCTTGATGAAGCCCCCGGGAATACGGCCGCCAGCATAGGTGTACTCGCGATAATCGACGGTAAGGGGGAAAAAATCGATGCCCTCGCGCGGATCAGGAGATGCAACCGCAGTCGCCAGCACGACGGATTCTCCCGTGCTGACCAGCGCAGCGCCGGAGGCCTGCTTTGCCATGCGGCCAGTCTCGAATACCAGCCGCTTGCCGCCGGTAAGCTCGACGGCTACTTCATGCTTCGTTGACATAATGTCCTCGTTTCGTATTGTTCGCTTGGGAAACTTGCAGGCAGGGATTCTGCATCTTTGAATTGAACGCAAAAAGGCTGTGCGCCTTTCTGTTGCGCCCTGCAATCTCTCGATGGGACGGATAAGGTTCGCGCCCCGCAAGCATTCGCTTGGATATGCATAGGGACAGCTGGGACCCTGCGCGCGGGCGGAGACCGCCGCGTACACATGGGCCCCAGGTCCTGGGCTGAACGGGGGCCATGACCAGATTCCGGTCTGGACGCTTCCGAATCAAGGTGTGCTTTCTGTTTACTTGCGGATTCCGAGCTTGCCGATCACATCGCGGTAACGATCGGAGTCATGCGCCTTCAAGTAGTCCAGCAGGCGACGCCGCTTACTGACGAGCATCAGCAATCCGCGTCGTGAAGCGTGGTCCTTCTTGTGTGTCTTGAAGTGCTCCGTCAATTCGCCAATCCGCTCGCTCAGAATTGCAATCTGGACTTCAGGGGAACCTGTATCCGAATCGTGGGTGCGGAAGCGTTCAATCAGTTCGGTTTTCTTTTGGGTCGCCAGCACGGCGTGTGTTACTCCTCTTGCGTTCTCAGTCCACTCTTAAGTGTCTAAGGTGAGATTACCATGAATCACCGCCGAATGCCATGCCTGGCAGAGACTTAGGTGCACCCGCGAATAACCTGGATCTCACAGCTGCGGCTGCAGCCAGTAGTTCGAGCGTGCAACAATCCTTGCACCCAGGTCCCTCGTCGTCTGAACACGTAGGGTGTGCAGCCCCGGTGTGGTATCTGTCGGGCTGAACGTAATCAGATAGCGATTTCGCATGTGCTTGGCTGCATCCACCACTCGCTGTTCAAATTTCTTGTCACCGACGAACGTCGTATACTCCCCACCACTTTCCTGCGCAATCTCCTTTGCGACATTCTTTTTGAATGCCTTTACCGCCATCACCAGAGCGGAAACCATGTTGAGCGTGCGATCGTCGCCCGAGTCCTGCATATCATGCAACAGCTCTGCGCCGGATGGAGAAAAGGAAATACTCAAAATCAAGACATCTGATCGGCCGATTTTTCGAATTAACTGCTCCGGGCGCGTGTGGCGGCTCCCATGATCGCGCCGTTCACTCACGAGAAGCAGGACACGGCGGTCGCTCTGCGGCTCCCCAGCCAGAAGATCGACTCCATAGCTCACCGTATCCAGGATTGACGCTCCGCCATCACCGGGTTCCAGATTCTTGAGGGCTGTGTCCAAATCCTCCGTCGAGTGCGTGAAGTCCTGAATCAGATAGGGCTTGGAATCGAAACCAACCAGCGCCGCTTGACTCTTTGCATCGCTCAGGAACACATCGAGAAGCGGTCCGAGGCGGGCAAGCTTATCAAATTCCAGCGCACTGGCCCCGCCCTCCTGCACTGCAATCACAAGGGACACGGGAGCCGTGTCCATCTCTTCTTGGACGTGAATGGTCTGAAGCACGCCATTGTCTTCCAACCGGAAATCCGACGCTTTGAGACCGTACACAATACCGCCGTCGCGCTTCTCCACCAGTGTTGGCACCAGCACTTCGTTCGTTGTCACATGCAGAACCGGCACATCGCTCTTCGTGTCCGGCATGGGCTGCGGCGGCTCAATGGGCGGAAGGTTCTGTCCCAGGACGAGCGCGGGCCCCACCCAAAACGAAATTCCAAGCAGCCATCGGCAGAGGGGTGTCATGCGATCCCGGCCTCCATTGCGACTGCAGCAAAGCCGCATTCAGACACTCCTGCGTACCTCCCGGTCGATTGAGCCGGTCCATATCAGAAAACTCATCAGCTCCCAGCGCGTAGACCACATGAAGCTCATTACATCCGCTGCGGTCAGCGTCTCTGCGCCCTTGCCGGAATAGGTCTCGATGCGCCAGCGAATGTACTCGCTTCGCCAGGGTCTCAACCGATGTCCACGGGTTGCATTCCAGATGAATCGCACCGGCGCCAGCACAACCAATCTCCCGTGTCAGTATAGCGATTGCGATCCATTGCAAGGAAATCGTCTGGCCAGGAACTCTCCAATCTGCTTCAGAACTGGATACCTCATAGCTTCTGGAAGAGGCTGCCGGAACCAAGCTGGCTGATGACATCCTCAAGCGCCGTCTGCTGGGTCTCAGCCAATGAAAGCTGCGTAGAGATCTGCGGTAGGTCAGCTTGCATCAATGTCGTCTGAGCCGTTGTCAACTGCAGCTTCTCAGTGCTGACTGATTCGGTTGCCGCGGTGAGACGCGAAATGGAGTTGTCGAGTGTGACACGCTTCTGTGAGACATAGTTCAGAGCGCTGTTCAGCGCCGCTGTAGCCGTGACAGTGGCCTGGGTATTTGCCCCGGATGAGAAGTCAGAAACCAGCTGGTTCAAGGCTGCAAACACATCGTTCGTCCCACCAGCTGTGAAAATCTGGTCCCCGGGAACGTTGAGCTGGATCGTCTGGCCATTCGGCGTTTGAAGAAGATTTACGTTGGAGTCGCCGTGATACGTCGTGGAGGCCGGCGAGGACACGCTTGAAAGACTGAACGGCGTTGTGGATGTCTGTCCGCCCGCGAAGATGTATTGTCCCATGTAGCTGGTATTCGCAAGCGACATCACTTCATCGCGAATTCCGGAGAGTTGATTCGACACAGCCTGCAACTGTGTGGAATTGAGGGTTCCTCCGTTTGCGCCTGTCGCCAAACTGATGGCTTGCGTCAACTGGTTCACCACGCTGCCCAACGCACTATCGGCAACCTGCAACTGCCCCTGCACCAGGCTGGATGTTTGCGTAAACGAGTCGTCCTTCTGCATCTGATTCAGAAGGAGCGCGTCCTCTCCGGATGCGACTGGATCCTGCCCCAGCGAGGTCACACGGACGCCGCTCGAAAGCTCGCTCGACAATTGCTGTTGTGTCGCCTGCGTCTGGTCCAGAGACTGCGCTAGATTGGAAACAAAAAATGGGTCGACTTTCATGCTCATTCTCCAGGCTGACATTCCTTGAAGCCTTGCCGCCTCATCGATTCGATCTTCAATCGCCTATGCAACCGCGGTCTGCACGCCCAGATTCAAAGCCGAGGACATCACCGTGTTCAACAGCGTGAAAACCTCCGATGCCGCCTGATAGCTGCGCTCGAACTGCTGCATCGAGCTGGCTTCGTCATTCAGATTGACGCTCGATAACGTGCTCACCTGAGTCTGAAGCTGCGTCACGGATGCATTCTGCGCAGCGTTATCCGTTTGCACTCCCGACACAAGCGCGCCCAGTTGCGTGACAAACTGCGAATAGTAGTTTGCAGGCGTTTGACCGCTCACCAGATTCTGATTCGCCAGTCCGGCAATCTGCACCGCATTCGAGTTGTCGCCAGTGCCGCTCCCCAGAGCGGCCGCAGCAATCTGACTCGGATCCGTCATGACCACACGGATACCCGCAGCACTGCCCGTCACCGCAGCCGGCTCGTTGAAGATATAGAGCGGGGCTGTTCCAGTCCCCGTCACTCCCGCTGCGTTGGTTCCCGTGCCTTGCGTTCCGTTCAGGCTCGTTCCCGAATTGTTCGCGGCATTCACTTGAGTAGAAACTGCGTAAGCAAGCTGATCCAGTGAAGCAAGAGCATTGGGGATGTCCATGTCGCGCACGGTCAAATACCCACCCAGAGAGCCTCCGCCGCCGGCAAGCCCCGTCGTTACATCCGTAGAACCAAGATAGAAATGCGTCACCCCGCCCACAGTGCCGGTGTTGAGGGCAACGCTCGCTCCCTCCGACACCAGAAGCTGACCCGATGTCGTCGTAATCGAAAGGCCGTTGTTCTCGGTACGAACCTGATTGATTCCAATCAACGCCGACAACTGGCTGAGATCCTGTTGTCTCTGGTCCTCGAGTGCGCCGGCATTGCCTTGGGCGCCCACGGATTGAATCTGCTGATTCAGCGATGCAATCGAGCTGGTCAGCGTGTTCACCTGGGAGGCGACAGCAGACGCTTCCTGGTCCAATGCCGATCGCTGCGAGTTGAGACTGGCTGCGGTGTTGGATAGGTCTCCAGCAAGTGTATTGGCGCTGGACAAGACCTGCTGCCGCATTGCATTGTCTGTCGGTGCTGCTTCGAGCGAAGTGAAGGAACTGAAGAAGCTGCTGAGATCAGCGCCAAGGTTGCCCGCCGACGATGTCCCGCTGGCGGGCGTGAATAAAGCCTGCACGGAATTCAGAGCCGTAAGGCGAGTCCCGGACGAGGCCGCGAGTTGCTGCTGCTGCGCCAGTCGTTGCTCCAAAACGGTGTCCCGCACGGATTGAGGACCCATTTCTGACACACCCGAGCCATAAGCAATCCCGTTGATGACGACCGGTGAGTTCTCCTGAAAATTAGGCACCTGCCGCGTGTAGCCGGCTGTATTCGCATTTGCGACGTTATTCGCCACGATGCTGAGGGCAGCCTGATTTGCATCCAAAGCGCCGGAGATCAAACTCAACGCGGAACTAATGGTCGCCACTTGACTCCTCCACCTGCGTCCACGCCGGCACGATGGTCCTGCCATAGTCCCCACTCGTACGCGAATCGACGGAGCAATGCCGGAGGACCCGCAGATTCTGTTGCGTCGCTTCAAGCAGCCGACCGAGCACCGCAAGGTCCGCCTTCGCCAGCTCCGCATCCTTCCACGGCAGTGCATTCCGGTCTGGTTCGCTCTGCCGTGTCAGAAGCTGGCAGCAATTCGCAAGCTCTTCGAGACGTTCCGCATCGAGACACGCAAGTGAGCGCGTGGCCTCATGGATCATCCAGCGCAGCCTTTCGCCTTGTCCCTCGCTGATTGCTTCCCGCATCGGCATGCCTCCTCCGTCTCGAAACTGTGCGGCCCGATTCAGCCAGCCCGGCCCGTCTCCAAAAGCCACTGGACCGCACTGCGGCCGCTCACTCTTCCGCTCTCTTCGCGGCGCAGATCCCCCAGGAGCGTCAGCTCAGGAGCTGCAGCTTCAGGAGCCGCTCTTCACTCCACCCTGAATCATGGAGTCAATCACCTTCCCCGCCACCGCCGCAGAGGAAACTTGATAAGCGCCAGCGGCAAGCGCGGCTTGCACCCTAGTCACCGTTTCCATCCGGACATCGGATTCCGTACCGGCCTGCTGCATTTGTGCACCCACACTGCTGAGCGTCGCGACATCTCCCGCCAGCGGTGTCTCTGTCTTCGAGGACTGGCCTGCCGATGCAGAACCTGCCGGCGCCTTTGTTCCCCCGATTCCAAGGAGTGTCTGTAATCCGTCCACGTTGTTGCGCACTTCCATGCGTATCTCTCCTTGCCTTTACTATCGGCCAGCTTCCCAATTTCTTCAATCCTTTACGACGCCAGTACGATTTGCGAAGCTTCGCCGTCTCGTTCCGGGATCAGCCTGCAACATTTCCATTCCGGGAAATATGGGCAAGGACTTCCCGCGCGATCCCCAGTCCTCCGCTTTGGCTGATAGAGCTGCCCAGCACCTCGAGCGAGAAGCTGCCCAGTGCACCAGCCGAGCCTTCGTCTTCACCATCGCTCCCTTCGCTGGACCCATTCAGCGGCTGCAGAAGCTCTTTCATCATCTGCGCCTCAAACTCCTGCGCTGCCTTCTCTAAGCGCAGGCTCTTCTGCGTCTGCGCGGACGGGGAACCGGCCGCATGCTGCATCTCGTGAATCCGCATTACAGAACCTCCAGATCGGCTTCGAGTGCGCCGGCTTCCTTCATCGCCTGCAGAATCGAGATCACATCCCGGGCACCCGCGCCGATCCTCTGCAACTCCTGCACCAGGTCCTCAACCGTGGCACCCTGTTTCAGGTCGATCCGGTTCACCGGCTTGTCCTGAGCCTGCACCGTGGTCTGCTGCACTACCTGGGTCGTCCCTCGCGAGAAGCCGTTCGGCTGCGAGACTTCCGTCTCTGCGACCACGTTGACCGCGAGTCCTCCATGCAGAATTGAAACCGGCTGCAGTCGCACCGTCCCTCCGATGACCACTGTTCCGGTGCGCTCATTCACCACCACACGCGCCCGAGGAAAGACCTGAACCTCCGTTGACTCAACCTTATCCAGCAAGGCTGGCAAATCGTCCTTCTCCATCGTCGCGACATCCACCCTCCGGCTGTCTACGACCTTCGCACGAGGGGTCCCAAGCGATGCATCGATGGCAGCAGCCATGCGCTCGGCTGTGTGGAAATCGGCGTCGTGCAGCAGCACGCTGACGCGATGCAGTTGCTTCAGCTCGAACGGAACCTCGCGCTCGACCAGCGCGCCATTCGGAATCCGCGCAGTGGTGGGGTAATTCACCTGACGGGCATTCCCCTGCGCCGCCACCATATACCCTCCCAGCACCAGCGCCCCCTGCGCCTGTGCGTAGATCTGGCCGTCCGGCCCGTAGAGCGGAGTCATCAGAAGGATGCCTCCCTCAAGCGAACGCGCATCGCCCGCCGACGAGACGGTGACATCGAGCTTGTATCCGGTACGGCTGAATGGAGGAAGCGTCGCGACCACGAATGCCGCCGCCATATTCTTCACCTGCATGTTCATCGCGCTGTTCGCGCCTGTCTGCGGTACCGTCACTCCCATCCGTTCTAATGCTGAGATCAGGGTCTGCGCCGGAAAGACGGTCTGCTGGCTGTCTCCCGTGCCGTGCAAGCCGACCACGATGCCATAGCCAACCAGCTGATTATCGCGGATGCCTTCGATGCTCGCCACATCCTTGATTCGAGCCAGTTGCGTGCCCGGCTCCGATCGCGCGGACTGCGGCAGAGTCTTGACGCAGAACAGCAATAGGACGATTGCCAATGCCCGTTCCCACATTCCCGTTCGCCTGCTTTTCAACCTCACCGGCTCCATTCCGTCTCCTTGTCCTCGATTCCTGCCTTTGAGATCCGGTTGCCGTTCAGAAGACCAGCAGCTTCTCGAGGAAACGCACCACCGGGCTCTGCCGGTATGTGGAGTCGTTCACAATCCCCTTGCCCGTCACTTCCAGCTCCAGATCCGTCATCGCTGTGGAAAGCACCTGGTTCTGGGCGCTCACATCCTCCGGCCGGACCAGCCCGCGAAGACGAATCAGTTGCGTTTGCTGCGAGAATGTCAACTGCCGCGTAGCCTGCACCACGAGCATGCCATTGGGCAGCACATCCACGACTTCTGCCCCGAAGGTAGTCACGAGGCTGGAGTTGGTTGTGCTCTGGCCCTGCGCGGTCAGGCCCGAGGTCGAATTTTGTCCAACGAGATTCTGCAGATTGTTTGCAGGCTTCAAGGCGCCAAACAGCGCCGTCACACTCGATGAAGCGTTGGAAGCTCGCGCATTTTTTACCTGGCCATCGGTGGAAGCGGCCAGGCTTTCGGTCACAACTACGGAGACGACATCGTGCAGGCGTATCGCCTTCACATCAGTCCCGAGACGCACCATCTGTCCTTCCGCATTCCAGAGCGACCCATCGGTCATCACGCGCGCCGCCTGATGCTCGCGCACTCGTGCAATATACTTCTCGAGCGACACCTCCGGCGGCGTCGCCTTGGGGGCGGATGGTGCGGGATGAGGAATTCGAATACCGGCTTGTGCCGACAAGGCGCACGCGGCAGACGCGATCCAGAACAAAAGGAGTATCCGTACAGTCCTCATGGGCGCACCTCGTTGACAGCGGCAAGACGACCATGACCGGAACCAAGCGCGATTACGCGCACCGCCCTGCCTCCAACTTCAAGCCGAGCAAGAAACAAATCCCCCGCGCGCGCCGGGACCAGGGCGACAGCGGCAAGTCGTACACTCGCGATCGGCGTGCTCTCTTCGACCACAATTCGGTCCCCGGCGAGAATCACGCGTGCCAACGGAGCCAAGGGCTCCTCTCCGTCCCTTGCCGCAGGCCTGGCACCGGAAGGTCCCCTCGCATCGTCCTCTGACACGGAGATGGGAACGAGCCGTCCCGGACCGGCAGGATGAGTCGGGTCACGCACCAGACGCCATCGGATGTCGGCTCCCGGATCCGCAATCTCCCGCAGCGCCCGGGTAGGGGCAGCCGGTGCGCTTGCGGTTGCTCCCGTACTGGACGCAACAGATGCGGGAACAGGAGCGCCCATGAGGTCCCCTCCGAGCAGAACTCCAGCTGCAACGACCTTCATTGGTACCGCGCACAGAAATCTCCACCCTCTCATTGTCTGACCCCTCACCGCGTCATGTTGTTGATCTGGGAATACATATCATCGGCGGCCTTGATGACCTTCGAGTTCGACTCATAGGCGCGCTGCGCCAGCACCATCTGCACAAACTCAGTGACTACATCCACATTCGAGTTTTCGAGGTAGTTCTGCTGCAGCGTGCCGAGTCCCTGCGGCCCACCCGGATTGTCCAGCACCGGGTCGCCGGAGCTAAGCGTTGCCGTCAGCAGATTGGACCCTACACTTTCCAGTCCGCCGGGATTCGGAAAGGTTGCCAGTTGAATCTGTCCAAGCTGCGAAGGATTCTGCTGGCCGGGCAGGGTTGCATTCACTACGCCGTACTGCGTGATGGTAATCGAAGTGGCGTTCGGCGGAACCGTAATGTTGGGCAGCAGCGGATCGCCGTCCGTAGTGACAATCGTGCCCTGCTGGTTGAGATGAAACTGCCCGGCGCGCGTGTAGGCGATGGTTCCATCCGGACGTTGAATCTGGAAGAATCCCGCGCCTTCAATTGCAACATCCAATGGGTTGTTGGTCTGATTCAGTGCGCCCTGGGTGTTGATCACCTCGGTCGCGGCCGGCTTGGTGCCCAGCCCGATCTGCAGGCCGGCTGAAACCGTTGACTGGCTCTGCGCGGCTCCCGGAGTAACAAAGTTCTGATAAATCATGTCCTGAAACTGAAGCCGCAACTGACGAAAGCCCGTCGTCGAAGCATTGGCGAGATTGTTGGCGATCGTGTCAAGGTTCATCTGCTGGGCGCTCATGCCGCTGGCGGCTGTATACAGTGCTTCGATCATCTTTTCTCCTCTTGCTCCTCGGCCCGAGCCGCCGCTTAGACGCGCGGCAGATCCTCGGTGGCAAATTTGTTGAAGTCGGTATGGAAGACGGTCAGCGCCTTCTGCATCATCTCCGCCTGCCGCTGCATCATGATCAGGTCCATGGTTCCCTGCACGATATCCTCGTTCGCGCCCTCGATCGAGCCCTGCTGGATGGCATACGAACTGGTAAGCTGCGGCTTGACGCCCTCCGGTGCAACATAGCGATTTGCCCCTTCCGCCGTCAGCGATGTGCCCTTCGGAAAGACATAGACGCCAACCGTTGCGACCAGTCCTCCTGCAACAGAGATCGAGCCGTCCGCGCCCACCTCGACCTGACCCGGTGGAATCGCAATCGGCTGGCCTGCAGCGGAAAGAACTGGCTCGCCGTCGCGGCTGACCAGCAGGCCCTGCCGCGATCGCACAAAGCCGCCATCGCGCGTAAAGCGCGGTCCGTTCTGCGTTTGAATCTCGAAGAAGCCCTGCCCGACGATGGCAAGGTCCAGGGGATTGCCGGTCTGCTGAAGCGCGCCCTGCGTCATGCTGAGGTTGTCTCCTCCCAGCAGACCGTAATTGTTCACCGTTTCGCCCAGTTGTGAGTCGGAAGCATCGGGCCCCAGCAGCACCGATCGAAAGAACTCGCGTTCCGTCCGGTATCCCGGCGTCTGCGCATTGGCCAGATTCGCCGCCGCTGCATCCAGGGCCTGCGTGCGCGCGATCAGGCCGGTCATCGCCGCATAATATCCGCTGTCCATCGAGAAGTTACCTCTGCAAGTCCTCTTGCAGAAGCGGGACCAAAGTACGGCGAGGACGATTAGAGAAATGTCATGGGCGGTTGGGCCCGGGGTTGATCCAGTTGAAAGGCTCCCGGAAGAAAAGACAGAGGCGCCCCCGGTCGGGGTGGACCTTCGCGGTTCCTCCGGCCGTTTCCTCCGCTGTCGTCCGCGTCAGAGAAGATTGTCGCAGACAATCGTCACCACGAAGCTTCCTCCGTGGTATCGATAGGAGTGCGCAAGCTGAAATTCGGGGGACTGAACGTGCAAGCTATAGTCTCTCCCGCTGATCACAGCCGGCACCGAGAGACCGCAATTTGCCGACAAACCTGGAACCTTCCCTTTCCATGCGCCGGCCAGCATATTGCAGATCTCTCCAATTGCGTCCTTGACCGTGTAGTCCATCTCATGAATCTCCATACCGGTCATCTGGGCAGCGATTCGGACCGCGAGTGAGACGCTTGAGCGGAAGACGCAGGCCCCGCTCAGCACGCCCCCAAAACCCACCACCGCAGTTACCGACTCCGGCTCCCGCCCGCCTGTGTCCATCCCATCCGCGCCCACGCGCTCAGGTCTCTCTCCAAGCATCATGCGAAAGACTTCGTCCACACTCGCATCCAAATTCATCGGTTCGGAAACAAGATGCATTGAGTCCCGCAACGAGTACGTTTTCCCCGCTTCCATTTCAGCCATCGCTCCATTCAGGCTCTGCGCCGGAATCGCCCCGGCTCCCACGCCCCGCAAAAGCATCTCTCCTCCATTAACGGCCAGGGTTCAAGAGCGACACAACCCGTTCCTTGACCTGCTCAGCCGTGAACGGCTTACGAATGTAGCCCTGAGCGCCCGCTTCAATCGCCTGGCGCACATGCTCTTCGCTCGACTCGGTCGTGATCATCACAACCGGAGTTCCAGGAGCCAGATTCTGCATCCGGATCTGACGCAGAAATTCGAGCCCGTCCATCGACGGCATGTTGATATCTGAAAGAATCAGGTGGACCTTGTTTTCCTTCAGAAGCTCAAGCCCCTCGGCTCCGCTCCCCGCCTCATGGACAAGCAGCGCATCCAGGCCTGCCTGACGAAGTGCACGCTCCACGATCTTCCGCATCACCGATGAGTCATCGACGATGAGCGCTCTTATCTCGCTCATGACTTTGGTTCCTTCCTGCCCCTCTTATCGGCGCAGTTCATCGCTTCTTGAGTACGCCAGCTCGCACGTGCCAGCGGGCGGTACCTACCACGATCCGCCGATCGAACACACGAGATCCCGAACCGCTCCCTGCTCCGGCAAGGCCCCCAGCCGGGGACGAAGCCAGAGACGCAGCCAGAGAAGATCGTGGACCCGCACCAGGCGCGACTCGACGGGGTGTTCCTTTTCGAGGATGCGCGCCATGAGTTTCGCCGCCGGCGCTTCCCCGACCGCCTCGACCAGATCGACCATAGGAAAATCTGCGTCAAGCAACCGGGCATGAACTGCCCGAAAATCGGACTCCGGCACCATCCCGCATTCAACGCGCACTCCCAGCATCCGCTCCAGCGCAAGCGCCAGAACAGGATCCGGGCGCTGCTCAAACCCTAAATAGAGCAGGCCTTCACCGACCATACGCAGAGGAACCGCTCCAAATGCGTCGACGAACAGGCGCGGCATCACCGCGCGCATATTTCCAGCAGGGTGCGTCTCGGTCGAAAGCACAGGACAGCTCCATTGCAGTCCCAGGGCTCGGGTCACGTGGGATTCCGTGATAGCGCCTTGACGAACCAGCCATTCCCCTATCCTTCCTCCGGATCTCGTTTTCTGCGCGTCAAGCGCACGGCGGAGTTGAGCCTGCGTGATCCAGCCCTGCTCCATCATCAGAAGCCCAAGCGGGATACGAGGACGATGCCGCATCCCCGGCTCTTTTCCTCCCTGCCTTTCCCGCCAGACGGACGCCTCGACACGTGCCGCCAGGCAGTTCAGGGAACATGCCCAGCCGCCTTCAAAGATCGGCGTAGTCCTGTTCTTCCACAGCCGGGTCCAGCCTGACCTGCAGCCTGGATGGGCGCATCGGCCCGGTAGGGCCACACGCTCCCCGCCGCCAATCGGGGACGTGCCTGAAAGGGCAGCCGCGTGCGCTGCAAACTCCATTCTGCCGCGGCCTTCTGCCGGCTCCGACCGCTGCGCGGCCCAATCCGCGCGCTTGCCGGCGGAACCCGGTCCGGACGCTAAAAGAGGCATCGGATACTCTCCAGTCTCTTGCGCGGCGCCGCAACTTCTGTCACCCTCAGCCCAAAGTTGCCGTTCACCAGGACGACTTCTCCGCGCGCAACGATTTTGTCTCCCACTATCAGGTCAACCGGGTCGTCGATATGACGATCCAGTGCGACCACATCGCCCGGCCCCATATCCAGTAATTCGCCGAGCAGGATCTCCTTGCAGCCGAAGCGCAGCGCTGCCTCCATCTCGACATCCAGAAGGAGTTCCAGCCCAGGGTTCAGTTCTCCCGCTTCGCGACCGGCTCGATCCTTCGCATCGAGAGGAGGTTCCGCAGTGCCCTCCTGCACTGCCAGGGACGGCTCGCTTGCTTCCGCGGCCTGGTTCACCGGACGAACAGAATCCAGAACCCACAGTGCGTACGATCGGCCGTTTGCGCGCAACTCAAACGCGATTCCCTCCTCCGGGATCGCTGCGCATTCTTCGAAGTCAGCGATATGCCCGGCGATGCCCGACCTCGCCAGCAGCTCCCCGACCGCCGACTCCGCCACCTCACGCAGAAGCTCGCCCCACGCCTGGCGCTGGTTCACCCCTTCACCCAGGATGGACATCGTGAGGAGCGCGGGTTCAAGCGTCACCAGAAAACGCCCATTGAGTCCGCCATCGAGATGCGCGGCAAAGCAGATTCCATCGCCCGCAGATCTCTCCCTGCCCGCCTCTACCAGTTCAGGCTCGCCAGCAAGCGCCTGCGAAAAAAGCGCCTTCGCGACGCGGGTCCAGCACTGCAGATAGCTCACGATACGACTCCTTCCGGCCCCGGACCTTCCATCCGCGCAGCCCGGTTTTCCCCTTGCCGGACCGGCCGTGCAGTCCATAGATTGTGGCCGCCGACGCGCCATTGCGCCCCGGCTCCGGCGGAGAGATTCAAGCGCACCACCGAACCCGGCTGCAGGCCTTCGAGAGTCCGCGCGGAAAGGCGGGAAGGCTGCGATTGCAAGGTTCCACCGAGGCGAATTCTGCGCGCGACGGCTGCCATGCGCTCCCGCGTTTCGGGCGCATGACGCCTCCTCCGGCCCCAGTCCGAGGTCAGTCTCCTCAGAATCGTATTGGCCACCACGGCTGGAAACGCCAGATTCAGGAGACCCGAACTCTGCGGCATGCGAATCTCAAAGCTCAGACACAGCGTCTTTTCGTTCACAGACATCGTCCGCGCAACCTGGGTCTGCATCTGGCGGCGTTCGAAGTTGAAGCTGAGGCCGACAGGCTGCCAGGCAGCGGTCATCTCCCGGCAGACGATCTCCACCACGGAGGCAAGAATGGACTCTTCGATGTCCGTCAGCTCCCGTAGCGGCCCATCCTGACCTTCGCCACCCAACAGCAGATCGATGATCGGCGGCGCGAGCGCCAGATCAAGTTGAAGCACCGACAGTGCGCCGAGAGGCTCAAGGCGCACCGAGGCCACATAGTTGATCTCCGGAATCCGCAGGAGAAACTCCTGAAACGGAATCTGCTCGGCCGACACGAGATTGACCTGAAAACGCGTGCGTAGCCATGCGGAAAGGTTGTGCGTCAGGTTACGGGCGAAAAGATCATTGAGAAGGCTGATGGCCCGCATCTGGTCATTGGAGATCTGGCCGGCGGAGGCAAAGTTGTAGGGCGTCACTTTTGCGCGCGGTTCCGCGCTGGAAGCTTCGCTGGCCTGGGCTCGCGCGGCTTGAAAGAGTGCGTCGATCTCATCCTGCTTCAGAGATTTTTCCATCGCTCAGACTCTCCCCGCGCCATCCCGCGATGGGGCGGCCCTGTTTGGCTGCACTGCTCCCGGAACACGGCCGCCCTCCGCGGTTGTCGGCCGGCGCGGCCGCGCAGGCTTGAAGACGGCCTTGGAGGCAAGGTCTCTCAGGGTCGCTCTCAGATGAAGCACCGCCGCGGCATGGATTTGGGACACGCGCGATTCGACAACGCCTATCGCCAGGCCGATCTCACGCATCGTCATCTCCTCAAAGTAGTAGAGCGTCATCACCAGGCGCTCCCGTTCCGGAAGCTGCGCGATGGCATCCGATAAGCGCTCTGCAAGCTCTCCCCGGAGGCAACGGAAAAGCGGATCGTCTTCCGGTCTTCCTGGAACATAGGCCAGTTCCTCTTCTCCCGAATCCTCATTGCGCTCAACATGAAGCGTCCCAATCTCGAGCCCCTTCAGATCACCCAGCAGGAGCTGATATTCCTCAAGCGGCATCCGAAGTTCCGCCGCTACCTCCGGCTCCGCCGGCGGACGCCCCAGCCTTACCGTCAGCGCGTGCATCGCCTCCTCGATCGCCCTGCCCTTGCGACGCAGATCGCGTGGACTCCAGTCCAGCGTGCGCAAGCTGTCGAGAATCGCCCCGCGGATACGAAACTGGGCATAGCTGCGAAACTGGACCTTCTTATTCGGATCGAATTTGGCAAATGCGTCCATCAGACCGACGATACCGGCCGAAACGAGATCCTCCATTTCTACGTGCTGCGGCAGTCGCTCGTGGATGCGCCTCGCAAGGAACCTCACCACAGGCAGATGCTCCAACAGCAACCGCTCCTGCTCCCCATTCAAGGGCTGAGACTCCATGGACGCAACCAGATACGCACCCTGCCCCGCGGTCCCGCCGCGCCTCTGCTCTCCGTTTCCCCAAGCCACTGAATCCATCCCCATGCGCTTCTCCTGCTCTCGTTTCAAGTTCCCATTCATGCGCTACACCCGAACCAACATGCTGCCCCGTCCCTCACCGCAGCGTGCCGACCGGTCGCAGCCGGACCTCCGGTGGAATCTCCGCCGTCGCCACCACTGCCAGGCGCGGAAGGACTGGCTCCAGCCAGCGCCGGATCTGATACCGGGCCGGACCCGGACAAAGAAGCACGGGCATCTCCGCCCCGGAGGCGGTGCTGATGAGATGTTTCACAGAATCGAGAAGCCGGCGGACAACGGGTGTCCCCTGCGCGGCCGGGGGAAGCGCACGCACGCCGCCGTCCGGCTGGAGAGTTGCAAGGATTTCTTCTTCAAGGGCAGGTTCGAGCAGCAGCACCGGCAGTTGCCCCTCTGAGTCGAGCAGCGGCTGGATGAGCCGCCGGCCAAGCGCCTGACGCGCGGCTTCGACCCATGCGCTCAGATTTCTGCTGGCAGCCGCCGCCTCGATCAACGCCTCCAGGATGCAAGCCAGGTCCCGAATTGAAACCCGCTCGCGCAGCAGCTGCTCCAGCACGCGGCCCAGCTCTCCTAGGGAGAGCATCTTGGGAATCAATTCCTCAACCAGTTTTGGATGGCTCTCGTTGAGCCCGTCCAAAAGACGTTTCATCTCTGCCCGGCCCAGCAACTCTCCGGCGTGACGGCGAACCAGTTCACCAAGGTGCGTGGTAATGACCGTGACCGGATCGACCACCGAATAGCCGGAGGCAATCGCCTGCTCTTCGAGCCCCTGCGCGATCCACACCGCCGGAACACCAAAGGCCGGCTCGCGCGTCTCGCGTCCAGCCAAAGGCCTTCGCCCAGGGTCTCCCGAGACTGCCAGAAGCTGCGCACCCTCCGTCTGCCAGCGGCCAATCTCCGCTCCGCGCAAAGACAGCACATACTCGCGCGGCTTCAGCCGCAGGTTGTCCGAGATGTGGACCGGAGGAATCAGAAAGCCAAGCTCGGTTGAGAGGTGCCGCCGCAGCGTCCGTACCCGCTGCAGAAGCTGGCCACCCTGCTTTTCGTCTACGAGCGGAATCAGCTGGAATCCAATTTCGAGCGTCAGATCCTCCGGTCGCAGCAGATTGATCCAATCCGCACCCTGTGCCTGCTCCTGCCCCTTCTTCACCGGGTCGCCCACTTCGGCCGGAGAAGCCGCCGCAAGGGCCGCCCTCCTGGTTCGCGCGGTCCAGAAAAGCCCGCAGGCAACCAGCAGAAACGGAACCTTCGGCATTCCCGGCACCAGACACAAGGACCCGACGACAACACTGGCCAGATACAGCGCGGCAGGTCGCGCCAGGAGTTGCTGGTCGATCTCCTCGCTCAGCATTCCGGCCGAGTTGGCGCGCGTTAACGTAATGCCTCCCGCCACTGAAACGAGAAGCGACGGAATCAGCGTCACAAGCCCATCGCCCACCGTCAGAATGGTGTAGGTCCGTACCGCCTCGCTCAATCCAATTCCCTGCTGCAGGGTTCCAATCAGAAGGCCGGCAAGGATGTTGATAGCAGTAATCAGGATCGTAGCCAGAGAATCCCGCTGATTGAAGCGCGCCGCGCCATCCATCGCGCCGTAGAACTCCGCTTCGCGCGCAATCGCCTGCCGTCTCCTCCGCGCTTCCGCCTCGTCGATCAGCCCCGCGTTCATATCCGCATCAATGGCCATCTGCTTGCCCGGCAGCGCATCCAGCGTAAAGCGTGCTGTCACCTCCGCCGTGCGGACCGCTCCATGAGAGACAACTAGGAATTGAATGGCGATCAGGGTCAGGAACAGGACGAATCCGACGACATAG
>VFSW01005445.1_pt1 | contig 18805 bp, 17 predicted proteins | sample 5358111 | NCBI WGS metagenome assembly VFSW01 (sample SAMN11554181, study PRJNA540505) | mine drainage metagenome | isolation source: sediment from site ElyBrook_90M | place: USA: Ely Copper Mine, Vershire, VT | collected 2017 | reverse complement strand
CCTGCGCCCCCCCGCCCCCGCCCCCCCCCGCTCCCCCCCCCGCGGTCCCCCCCCCCGCCCCCCGCCCCCCCGCGCCCCCGCCCCCCCCCCCCCCCCCCCCCCCCCCCCCCCACGGCGATGGTCATAAGCAGTATGTCGCGGTTCTTGATGTGCGAGAGCTCATGCGCGAGGACGCCTTCCAGCTCCGGCCGCGTCATCATCGCGAGCAGTCCGGTCGTCGCGCACACGACCGCATGGTTCTCGTCGCGGCCGGTCGCAAACGCATTCGGTGCCGGGTCATCGATGACATACAACTTCGGCTTCGGCAGGCCTGCCGTGATGGCGAGATTCTCGGTAACGGTATAAAAATCAAAAAATTCTTCGCGGGTCGCCGGGCGCGCATGATTCAGTGAAAGCACGAGCTTGTCCGACTCCCAGTACGCATAGAAATTCGTCGCGACGGCGATGAAAACCGCGACATAGAGAATGCCCGAATTGCCGTAGTACCAGGAGATGGCGTATCCCACCGCAATGACGACAACCAAGAACCCGAGCACAAGCGCCCAGGTCTTGCGGATGTTACTTGAACGCTGTTCGTAGAGATTCATTGCCCGTTATACACTCTGATGCGATTCCGACCTTCTCCTTCTCCATTTCCTTTTGCTTTGTACAGGGCGTCATCAGCTTGTTTAATGAGTGTCTGTGCATCATCTTCATTTGATGCGTCCACCGAGCGAACACCAATGCTCGTGGTAACCCCACGCTTTATGCGTAAAGATTTCTCCATATTTGCACGAATCTTTTCCGCAACAACCACGGCATCATCCTCGCTTGCGCGTGGCAAAAGCACATAGAACTCGTCTCCACCAAAACGTGCTACCACGTCTCCTTCGCGAACTGAATCCTTGAGAATTTCTGCGGCCTTTATTAGCGTTTTGTCGCCTTCAGAATGTCCATGAGTATCATTTACCTGTTTGAAATTATCAAGGTCTATGAAGAGCACCGAAAGCTTCCGAAGCGGTTCGCCGCTCGAGCGATGATGGTTTTCTACCCTTGTCCGAATCGTTTTGAGTGATTGTTCGAGATTTTTCTCAAAAAAATTGCGATTCGCTAATCCAGTGAGTTCATCGGTGATTACCTGCTCTTGAAGCGTCTTGTTTTCTTTTGTTGTGATTTCATCGTTCCACACAGCGAGACCATCTTCGAGACTATCTCGTTTTCTTGCGTCCAATTCTATTTCCAGCAACCTATTTTCTTCTGCAAGCGCGCGCTCGTTTTCGGATAGTTTGCCGGAAATTCTTTCTGGATTTCCAAATTGCATGAGAAGTTAAAACTGCACTTTCACCGGTTCGGCTGCTGCGGCATCCGCAGCAGCGAGCTCAAAGAGGTCCATCGGTTTGAATCCGAATGACGAGGCGATGAGGTTGCCGGGGAACGACTGCTCCGCGGTATTGAGCGTCATCACGGTCGTGTTGTAGAAGCGGCGTGAAGCCTGAATCTTATCCTCAGTGTCGCCGAGCTCCTGCTGAAGCTGGAGAAAATTCTGATTCGCCTTGAGGTCCGGATACGCTTCGGAAACGGCAAAGAGTGTTTTGAGCGCGCCGGTGAGCTGATTCTCCGCTTGTGCCTTTCCGGCGGTGCCGGTCGCACCCATCGCGGCGGCGCGGGCCTTCGTCACATTCTCAAAGGCGCTCGATTCGTGCGCGGCATATCCCTTCACGGTCTCGACGAGGTTCGGGATGAGGTCGTACCGGCGCTTGAGCTGCACCTGGATGTCGGCCCATGCCTCCTTCGCCTGATTGGCGAGCGTAATGAGGCGGTTATACGCGAATATCGCCCACAAAATAACGACTGCAACGACTATGAGGATGATGGTGGTAGTAGACATGCCGGTAGTATACCAAAAAGTCGGGATGATATACTACCGGCACATTTAACCAAATTCGCTCTAAAATTATGCATAGAAACAGTATCGGCCTCATTGCGGTCATCGTCATCGTCATCGGAGGATGGTACTTGCTTAAAGGAACCCCGGCACAGGCGCCGGCGACCGACCAAAACCCCGCCATAACCGAAACGACGACTACGACCGCAGCGTCAACGACGACAACCACTCAAAACGGTGTCACGGTCTTCTATACCAATCAAGGATTTTCTCCCAAGAGCGTTACCGTCGCTCTCGGCACGACCGTAAGTTTCGTGAACCAGAGCAGCGACGAGATGTGGATTGCCTCCGATCCGCACCCGACGCATCAGGGGTATGACGGCACGACGAAGAGCGAACACTGCGCGGCCGGATATACCGGTGCCATTCCGTTCGATGAGTGTTCCGTCGGTACCGCGTACAGTTTTACTTTCACTAAAGCCGGCACGTGGGGATATCACAATCATGGCGCGGCGGCGGACAAGGGCACCGTCATCGTGACCGCCGCAGCACTCTAATCCCGATATGCGGCGCGAACAATTCGCGTTCGTAATACTCCGTACCGGCGCGGCGTTCGCTTTCCTGTACCCGCCCTTGAGAGCACTTCAGGACCCGGTCTCGTGGCTCGGCTATTTCCCCCACTTCATCCGCGCACTGCCGATCGATTCGCTCGTTCTTCTGCACGGCTTCGGTGCGGTCGAGATCATACTCGCACTCTGGATACTTTCCGGATGGCGTATTCGCATCCCGGCGCTACTTGCGACGATCATGCTCCTCGCCATTGTTGCGTTTAATGTGGCCGACCTCGATATCGTCTTCCGCGACATCTCCATCGCCTGTATGACGCTCGCGCTCGCCTTCTGGCCGAAACAGCGCGAAGTTAGTGCAGGCGCGTAAAGAAGTAAATACCGATTGGTATGCACCACGCGAGCCAATCGACGAAACTCTTCCGCCAAAGCTGTCGGTACATCCGGCGGTGCAGGTAGAACTCCTGGAAGGTGATGAGGAGTAAGGCGGCGGCGAGGAAAACATAGAGCGCCGCAGTGCTTCCAAAAAAAGTCCGCGACAGGTCCGCCGCGGCAATCAGATACAGTACGGAACCCGCGAGGTGGAAGAATTGCCGATACGCGCCGAGTTTGTAGCCGTAATGGCCTGCGCCATACATCCGCTGATACCGCGCGAGCGTCGCGTTGTAGGAACGAATGCCGCGCACCCACTGCCCTTCTACCTCCGTCTGAAACGGAAAGAGCTGGTCGGGAAGCATCACGAGCGAGCGATAGAGCCCTCGTCTCTTTTTTTGCATGTTCCTAGTATATCGTATGTATGTAGTATGCTTAGGGGATGACAAAAAATGCTTCCCCGCTTGACGCCATCCGCACATTTTATATCGCCAATGATTTGCTTAAATAAAGTGGTTAAAAGTAAGAGATTAACCGAGGTACAGTTAAAGCATGAATTAAAAAGAGTCACTCGCGAAGCCAATCGGCTCTCTGATAAGAAACTACTTACCTACCACCTCGATAATTATCACCCACGCTACGACAATTATCTGAATTCAAAATGGGAACTCAAGACAATTCGTCTCGACGAATGCGGCGTGTGGCCACGAATGGGCGGATTACCAGACATCGCAACGCGCGGCTCTGTCGTGGATACTGCAACTTATGTCGAAAAGAAATTAAAAGAAAAACATTTAACCAAGAAGAACAAGCGGGCAAAATATATCGAAAAAATGGTGCCCTTCGCCGAACTGATTACCGCGCACGTGCCACTCATCGTGCTTGAAGATGGTGTCATTCGTCACAACAAGCTTATTCCGATTTCAGAAAGTAAGCGGTACAAGCATTGCAAATACGATATTGACGACGGGAACCATCGGGCTGTGGCACTCGCTCTTCTCGGTAAAAAAGAAATCAAAGCACTTGTCGGAAAACGAATCTATAAGAGTCCTCTTCTCTACCCTTAGCGCGCTTAACGTGCGAGAATATTCGCCGTTTTTGCCAAAATAAAAAAGCCGTTTGCGGATTTCGTCCGCGGACGGCTTTTCGTTCGAACTAGCCAAGGGTTCAAGGGAGAATCGCAGCCTTGGCTCCCGCGACCGACTGGCCAGGAGCCAGATACGCCACAATGGCACGATCTACTTGTTCTTGGCTCAGCTCGTAACCAAAAAGGTTCAAGGCTTCGTCGCAGACTCTCTTGATGACGTCCTTGTTCCTTGTGGCGAAGTCTACGGGTGTCTGTCGGCCTCTCACGACAACAATTCCTGCTCTGTAGAGATGCAGTGTTGCCACTGCGAAGTAAATCATCAGTCGGTACTGCTCACTCACTGTCTTCTCCTTCGCTCGTAGGAGCTTAGATTGCGTGGAAGAGCCTGAATTCAGGTCTGTGGCCAGTATAGCACAATGCTATATAAATGTCAATTTCTAGCGCACTGAGCGAGCGACGGCTTTCATGACGCGCGGATCAAGCATGTCGGGAATAATCTTTTCCGCGGTCGGCTTTGAGATCAGGGAGGCAAGCGCGTGAGCGGCGCGGAGCTTCGTTGCTTCGGTTATTTTCCTTACACCCTTATCAAGAGCGCCGCGGAAAATGCCGGGGAATACGAGCGCATTGTTTATCTGATTCGGAAAATCGGAACGGCCGGTCGCCATGACGAAAGCACCCGCCGCCTTCGCTTCGTCCGGCAGTATCTCCGGGTCGGGATTCGCCATCGCGAATACGATGCTTCGCGGAGCCATCCCGGCTACATGCTCGATCTTGAGAAGACCTTTGCCGGACACGCCGATGAACACGTCCGCACCCTTCATCGCCTCAGCGAGACCTCCTTCCACTCTGCGCGGATTGGTGAGGTCGGCAAGCTCTTTCTTGTGCACATTCATGTCGGGTCGGCCGGCATACAGCGTGCCGGTACGGTCGAGAAGGATGATGTCTTTCACGCCGGCGGCAACGAGAAGCTTGGCGACCGCTGTGCCCGCCGCGCCGGCGCCGCTCACGACGACCTTGAGACCTTTCATATTTTTCTTCACCACCTTCGCGGCATTCATGAGTCCTGCGAGCACGACGATGGCGGTGCCGTGCTGGTCGTCGTGCATGACCGGAATATCGAGCTCTTCAATGAGCCGCTTTTCGATGTCGAAACATTTTGGCGCCGCGATGTCTTCCAGATTGATGCCGCCGAAGGAGGGCGCGATAGCTTTCACGATGCGCACTATCTCATCCGGGTCCTGCGTATCGAGCACGATGGGCCACGCATCGATGTTCGCTCTGCCTTTAAATATGAGGGCCTTCCCTTCCATCACCGGCAGAGCGCCGTAGGGACCGATGTTCCCGAGGCCGAGCACGGCGGAGCCGTCCGAGATGACTGCAACGCTGTTCTTCTTCACCGACATGTTCCGCGCATCCTCCGGATGCTTCGCGAGGTGGAGCGAGGCGACGCCCACGCCCGGCATGTACCAGAGCGAGAAATCTTTTTTGCCGGAGAGCTTCACGCGCGCTTTCGTCTCGATGCGCGCACCCTGTTTTTTATACAGCGATAATATTTTTTTAGTATCCACCCCGTTAGAAACCCGCTTCGAAGAATTGTTTGTCATAAAATGAGTTCCTAATATTTACTGTTTAAGTTTCTAACGGGGTCCATAGTGGACGCCAGTATAACCTATTGCAGCGCGATAGGCGGTGTGGAAGGCCCCGCGGTGTCGTGGAAAAGGACGGCGGCGGTCTCCGGCCCGATCATCCCGTTTGCCGGGAGCCCGCGCGCACGCTGATATTCCGCGATTGAGGAGTGCGTGCACGCGCGCATCACTCCGGACACCGGGCAATCACTGAAATTCTTTCCTTTGGGCGGATAGAATCCGAGATAATGGAGCGCCGCCTGAAGCGCGTAGACCTCGGGACCGTGTTCATTTTTCTTTCCCGTCACTTTCGTCCAATCAAAGGGGAACGAGACTGAGCCGTAGGTCGGTGAGAGAGGGTCTTTGAAAAAATCCTGCAGGCCGAGATAGGTTTGGTACGCATAGTCGGCGACGGCGACGGGGCGAATCGATGAGTCTTGGAATTGCGGCTCGTAGATATATCCGTATTCGATGAGGAGCGCGGCGTCGCTCGCGCTGTTGTTGCTGCCGATGGCAATGAGTTCCTGGTCTTCGACGACACCCGCGTCCTCTTTGGGGAGCGTACTCGTCGCATGATACGCGCTCAAACGCGCCGCGAGCGATTCACTGATTGCTTTTGAAGCGGCAGCGTTCGAGAATTGATGGTTCGGCACGTACACGGCGAAGCCGCTGTATTTCCCCGCTACCCCAGCCCGGTGTTCCGAATCGTCGTTGATATGCAGATGCAGGGTTATGTCATACCGATTGTCGCTTGCCCATTTATTGATGCCGTAGAGCTGAAACGCCGCTTCTGACGACGCCGTGTCGTGATACACCTGATCGGTTTCCGGAAGGATGCTTCCGTCCGCAAGATGGTTCTTCATTTGGGCCGCAAGCGATTGTTTGAAAGTGTCTATCTCAAGCGCGTTCGTATCGAAATAAGTCTGGAGGACGGGGTTCCATGCGGTTTTTGAGCGCGCGACCATGACGTCATAATGTGGGTTTTGCGACAAAAGCGCGGCGAGCGCGTCCGCGATGTCGACTGCGACGTCACGCTCGTAGATGCCGCCAAATTCCGTACCGCCGGTCGTCGGTTGATGCCCCGGCACGATGAGGATGCGGACTTTCCTTGACGGTGTCGTCATGCTCACGGCCGGAACCGCGGGAGTGGCTGTTGGAGTGGCAGAAATGTTCGGAGGAATGACCGGGACCACCACGTGCACGCTCTGATAGTCATTTTGGATTTGCGCGACGGTGATGCTTTGCACGAAAAAGACCGCGGCGGTTTGCGCTTCCTTCGAGACCCACTCTGTTCCTGTCCGAAGCGGCACGATGCCGTTTCCGGCGAAAAACATCACGAGCGATGCTACGCATCCCGCATATGCCACAAACCAGACGAGCTCATTTCGCATGTACCAAATATAACGCACAATGCGTTCAGTTTTTTGACGCGTATACTGCATGGCATGAACGCCGCGGATCTCGTTGAACAACACTTCACCCGACTGAAACCTGAGCAGAAACGAGCGCTCCATAAGCTGGGGATTCGGACGATACGGGATTTGCTCTACCACTTCCCCGCCCGCTACGAATCGAGCGGGTCGGTGGGCACGATTGCCGGCGTGCAGACCGGCGCCGAGGTGACGCTGTACGGTACGGTGCGCAAGCCGGATATCAGAAAGACATGGAAGAGCCGCCGACCTATCGCCGAAGCATGGCTCGAGGACGCCTCGGGGAAAATAAAAATGATGTGGTTCAGCCAACCCTACATCGCGAAGACGCTCCATGACGGCATGGTCGTGAAAGTGAGCGGGCGCGTGGCCGGCGAAGGCGCGAAAATATATCTCGCGAATCCTTCCATAGATAAATCGCCTGTCGCACCCGATGCCATACACGATTCCCTCTTTGTGAAGGGAGCGGCGCCGGAGGATGAAACGCTCTATCCGATTTATCCGGAAAGCCAGGGCGTCTCCTCGCTCTGGTTCCTACACGCAGTGAAAAAAGTATTCGAGGCGCACGCGCATGAACACCTGGAAGACCCTATCCCAAGCGATATCCTCGCGCGATACAAACTGCCCTCGCTCTCATCCGCGCTCGTCTTCATACACGCACCGCAAAAATTGTCTGACGCTTCCGCAGCGCGCAAGCGCTTTGCCTTTGAGGAGGTGTTCGCGCTCCAGCTCGTGATGCAGCAGCGCCGCCGCGCACTTTTGCGAGAAGAAGCGCTCCCGGTCGCAGTTGATCGTAAGGCGCTTGCGAGCTTCGTCGCCTCCTTCCCCTTCCCTGCGACAGCCGCACAGCTGCACGCCATCGACGCCATTGTCGGCGACTTTGAGAAAACGCATCCGATGCTCCGGCTTCTTGAGGGCGATGTGGGCAGCGGCAAGACTGCCGTTGCGGCCGCCACCGCCTATCTCGTCGCGACTTCGCTGCCGAAAGGCCGCATCGCGGGAACGCTCCAAGTCGCGTATCTCTGCCCCACGGAAATCCTCGCGAAACAGCATTTCTCGACCTTCGTTTCCTATTTTCGCGACCACCCTATTCCCATCGGCCTTATCACGGGAAGCGAGTGCCGCAAATTCCCTTCCCGCGTGCGCTATGAAGAATCGGCAAAACTCTCAAAAGCGGCGTTCAAGAAGATGGTGGCGAACGGAGAAATACCAATTGTCATCGGCACGCATGCGCTTATCGAGAAATCGCTCTCCTTTAAATATTTCGCCTACGCCATCATCGACGAACAGCATCGTTTCGGCACGATGCACCGCCAGAAGCTTGCAACGAAGAGCAGTATCGCACCGCACCTTCTTTCAATGACGGCGACGCCCATTCCGCGCACGCTCGCCCTCACGCTCTACGGCGACCTCGACCTCACCCTGCTCGACGAAATGCCGGTGGGCAGGAAATCGGTCATCACCGAAGTGCTGGGGCCGAAAGAACGCGAGCGTGCGTACGAACGCGTACGCGCGGAGCTTGTCGCGGGACACCAAGCGTATGTCATCTGCCCGCGCATCGATGAACCCGACCCCGCGAAAGAGCTTGCGCTCCAGGCAAAATCGGTCAAAGCCGAAGCCGCCCGCCTAAAGAAGGAAATATTTCCTGAAGCGACCATCGACATTTTGCACAGCAAGATGCGCCCGGCGGAAAAAGAAGAAACAATGAAAAGATTTGAAAATGGCGATATCAACATTCTCGTCGCGACCTCGGTGGTGGAAGTGGGCGTGAATGTCCCGAACGCGACCGTCATCCTCATCGAGGGCGCTGAGCGTTTCGGGCTCGCCCAGCTCCACCAGCTGCGCGGCCGCGTCATCCGCTCTACGCACCAGTCGTACTGCTTCGCGCTCCCGGAATCCTCCGGGGAGACAACGCGAGAACGGATGAAAGCATTTAAAAATGCGAAGAACGGTTTTGAACTCGCCGAATACGACCTCGCGCTTCGCGGTGCGGGCGAGCTCGCGGGCGGCAAGCAGTGGGGCGTCTCGGACATCGCGATGGAGGCACTGAAAAATCTCAAGCTTGTGGAAGCCGCCCGCACCGAAGCGACGCAACTCGTTGCTCGCGACCCCGACTTACGAAATCATCCAGCTCTCGCCTTCCGCGCATTCACCGCCGGAAAGGAGATGCATTTGGAGTGACCATACGCTACAGTACAAGTATCATTCGCACAGTGAGAGCTTAGAGCTTACCGGCGAGTGGGCGAGGCAGAATGAGGGCGTGTAGCTCAATGGTTAGAGCACGGAGCTTATACCTCCGCGGTTCCTGGTTCGAGTCCAGGCACGCCCACCTAAAGTAATGATTTGACACAATTGGTCGACAGTTGTACTATTCCTCTCGGAATCATCGGTTTGATACACGGCGCCGCGGCGGTTCCCGCGGTATGTTCTACCTACTACCGGAGGTCCTATGGAGTCTCAAATGAGAATTTCTCTCGCATCCGTCGTCATTGTCTTTGCGGTCATCATGGTGGTGATTGCAAGCGCGGTCGGTATCGGCTCATTCGTCGGCTTCACGGCCCGCGATGCGGAAGTCGATGGGTGGCGACAGGCCTACAAACAGATCGCGACAAACGTGCCGGAGTGGGTCCATGGCACGGACAAGAAATACGGGGAATTTTCCCTCGTCACATTCGACCACGGCAAGAATTATTACGCCGCTGAGAAAGAGAAAGACGGGCAAGTTTTGGTAATCAGCTTCGCCGAGAATGTGTATCCGGGTCTGCTCGCGCGGTTGAAGCAGGCATCGAAACTGGAGAAAAAGCCGCCGAAAACGCACAAAAAGAAAGACACAATCATGGCATAACGAAAACTTCCTCAGGGGCCTCGGGCATCGCCCGAGGCTTTTTATTTTCAGATTACTGGAGGAGCTATGGTAATTCCATCTTCTTCCTGCTTTTTGGGCGTGATGCCGTTCGCAACGAGTATCCTTTCAAATTCGCCGCGCTCGACGGTCTCTTTTTCTATGAGCTCCTTCGCGATGGCGTCGAGCGCACCGCGGTGTTCGCTGATGACCTTCTTCGCGCGCGCCTTCGCCTCGTCGATGATGCGGGAGACCTCGGCGTCTATCTGCGCCGCGACTTGTTCCGAGTACGGCTCGTTCCCGAGTTGCCGGTCGCCGAAAGCGATAGGTCCCAACTTCTCGCTCATGCCGTAGCGCACGACCATGTCGCGCGCAATAGCCGTAATAACCATGAGGTCATTTGAGGGGCCCGTCGTAACATCATCGAAAAGCATTTCCTCGGCTACATACCCGCCGAGTGTCGCCGCGATGTCGTCCAAAAACTGTTTTCTCGACTGCATCTTCCGGTCCTCAAACGGGAGTTTGAGCGTATACCCCGCCGCTCGCCCGCGGCTGATGATTGAAATTTTGTGTACCGGGTCGGCGTGCTCGAGCACCGACGAGACGAGCGCGTGGCCGGCTTCGTGATACGAAGTGAGCTCTTTTTCTTTTTTGGAAAGCAGGTGGCTCTTGCGCTCCGGACCGAGCATCACTTTCTCAATGGAACGAATGAGGTCGTACTGCGTAACCTCCTTTCGATTCTCGCGCGCGGCGAGGATGGCGCCCTCGTTCATAAGCGAGTAGAGCTCGGCGCCCGAGAAGCCCGGCGTGCGCTCGGCAATGACCGCAAGCGCCACATCCGGACCCAGAGGCTTCGCACGCGCATGTATCTTCAGTATCTCTTCGCGGTCGCGGCGGTCCGGCAGGTCGATGGTCACTCTTCGGTCGAAGCGTCCGGGACGAAGGAGTGCGGGGTCGAGCACATCGGGTCGGTTCGTCGCCGCCATGACGACGACTTTCTCGGTCGGTTCGAAACCGTCCATCTCTACCAGTATCTGGTTCAGCGTCTGCTCGCGCTCGTCGTTGCCTCCGCCCACGCCCGCACCGCGCACGCGGCCGACCGCATCTATCTCGTCCACGAAAATGATTGCGGGCGCGGCTTTCTTCGCGAGCTGGAAGAGGTCGCGTACGCGCGAAGCGCCGACGCCCACGAACATCTCCACGAATTCGCTTCCGGAGATGGAGAAGAACGGCACGCCCGCCTCGCCCGCAACCGCGCGCGCAAGCAGGGTCTTACCGGTGCCCGGAGCGCCCATGAGAATGATGCCCTTCGGGATGCGTGCGCCGATGTCGAGGAACTTCTTCGGGCTCTTGAGGAAGTCGACTATCTCAAGCAATTCTTCTTTCGCTTCGCGCGCACCGGCGACATCGGCGAAGGTGACGCGCTGTGAAGCGTCGGCGGGGTCGATAATGCGCGCCTTTGATTGTCCGAAACTGAACGCCTGCATGCCGGCGCCCTTCACTTGGCGCGTGAGGAACCAGAAAAGGAATGCGATGAAAAGGAGCGGGAGGAGGAGCGGCGCGAGCGTGAGGAACCAGAACTGGAACCCCGATTGCCCCTGTATCGTGATGGAAACTTTAGAAAGTTCTGCGGGCGTGACGCCGTAGGTCGCGAGCGTTTCCGGCAGACCGGCGGAAGGGTCTTTACGCGAGGTTTTTGCAGAGCCGTCGGCATAGGTCAAATCGAGCGAATCGCCGTTGACCACTATCGTCTGTATCTTCCCTGCCGCGACATCGGCCGCCACGGCCGAGAGGGGAACATCGGTCGTACTCTGGAAGAAACTTGAGAAGAGCGAATATGCGCTCATAAGAAGCAGGAATATGAGAACGGTAGTCACGAGATTGCCGAAGAACGAAGGACCGCCCAAAAGCGCACGCCAACCGCGGCGCACCGGGGCAGGCGCGGCGACTTTCTTCCCTTTTGGCTTCTTTGGAGATGCGGCCACCATACCGAAAGAGTATACCGAAAAATGCCCGATTTTCCTATTTTTCGCTATACTCGTTCTATGACCCTCGTTGAGTATAAAAAGGCATTGCTGAAGTATGCGCCGCTCGAGAGTTTCGCGGCGGGTCTTGAGCTTGTCGGTCCCGAAGTGAAATCGCTCCGGGCAAAGCTTGGCTCGCTTGACGGCGCGCGCGTGGTGGTGCGCGGCGGCGAGGCATTCATCGTCGGTATGACCATCCCGCCGTACCAGGCGGCGAATACGCCGAAGAGCTACGACCCCGAACGAGCCCGGCGGCTCTTGCTCAAGAAGAAAGAGATAGCGGAGCTCCTCGCCGCCGAGTCGAAGAAAGGGTTGACAATTATCCCACTTGAGGTGTATACTAGCGGCAGGTTCGTGAAGGCGCGCATCGCTATCGTTCGCGGCAAAGGAAAATCCGACCGCCGCGAGGACTTGAAAAAGAAAACGGCGTTGCGCGAGACTGCACGAGAATTAAAAAATCGGTAAGAGAAGACATGTTCCGAGAAGGGGCTCTCGCAGCGTGCGACCAAAAGTTTCTTATGAGCGAAGCGAATTAGAAACTTGGAAGTACTCTTGTGGTGACGGGGCGAGAGCGAGAAGATTTTTCAGCAGAAAAATACTTCGTACCCTTCGCAGGAATATGTCGAACGCACCGATTTCGATCAGTCGCCTAAAACACAGCAGAGGGTATGATGTGTTCTAGGGGGGTGACCGGCTTTGACGGTCTGTACTTTGAAAGACGTGCGACGCAGTGCACGCTCGTATGACACTTACAATCCGACGAGCAACCAAACTTGCCAAGAATACTCTTGCAAGCGTTAAGTCCCCGTACTTCGGTATGAAGGACTTTTCGTTCGCGTACGCGGTCGCCTAACGGCCTCTCGCCTCGCGACGTTCACCCTCCCGGGTTTCTACAGCCGGAGGTGTGGGCGGAATGGTCTGTAGAATCGACGCCCGGAATCCCGGCCGGTGCGCCTAAATAAGGGATCGGAGAGGAGTGGTTTCGTTCTGATTCCTCGCACCCTCCCCTAAACACTAATCAGAACTATGCGTCGTAGACTCGCTTTCATAGCCAGATTCGGACCGGAGTTCAACTCTCCGCACCTCCACAAAATAAACAATGAGCGCCTTCGGGCGCTTTTTGTTTTGACTTTCTTGCCGATTTTCCGTAGTGTGCCCTCAGCAACTAGCCGGATTTCCGGATGTGGTTACTTGTTCCCAACTGGATTATTAAGGAGATCGAGATGAACAGAAACTTCCAGCATCTGCTGGAGAGGAAGTGGGATGAAGGAAAATTCGTCTGCGGCGGACTCGACAGCGAATTCGGGAAAATCCCAGAATCCGCACGGCGGGGCGGCGGAAAGCATGAGGTTCATGCCGCCAACACTGTCGTTGCGTTCAATCGCGAGATTGTTGAAGCGACCAAGGATCTCGTGTGCGCCTACAAGCCGAACGCCGCGTTTTATGAAGCACTCGGCGATGAGGGTCTTGCGACGCTGCACCGCACCATCGTTGATATTCGCATCATGGCGCCGGATGTGCCGGTGATTCTCGACTACAAGCGCGGGGACATCGGCAACACCAATGCGGGGTATGTGAAAGAGGCGTTCGAGTTCCTGCAAGCAGACGCGGTTACGATCCATCCGTACTTGGGCCAAGAAGCGATGCAGCCATTCCTGGACTGCAAAGACAAGGGCATCTTCGTCCTCTGTCGCACGAGCAACTCGGGATCGGACGAGTTCCAGGGTATGGATGTATGCGGCGACATGGTGCCGGGCGACTATATGCCGCTCTACAAGTATGTCGCACACCGTGTGACAAACCACTGGAACAAAAACGGCAATTGCGGGCTCGTCGTCGGCGCGACATATCCGGGAGAGCTGAAAGAAGTCCGGGGAAGAGCCTTCGGCATGCCGATTCTGGTTCCGGGCATCGGCTTTCAGCAAAAAGATGTTTCTCTGGAAAAACAGGTGGAACAAGTTGTCTCTGCCGGCAGGTACGGGCGCGATTTGAGAATGATCTTCAATTCTTCCCGCGGCATCATCTTCGCATCAAACGGTCCGGACTTCGCCGAAGCGGCTCGCCGCGAAACGCTGAAGCTCGCCAATCTCATCAACCAGTACCGAAAAGGAGAATAGATGGACACAACATCTGCGTATCAAAAGGCGCGACTCGATCTCGCCTTCGCACTTATGGATTGCGGGGCGTTTCTTACTCCCGCTTCCGACCATCCGCGCGTTATTGAGCGCCAGGGATCGAATGGGCTGGAGCGTGGCTTTAAGCTCAAGCTCCACGAGAAAAACCCGGACGCTCCGCTGTCGCCGTTCTTTCTCAACTTGCGCACTCTGGACAATCCGAATCCGGGACCACTTACGGACGATATCGTCGGGCTTGCGGCACGCTGCATGCGGCGCGTTCAAATCGCGAAGAAGTTGCGGTTTAACGCAGTCGCCGGCGTGCCGCGAGCCGGCGATCCCTTCGCAACAAAGCTCGCGCACTATACCGGAACGGCATGCGTCGTGCTCGAAAAGCACGAGCACGACGGCGAACGCAGTGTCGCGGCGCTGAAAGAAAAGGTTCCCGAGTGGATTCGAAAGGTCGCGGTGGTCGATGATCTCGTCACCAAGGCCGACTCGAAACTGGAAGCGATCAAGGTGCTCCGCGATCAGAACCTGGAAGTCTTGGATGTTATCGTCCTCGTCGACCGCGAGCAAGGCGGCGGCAAGGAACTTTCCGAATGGAACTGCAACCTGTACTCGGTGTTCACTATCACCGAACTGCTGGACCTCTACCTCGAGTCCGGAAAGATATCGCATCCGTTCTGGAGTCGGGCGCAAGAATACCTCGTGCACAACAAATAAGCCGCGGAAAGTCCGCGACACAATAAAGGGCTGTAACCGAAATCCGGTTGCAGCCCTCTTTCTTTTCCTCTAACGCACGCTCTTGTACCCGCCCGGGACACCGCCCTTGGAGAGCACTATCTGCCAGAGTTGCGCTTCGCGCGCACGGAAGGTGCCGGCACACACGAGAAGATAATACTTCCACATTCGATAAAATCGTTCGTCATACTTCCCTTTCAACTTCGGCCATGCCGCATCAAAGTTCTTGAACCACTCCATAAGCGTTTTGTCATAATCGGCACTGAAGTTATGCCAATCTTCCATAACAAAAAGTTTCTCCATCGCCTTCCCCAGTTGCGCGATGGACGGCAGCATCCCGCCGGGGAAGATGTACTTGTTCATCCACGGGTCGCCGGTAACCCGGGAGACGCTGTCACCGATGGTATGGAGCAGGAATAGCCCGTCGTCGGCAAGGCTTCGGTGCACGACATTCATAATCTCGCGATAATTTTTATAGCCGACATGCTCGATCATGCCGCAGACAAGAATCTTATCGAATGTGTCATGCACATCCCGATAGTCCTGCAGGCGCAGTTCTACATCAAGACCTTTGGTAAATTCTTTTGCATAGGCCAATTGCTCTTTTGAGAGCGTGATGCCCGTCACTCTGACGCCGTAATGTTCGGCGGCATACTTCGCAAAACCTCCCCAACCGCAGCCGATATCCAATACCCTGTCTCCCTTCTTCAGCTGTAGCTTTTTACAAATGAGGTCGAGTTTCTGTTCCTGCGCCACATTGAGACTGTCCGTATTTTTAAAATAGCCGCAGGTGTACTGATTGTACGGATCCAGGAACGACATATACAGTTCGGCACTCAGATCGTAGTGCTCTTTGGCTACGCGTGTCGCGCCCGAACGCGACTGCTGATTGAAAAGAAAGGCTTTTGCAATAATACTTACCGATGCGACATTTATTTTTATCGCTCTGTCGAGATGGGCCGCGAGCACCTTATGAGTGAACACACCGAGTGCGTTCGCGTCCCACCAATTCTCCATGTACGCCTCGCCGAGGCCGAGCGTGCCGTAACGGATAACTCGATTAAAAAGCCGTTCGTCGTGAACGGTTATGTCCTGCGGCCGACTTCCGCCGATGGTTATGTCGGCTTTCTTGAGCAATTCTTCGGTGAACGAGCGTGCAGACATACCACACACTATACCGCACCAATCCCAAAAACAAATATTTTATTAACGGCGCGCCTTCGCACGGTCATTCTCGGTCAAATACTGTTTGCGCAGACGGACGCTCTTCGGCGTGATTTCCAGATACTCGTCGTCGGACATTATCTCCATCCCGCGCTCGATGGTGAGCTCGAAAATCGGCACCAGCGTAAGCGCTTCGTCCATACCGGAGGAACGGACGTTCGACTGATTCTTCCCTTTTGTCGGGTTCGCCTGCATCTCTTCGCCCTTGGCGGTGTTGCCGATGACCATGCCCTCGTACACTTCCGTCGCCGGCTTGATGTAGAGCTGTCCGCGGTCCTGGAGATACCAGAGCGCATAACCAAGCGACTTGCCGGTCGCCATAGATATCATCGAGCCGACCTGCCGCTTCTTGATTTCTCCCGCATACGGCCGGAAGCCGAGCACGCGCGAAGAGAGGATACCCTCGCCCTTCGTATCAATAATAAACATGTTCTTGTAGCCGAGGAGTCCGCGCGTGGGGCCCTGGAGCGTGAGGCGTACGATGTTCCCGGTCTGCACGAGGTTCTGGAGCACGAAAGCGCGCTGGCCCAGCTTCTCGATGATGGCGCCTTGAAATTCCGAGGGCGTATCGATGATGACCTCTTCAAAGGGTTCGAGCTTCACGCCGTTCTCTTCGCGAATGATGACCTGCGGCTGGGAAACCTGGAGCTCGTATCCCTCGCGGCGCATGTTCTCTATGAGAACGGCGATGTGGAGCTCGCCGCGACCAGAGACGCGGAAGGATTCGGTGCTGTCGAAATCAACCCTGAGGCCGACGTTCACCTCGAGCTCCTTGGTGAGCCGGTCGCGGATTTGGCGGCTCGTGACAAACTTCCCTTCCTTGCCGGCAAAGGGTGAATTGTTGACGAGGAAGTTGAGCACGATGGTCGGCTCGTCGACGGCAATTGCGGCGAGCGGTGCGGCCGACTCGTCGGTAGTGACCGTCTCGCCGATATAAATATCGGGAAGGCCGGCGATGAGCGCGATGTCGCCCGCCTGCGCTTCGGCCGCTTCAACGCGCTCGAGCCCCTTGAAGGTGAATATCTTCGTCGTGCGGCCCGTGCGGGTCGTACCGTCCGGCTTCTTTATGAAAACGGTTTGATTGGGCTTCACCGTCCCTTGGTAGATGCGGCCGACGGCGAGGCGGCCCATGAAGTTATCGTAGGCGAGATTGAACGGCTGAAGCATCAAAGGCGCATTCGCATCGGCGGTTGCGTTCGCTGCCGGCACTTTTTCGAGAATCAAATCCAAGAGCGGTGAGAGGTCCTTGTTGGCTTCGGTGCCGCCCATAAGAAGATCGTCCGGCCGCATTGACGCACGCCCGTCGCGCCCGATGGCGTAGACGACCGGAAAATCCGATTGCTCATCGGTAGCGCCGAGTTCCAAGAAGAGCTCGAGCACTTGGTCGTGCGCGCGTGCGGGGTCGGCGGCCGGCTTGTCGATTTTATTCAATACGACGATGGGCTTGAGGCCGAGCTCCAAAGACTTCTTCAGTACGAAGCGCGTCTGCGGCATCGGACCTTCCTGCGCGTCGACGACAAGAAGCACGGAGTCGATGGAGCGCAGCACGCGTTCGACTTCGGAGCCGAAGTCGGCGTGGCCGGGGGTATCGACGATATTTATCTTCGTACCCTTGTACTCGACTGCCGCATTCTTCGCATAAATAGTAATGCCGCGCTCTTGCTCGATCGCGTTAGTGTCCATCGTCGTACCCTCCTTCGCGGCGCCGGTCTGCTTGAGGATGGCGTCAGTAAGAGCCGTCTTCCCGTGGTCGACGTGAGCGATGATAGCGATGTTCCTGATTTCCATAAAATAAAAATAGCCGCGCGGGCTGTGAATTCAATATACAACACTAATACGCTTAGTGCAATGCTTCATACGATTAGAACCACATCGAAGCGATTGCCGCGATGCCGGAAACCGCCATGATGCCGATGGTCACCCATCCCATGAATGAAATGAACGGACGGTTCGCGTACTCGCCCATATGCCGCTTATTGCTCGAAAGCCGCACCACGAAGAAGAGGATGATGGGCGCTATCACCCCGTTCGCGACTGCGGCGTAGATAAGCCCCCGTATCGGGTCCAGGTGCGCGAAGTTCGCAAGGACGCCGATGAGCATGGCGATGATGATGACGCCGTAAAAGGCGTACGCTTGGTCAAGCTTCCGGTACAGGCCGTAGTTCCATCCGAAACTCTCGGAAAGCGCGTACGCGCTCGAACCCGCAAGCACCGGCACCGCGAGGAGTCCGGTACCCACGATGCCGAGCGCGAAGAGGAGGAAGGCGAACTCGCCGAACGGACGGAGCGCTTGCGCGGCCTGGTCAGCCGTCACGATATTCGTGATGCCGTGCGTATAAAGCGTGCCGGCGCACGCGGCGAAGATGAAGAAGGTGATGAGATTCGAGAAAGCCATTCCGCTCCACACATCCGTGCGCATCCGGCGCACGGATTGCGGACTCACTTGTTCCCGGCGCGCCTCGACGGTGTCTTCGCCCTTCAATATCCGTTCCTCCACTTCCTGCGAGGTCTGCCAGAAGAAGAGGTACGGCGAAATGGTGGTTCCGAGTATGGCGCATATCAGGAATATCTGGTCCTTGGAAAATGAGAGCGACGGAATCACGGTGTGGCGGAACACATCCGACCAATCAAGCCCGACGGAAAACGCGACGACCGCGTATGACAAGAGAGCGAGCGCCAAATACTTCAGATATTTCGCATACCGCGCGTAGGTGGTGAATATCTGCAGGAAGAGACTCGCGAGCGCAAAGACGATGACCAGAAGTTCGAGACCAAATCCCGGCAAGATGAGACGCGTCGCGGCCGCCAAAGCGCCGCGGGCGGGCGCGATGTTGAGGACATTTTGGGGGGAGAGGGGCGCCGGAACGGTATAGAGGACATTCGGGGAGTAGTGCAGGCGACTGTTGGACGCGA
>VFSW01005444.1_pt1 | contig 18806 bp, 17 predicted proteins | sample 5358111 | NCBI WGS metagenome assembly VFSW01 (sample SAMN11554181, study PRJNA540505) | mine drainage metagenome | isolation source: sediment from site ElyBrook_90M | place: USA: Ely Copper Mine, Vershire, VT | collected 2017 | reverse complement strand
CCGCAAGTAAAGCAGGCCACGGAAGCGAGCCAGAACCGGCAAGTAAACCATCCAATTTAAGCGAGCCACAATCGGCGAGTAAACCAAATAATCGAAGCGAGCCAACTTGCCAAAGTAAACCAGAAGAAACGAGCGAGCCAGAAACCTGAAGTAAACCATAGAGTCGAAGCGAGCCATGGCCGCCGAGTAAACCAAATGATCGAAGCGAGCTATACGTGGCAGAGTAAACCGCACACCCTAAGCGTCACCCACCAGCGACTTAACTGCCGCTGGTGGGCATCGAATATATTGATATGGACGATATATTCAATCCTTTATCCAGCGCTACGCCCGCAGCCGCATCGCCGTCTACGGTTGCGTATGACGACTTAGGAAATTCGGATGCCAGCGATGCTCGCACCACCGCTCGCTTGAATCTGCAAACTCGTTTGGCGGGAGCCGAACAGGCCCAGAAGCAAACAGCGTTGAACCAATGGCGGATAAAGAACGGCCCAAGCCTCATCAAGGCATATCAACAACACCTCCAAAACGCGATGTCATTTTACAACAATCAGTCAAATTTGGCGGCCCAGAATAAGGCGAATTTTACGGGCGGCCAGTTTGATGGCACCGCCGCGAAAAATACGCAACAATGGCATCAGAGACTGGGGCAGTTGAAGCAAAACCTGCTGGCCGTACACGGTATTAGCAAGATCGATCCGGCGAACCCGGAGTTGAATCCCGACTTTGCAAACTGGTCGGCAGCCCACTTCCATAATACTGTCTTGCCAACCATGACGCCATCACCTGCGGTCTCGGCGTTGAAGGCGCAGCTTGCACCATTGATGCCGGGCGCACAGCAGGCAGAGCAATCACAGCAGCAGGCGGCGTTGGCACAAATACCCACACTGTCTAACCAAAAGGAGCTCGCCGAGATACACAAGCTCAACGCTCAATCGGGCGGAATAAAAGCTAAGACGGGATATACAAACGAAGAAACAGAACAAATGCCCCTCGTCAACGCGGCCAAGAATTTTCTTAATATTTCTCGAGGGAACGCAGCAATAATTACGGCGAATGCCGCCAAGTCACGGGTGAGTATTGAACAGGGACTCGCTTTATCTAAGGAGATGCTGGAAAAAGCAGAAGGGACTAAAGATGAGGCACAGGCCAGGCGGTTTAATCAAAATATGCAGCTGGCAGCGAAAATGGCGCCCCTTCATCAGGCTTATATGGCTACAAAAGCTTGGAGTATAGCTAATGGGAAGCTTGGTGGTCCGTTTAATGCGAAATTGGGCAGGTGGTTTGCTGGCTTTGCGGCGGCTGCGTTAGGTAAGCCGACTGCGGGCGTCTCTAATACCATGAACTCTGAAGGCCAGAGCGGCGCTCAACAGGACGCGGCTGCCGCTGCGGCGGCGGCCGCAGCCAAGGCTAAGGCTAAGGCCGCTAAGACCACGCAGCCGGCAGCTCTCAACGACGCCACGCCCGAAGAATATCAACGAGCGTTCACATTTGCTCATGGCGCGAATTTACCGGCTCCTGACGTGATGCGGGCGAATCGGCCACTCTACGATCAACTCATTCATGCGCATCGGGCACTTCAAACTGCATAAGGGGCCAAAGTGACGCAGGTAACGCCCGATGCACTGGAAACGGCGATAAATAACCCGGTGTCGCAATCGACAGCGGGGTATGCTGCGCCGAGCGATAATAGCGATTCGTTCAATAATGCTGTTAATGAAGCGTACGGAATGCCGTCCAATGTGCCAGCTCCCAAGCCCGACCCATTTCTACAAGCTCTCATAAAGTCGGGCGAGAAGCCGGTTAAAGTTGCTCAAAATGCTATTCCACCGACTGCTCCAATTCCATATAAACCTACGGGGGAACAGGCACACTATCTTGCCCAACAAAAACGTCCACAGATAATGGTGGGTGCTATTAAGGCTCCTGATACGGCTGCTAATCGGGCGGCTGAACATAACTATTCTTTGCGACAAGAGGAATTGATTCGCCAGGACCAGTTACAGGCGAGGCAAGACGACAGCAATGTTGGAAGCGCGGAAGCATTTACACGGTCTGCGGCCGGCGTACTGACGGCTGGCAATTCTGATCGTATTGCCGATAACCCACAGACAAGATATATCATGAGGCACCACCAGACAGCACAGTTGCTTGGCGGCCTAACTGGGGCTGCTATTGGAATGTTTGCAGATCCAATGTCGTTTCTTGGGGACGCCGAAGACATACCGCTGGCTTACAGGATGGGAAAAAACGCATTGCTTGGCGCTGGCATAATGACAAGCAATGACGTTAATCAGCAGTTGGCATATAATGCCAAAAAAACTCCGTATAATTATGGTGAAACCCTTGGTGCGGCTGCAAGCGGTGCTGCTTTTGGTGCCGGAATTCCTCTCGTAAATGAGGGAGTGGATGCGGCAGAGCCGTCTGTTGGTAATGTTTTAAGGAAGTATGCCGGGAGCGCCCACGAGGCCGCAGTCGAAAGATCGCTTGCGGCTGGTAAAGTAGCGTCAAAAATTGCTGGACACGCAGCGGTCGGTGCTATTTCTAGTCCCACTCAACCGTTGGTTGGTGCGGGCCAGGCGGTTCTTCTTGGTGGAACTGGTCAAGAGGAACCAAAACCTGAACCTACTCCCGAGCCTGAGCCGGTAATTGCACCAAACCGATCTCTTGTAAACCGGATGGGGGCATCGCCTGAATTAAAAAACGATCCATACGCCAAGGCTGTTTCGGATGCGGTTTATGCCCAACACTCCCAACAGATAAGAACTCTGCATACGACGGCCCAAAATTTATTAAATTCTGATGATCCTCGCGTGCAAGGGATTGCTCGCATACTGGAAGACACTCATCAATCAGCTATGGGGCAGACACCGGATTTTAAGGCCGAACAGGGCGCTCTTGAGAAAATGACACCAGAGGAATTGTCGGATGTTGCGGCCAAAGTTGGAACTAACGACGATAGCCCAGATGGTATTATTGCGGCCCAGATAAGAAATCAGCTTTTAAAAACTCCAACCACCGAAATTAAAGAAATTGCGAAGCAAAATGGCGTTCCTGATGATGGGGATCGGAATTCTACGGTTGGTCGTTTGATTAAAATGGGGAGTGCATTAAAGGTTGAATTTGCGCCCCCCAAACCATCGGACGTGACGCCTGATACGCTTGAAGTACACGAGTCGTTAATTGCGGCCAACAAAGCGGTTGATGATGCAAAAATTATTCCTTCTACTGTGCAGGCCCAGGGCGAAGATGATGCTCATTATCAAGCCCGCAAGGCTCAAGTCTCTTTATGGAATAGGGCGGTTGAATTGGCGAAGAGTGGCGATGCAGCCACCAAGGTAGAGGCGCATAAGGTATTGGCAAAAATGGTAGCCAATGGAATTGGCGGCAATACAGCCGTTCATTCCAGACACACTGAGATGGGAGAAGCTGGGGAAATTGCTAGCCAACAACCGGCCGGAGCGGTTCATAAAGATGGCAACGATTTTGTCGTCACAAAAGCCACCCCAATGGCTCCCCCTGATTCGTTCACGAAAGAAGAGGCTCAAGCAGAGGCCGCAAAGACAGGTGGCACCGCTTACGATCACGGGGATGGGCGATGGGGTGTCGCTCACGAGGTTACGGCTGCCACTGCCACACCGGAGCCTAAAGCGGCTGCCGCTGCTAAACCGGAGCCTAAAGCGGCTGCCGCTGCTAAACCGGAGCCTAAACCAGCGGACACGCCTATAGCGTACGATAAGCTGAATTCTGAAGGCAAGAGCCTTGTTGATGGTTATTTGAAATCCCATCCTGATGTAAGCAAAGAAAAATTGACGCAAGGCGACTTGGATGAGGCACGCAAATCCGGGACGCCTCAAAAAACATTCTTGTCTCGCATGGCTCCGGGTGCCGACAAAGTAAAAGTTTCTGATCTGAAAAATGGTGAAACAATATCGGTTGACGGCGAGCCTTATACGGCTAAATTGAAGGGCAAAAATCTTCACTTGTCTACACCTGATGGGGTCGAGTTTGCGGTTCCGAAGGGCCGTGCGTTGTACCGTGATCCCGATGCGTTTGATAAGGCGGTGGCTGATGTACCGACTGACAAGGAGATAAATAAGCACGCTGCAAAAATGCAAAGGAGGGGAAAGTCGCAGCGCCCTAGGCCAAATGCGGCCGCCACTAGAATTTTAAATCATTATCGGGATACAATTAAGAATCCAGAACTTGATGCGCTTAGAGAAAGAGTGGCCAATAAGCAGGCTGGCTTTCATCCAGAAGACCTTGATCTGATGTCGCCAGAACAAAAGAGACTTGCGGCTCCTTTCGTAAATGAAGACGGTAATTTTGTAAATTCTCCCCACGACGAACACCTATTGCAAATGGCAATTGAGTCGCCAGAACAAGAGTTGGAATCGGCCTTGAAGGTGGCCGACCCAGAGAGTTTAGATTCGCTTATGGCGCGAACGTCCGGTACGGGGGCCAAGACAAGAATAAACGCAAATAAAATATTAAGCGGCTCGCAGATGCAAATTGGCGGCAGGTCGTACACACTCATTCACTCCGGCGTCGAGGGGTATGAGCCGGGCGCGGACGATGAAGAGGGTGGCTCTTATTTATTGGATGATAAAAGTGGGCAAAAGTATCCGATTAACCCTGACGAGGAATTGCCGATAGATAGAGGCGTTCCGATTAAGTCGCCAGAGGAAGCGTCGCCCGTGATGTTTCGCGGTACTGGCGCTAAGGCAGCCGGCGACACTGTGGACCAAAGGACCCCACCCACAGAAGAAAACTTGAATAAAATTGCGAACGAAGGTCTTGCGGTAAAAAAGGATGACCCTACTACGATCGACGGGCTGGCCGACAAGCTAAACCAGGGCCGGGCGGCGATTGTACACACGTTTGCTCCGCACGTGACAGAACTTGGAAAAAAAATAGACGGCATTATAAGCAAGTGGCACGGCAGATCGCAGGGTCTCAAAAATTATGCCGAGCACTACATGACTAAATCTCAGAAAATGTTTGAAAAGTTGCTCGCCAAAGACCCAACTGCATCTGACAGGTTTTATGATTATTATGAGTCCGGGACGCCGCCACATCCAGACGAATTGAAGTTTTTTCAAGCTACATCTAAGATCATCCACAATGTTGATGAAAATGTGGTTGCGTATATCCGATCGGTCAAGGGGCAGGGATGGTCGCAGTGGAGAAATTATTTCGCGCACATGGCAAAAGAGCCTGAAAAAGCCGAGCGTCAGGCCCAGGAGTATTTTGCACGTCACCCCGACGATTCGTTTTTGGGCCCGCGACATACGCCGACCTTTGCGGCCTTGAGAGCGATGGGCATTGAACCTAAATATCCAAACCCCATTGACGCTTCAAATGCACATATTGGCACCGTGGTCCGGTGGGGCGCTATAACTGGATCGCGGAACGATATGGATGCAGGCGGTTATGTTACCACCGACCGCGAAAAGGCTGAAAAACTTGGATGGAGGATTATAAAAGCGTGGCAAAAAACTGTCCCAGAGAGCCAGTCACGTATTCAGGAGAACGTTGATAGCAATACGTGGAACGCATTGACCGCAACAGCCAAGAAACTTGGAATTAAGATAAGGACAATCCCTAAAATCAATGGTGGAGATGGAGATAATATCGGGGCTTTTTATTCTAAAGGAACGGGTACTGCGGTTCGTAGCGCGGGAACAGAACTATCCGTACTGGCCCACGAAATCGGGCATGCCGTTGGCGTAAAAATGCCTGATTTTTTATCAAATGTTTTAGATGATGGGCCGCAGAACGAGGTGCTTCCGAACGGGGACGTTATTCCTCAAACTGGGTACATTAACAACGTGCAAAAGGAAGAGCTTGGGCGCCTTATGGCGAAGGTTTCTGATATAACAGAGGCCGCTCGCGCCAATCGCCAGGAGCAACTTGCCACTTTGTTTGAGTATTGGGTGGGCGCCAAACAGATGATGCAGGAAATTGCACCAAACTTGTCGGAACGCTTCAAGGATGAGCTTCAAAAAAGGGGTTTGACCGAGCTTCTTAATCACCAGACGGGCGTCAGTTTGATTAAAATTCACAATCCGTTTGTTCCAATTGAAAATTGGTATGGTGACAACACGACCGCAACCATGATCGAGCGGTACTCGGACCAAGTCGTCACGCAGCCGTTACTGAAATATGCCGCCAGAGGCCAGTCGGTTATAAACACATTGCACGTCGCTGTATCGTGTCAACATTTGGTGGGAACCCTGCAGCGATTTGTTTCTGAACCAATTGGGGAGGCAATAGATTCTGCGTTTGGTGGACACTTTGCACAGGCATTGAAACAGGGAACGGTCGAATTAGCGAAGAGTCCGGCCAGTCTGGCGGAGGGCTGGCGTGTAAAAAACGCCATACTCACGCGACAGGGGAGGCCAGAAGACCTAAAAATGGGGGCTCGCCTAATAGATTCAGGTTTTACCACCAATATGGGCCTTGGTCACGAGGTATGGTACTCTTCGGTGCGCCGGGCTGCTGCGGGGACGCCCGAGGATTTGAAATTAGCGTGGGCACACGCACAAAGGGCTACGGATATTTTAATGCACCCCCAAAGCCCTTATCGCGCCATGTTATATCAAGCGGCAAGAGAGGGGGTTTTGGGACTCGGCAGACTTGACAATGCGTTGGGCCGCCCAGCGATCGCAGGCGCTAAGGGTATTTATGGACTGACAAAAGCATTTGCTCGCAAGGTTTATGCGAATGCCATACCAGCCGCCAAGGCGGCCGCCCTTATTTCACGTTTTCGTGAATGGGATATGGCTCACCCTAACGAAGTGATGTCAAACGAGACGATGGTTGATATTCGGCGGTTCGTGGATAATAAATTTGGGGATCGTGATGCTGCCTTGATGTATTTGGATAAAAACCTTTTGGCGTGCGTCCGCGTAACTGCAGCCTTCCCAGGCTGGGATATTGGTCTGTTAAACAAATACGCGATTCAACCACCGCGTGAAGCTGCAAGATATATAAAATTTGCTGCTAAAAAACTGACTGGAAATTTATCGCCCGATGAGCGTGCTCCGTCAATGAAATACCTTGCATCTGCGATTGCGTCGGTGGGCTTGACTTCAATGGTTGGCGCTCTTATTACGTACGGATCGAGTGGAAAATGGCCAAAAACTCTGTATGACGCATGGAAGGTGAAAATAAACGGCGAGTGGCTTTCCCTTTTAACAAATACAAAAGAGGTCGCAGCCGTCGTTGACGCTTATCATACCGATGGACTTGGCGGCCTGGCGAAGGCCGGCGTTAAGATGGGTGTCAATAAGCTGGGATATATCCCACACACAGTCATCCATGTGGGTGGAAATATAAACTATTTTGGTCAAGAGATAATGGGGCCCTCTCATGCTTATTTTGATCTTGCTAAGTATTTCGTTAATAGTATGAACGCATATACATTTGGGAATTTGGAAAATAATATGCGGCATGGCATGAGTTTTCCTAAAGCATTTTTATTGAGCCAGACGATGGTAAGCGCGCCCAATACCGGAACGGCGGCTGAAACGCTTCTTAAAGAGCGGTATGAGCAATTGCATCCCACAATCTCGCATTCTCCTGGCACCGACAAAGTGTTGGAGGCCCAGAGAGAGGCTCGCATTAAATATGACGACTTGGTAAAGCATCACGCCGATCAGGCCTCAACCTTTTTAGACAACGCGGTGAAGGCCGGCACGTTCACGGCCCGTCAAGCCCACGAAATGGTAATAAACGGCCCCCTGTCATCATTGCAATATTACGCCAAGTCGCTGCCGATAGCAGACGTGTGGGGGCCCTTTAAGCGTGCTCACCCAGAACAAAAAGCCGCCATTCGTGCCGTCATTCAAAAGAGGCTTGAAACCACCCGGGTCTTAACGCATAAGCAGGCCGAGCAATATGCCAAGAAATTTGGCGTGACGATACCTACTGAAGTGAAGGCGGACTGGGCTGAATCTGAGTGGCGCGCACGGGTCAAAGCCAATAAGGGACGTCCCATGAGGCGCAGCATGATGGCCCTGAAATCCTACGAATATGCGAAGCGATACGTCGATGATTACAAAAAATCGCATAAAGGAATGTCGCCGCCAACCAACCCGTTATTGCAGGTTTATGCTAAATATGGTAGTCCGCCTTGACGCGCATACTGTGGACGGTATTATTTCGCTATGGATATTTCACTTTCACGCAAAGATGACAAAGATGAGCTTGCGGCAGTTCTTTATCCGGTGTGTCATGCGGTGGTAACGAAGAACTTCCATCATTTTAGGAAATTCAGGAATGTGAAGAGTCGGGATGATCTTGTTCAGGATTGCATAGTTGCAATTTTGCAGGGAATGGGACGATACAACGGAAAATCGAGCGTGCGTTTTTTTGTTGGCATGATTGCCAATCGCACGCTGATGGATTTGAAACGTTCGTTGGAGTCACAGTATGCCAGAGACAGAAAACATGCAGTTTACGGTGGATCGAGAATTTGCAGCAGTAATGCCACCGCTTCAGCCTGAAGAGAAATTGAGGCTTGAAGAAAGCATTGTTCGAGACGGCTGCAAGTCTGCATTGCTCGTATGGGACGGTATTTTAGTTGACGGACACCATCGCTTTGAAATATGCGAACGTCTGGGCGTACCGTATCGTACTGAAGGACTTCAATTCGGTTCCAGGGATGAGGCACTCGCGTGGTCCATACAATGGCATTTGGGCCGCAGGCACTTAACCACCTACGCCCGGGTCACGCTGGCGCTCAAAATGGAGGGATACTTCAAGGCCGCGGGACTGAAGAGGAAGGCACATTTGGTGAATTCACCAAAAGTAAATACGCGAGAAAGTATTGCCAGGCTAGCTGCGGTCGGTGATAGTACCGTTAAGGAAGTCAAATATATCCAGGAAAATGCAGACGAGGACACGAAGAAAAAACTTAGCCGTGGCGATATATCCATCAACGCAGCACATGAATACACCAAGTCCCAGCACCGGCCACCAGAGGCCCAATCGGCGCCGGCGGTTGTGGACTATATCGAAGAACTATCGGGCCTGATTCTCAAGGTGTTGAGAATGTATCATGATAGGAACCACTGCACAGACCGAGACGTTCTCGACGCCCTGAAAGCAGCGGAGCAGAAGTATGTTGGAGAATGACAATGGACCCAGCACATCCGGGATTCAAGAATGTTCAGAAGGAAATGGCACGCCGGGAAATGGCGCACGGGATATCCCCCAAGAAAGCCATGCAGACCGCGGGCCGCGAGCTAGGGTACGCCAAAGCCCACGCATCCGCAGCGGCCCGGCGAGCGAACCCACGCCTGAACAATACGCCCTGATCCGCGAAAATCTAATCCTTCAAATCCGTGAGGTACGAAGCCGCACGGATATGAATGTGGGCGAAATTTCCCAACGCATACCCCAAATGTCTAACCTGGCTCTTGAGGTTGCGGAAGCCTTTGCAGGGAAAAAACAACAAAATTTTCAGGCCACATTCTTAAAACAACAGCATTTTACGTATGTAGCACTTGGTGGCAATCGCTCTGGTAAATCGATCGTCTGCGGCGCGCTCTGCATGGCCCGGTGGCTCCGAGACTATGCTCGTAATGAAGATGAGTATTGGTGCATTGCTCCGGGCGAAAAAACGGTGGGCCAACAGAAAGTGCTTTGGGACTTCCTGCCGCGATATATGTTCGGTGAAAACAAATGGGAGCCTAAGTTCGGTTTCGGGCGTGAGCGCCCTACGGTTACGCTTCACCTTCCACATGGTCGCGGCCATGCCGTTGTGCGATTCAAAACCTGCGATCAGGACCCTAGCACATTTGAGCAAGGCAAGCTGGCTGGCTGGTGGGCGGATGAGTTCTTACCGCGAGTGATCTATGATCGACTGATCCCGCGAACACTGGATTTGAGCGGCTGGGGCCTATACTCCGATATTCCAGAGCAGGATTGGCATACCACGGACTTGATTAACGCCACGGGCACTAAAATATATTGCATCCAATTCGGCATGATCGACAATGCCCATATTCTGCCGCCCGGCACGATTGAACGGGCATTGGAGCAAATGACTGAAGAAGAGGCGGCCATGCGAGTGTATGGGAAGCCCCGGCAATTGTCCGCCGTCGTTTACCGGCAATTCAAAAAAAACATTCACGTCATACCATCGTTCCCCATTCCAGAGGATTGGCCGATATTTATGGGCCTCGATTACGGCTTTTCAGCGCCCACCGCGTGTCTCTGGTTTGTTATATCGCCGGAAGAAATAATTTATGTGATTCGGGAATACTACGTGGCCGGCGGCAGTATCCAAGGGCACGCAAAGGCTATTCTGGCGATGTGCGGAAACGAGCGTTACAAGCGTCGGTATGTTGATCCGCACGCCTTCGATCGGGATCCCCGCCAGCGAGTGTCAGTCCGCGATGAGTACGCCTTGTGCGGTTTGCCGATGCAGAAGTGGCCATTTGTTCAAAAAATGGGCGAACACGCAATGGTGGAGAAAGTAAAACGTCGGCTTGAAAACCAAACACTGTTTGTTTTCGACACATGCCTTGAGACAATCCGCGAGTTTGCAGCATGGAAGCATAAGACGGATCGGGAGGGCAATCCGTCCGGTGCAGATATGTATGAGAAGAAAAACAATCACGCTCTGGACGTCATCAAGGGCGTGATTGGGTGCAATCCGTGTTATTCAATGCGAGAGGTGAAGGCCATCAGTGCCTTCGGAGACGATGACGATAACGAATAGATTTATTGACGACCTGAATGGAGAACTGTCAATGAATCAAGTTTTGGTAGCTTCAACCGGCGATTGGGTGGCGGCCAGTTTTACTGGAAGCGTGCTCCCTACTTTCGATTATGATGTGATTATACCGAATGGTGTCACTATCACGCTGACTGCGCCTACGGCAATGCAATGCCGCAGTTTAACTTTTCAAGGAACTGGTGCGTTGGTCGCTCCGTTGGCCTCCAACGGCTCGACCATCCGTGAACGCTACGGTATTTATTACATGGGAACGGGCGGTATTTCTGGCGGCGTTGGCGCAACGCCGGCTGCGGCTACGGCCACGGTTGCAGGTGGTGCTGTTACCGCCGTCACTGTTACCGCCGCAGGCACTGATTATGCAGAGGTTCCAGAAGTGGTTGCAGTCGGTGGTGGCGGAAGCGGTGCTGTATTTCAGGTCGTGCTTTCTGGCACGACTATTGGCAGTGTGAATGTGGTTGAAGGCGGAACTGGTTATACGAGCGACCCAACCCTGTACTTTATCGGCGGAAACGCCACGCTACAGGTGTTGCCGTCCGCCAAGCGCATGGAAATGACGACCGTGGGGACGTATAACGTTGACTAATTTCCTGTATGGCGCTGCGGTTGCATTTATATGCACGATTGGCGGCCTCATCATGGGTACGCGATTGGCACGCGGTCAGACTCCGATTCACTTTCCAGCATTGCGAAAATTGCTTGATTCTGGCCGCATTAAGGTGACGGCAACAGAGGTCGCACCTCCAGAGAAAAAACTCAAGTTTTGAAAGGAACGCCATGTATACGCATTTTGAACCCGTGGGGCGCTACGGGACGACTGTGTTTACCCCTCAGTCCGAGAAGGATAGGAATGCGCTGGCGCGCCAGTATCCAGAAAACGCCCCTCCCGGCGTTGTGTTGAAATACGAACGTGTTCCTGAAAAGCGTAATGACGACGGTACTTTACTCCACGGCGCTGGCGTTAAGCTGTGGATTGATGCTCCGCAGGCGGACCCGCAGGCCGCCGAGGCCAAGGTTGGTGAGCCAAAGCACGCCAAAGATTATGACCACATGACTGACGAACAACTCAAGGCTCGTGCGATTTCCATGGGTGCCGTAGTGGAAGCCCACGAAACGCCTGCATCCCTGAAGCGGAAAATACAAGCGAAATCCAACTGAGGTAATTTATGGAATTGCCTCGTCCCGGACAAGCGATTGACACGTTGGGAGAACAGCAGTGTTCCAGTTACATTGATGGCCTTGTTTTCGAGTCAATGGAACGACGCCGCCTGTTCGAGCCGGATGCAGACGCCAACCTCAATATGTATCTTGGGCGCCAATGGGATGGAGAATATCCACGGGCTATGATGCGCGTCACTATGAACCGCATTCAGAACGCGGTCCTTTCCAGCGTATCAGTATTGACCGCCAACACCCCGCGAATCAACTTCACGCCACGCGAGTCAATGGAACCGCCGATTTATTATATCAACCTGCATAACATCCCTATGAACCCAGCGATTCAAGCTCTTGTGGACTCATTGCCCCAAGAAACCATAAAAAGCACTGACTTACCGGATGGAACAAATGTACCGCCACGGCCCTTAACTTCTGAAGAAATTCAGATGGTTCAAAGCCAAATTTTTGAGGGCAATCAAACTACGCAAGCAATTGAAGCTGGCCAATTATCGCCCGAAGCTGGTGCAACGGTTGTTCCGCCCGAAGTCCTCGCCGCCGTCACTGATGAATCCACCGCAGACGCAGTTCAGACGATTTTTGACGCGGAATGGAGTGAGTGCAACGCCGACTATTACATCAATGAAAATTTTCTCAACAATGCAATTATTGGCTGGCAGTTCATGCTTTATGAGTGGGATGACGCTCTTGAGAAACACATGCTGCGTAATCCAGAGTTTTTGCAGATACACATGGACCCGGTTGCCACCGACGTTGGGGACGCCCGCTTTGCGGTCTACGATCAAGTGTTGTCTGAGGATCAGGCAGTTGCGCTGTATCCACGTATTGCTGAAGCAATCCGAAGGGCGGCATCGGAAGGAATACCACGTCAGCCAGGTGATTATGCTTATCGCCAGTCCAGCATTTATCTTGAGCTTACGTTCCGGCGTAAGATGGTTATTGTGCGCACTGCGTGGATACGCGATCAGCCTTATCCGATGTCGATCGCGGACGCTTTATCCAGCGGCCAGGTGAAACAAGGAACCGCAGTCATTGAAACGGTGGTCGAGGATGAAGAGGGCAATAAGTCTGCGGGCGAGCCGCAGGCGATTCCTATATTCCTGTTGCCGGACGGACGGGAGACGTTCCAAAACTCGCCAACATGGCCCGTGCGTATGGGGATTAGGCAGATGAGGGTCATTGCCGGCCGCGTGGTCGAAGATCGGGAGTGCGAGTTTCGAGATATACCGTTGCCGCAAAATGTGAATATACCAGTGCCATTTTGTCCGTATGGCCAGGGCGAGCCGTATCGTCTGGGTGGAATGCAACAATCGATCAACGCCATCCTGTCTGACCTCGTGATGTACTACAATCACAACAGCATGCCGCTTCAATACGTGGCGGAGTCTATCAACAAGAGTCTGCCGCAGCTTGCGCAAGGGGCATATACCAGCCATGCCTATAAGTTTGTCGTGCCCGATGATTTGCTTAAGGAACTTCAGGGCCAGCTTATGGGTTTCATTGCGCCCCCCCAGATGCCCGCAGAAGCATGGCAATTGCTTCAAATGCTTATTAAGTTGGTCGACCAGGAATCGAATAATTCGGAAGTCATGCAGGGTAAAGCAGCTGCTGGCTGGTCTGGCGAAGCCATCAATCTGCTTCAGAAGGCCGCCGCAGGGGTCATTGGATTGAAATCCAGGCGCGCCGAACGGATGCTCTTGTATCTCGCTCGACTGATGACGCATTCTATTATTCACCGCACCAGCCTGAAGCGATGGTCTGAATATGTGGCTAAATATCCGCCCTATATTTTGATTGCACTGCGGGAACGAGCCAAGACAATTTATTCTGGGCTCGTGTTAACCGTTACCAGCGGGCGCCAAGCCGCACAGGCACAAGAAAAGAATACGGCACTTCGCGCCTATCAAATGAATCTTCTTTCACCGCAGACGACACTGCATCGGTTGGGAGAAAACCCACAGGTCGAGATTCATAATTGGATGCTTTGGAAGCGTGAAATGGGGGCATCGCAGCCATCGTCCCCCGATAATCCAGTCCCAGGGCAGTCCGAAGCCGACAATCCACAGCCACAGCAATAATTCATTCCGAACATATCAATAGGCATTAACGAATGCAGGTCACTGCATCAATCGTCACCATACCGAAAAGGTCACTGGTGGGGGTGATGAAAACCGAGCGGAAAGGAATTTATGCCAGACGAAGCGCCAGCCGAAGAAGTGGTTGATCCGCCAGAAGAACCAGTTGCACCACCCGAAGAGCCGCATGGAATAGATAAGGCTCTCCAAAAGATGCAACAGGATTTAGCGACGGCCAATCGTAACATTTCTTCAATGATGGAAAATGGCGCAACGCCGCAACAGTTGCAGGCGGCCCAGCAAAAGGTCAGCGAAATCGAAGAAATGCTTCGAGATGAATATCTGGCCGATCCGATAGCCGATGGCAAAAAACTTGCACGGGCTACCAATCGGTTAGATGCAGACCTGATTGCAGTTCAGAAGCAGAACGCTGCTTTGTCTGAACGGCTGCAAGCAGTTGAACAGGCGTCCCGGCGACAGACGTTTTTGGTTCAGATTCAAAAAGAGAATCCGACTAAAACTCTGGCGCAAGTCGAGCATGACTACGATGAGGCCCTTGAGGCCACAAAAGAGTTCATGGCTTACGGGGAAGACGCATGGGCCAGGGCGGCTTTGCTCCAAATGAAAGCGAAGCCGAATACAACGCCTGTGAAACCTGCCGCACCGCCAAAGCCAGTGGCTGCAAAAACGGTAACGGCTGGTTCAACGAAGGTGAGCGTGGGGGCACCGGCGCTCGGAGCGGCGGTTGTCGAAAACGAAAATTGGATGGACAAACACAGGCTTATATCAACGGAGTAAAACATGCCAAGTACATTTGTCAGAGAAGGATTTCAAGCTTTGGCCCAGGAATATCTTGGGCGGCGTATTCATACCCGGTTGTTTCAAAAAATACCGCTTTTTTATCTGTTGGCCGGCCTTGGTGGAGCAAACACCAAGGATGGTTTTCAGATTGGCCGTCCGGGTGTGGCGGAAGTGTTCGCGGGGGTCGCGATTGATCGCCCCATGAAGGAAGTCCTCGGCGGCTTCAATAGCTACCAGCCCGAAATTCAAATCCAGAAAAACGACTCATCCAAAGTGATGGGTGCGCGAGACACGATGCCTACAGTGGCCAACCCCACTACTCAATCGCAGGACCAGGAATTGGGAACGGCGGAATTTCGCTGGACTCGTATTACTACCCCGTTATTGGTGTGGCATGAATCTCTTGATCGGGCGATGAATTCTGCGGGCACAGGCGTGGATAAGCAGGACTTGGCGGCCAAAAACGTGCTTATTAACGCCACGGAGTCCGCTACCAACGTTCACTACACCAACTGGGCGCAGCGTTTCTGGTCTGGTTCGCCGACCAACCAGGATGCCGATCCTTGGGACAATTGTTCGGGCATCTTGGAGGCGATCAACGATCAAAATGTATATGGTCGCGTAGATCGCTCCAATCCTTCAAATAGCACTTGGCAGGGCCACGTGATTGCAACTCCGCAAGCCGCGGATGTGGCCCAAATAATTGACAATGCCAATTACAACCAAGGTTTATCGGTTTATGGCAACGGCGTTAATGTACTGCTGACCAATACAACCTTGTACCAGACTTTCAAGGCGCAGGTGCGTGCCCGCGGTGGCGTCGTGATGCTTAACGGCCTTCCAGACATTGGCGCGTTTGGTATGAAACGTGAAATTCTTCAGTACGACAACGCATTCATCACTTGGGACCCCATGTGTCCGGCCAATACTGTCGCGGCCCTGAATTTGGAATACTGGAAGATCATTATTCATCCGAAGAAAAACTTCCTGATCGACGCATTTGTTGACATCTCCCGGAACTCCGAAGGTGCGAAAGATGCTCTCCAGTCGTTCATCGACACGCGCCTGATTCTGGCCTGCGATGAACCCGGTGGTCAGGCTCTGTACACCAACGTATCGTAAGGAAATTGAAACATGGGTCAGATTACTAAAATTCTCGAACAGGCGACGACTGTTGGGACGAGTCAGAACGGTCGCCTCTTGTATCGCGGGATCGCAAAATTCAACGGCTCCGATGCTTCTGACACAATGGTCATCGGGCTGCAGAGAATTGAGACTGCGGTCTTTACCGAGATTAACCCTGCAGCCGGCGAACGGGTCTATATCGACCTGTCCGCCGGTTCATTTGTGTGCAATGGAAGTCTGACTATTCAAAGAACGACTCCCGCGAATGCCACTACAGTGGGCGCGCCCGGCACAACGACCGCTGTGGCGCCCACCAGCAATTTGGCATTTGTGTATCACATTTACGGGGAGTAATCTCCGATTACCCCGGCGGTTATTTCCTTTTTCCGTCGGGGTAATTTATTGGTACTGCCAATGATTATGTTTGAATATGCAGGCTGGATCCTTGGGGCGATTGCATCTGGGATCGCAGTTGTGCTTGGTTGGAAGCACCTGCGGCTGATGCGGGCGCATCAGGAGATGGAATTCGACTGGGTGCGCCAAGAGGCCAAAGCGGCCAAGCAGCGGGCCCAGATTGTTAAATTATTGGAAGCCATTGAAGTCGCAAAGGACAAGACGTGAAAAAATACGCCGCACTCGCTGTCCTACTTCTCGCCGGATGCTCGCAGGCCCCGCAACAGGCTCCCATCAGACTGCCGTCGCCTCCGCAGTCAATTACTCCGCAGGTAAAAGCGATATTGCCGCCACTGCTGGCTGCGAAGAAAGACATCTCGGGCGCTGCTGTTGCGGTAAAGCTGCTCACGCCGAAAAACCTGGACGCCAATGGCCCCGCGATCCTATCTACACTGGCCGACGCCGACAAACAAATAACGCTGGACATCACATTGCAGGGGCACTTGCAAACTGCGTCCATAAAAACCGACGTGAAGATGAAGCAGTTTTTGAAAGCGGTAAAAAAATTATCTCACTCCGTGGCCGGGATGCAAAAACAAATAACCGCACTCAAGAGCCAATATGTACATGATACTCTGATGGCCGGACTGGTAATTGCCGGGCTGCTTATTCTCGGCGGCTTGATTGAGGCCTTTGTTCTTAAGAATTTGATCGCCGGAATAACTATTGCATTATGTGGCGCTGGCCTTATCGGCTTGATTTGGTTTGCCGCGGCACACGTCGTTCTGATTGAATGGTGTTCGGCTGGCCTGATGTTGTCGTTAATTGTCTGGCTGATTTATGCGAGAATAACCGAAGCAAAGCCGGTCGCATCCGCACCGGCAAAGTCTTAAAGGAGTACCGTATGGTAATTGTTGCACTGGTATTGGCAATCGTTGGCTGTGGGCTGGCGCTTTTGTCGCTGTATCTGAATGCGCAGGTACAAAAAGAAAGCATGTCGGCAGAGGTGAAGGCCGATATTGCGCAGTTGAAAACGGACGTGGGCACGATACTGTCCCACACCACGGCAACCACGACGGCTAAATCTTAACTCGGCGGGGCTATCAGCCGCGAAGCCGCCGACGGACGCTCTGACCCTGGCACACCTCCGCCAGATAACAGGGCTGTGGCCCGCAGCCTATTGGTATCGGTGGCAGGGCGTATTGCGGGTGGACTCGTGGCGAGTTGATCGGTCTCATAAGCCGGTTTGGCAGGTTCGACTCCTGTGCCCGCTATATTAAATTGTGGGTAAAAAATGAAAGCGATTGCAATGAAAAATGACATGCCGTGGAGTGACGCGATAGTTGAGGCCATCGCCAAAGCCGCTACTTGGTTGTTCGCCGCTATTGTTGCGGGCATTGCCATACTGTTCGGCGTAAAACGAAAAGTGCAAGACAATGAACTGCGGGCTATCTCCGAGGCCACCCGGGCGCAGGACCGGGCTATACGGGCCAATGAAGCGGCGCTGCTGGCCCAGGAAGAGCGCTTCAAATACCAGGATGCAAGCATCGCAGAGCTGAGGCTGAATGTAACGAACCTGAAGGGCGAAAACTTGGCGTTGATGAAGCTGCTGACTCAGGCCAATGAAGAAAACGTGATGCTGCGGAGAACCAATTATGATCTCGAAAAGCGGGTCAAGCAGCTGGAACAAAAGCTAGGGGGCCAGTAATGCCGGTTATCCGCGCCCGATTCATCACTGAAGCAAAATTGACGTCGTGGCTGATCCGCGCGTTTACGTGGAGCCGATGGAGCCACGTTGAGTTTGAGTGGGATAACGGCACATGGCTGGGAGCGAGGTACAAGGGGGGCGTGAAGCCCCGGCCAGCGGACTATTGCAGGCCCTCCCGCGAGCAAATAGTAGAGATTGCTGTCACTGAAGGACAGCATGCACTGTGGCAGGAGTTTTGCGATGCCCAGATCGGCAAACCCTACGATTTGACGGCACTGTTCGGGATCGTGCTGCATCGGGACTGGACCGAACCTGATAGCTGGTTTTGCAGCGAGCTTTATTGTGCGGCGATGGCAGCGGCAGGCTTGCTGATGCTGAATACGCTGCACTTGAATCGGATCACGCCCGGCGTGGCCTATTTGTCGCCAGTGCCGAGATTAGTAGGTGGCTGATGTTTTGGCTTGGGTTTTGCATCGGTGTTATTATTGGCGGCATATTGGCGACGGCAATATGGACCGTAATAGTATCAATTGCAAAGGATGAATATAATGGACAAGAAAACTGAAGCGCAGCGCATGAAAACGGTTGAACAGGAACGTCGCACTGCACCCACTGCGGTATATCCGGTTAAGCCCGATGCCGCGGGCCGATTGTTTCCGCAGCCAAAGCCGGGGGTACGACATTGAGCACGGAATCGCAGGTTGAAATCATCGAGCAAACAGCAGACGAATGCGAGGCGCAGTGTCCGCATGGAAGACAATGATTGGAATTTTTGGATTTT
>VFSW01005443.1_pt1 | contig 18807 bp, 15 predicted proteins | sample 5358111 | NCBI WGS metagenome assembly VFSW01 (sample SAMN11554181, study PRJNA540505) | mine drainage metagenome | isolation source: sediment from site ElyBrook_90M | place: USA: Ely Copper Mine, Vershire, VT | collected 2017 | reverse complement strand
TCTTGGCTTCCGTCCCGGACGTATTTCTTGCGTCTTTCTTAAACCGGGTTGCTTCCAACCGGAAGCTACTCCAACCAGCGGTAGCCGCAGTCTTCAGCCTGCGTGGTGGGGAAGGCCGTGAAGCGGCGAGCTTATCGCAAACGCAACCACGCAGCCTGAAGGCTGCGGCTACGGCTTCGGGGAAATTGCTATGATACAATTTATTTAAAAAAGGCAAAACTCTTTACTTATTGATTGAGATTATGAGTATAAGTTAATGCCCAAGCCCCCACATCGCGGGATGAGAAAGCTGTTATTTTCCGATTTTCATCCATCAAGCATGTGATAAGTCGCTTCGAATAGCGTTATACCGTTAACGTAAGGATGTTGCAACGGCTAATTTTTCGCCGATTTCTCGCTGTTTTCAGGCATTTTGGCTGTCTGATTAAGATTTAACGGCGGATTTTGTAACAGCGGGACCGGTTTCAGCGTCTTTATTCATGTTCGCGTCACCTTATTTTAAGGTCGAAAACTTTTAAGTGGAAAGATAAAGGAATGCAATTGAAGGCTATTTTTCGTTCAAAACTCTCGTATGCGATTTTTATGCTCGGAATGCCGATGCTCGTCGGAATGACGCTGCTCGGCGCCGGGGCGGTTCAAGCTCAGCGGCTGGCGGTAGCTTCGGGCGGTGAGCGGTTGCTGACGCTTAACGATAACGTAAACAAGAATCAGTTTATCTGGACGAGCGATGCGCCGCTCGAAAGTATTCGTGGCACCAGCGAAGGCGTGGCCGGAACGCTGACGATCGATCCGCAGGACGTATCGAAGCTTCGCGGGACGATTACGACGCAGGTCCAAACGATGAAGACGGGCAATGACACCCGAGATAATCATCTGCGCAGCTCCGAATGGCTGGACGCTTCGCACTTCCCGCTGATTACGTTTACGATCACGTCGGTCGATAACGTAAAGACGACCGGCAACGCTGCGACCGGCATGGCCACGGGGAATTTCACGATGCATGGCGTGACGAAGCGGATGTCAATTCCGTTTCGGATGACGTATGTCGCTGAAAATGCCTCGACCCGCCAGCGCGCTCCCGGCGACCTTGTGATGATCGCGGCGGATTTCGATATTTCGCTCAAGGATTTTAATATTGCCGGGACCGACGGAGTGATCGGCAGTAAAGTGGGCGAGAAGATTAAGATCACCGCGCAGCTTTTCGGAAACGCGCTGCCACGAACGACCACGTAATTGTAGTGCCAACTTTAGTTTGCGATTTTCGAGGAAGGTCGCAAACTAAAGTTTGCGCTACATTTTGCACCACCTATTGCGCCATATAATTATCGCATGAAGCCAAAACAAGTTATCGCCACAATTCTTTTTGTTATTGCCGCCGGGTTGCTCGGATGGTGGATCGCGGCGGGGCATCACCCGTGGACGACGACGCAGCACATGGTTTCCGTTCCCGCGACGGACCCGCTTTTCGGAACCACCGTGATGACCCAAAAGTGGGTGAACGAATTCACTCCCGGCCTCGAAATGATCGGGCCGGCGGTTGTGATTTTGGCGGGGATAGGAGGCTGGATGCTCTGGGCTTCGAAGCGGCGAGCGAGAGCGGTATAGCGCCTTCTTTCGAATCCGCGTAATCCAGGCTCAGCGGCGCGACCACCCCTTTAGTCGCCTCCGTTCCGCTGTGGACATTTCGATGGGCGGCGGTGGCGCGTAGCCTTCGACCACGGTGCGTTCGATCTCCACGCCGACGCGCTTTTCAATATCGCGCATGAGTGGCTCTTCTTCCGGACTCACGAGCGTGATCGCCACGCCTGTCTTCTCCGCGCGTGCCGTGCGGCCTACGCGGTGGACGTAATCGTCGGGGGACATCGGCGGCTCATAGTTGATGACGTGGCTGATGTCCTCGATGTCGAGGCCGCGGCTGGCGACATCGGTAGCGACGAGGGTATCGAATTTTCCGCTTTTGAAATTCGCGAGCGCTTTCGTGCGGTCGCTTTGCGTGAGATCGGAGTGCAGTTTCGTCACGTTGACTCCGGCATGGCCGAGGACGTGCGCGACGCGGTCGGCATCGTGCTTGGTGCGGGTGAAGATGAGCGTTCGCATCGGCATTCGCGCCTCATGCAGTTCATCCCCGGCCTCGTCCCCGCTGCCGTCCTGCTCACCAGAGAGTTCCTTCAGAAGCTTTAGCAATAGTTCTGGTTTTTTCAGCCGCATGACCGAATAGATTTTTTGCGTAATGCCTTCCGCCGGCTTGCGGCGGCCACCGACTTCGATGAGCGTGGGATCGTTCGTGAGTCGGCGGGCGAGTTCCTCGATGTCATGCGAAAGCGTGGCGGAGAACATCAGCGTTTGCCGGTCGCGTGGGACGTGCGCGGTGATGCGCTTGATCTGTGGAAGGAATCCCATGTCGAGCATACGATCTGCTTCATCGAGTACGAGAAATTCGATGGAAGCAAGCGAAATGACGCGCTGCCCGATGAGGTCGTTCAGCCGGCCGGGCGTGGCGATCAGAATATCGCAGCCCTTCGCGATTTCCCGCTCCTGCGGACGCTGGCCGACGCCGCCAAAAACGACAACGGCGCGAAGGCCCGTGCCCTGCGCAAAGCTAACGGTTGCCTCGAAATTTTGCGTGGCCAGTTCGCGCGTCGGCGCCAGCACGAGTACGCGCGGCTGTTCCCGGTTCTTCGCCTTCGGCGAGCAGAGGAGCGAGTCGATAAGCGGCAGCATGAAGGCCGCCGTCTTGCCCGTGCCGGTCTGCGCGATGCCGATGGCATCATGGCCTTCTAAAATGAGCGGGATCGCCTCGCGCTGGATGGGCGTCGGGGTGGTGTAGCCGATCTTCGCGACGCGCTCGCAAAGTTCCGGGATGAGGCCAAGCTCAAAAAACGGAAGCTGCTCGAGATTGCTATGCCCGATGTCGTTATTAGGACTCGAATGTTCGGAATGGGGCGTGTCGGACCGATGGGTGGGGTTGTGATTTTGCTTCGTCGTCATCGCGTGAATGAAAAGATATATATAGTAGAAGCCCTGTCCAAGGCTTCGGCTGGACCGCCAGCTTTTGTCCTATGTGCTAACGTTTTTTTGGAAGAGGACGGTTCATTCGCGCTCGCCGGAGTGAGGGACTCTGGCCGAGAAGCAAGGGGCCACTTTCGCGGAGATCGGCGCGAAGCGCATTTGTAGAATCCAGGCTCGGCCATTCATTCGCGGGAATGAAGCGGCTGCGAACGTCACACCCGCGAATGAGTAAATCCGGTTCGGACGTTTACGGCTTTGGTATGTTGCCTGCCATGAATTTTTCCCATTTCGCCCGCTGGTCCGGATTAAGCACCGCGCTGATTTGGGAATGTACCTGCTCATGACCGGCGCGCCAGGCATGGCCACGCACGCTGTCGATGCTGCGCATCGCCGATTGCATTTGAGCCTGTTGGTTCGCGAAGATCGTCTCGATCTGTTCCGTCTGCTGGTCGGTAAGGCTGAGGGCATGCTGCATCGCGTCCGCGCGCATGGCGGGATCGAATCCCATTCCACGTCGCATTGCCATCCCCTGCCCCATGCCGGGCTGCATTCCTTTATGCATCTCCACGCCGGACTGCGTTCCCATTCCTTGCTGCATTCCCATACCTGGCTGCATCCCCATACCCTGCTGCATTCCCATACCTGGCTGCATTCCCATATCTTGGCGCATTCCCCTACCTGGCTGCATTCCCATATCTTGGCGCATTCCCATCATACCTCGCATTTGGCCTGCGCCATCGCTTTGGCAGCCGGGACCAGATTCGCCGCGCATCATCATGGGCGCGCCGCCCCAGCAACCGTCGAAGTGGCGATGAGCATGACGCCCGATCGCGAAGCCCACTATGAGCGCGATAATAGCCGTGAGCACGATCGCGCCCCAGCGGCCAAAATACTTCCCGCTAATTTTGTTATCGTTCCCCGATTTGGAGGATTCTTGTGATGTGTTCTCTTCCATACAAACTCCTGTGAAATGGTTTAGAAAAGTGATGACCTAATTTGCAACCAGATGATACAGCCAAGCACGGCGAAGAGTTACTCCGGATGGATTAATCCTGTTTCATTCAAATGACGAATGTAAGTTCCTCGAAAACGTGCGCTCGGCGTAGCAGCTTTCCAGGGTTATTTCCCCGGGAGTTGTATTCGAACATTCACGTTCTTGCCATCGCGCTCGATACGAAAGGTAACTTTGTCGCCGACTAAATGATCGGCGAGCGCGCTTTGCAGTTCTCCGGAACCGCGAATTTTTTCATTGTCGAGGCCAACGATAAGATCGCCTGGCTGGATGCCGGCCCGGTCGGCCACGCCATCACGCTCGATCTGCGTTACGACAACGCCCACATCCGAAGTCAGCTTGAAATATTCACGCATTTGGCCGTTCACGTCCTGAAACGCCATGCCGAGATCGCCAATATTATGATTCAGCTTTTTGCCAGAGCGCAGCTGATCGATCACGGTCTTTATTCGGTTGATCGGTATTGCAAAGCCGAGTCCAATAGAGCCTGCACCCTCCTGGCTCTGAGCCGTCGAGCGGATAACGGAGTTCATCCCGATGACTTCGCCATTTGCGTCGAGCAGCGGGCCGCCGGAATTGCCGCTCGAAATTGCCGCATCGGTCTGGATCATATCCCGATAGTTCCGGCCCTCTTCGAGACCGAGATTGACCCCGGTGTTGCTCACGACTCCAACGGTCACGGTCGGCTTATCGTTGATCGAAAAGAGTCCGAACGGATTTCCCATAGCGATCGCCCATTCGCCAACGGCCAGGTTATCCGAATTTCCTAATTTCAAATATGGCAAATGCTTGCCGTCGATTTTCAGGAGGGAAACGTCCGAGTTGCGGTCGGTGCCGACGAGCTTTGCATCATATTGCGAGCCGTCGGTCGTGGTAACGATAATCTTCGTTGCGTTTCCAGCGACGTGGTCGTTCGTTAGGATATACCCTTCGGGTGAAATGATAAAGCCGGAGCCAAGTGCCTTCACCTGGTATTTCTCGGTACGGCTGCCCCCGAAAAATTGCCGAAAGAAAGGATCGTCGGCAAAGGGATTCCAAAGTTGCCGTTCCTCGATGGCGGTCACATTAATTCCGACGACGGCCGGGCTTGCCTTCGCGACCGCCGCCGTGATCGCATTCCGGCGGCCGCCGGTGATCGTGGCATCCACCGAATCCCGGTTCGGGCTGTATCGGCTGACGGTATAGACGTGGGCGTCGTTCCCGTTCTGGCTGCACCCGGCGAGTGGGGTGCCAACTGAAACAAAGCTTAATAAATAGAAAAGTAAAAGCTGCATGGATGATTTCTTATACTGCATTTTTATTCATGCTTTATGAACCAAGAAACGGAAATTCCGAGTGTGAGTTTCGCGGCCCCGGAAATCTGGAGCATCGCCAATCAATCGCGGTTCGGGCGCGCAATAGCCAGGAGTGGCTCGATATGCCGCGAGAGAATTATCAGTACCACTACCCCGATAGAAATTCGAAGATCATAGCCATCCTGTCGAAGCCCGCTGAGCGCGAGCGTGGTTGCTTCGATATATCTAATCGGCAGGACCAGCAGGAGCAAAAGCGCGCCGCCGCTCGCAGCGACGGAATCGAAATGCACTTGATCGCGAAGCCGTTTCGCGATTCCATAAATCAGAAGCCAGAGCAGAACCGCAGCGGGATGCACGAGCGCCAGCGCGCCCGCCGTGGTTGCCAAGCCTCTTCCGCCATGAAATCGAAGCCAGATGGGATAACAATGTCCCAGCACCAGCGCGGGAATAAGGACGAGCAGCGGCTGGGACAATCCTGCTAATTCGAACGCGAGAACAGGGAGAAGCCCTTTGAGCAAATCCGCCGCAAGCACAATCTGCCCGATAGAACGCTTGCCGGTTGCTTCGAACGCATTCATCGCGCCGATATTACGCGAGCCTTGCTTACGAAGATCGAGCCCTGTTTTCCATTTTGTGATAAGATAAGCCGAAGGGGTCGAGCCGATAAAATAACCCACAATGCCGCCGAGGAGAAGGGAATGAAGCGAAAGCATGAGCTTCAGAACGGAGCACAGTAGCACAGGCGTTCTCGCCTGTGTCGCGGACTTTCAGTCCGCGCCCGGTGTTAGTTGAAAAAATGGATATAATTCAAGATTATCTTTCTCTCGCCATGCAGGTCGCGCGCGAAGCCGGCGACTTCGCCCATCGCGCGCAGGTCAGCGAACTCCAAATCACGACGAAAACGAACGAGATGGACATTGTCACGCAGATCGATTCGCGCAACGAGCAAACGATTCGCGATACGGTTTTGGCCCGCTATCCCGATCATGTCTTTCTCGGTGAAGAACTTGGCGCAAGCGATGGGCAGGCTGGAGGAAGCATGATAGCTCATGCGCCTGCCCCACGCGTGGCCCAGCCCGCGACGGTCCGTTGGATCATCGACCCGATCGATGGCACGGTCAATTTCGCGCATGGGCTGCCGATTTGGTGCGTTTCCGTCGGCGTGGAGGTGAATGGAGCGATGGAGTGCGGCGTGATATACAATCCCAATTTGAACGAATTGTTCAGCGTGCGTCACGGTCATGGCGCGTATTTGAATGGCCAGCGCATTTCCGTTTCGAAAAAGAGCAATCCGCAGCAAAGTCTTTTCGTAACGGGCTTTCCCTATAATGTCGATGAAAATCCCGGCTCGGTGATCGAGCAATTTGTCAGCTTCTTAAGCCGCGGCTTGCTCGTTCGTCGGTTGGGCAGTGCGGCGCTTGATCTCGCGTATGTCGCCTGCGGGCGCTTCGAAGCATTTTGGGAAATGGGGCTTTCGCCGTGGGATACTTCGGCGGGCCAGCTTCTGGTCCGCGAAGCGGGCGGCCGCGTGACGCATTACGATGGCTCGGATTACAATATTTACAAAAAATCCATCATTGCCTCGAATGGGCTGCACCATGAGATGATTTTCGGGGTACTATCGGAGACCCTTACCATTCAAAAATGATCATTCCGAGGGATGCGATTATTGCGGAGTAGAAGGCACGTGACTTTAGTCTGAATTACTTTGTCCCATCTTTGTTTATATTACCGTCATGGCCAATTTGGATTTATTCCACCACGAAGACGGGAAGCCGAATATCGAGGATTACGCCTTCGATAATGGGATGCACTTTTGGTATGCTTCTGATGTGGCCATTGCCCTTGGATACGAAGATTTCGCTTTCTTCAAAAAAAATGTTTTGAACAAAGCGATAGGATTGTGCATGGCAAACGAATTTCCCGTTGCCGAAAATTTCCAGCAATGCACCCGGGAAATTAATGGAGAGATTGTTGATGATTTCAAAATTTCTCGTTTTGCTTTTTTGCTAACCGTTGTCAGCGGGGACATTGTTCGCCCCCAAGTACAGCGCGCGCAGGCCTACTTTGCTGCTTTTGCCGATGCAGCTTCGCAGCTTATTCAGGAACGTGAAATTGGGGAACGTCTTACAGTTCGCGGCAAAATAAAAGAAGGGAACCGTGCCTTAGATAGCCTTGCAAGCGGCAGAGGATTGACCGATTATGGCCTGTTCCATAATGCGGGATACATGGGCATGTATAATATGAGTCTTAACGCCCTTCGCAAATCAAAGGGAGTTCCAGGAGGGCGCACCCCACTCGACTTCATGGGAACCCGAGAGCTAAATGCCAATCTTTTTAGATTGAGCGAAACCAAGGCAAGAATTGTAGCTCGAAAAGATTATGGTGACCTTGCTCTCCAATCCACCGCAAGAACAGTCGGGTCCGAAGTCCGGGCACTCATGACTAAGGACGGTGGCCCACCACCAGAGGCACTTCCCGCTCATCGTGACATCGCGGAAGCGCAAAAAAACCTCAAGGGCGCGAAGCGAGAATTAAAAAAGCTTGATGGGCCGAAGGAGACCAAAAGCCGCTCTAAGAAGAGCGGCCCTGAATCTGAAGGATTATTTTAGGACTCTCAGTCCTGGCTCGCCCGTTACAATAAACTCACCAATGGCTCGTCCTTTGTTAGGGTTTGATGCCAGGATTTCTCTCTCACAGCCAACTCATGCGTCACTGGTTTTTGCCACTTGCGGTAATTGTTATTATAGGATATTCGGGAAAAAGCCGCGCGGCAGAGTTGCGCGTGCCCCACGATTCCGCATCTGCCGTTATTTCCGGCTTCGTGAAGGATTCGGCAAGCGGCGAGACGATCATCGGCGCGACCGTACGCGTTCGCGCCCTACACATCGGCGCGATCACGAATAAGAGCGGCTTCTTTTCGCTCCAGGTGCCGGGCGGCACGCCGTTTATTATCGAAGTGTCCTCGCTGGGGTACCGCACACTTACGGCACGGATGCAGCTTCGGCCTGACGAAGAGCGAACGCAAACCTTTTTGCTCGGGGTGCAAAGCGTAAGCGGCGGGGAAATCACGATCCAAAGCACGGCGGAGCGCGAGCGCGAGGAGCCGCAGGTTTCGCGAGTGACCCTCACGCCGCAGCAGATGGTGAACTTGCCAAAGATGGGACAATCAGACCTCTTTCGCATTTTGCAATTCCTTCCCGGGGTGCAAACATCCAGCGAAATTTCGAGCGGCCTGTATGTGCGCGGTGGTTCGCCCGATGAAAATCTCATTATGCTTGATGGCGCTGTTCTTTATAACCCCTCGCATTTCTTCGGATTTTTCTCGACCTTCAATCCCGATGCGATCAAAGACGTGGAATTTATCAAAGGCGGGTTCCCGGCGGAATATGGCGGAAGGCTTTCCTCCGTGCTCAATGTCACCGATATCGAAGGCGACCGGAACGCGACGAAGGGTAAAGTCGATCTCGGACTTATCTCGAGCAGCGGGATGATCGAAACTCCCGTTGGCACGGGCGCGCTTGTTCTTGCCGGGCGCCGAAGTTATATCGACTTGCTTCTGAATACGACGGGCCTCACATCGAGCCTCAGCCTTCCTGATTATTATTTCTACGATGCGAACGTTAAGCTCACGCAAAATCCATCGCCGGACGATAAAATTATTCTTGCGGGTTACAAAGGCTCGGATAATCTTACGTTTGCCGCCAGCACCTCGGCAAACGACATTTCGCTCGATTGGGGCAATGAATCCGGTTCCGCGCAGTGGACGCACGTCTTCGGCAGCCAACTATTTTCCAACGTCACCCTCGCGGCCAGTAATTATTCCTCGGTGTTTACCATTGGTTCCACAGCTCAGCCCCTCCATTGGAACAACGGCATCACAGATTATACTGCGCGGGCCAGTATGGATTACTTCCCAAACCCGGCAAACACGATCAAGACCGGTCTGCAGGCCTCTGGCTATCATACGTATCTTACGATCCAATCGGGAAACAACCCACCGAACGCGAATGTCGATCGCACGCCCTTCTACGGCGCGGCCTACTTGCAGGATGAATGGATACCCACCATCAAAGGGGACGTGGAAAACCCGTTGGCGATTACGGGAGGACTTCGCGTCGATGGGATTAGCTCCAATCCGCAGATCGGAATCGACCCACGCCTGAGTGCGAGGTACATTATAAGCCCGCTGATCACTCTCAAAGGCAGCGTGGGAATTTATCATCAGTATCTCAAGCTTGCAACGAACGATCTCGTCTCACTTTTTAATGTTTGGCTTCCGGACGATACCACGCAGCCTCCGGAGAAGTGCTATCAGTATGTGCTCGGCGTTTCGACCGTGCCCTTCGAAAATTACACGCTCGATGTCGAGGGATATTATAAAGATATGAAAAACTTAGTCGAGATGCGGCCGAGCGTGTTGACTGGTTCGACACTGAGGGATGTATTCTTCGTGGGCAACGGCACGGCTTATGGCATCGAATTTTTTCTGCAAAAGCAGGTGGGCCGGCTGACGGGGTGGCTGGGCTACACGCTCGCCTGGACCTTGAGAACCTTCCCCGATATTAACAACGGCCAGCAGTTTCCTGCAACCTACGACCGGAGAAACGATTTCGATTTCGTCGCGACCTATCATTTGAACGACCGTTGGACGTTAGGCGCTATGTTTACCTACGGTACGGGCCAGGCTTACACGCAAATTACTGCGCTCGAACCGAACTTCGAAGATCCCACGCGCACTATTCCCATCGAAGGCGATAAAAACTCGCTTCGACTTCCGCCCTATAACCGGCTCGATCTTTCCGCGACCTACGCCTTCTCCCTTTATTCCGATCATCGCAACGCGGAGTTCGATTTCGATATTTTCAATGCCTACAATTACCGCAATGTCTGGATTTCGCAGGTCGATGAATCGACGAATCCCGCTACGATTAATTATGTAAGGCTGCTGCCAATCCTGCCGACATTCGGAGTGTCGGTGAGTTTTTGAAATAAAGATGAACAAAATTAACGCTACGTCATTGCGAGGAGAAATTGCGAAGCGAAGCGGAGCAATTTCGACGAAGCAATCTTCTGCTGGAAGCCAAGAGATTGCTTCGTCGAAGCGAACTCCCTTCGGTCGTTCGCTTCTTCTCGCAATGACGGTGTTAACAGCGGTTTTCACCGGTTGTGACAATCCCATTCAGTCCGCCTATCAGGAGCAGCTCGTCGTCGATGGATTTATTTATGCGAATGAGCCGGTAGATTCCATTGTGCTCCACCGGACGACACCGTTCGGCGAATATTATGACGATCTCGATTATGCTGTCGATAGCGCGACGGTCACCATCACCGTCGATGGCGTTCCGCATAAATTGCTTCCCACCGGTCTCAAGGGTCGCTATTATCTTCCCGCCAGCGATCTTATCGTCGTGGGAGGCAAGACGTACGATCTCGCGATCATCGCGCCGAATCATCAGACGGGCGGCGTCCATTCCGTAAGCGCAACGACGACGGTGCCCATGCCGATCCACTTTAGCGCGATTGCCGACTCCGTGCGCGGAAAGACCTTCACGCTCGACACGAACAATCTCTCGAACTTCGCCTTCGTTGTAACCGCTGGCCCCGTCGATGAGCCGAACCGCGAATATCTCCTCAGCGTGCAGGCGCTGGATACTACGTATGGACTGATTCGCCATCGCGAGGGATCGGATTCGCTTGCCACCATGCGTTATTCCAATATTGCCACTGGGCCGGCGATCGCTGTCACGCCGGGACTTTTAAGCTGGTATGGTCCGAACCTCATCACCTTCTATGCGATCGATACCAATTGGTCCGATTACCAAAAGCAACTCATCGGACGGGGCGGAACGGATTATCAGCCATCGCTCAATCACATTAACGGCGGCATCGGAGTCTTCGGCAGCGCCGCGCGGGATACGGTAACTATCTTCATCAAGCCGAAATCCTAACTCGCGACACAAAAAAAACCGCAGCGTGCCGAGAAAAGAAGGCAGCGCTGCGGAGCTCTTGTTTTGTTTGCCCTATTTAAGAATCCGCGTGACCGAAGTCACCGGATTCGCAGGGTAAAAGGAAATTTCTAAACGAACGGTTTCCTAATTTTCAAGAAAATATTATTTTTTTTGTGGGGGAAAGTGGGAGGGAAACCGCCAGAGAGAAAAGTAATTGGCAAGCTTTTTCCCAACATCTTTCCTTCCACTCTTTGCACCATTGCGCGAGATAGCCCAGTGTGGCGTCGAAGGCGCCGGTAATGTCCGTCATGTATTGAATGCTCTTTATCATTGTGGGCACGCCTAAACCGCAGACTATGCGGGATCTATTTCGGACTTATGATTGACCCATCCGACTTGTAGCATCCACTCTTCGCGCTTTTTGGTATGCTCGGCGAAATTTAGCGGGGGTTGATCGCCTTCGGCGACTGCTCTCTCGCGCAATGCAGCAATCGATTCTTGAAGCGTTGGCAAACCAATTTCAGATCTGCGCTTCTCGACGCGTGCGAAATCTTCGATTGGGAAGGGATTCAGGTTTCCGCTCGAATCCCAATCGAGTTGGGTGCCGAACTTTTGCTTTTTTCCAGAAAAGACTAATATCCTATCTTCGAGCATAGCAAGTTGCGTTTGTGTACAACCACATTGCTTAGATTTAAGAAGAGTGAGAACGTTGCGTTGGAGCCGAGGCAATGAAATAGCGTGCATTACAATGTACCATGCGTTCCTGCAAACCTCCTGGCCATCTATTTCCGGATCGGGCCATCCGAACTGTTCGATAAGAGCTTCGAGGGCGTTGCCGTTCGCGGTTTGAAGGACTTCCATTTGCGGATGATATCCTCCAAAAAGTTCTTTCCGCGCAACGAGTTCCTTTCTTAATTGAACATCGCGCTCGATAAGTAATCCTAATTCAACGAATCGAGATGTCAAATTCTACGATATAATTTCTTCGAGTTTGAAAATGTCCTCGTGCTTCAAACAATAAGCGCCGATAGAAACATGCCAAGCTTCGCGGAATTTATCCCCGACCTCAATAGGTTAAAATTTGTATGGATCGATCCTTCGACGATATTCTCCATGTGGTTCTCGCGCTGGACCACGATAGCAGTGTCGCCCCCAATTTCCGCAAGCCAGATTTTTGGAAGAGAAGAATAGATTGTAGCATCTTATTAGGGAGCCCAGCGGCGAAATTGCTTGTTCGCCGGCTTTCACTGTCGCTTTGGAATGCTAATAATGCCAGACTCTGTCTTAATTCTCGATAACGTCACAAAAACGTATGGCCGGAAGGTTGCCGTCGATGCGGTTTCTTTTTCCGTTTCCCCTGGTAGCATTTTTGGGCTTCTTGGACCCAACGGCGCTGGCAAGACTTCCACCATCCGCATGATCACCGGCATCACGCTGCCGGACCGCGGCTCGATTAGTCTGTTCGGAGAATCCCAGCGTCAAGACCATCAGAACAAGATCGGCTATATGCCGGAGGAGCGCGGGCTGTACCGAAAACTCACCGTGCGAAATCAGCTCGAATATCTTGGTGCGCTGAAAGGAATGGATTCGAACGCGCTAAAGAAGTCCATCGACTATTGGCTCGGCCGCTTCCAAATCCAGTCGTGGGAAAAGAAAAAAACGTCGGACCTCTCGAAAGGCATGCAGCAAAAGGTGCAGTTTATCCTCACGCTCTTGCATGATCCCCAACTGCTGGTGCTCGATGAGCCCCTCTCCGGCCTCGATCCGGTAAACGCCGAGCTTATAAACGAAGTAATTCTCGAACTTCGGGATCGTGGCAAAACGATTATTCTCTCGACGCACAGAATGGAACAAGTCGAACAGCTTTGCGATGAGATTGCATTGATGAACGAGGGAAAAATCGTTCTTGCGGGCAAAGTCCGCGACTTGAAAACGCGCTCGGGCCGCACACTCATCTCGATGCGATTTTCGGGCGATGCGTCTTTCCTTCGAGCCTACCGGGAAGACCAAGTAAAAATCTTAGAGCACACGCCAAATGAGATTTTGCTGGAGATTGGCGCATCCGAAAAGCCGGGTGAGTTGCTTCAGCGCGTTGCCGAATATCTCGATATCCAAAAATGGGAGATTGTCGAGCCGCCGATTAAAGAACTGTTTCTGGAAGCCATCGCCAAAGATACCGAATCAGCCGCAACTCTTCAAGCATGACCCATCATGAATAAAACTCTTATCGTTCTAAAGCACGAATTTTTGTTGAAGGTGCGCTCGCGGGCCTTTATCATCATGACGCTCGTCGGGCCGCTGCTCATGGGGGCGGTTATTCTTCTTCCCGCCTATTTTTCGGCGATGAATTCCGGAGCTACGCGGAAGGTTGCGCTTGTCGATAGCACGGGTAAGCTTGCGAACTCCATGCTGGATGCCGCAAAGGATACGGCCACGGATTTTCTTTCGAAAGAAGTCAGCACGAAAATAACGCTGACGAACGTCCAGCCGGGGCCGCGCACCATAGATTCTCTTTCCAAGCTTGTCGAGAGCAAGACACTGAACGGCTATATGGTCGTGCCGGCGAACGCGATTTCCGATAGCGTTTCGACCGCACAAATCAAACTGCATAATCCGAGCGATTTTGCGGCAGTCTCTTTTTTGAAGGATTCCTATACCAACGCGGTCCGCGATGCAAAACTTCGAGCACGCGGGATCGACCCCAGCATGGTCTCGAATGTGGAATCCGGAGTTCACGTCGAAACGATGAAACTCGGGAGCGCCGGTTCGGAAAAAAAGGATAGTGGGGAAATGGGAATGATCATTGCTTTCGTTACGGGGTTCATCCTTTATTTTACATTGGTTCTATATGGTACGCAAATTATGAATAGCGTCATAGAGGAAAAATCGAGCAGAGTGATAGAACTGACGGCATCGAGTGTACGCCCATTTCAGCTTCTTGTTGGGAAGGTATTGGGAGTTGCCGGCGCGGCGCTGATTCAGGTTGCGGTGTGGGCCATTATGCTTGCCTTACTCGCAACCGTTGGTCTTACCGCAGCCAGTGCCATGTTCAGCATAAGTATTCTGCCTACGGTTTCGCCATTCTTGTTCCTCTATTTCATTCTATTTTTCGTTCTCGGTTTTCTTATATTTGCGACACTTTATGCAGCCATCGGCTCCACGGCTGAATCCGCAAGTGACGTGCAGCAAGTTGCGCTTCCAGTTATTCTCCTGCTTGTCATTCCATTCGGATTGCTTAGCGGTGTCATTCAAAACCCATCGGCCACCAAGAATGTGGTCTTATCACTTATTCCATTCTTCTCACCCACGCTCATGCTTGCCCGAATCTTTACCGAAACTCCGCCATGGTGGCAGATCGCACTTGCCGTCGTGCTCATGATCGGCACGTTCTTCGGCTGCTTGTGGGTAGCCGCGAGAATCTACCGCGTTGGGATTCTCATGTATGGCAAGAAATTCAAGTTGAGCGAGATCGCGAAGTGGGTGAGATATTCGTGAAATGGGGTAATGTAGCTCGGAATTTATTCCGCAATACGATGGGGAAACTGGCTCACGTTCTCATTCAATTGGATGATAGCCTAATATGCTTTCCAAGCCAAATCACGAGCAGAGAGAGTGTTGAGATTGGATAGAAAAATCATACTTTAGTATTCATCTTTTCGATCCATTATTTTTGTGATCCAAATGGTCTTCGAGGAATCCTCAATCTCGTAGATGACTCTATAATCGCCAGTGCGAATTCGATAAAGGTTTTGGAAGCCCTTCAATTTCTTTACGCCAGGTGGACGCGGATCGGAGGAAACCCCATCGAGATGTGGAGCGATCTGTTCTTGAACAAGAAGCGGAAACTTGCGCCAATTTCGTGTGGCGGTAGGTGTGAATTTAAGCTCGTACACGGCGAGGAGCTTCTTCCATTTCCGATTTTAGCTGACTCCAGGGAACACTTGGCTCTTTGGGTTCTCGCTCTGCCTCCAAGCCATCGAGAAAATCCTGCCACTCTTCGCCCCATTGAGCAAGATCGACGAGTGCCGCTATCCGCGCGCCGGTATCATCGGTAACGTATTGAATGCCTTTCATACTTTCTTATAACCCTTCAAACTACAAAGTAATTCGGGCGCCCCATCTCCGCAACTTTTGTGGTTTTCGTGTGTTTTTTAAAAAATGAAAAACCTATTCGGTTTATCTCTTCTGCTACTTCTCGGATGTAGCTCTTCTGGTGGTCCTACGTCACCCTATGCATCGTGCCCGCCGCCTGCGGGATGGGTGGAAAACGTGGCACCCGGCACTTTTGCTGGAACCTGGATTCTCGGAAGTGACACCTTCGCGTGTACGTGCAAAGTTCTCAACGCCGATACTACCCTCACGGGTACGGTCAGAAATAATTCTACACAGGAAGTACTGGACCTCCTTCCGAATGGTCCTTTTGTTATTACATGGGATGCGATTACTCCTTGCGGCTACATGTATTTACATGACTTCAATGATAGAGATAGCAGCAATCTTTACGGTGACTCAGACCGCTCATCTGAGGGTCCGTGGCTCTCACATAACGCAGATACGCTTTGGTACACGACATGGCGTGGTGATAGCGTGATAAACATCTTTGCAGTTCGCGAGTAAAGTCCAAAGTCACTGGAATTAAACCCCCTCCCCCTCCGTTTCCCAGCGTTCTAAATTCAAAACCGGTCCCCATACGGGGGACGTGGCTGCCGGGGCGTTCATAGCGCGAAGTCGCGGCAGCATTCATACGAGCGCTATCATTATTCACACGATGCCAGTTACCAAAGAGATGAAGCAGCAGTTTGCTGCAAAGTTCGGCAAGGCGCCGAACGATACGGGAAGCGCGGAAGTACAGATCGCTATCCTCACCGAGCAGATCAATTCTCTCACACCGCACTTCGAGAAAAATCCCAAGGACCACCACGGACGCCGTGGGCTGTTGCAGATGGTCGGCAAGCGAAGGAGCCTGCTCGATTATCTCGCGAAGAAAGACGTCAACAAATACCGCACGCTCATTCAACAGCTCGATATACGCAAGTAAATGCGTCATCCCCATTCGCCTTTCGAGTATGTCATTGCAAAGCGAACATTCGAAGCGAACGCGTATGATCGGTCATGCGCGGGAGAATGTTCGACGAAGCAATCTCCTACTCGCAAGCGTGAGATTGCTTCGTCGAATCGAACTCCCTTCGGTCGTTCGATTCTCCTCGCAATGACACTTTCAAAGTTTTTATAAACGATCAACACTCATAGCTCCGCACTTTAGCACTGAGCACTTTAGCACTTTATCCATGATTTACGAAATAGAATTTGGTCACGGCAAGAAGATGTCGTTCGACATCGGGCGCTACGCAAAGCAATCCAACGGATCCACAATGGTTCGGTTGGGCGATACGATGGCGCTCGTTGCCACCGTCGCCGCTGAAAAAGAAAAAGAAGGCATTGACTTCATGCCGCTGCAAGTCGAATTCCGCGAGCGTGCTGCTGCCGCCGGAAAAATCCCCGGTGGATTTTTCAAGCGCGAAGGCCGGCCCACGGAGAAGGAAATTCTCTCCGCGCGCTTGATCGACCGCCCGATTCGCCCGATGTTCCCGAAAGAGTGGCGGGTCGAGACGCAGGTCGTCGCCACGATTTTCTGCTCCGATCAGGAGAATGACGCCGATACGATCGCGGCTACGGGCGCTTCGCTCGCGCTCTTGCTTTCGGATATTCCTTTCGAGGAAGCCGTCGCGGAAGTGCGTGTCGCTCGCGTAAATGGTGAGATCATTATCAACCCCACTTTTTCCGAACTTGAGACGGCCGATTACGAATTCGTCGTCGCCGGTACGAAGGATTCGATTCTGATGGTCGAAGGCGAATGCGACGAGATCAGCGAGGCCGATTTTGTCGAGGCGCTTCGCCACGCTTCGAGCGCCATTCGCGAGCTTTGCGCCGGTCAGGATAGGATTCTCGCTGAGTGCGGTATCGCAAAAAAGAAACGCATTCAGGACGAGCATATTATGGACGCCGCGCTCGTCAAGCAGATCGAAGAGCTTTCGGCCGCTAAACTTCGAGAGTTAGCGCGCACCGTCCTCGCGAAGGAAGAGCGCTCCGAGCAGACGCATGAGGCGAAGGAATTTGCCCGCAAAACGATCATGGAAAAGGTCGGCGAGCTTCAGTATGAGCACATCAAGGGCGATGTCGATCACATTCTCTACGACATCGAAAAGCGCGAGATGCGCAATATGATTTTGGAGAACAACATTCGCTTAGATGGCCGCGATTCGAAAACGATCCGCCCGATCAAATGCGAAGTCGGCGTGCTTCCCCGCGTGCATGGCTCCGCGCTGTTCACGCGCGGCGAAACTCAATCGCTCACAAGCTGCACGCTCGGCACGAAGCGCGATCAGCAATCGGTCGAGGGCCTGCAGCCGGAGACGACGAAGCGATTCATGCTGCATTATAATTTCCCGCCCTACTCGGTGGGCGAAGTAGGCCGTTATTCCGGCACAGGTCGCCGCGAAATCGGCCACGGCAATCTTGCCGAGCGCGCGCTCAAAGGGCTGCTTCCAGCCGAAGCAGATTTCCCGTACGCGTTGCGTATCGTCAGCGATATTTTGGAATCGAACGGATCCTCCTCGATGGCAACCGTCTGCGCCGGCTCGCTCGCGCTGTATGATGCCGGCGTGCCGCTGAAGAAACCAGTCTCTGGTATTGCGATGGGCCTGATCAAAGAAGGAGATCGAACGGCGATCCTTTCCGATATTTTGGGCAACGAAGATCATCTTGGCGATATGGACTTCAAGGTCTGCGGCACGCGCGATGGTATCACCGCGTGCCAGATGGATATGAAGATCAAGGGCATTGACTTCTCGCTGCTGGAGAAGGCCCTCATGCAGGCGCGCGATGGACGTATGCACATTCTTGCGAAGATGGACGAAGCGCTTAGCGCGCCGAAATCCGATCTTTCGCCGTATGCTCCGCGTCTAACGACCGTTAAAGTTCCAGTCGATGCGATTGGGCTTGTCATCGGACCGGGCGGCAAGACCATTCGGCAGATCCAGAGCGATGCCGGAGTCGAGATCAATATCGAAGAGGATGGAACAGTCACGATCGCGGCGCTTTCGGGCGAAGCAAGTGACCGCGCGAAGCAGTTCATCATGGGCCTCATCGCCGAGCCGGAAGAAGGCGCGACCTACGCGGGCCGCGTTACGCAAGTCCGCGAGGGTTTGGGCGCCATCGTCGAATTCATGCCGAAGAAGGAAGGCTTACTTCATATTTCGGAGATCGATTATCAGCGCGTCGAGAATGTCTCGGATGTGATTCAAGTCGGGGACGTGTTTGATGTGAAGCTTATCGCCGTCAAGCCCGACGGCAAGTTTTCGCTTTCCCGCAAGGCGCTGCTCCCGATGCCGGAAGGCTACGAAGAGCGCCCGCGTGAGCACTTCGGTGATCGCGGCGGCGACCGTGGCGGAGATCGAGGCGGCTATGGCGACCGTCGTGGCGGCGGTGGAGATCGCCGTGGTGGTGGCTGCGGAGGTGACCGGCGTGGTGGCGGCGGAGG